>Ga0256833_1003674_pt1 | contig 10461 bp, 13 predicted proteins | sample 356284metaG_FD_190535 | JGI IMG/M metagenome (GOLD analysis project Ga0256833, IMG submission 190535) | Hydrothermal vent microbial communities from Mid Atlantic Ridge, Atlantic Ocean - 356-284 | ecosystem: Environmental > Aquatic > Marine > Hydrothermal vents | place: Atlantic Ocean: Mid...
CTCCTTTACATTATCTCATGGAGGCGGGTTTGCGTAAGTGTCAACATTTAGCCGGACAAGACATGGGGGTTGGCGGGGGTGCGCGTTTTTGGACGGCGGCGCGTTCAAATTCGAAGTTGGTGACTGGTGGTTGGAAGTTAGCGGGTGCCGCGCTTTGCTCCCTGCCGTTTTTCTTCCGTGTCCATCGGTGTTTTTCCGTGGTTTTTTCGTTTTATCCGCGCCCATCCGCGTTCATCCGCGGTTTCACCCCCGGGGCATCGCCGTGCGCCCCTACCGAGGCGGGCGACCAGCCGGGTCGCCCCTACCGCGCTCCCTGCTGACCGCTGACTGCTCCCTGCCGTCTTTTTCCGTGTCCATCCATGCGCATCCGTGGTTTCTTCTTTTTATCCGCGATTATCCGCGTGCATCCGCGGCTCCCTTCCCGGGCGCGCAGCACGCTGCGCCCCTACCGAGGCAGGCGACCAGCCGGGTCGCCCCTACCGCGCTCCCTGCCATGTTTCTTCCGCGTCCATCCGCGCCCATCCGTGTTTATCCGCGGTTTCATCCCTGGGCGCGGCACGCCGCGCCCCTACTGTGATCCGCGGTTGCGCCCCCGCAAGGCCCCAAGGCTGGTATAATGAAAATCGTTGAGGAATGTCACCTTTCGATGCCTGGTGCATCTAAATAGAACGGGTGACCGAAAACCGCCGGATTTTCCCCCCTCAAAGGAGGTCTGCCATGTCGGTCAACGAAGCCGGATGGGAGCGGGTCGTGCGCGTCGTGTTGGGCATCATCTTACTGGCCCTGTACTTCATGGGCAATGTGAGCGGCACCGCGGGCATCATCGCCCTCATCGTGGGCATCATCGCCCTGGTGACGGGGTTGTTTGGCTTCTGCCCGCTGTACAAGGTCATCGGCTTTAGCACCAAGAAGTAGCTCCCTCTCCCTTTCGACCGGATTTCCCGCGTCCGCGCCCGGTGCGTCCGGTCGCGGACATTTTTCTGCCCCTTGGGGCCAATCTCAATGTTGCTAAGGAGTGTTTTCCCATGAGCCAGCAAGTGTTGAACGCCGAAGTGCGCAGCCAGGTGCAATCCATTTTCGACAGCGAAATGCGCGAGCCGGTGCAAATCGTGCACTTCACCACCACGGATGGCGCGTGCATGTATTGCGATGTGACCCGGCAACTGCTCACCGAGGTGGCCGAGCTGCACGACAAGATTCACCTGACGGTCTATGACCTGGAGCAGGACGCGGACCAGGCCCAGGCCTACGGCATTGACCGCGCGCCGGCCACCATCATCGCCTCGCTGGATGGCGACCAGGTGGTGGACCACGGCATCCGCTTCTTCGGCATTCCCGCGGAGTACGAGTTCAGCTCCTTGCTGCACACCATCACCCAGGTCTCCAAGCGGGAACCGGGCCTCAGCCCCCGCACTTTGGAGTTCCTGCAGAACCTGGAAGACGAAATTCGCTTCCTGGTCTTCGTGACGCCTTCCTGCCCCTACTGCCCCAACATGGTGGTGCTCACCCATCGCATGGCGTTGGCCAGCCCCAAGGTCAAGGCTGCCATGGTGGAAGCCATCGAATTCCCCCAGTGGGCCTCGGAATACGGCGTGAGCGGTGTGCCCCACACGGTCATCAACGAAGGCCTGGGCGAGGTCATCGGCGCGGTGCCCGAAGAGCACCTGGTGCACGAAATCGAGCACGCGCTGCTGCACCTGCACGGCACGCCCCACGAGCATCATCACTAAGGTTCCGCTCCCTGTCGAGGAGAGGCACCCATGACCACCCGCCGTCGTTCCCGGTCGCGGCAGCGGCAGGTCTGGGCCGGTTTGGTGGCCGGCGCGGGCCTGATTCTGCTGGCCGCGGCCATTGCCTTGTACGCCCGTCGTTTGGACCGCCGGGGCACGGCTGAAGAAGTGCCCTCGGGCCCGGTGCAAAATCCCCCCGCGGTGGTGGACCTGCCCGCGCCGGAGCTGTCGTTGACCACCCTGGACGGTCAACCCGCGTCCCTGGCCGACTACCGGGGCCAGGTGCTCATCGTCAACTTGTGGGCCACCTGGTGCCCGCCCTGTAAGGCCGAAATGCCGGACCTCAAGGCCTATTACGAAGCCCATCGCGATGAGGGGCTGGTGCTGGTGGCCATCAACATCCAGGAACCGGCCGAACGGGTGCGGCCTTTCGTACAGGCCTACGGTTTGCCCTTTCCCGTGTGGCTGGACCCCGAAGGCGCCAGTACCGCAGCGTTTCGCACCCAGGGTTTGCCGTCCACCTTCGTCATCGACCCCGAGGGGCGCATCCGGCTCATTTGGTACGGGCGTACCAGCAAAGCCTTGTTGGAGCAGTATGTCACCCCCTTGTTGGGGCAGTGAACCCCAAAGGAGGTTTGCATGGAAGCAACGGTTACCCTGTTGCGCAAGATGGCCTTCGACGCGGTTTCGGGCAGTGGCCACCATCAGCTGATGGACGCCGAAGCCCATGTGGGCGGCGAGAATCGGGGGCCGCGGCCCATGGAGTTCATCCTGCGTGGCCTGCTGGGCTGCACGGCCATGGATGTGATTTCCATTTTGCGCAAGAAACGCCAGCAAGTGACGGCTTTCGAGGTCAAAGGGTTTGCCGACCGGGCCGAGCAGCACCCCAAAGTCTTCACCCACATCACCATCGAATATCATGTGGTGGGCAAAGGGGTGGAAGAGAAGGCCGTGCGGCGTTCCATCGAGCTCTCCGCGGTGCGCTATTGCCCCGCGCAGGCCATGCTGCGCGGCGTGGTACCCATGCGCCTGCTCTATTACATTTACGAAGACACCCCCGACGGCCCCGAACTGCGCATTCAGGGCGAATGGGTGCCGCCGGAAGACGCGGTTTGACCCTGCTGCATCCCGCCGGTTTGCAGCCCGCGCCGGCGGGCTTTTCTTTTTTCCAGGGGCCGAAAATCCGGCCAGTTCCCTTCCCAGGCCCGCGGTCCATGGTATAATCGCTGTGCGTCCCCCGGGCGGCTGGGCTGTCGGGGGTCGTCCTGTGTTTCGGGAATTCCACACGGCGCGCCAGCCGTGGTCGTCGGGAGGCATTGTGATGAGCCAACAATTGCTGCAGGCCCTGGAAGCCAAACCCAACCCCAACATCCCCGCGGATTTGGCCCCCGGAGACATCGTGAGCGTGTTCGTGCGCATCAAGGAAGGCGACCGGGAACGGGTGCAAGAGTTCAAAGGCACGGTCATTCGGGTGCGCGGCGGCGGCAACGACGCCACTTTTACCGTGCGCCGCATTGCCAGCCACGGCATCGGGGTGGAGCGCACCTTCCTGCTTCGTTCCCCGCGCATCGAAAAGGTGGTGCGGCATCAGCAGTCCAAAGTGCGCCGCGCCCGCCTGTATTACCTGCGGGACCGCATTGGCAAACACGCCCGCCTGAAGGCCAAACTGCCCTCCAAGAAGTCGAATTAGCGCCGTTTCTCCTCCGACGCGGGCCGGTGCTGGGCAGCCCGGCCCGTTTTCCTATCCCCGGGAGGACCCTATGGCCGTTACCCCGCGCATCCTCATCGTTACCAACCGCTACCCGCGGGAGGGGAAGCCCCCCATCGTCGGCACGCCCGAAACTTATGTGCAGGCCCTCTACGGCGTGCAGGCCGCGCCCATGCTGGTGCCCTTGTCCGAGGCCCCCGAGACCGTGCTGGAAGTGTGGTGGCCCGTGGTCGACGGCGTGCTGTTGGCCGGGGGTGGCGATGTGGAACCGTCCCGCTTCAACGGCGCCATGCACCCCAAAGTGCGCGAAGTCTACCCCGACCGGGACGCGGTGGAAATCGCCCTGGCCCGCAAGGCGGTGGCCGAGGGCAAGCCCTTGCTGGCCATTTGCCGCGGCATTCAGGTGCTGAATGTGGCTCTGGGCGGCACCCTCTACACCGACATCCCCGACCAGGTGCCCAACGCGGTGGCCCATCGGGGCACCGGCCCCCTGCGCGATGTGTGCACCCATCAGGTGCGGGTGGAACCGTCGTCCGCGTTGGCGGGCATTTTGGGCGCGACCGAACTGTGCGTCAACAGCTTCCACCACCAGGCCATCAAGGACCTGGCGCCCGGCCTGCGCGCGGTGGCCTGGTCCCCCTGCGGCCTGATAGAAGCCGTGGAAGTGCCCGGGCATCCCTTTGCCGTGGGCGTGCAATGGCACCCCGAGCTCATGCTGCCCCACGGCAATGCGGCCATGCAGGCCCTGTTCGCAGCCTTTGCCCGGGCTGCGGGGACCTATGGCGCGCAGCGGCCCACCGCGGCCGCCCCCGCGTCGGCGCGAGATGCGGTATAATGCTGCCATTATGGACGGAGCCTCCAACCCGGATTCGGATAGCCGCCTGATTCGCGGCCGCTACCGCCTGGAAACCGTGCTGGGCCTGGGCGGTATGGCCGAGGTCTATCTGGCCTTCGACCAGAAGCTCGACCGCCAGGTGGCCCTCAAGCGTCTGCGGCCCGAATATGCCCGGTGGCCCGAGTTCCGCGCCCGCTTTTTGGACGAAGCCCGCCTCGCGGCCCAGCTCAACCACCCCAACATCATCACCGTGTACGATGTGGTGGAAGACGGCGACACGGTGCTCATCGTGATGGAATATGTACCGGGCCGCACCCTGGCCGCGTTGCTCAAGGAACGCAGCCCTTTGCCCCTGGAGGAAGCCCTGCACTACCTGGTGCAGGCCTGCGCGGGGCTGGGCTACGCGCACCGGGCCGGATTGGTGCACGGCGATGTCAAGCCCCAAAACCTGCTCATCGCGCCCGGTCAGCGCCTCAAGGTCACCGACTTCGGCCTGGCCCGGGTCTACGACCAGGTGCGCCGCAGCCGTTCGTCGGGCGTGGTGTGGGGCTCACCGCCTTATCTCTCGCCCGAGCACGCCCGGGGGGAACCCCTGGTTCCGGCCTCGGATGTGTATTCCTTAGGCGTGGTGCTGTACCAGGCCCTGACGGGCAGGTTCCCCTTCGAGGCCCAAACGCCGCAAGAATGGCTGACCGCGCATCGCGAAGCGCGGCCCACCCCGCCCCGGCTGTACAACCCGGCCATCCCCGTGCGGCTGGAGCGGGTGATGCTGCAACTCCTGGCCAAAGAGCCCGGCGCCCGCTTGCGCACCGCGGACCAGCTGGGCCGGGTGCTGCTCGATTTCACCCAGCGCACCGATACCCGGGCCATCACCATGCCGGCGCGCGCCACTGCCCCCCGGCTGGAGCACGGCAGCCCGGCCCGGCAGGCCTTGCTTCTCACCCCCACCACCGGGCCCGAGCCGCTTCCCCCCGAACCCCCCTGGTACGCGGGTTGGGATTGGCGCACCTGGGCCCTGGCCCTGTTGGCCCTGCTGGCCGTGGCCGGGCTCATCCCCTTGTGGTTGTGGGTCTACTACCTGTACTTTCCGCCGGTTCCCTGAACGAGGTGCCCCATGCCACCAGTGCAGTTGGCCCCTTCCATTCTCAGCGCGGATTTTGGTCGTTTGGCGCAGCAAATTCAGGCCGCGGTCGCCGGCGGCGCGCAGCGCATTCACATCGATGTGATGGACGGCCATTTCGTGCCCAATTTGACTTTTGGCCCCCTGGTGGTGGAAGCCGCGCGCGCGGCCACGGACCTGCCCTTAGATGTGCACCTGATGATTGAAGCGCCCGAACGCTGGCTGGAGGCCTTTGCCCAGGCCGGCGCGGATGTGCTCATTCCTCATGTGGAAGCCACGCCGCACATTCACCGCGCGCTGCAGCGCATTCGGGCCTTAGGGCTGCAGGCCGGGGTGGCCCTCAACCCCGGTACGCCGGCGCTCATGCTGGCGCCCGTGCTGCACATGGTCGACCAGGTGGTGGTGATGACCGTCAACCCGGGCTTTGGCGGCCAGGCTTTTTTGCCCGAGGCCTTAGAGCAGGTGCGGGCCGTGCGGGAGATGGCCGCGCGGCGGGGGCTGGAAGTAACCATCGCGGTCGACGGCGGCATCAATGCCCAAACCGCACCCCAGGCCCGGGCCGCGGGGGCCGACATTTTCGTCGCCGGTAGCGCGGTCTTCCGCCACCCCCAGGGCATTGCCGCCGGCCTGGCCGCGCTGCGACGGGCGGTGGGCTCCTGACCGCGCCTTTTGGAGGAGCAAAGTGCCATGACTGGCCTGTTTACGCTGGAAAATCTGACCGCTTTGTTGCTGCTGACCGCGCTGGAAATCATCCTGGGCATCGACAATGTCATTTTTATCTCCATTCTGTCCAACCGGCTGCCGGTCAAGAAACGCCGCTTAGGGCAGGAATTGGGCATTGGCCTGGCCGTCTTCAGCCGCATTGGGCTGCTGTGGGCCATCAGCTGGGTGCAATCGCTGGAAGGGCAGCACGCGTTCACGGTCTTTGGCAACCCCCTGAGCGTGCGCAGCCTGATTCTCATCGCCGGGGGGCTGTTCCTGCTGGCCAAGAGCACTTATGAGATTCACGAAAAGCTGGAAGCCGCGGAGCGCGGCGAACACGAAAGCGCGGCCGCGCCCTTGTCCTTGCCCTCCATGCTGGCCCAGGTGGTGGTCATCGACCTGGTTTTCTCGCTGGATTCGGTCATCACCGCGGTGGGCATTTCCAATGTGCTGCCGGTGATGATTGCCGCTATCGTGATTGCGGCCATCGTGATGATGATTTTCGCCGCGGTCATCAGCGATTTCATCCGCCGGCACCCCACGATGAAGATTTTGGCCCTGTCTTTCCTCATCCTCATCGGCTCCATGCTCATCATCGAAGGCTGGTCGCCCGAGCTGGCGCATCAATTGCACTTGCGCAACTACGCCTACTTTGCCATGGCCTTTTCTTTTGCGGTGGAGCTGATGAACATGCGTTTGCGCCGCCCGGCCCGCCCCATGCCCCTGGCCGCCGGCACCGAAGGGGATTGAAAGATGCCCACTCTGGTCATCGGCCCCGGCGCGGTGGGGCTGTATGTGGCTACGGCGTTGCTGCGCGCCGGCGAGGCGGTGGTGCTGTGGGCCCGGCCTCGTTCCGCGGCCGCGCTGCAGCAGCGGGGCCTGCAGGTGCGCTTCCCCGCCCACACGGTGACCTTTGGGCCGCAGCAGGTGCGGGTGGTCACTTCGCCGGGGGAAGCCCTCCGGGCCGGGCCGTATCGGGCCGCGTTCCTCACGGTGAAGACCTACCACCTGCCCGCACTGCTACCCGCCTTGCAGCAGGCCGCGCCGGCCTGGCCCGTGTTGGTGGACCTGCTCAACGGCGTGACCAGCACCGCCACGCTGCAAGCCGCGTTGGGCCCTCAGGCCGTGTTGCCCGGCACGGTGACCACGCCGGTGCAGCGGCTGGCCCCGGGTGTGGTGGTGGTGGAAAAGCCCCGCGGGGTCGGTCTGGCCCAGCACCCCCAGACCCCGGCCCTGCAGGCGCTTTTGCAGCGCGGCGGGGTGACGGTGCGGGTCTATGCCAACCCCGCGGCCCTCAAGTGGACCAAATTGCTCACCAACCTGCTGGGCAGCGCCACGGCCGCGCTGCTCGACTGGCCCCCGGCCCGCATTTACGCCCATGGGGGGCTGTTCGCGCTGGAAATGGCCCAGCTGCGCGAAGCCCTGGCCGTGATGCGGGCCCTGGACCTGCCCGTGGTGGCCCTGCCCGGGGTGCCCAGCCGCGCGCTGGCCTGGGGCGTTACCCATCTGCCCCGGGCCTTGTTGCAGCCCATTCTGCGCTACAAAGTGGGCCGCGGCCGGGGCGAGAAGATGCCCTCGCTGCATCAGGACCTGCACCGGGGCGACGGCCAAACGGAAATCGACGCGCTGCAGGGCGCGGTGGCCGCGACCGCGCGGCGTTTGGGCCTTTCCGCACCGACCAACGCGCTCCTGGCCCGGCTGGTGCGCGAGGTGGCTGCGGGGCAAATCCCGGCCGAGCGGTTTCGGCATCGGCCCCAGGCGCTGCTGGCCGCCTGGCAGGAGGCACACGGGTGAAAGGCCGCCGGGCGCGGGTTTGGCTGGGCCTGGTGCTGAGCGTCGCGGCCCTGGCCCTGGTGCTGCGCCAGGTGGATGTGGCCGCGGTGCGGGCCGCGCTGCGCCAGGCGCCGCCGCGCGCCTTGGCCGAAGTCGCGCTGTGGTTCCTCCTGGCCATGCTGACCCGGGCCTGGGCCTGGCAGGCCTTGTTGGGCCCGGGCGTGGGCTTTGCCACCGCGTTTTGGGCCCTGCAAGTGGGCTTTCTTTTCAACACCCTGTTGCCTTTTCGCTTGGGCGAGGCCCTGCGGGCCTGGGTGGTGCATCGCGAGGCCGGCGTTTCGTGGCCCCGGGCCCTGAGCAGCGTGGCCCTGGCCCGGGCGACCGACGCGGCCCTCCTGGCCGGCGTGCTGGTGCTGACCTGGCCCGGTGGCGCGGCCGCGCGCCGGCCATGGGCCTGGCGGGCCGGGGCTTTGCTGGCGGCCCTGCTGGGGGGGCTGCTGGCGCTGGCGTGGCTGCGTCGGAACCCGCAGCGCTTGCCGGCCCGATGGCGAAGCGCCGTGCAGGAAGCCGCCGCCGTAGCCCGTGGCCGAGCGTTGGTCCGCTTTGCCCTGGGCAAGGCGCTCACCTGGTCCCTGCTGGCGGCCTACTTTCGCGGGTTGGCCCGGGCCTGGCTGCCCCACTTGCCCTGGGACGCCGCGGCCTGGGGTATGGCGGCCACCACTTTGGGCATTGCCTTGCCCTCCGCGCCGGGCTATATTGGCGTGTATGAAGCCGCGGCCGTGGCCGTGATGGGGCATTTGGGCCTGGAAGCAGACCGGGCCCTGGCTTTCGCTTTGCTGCAGCATGGGCTATACTTGGCCCTGACCACCGCGTTGGGTTTGCTGGCACTGGCGCGTTTGGGCTGGGGCTGGCAGCGTTGGCGTCGGGAATGGCGCGCGGCTAACCGGCAGGCACAGCAGCCGCGGATGCACGCGGATGAGCGCGGGTTGATTAAGCAAAAAATCACGAAAAAACGCGAATGAACACGGCAAAATTCCCAACCGCCAACCGCCAACCGCAACTTCCAACCTCCAACCTCCAACCTCTAACTTCCAACTTCCAACTTCTAACCTTCCCCTCCCCAGGAGCCTGACCCATGAGCAAGCACTATCTCATCACCGGCGGCGCGGGGTTCATCGGCAGCAATTACGCGGCGCGGCTGTTGGCCCGGGGCGACCGGGTGACCATCTACGACAACTTCAGCCGTCGCGGCGCGCACGAGAATGTGCGCTGGCTGCAAGCGCAGGCCCCTGCCGGCGCGTTGCAAGTGGTGCACGGCGATGTGCGCGACGCGGCCCTGCTCACCGCGGTGACCCGGGAGGTCGATGTGGTGGTGCACCTGGCCGCGCAGGTCGCGGTCACCACTTCGGTCGAGCAGCCGCGGCTCGACTTCGAGGTCAACGCGCTGGGCACCTTCAATGTGCTGGAAGCCGCGCGCCTCGCGCCGCGGCCGCCCATCGTGCTGTACGCTTCCACCAACAAAGTGTACGGCGGCATGGAAGCAGTGCCCGTGGTGGAGGAAGCCACCCGCTACCGCTACGCCTCGCTGCCCCATGGCGTGCCCGAAACGCAGCCCCTGGATTTTCACTCCCCCTATGGCTGTTCCAAGGGCGCAGGGGACCAATATGTGCGCGACTATGCCCGCATTTATGGCCTGCGCACGGTGGTCTTCCGTCAGAGTTGCATCTATGGCCCGCGGCAGTGGGGCATCGAGGACCAGGGCTGGGTGGCCTGGTTCGTCATCGCCGCGCTCACCGGTCGCCCCATCACCATCTACGGCGACGGCAAGCAGGTGCGCGATGTGCTTTACATCGACGACCTGCTCGACGCGTACGACGCGGCCGTGACCCGCATCGACCGGGTCGCGGGGCAGGTCTACAACATCGGCGGTGGGCCCGAGCACGCGCTTTCCATCTGGGCCGAGTTTGGGCCCTTGTTGGAACGCTTCATGGGCCGGCGCATCCCTGTGCACTATGGCCCCTGGCGGCCCGGGGACCAGCGGGTGTTCGTCAGCGACATTCGCAAGGCGGCCCGGGAGTTGGGCTGGCAGCCCCAGGTGGGGGTGGAAGAAGGGGTGCGGCGCCTGGTCGCCTGGGTGCGCGATGCATTGGAGGACATTCGCCGTGGCCTCGGATGAAGCTTATTCCCAGGCCGATTTCTTGGACCGGGTGGGTTTGTTTTTGCTTATCGTGGGTGTGGGCCTGGTGCTGTTGGCGCTGATGCTGGATTATGCGTATAGCCATGTCGGCGCGAGCCCCGACCGTCCCTTGCCCGCGGGGGTGCATTTGCTGAGCGAGCCCCCTGAGCAGGGGGGGCCGGTGGACTGGGCCGTGTTCCAGTTGGACGCGTCGTATTTCGCGGTCAAAGCCTTCGTGTTGCGGCCGGTAGCGCTGCTGTTTTGGGGGGCGTGGGCCTTGCTGTTGGGTTGGATGTTGCGGCAGCGACGGCGGACGATGCGCGAGGAAATGGACGCGGAGCAAGTGGCCCGCCGACGGCGCTTGTTTCGTCGTTTTTGGCGGCGTTGAGCTGCCCGAGACTAATTTTTTCAAAAAAT
>Ga0256833_1003675_pt1 | contig 10457 bp, 11 predicted proteins | sample 356284metaG_FD_190535 | JGI IMG/M metagenome (GOLD analysis project Ga0256833, IMG submission 190535) | Hydrothermal vent microbial communities from Mid Atlantic Ridge, Atlantic Ocean - 356-284 | ecosystem: Environmental > Aquatic > Marine > Hydrothermal vents | place: Atlantic Ocean: Mid...
TACCTAAAGATAAAGACGCGGGCGAATATGGGATTGTTCATGCTTTGTCCCGGAGTGCAGCGTGGCAGTGATCTCCTATACGTGGAGGCGCTCTCGGACCATACGGCGGACGGCCTGCGCGGTCTCCTGGGTCAGCGCGGCTTGTGCCAACGTTTGGGCTTCCTCATACGTCAGGGAGAGCAATACCTCTTTCACTCGAGGGATGGCCGGAGGGTTCATGCTCAGTTCATCAACGCCCAAGCCGACCAGGATGGGCGCGGCCAGGGGATCGCCGGCAATTTCCCCACATACTCCGATCCAGATCCCGGCGTGATGCGCTGCGTCTGCAGCCTGGCGGATGAGACGAAGTACTGCGGGGTGTAGACCATCGGCCAAGTGAGCCACACGGGCGTTGGTGCGGTCCGCGGCCATGGTGTACTGGCTGAGATCGTTGGTCCCCACGCTGAAGAAGTCCACCAGCGGGGCGAATTTTTCTGCGAGCAGGGCAGCGGCGGGAATTTCAACCATGATGCCCAGTTCCACCTGCTCGTTGAAAGGTGTGCCTTCCGCGCGCAGTTCTTCCTGCGCTTCTTGGAAAAGGCGCCGGGCTGCTCGTACTTCCTCCACATCGGCCACCATGGGAAGCATGATCTTCACGTTGTGGCCTGGGCTGGCCCGCAGGATGGCCCGAAATTGTGTTTTCAAAATGTGCGGTTGGTCCAGGCAAAGGCGAATACCGCGCCATCCCAGGAAGGGGTTCGGCTCTTTTTCCACTTGCAAGTAGGGAATGGGTTTGTCACCTCCCACATCTACCGTGCGGATGATGAGGGGCCGTGTGCCCATTAATTCGGCCACTTCGTGGTAGACGTGCCATTGTTCTTCCTCGTCGGGTGGCGTATCTCGGCCCACAAAGAGAAACTCGGTCCGCATTAGCCCCACTCCTTCGGCCCCGCGACGTAACGCGGCTTGCGCGTCGGCGATGCCGATGATGTTGGCGACGATTTCTACCCGCCGACCGTCCTTTGTCTGCCCGGGACGTTTGGCTATGGCCTCTATACGTCGTTGTTGTCGGAGCCACTCCTCGCGTTTTGCTTCTAGCCGCGCTTTGACCTCTGCCGACGGACGGATCCACACATGACCGGTGTTTCCGTCTAAGGCCATCTCCTCCCCCTCTTCCACGTGCAGAATGTGGGGACCCACGCCCACCACTGCGGGAATGCCCAGTGCACGCGCCAGGATGGCGGAGTGGGATGTGGCGCCGCCTAATGCCGTACAAATGCCCAGCACACGAGCGGGGTCCAATTGAGCCGTATCCGAGGGGGTGAGATCCTCGGCAATGAGGATGAAAGGATGGTCGGGGAAGGTGGGTTCGGTCTGAGTGCCTAACAAAATGCGCAGGACACGGCGTTTGACATCTTCGACATCCGCGGCTCGCGCCTGCATGTAGGGATCGTCCAAGTGCCGATACGCGTCCGCGGTTTCTTCCATCACTCGGGCCCAGGCTGCAGCCGCGTTCATGTGGTGATCGAAAATGTACGAACGGGCCTTTTCTTGCAGGGTGGGATCTTGAAGTACAAGAATGTGCGCGTCGAAAATCGCGGCCTCGTACTCCCCCACGCGTCGGACCGCTTCGGCTCGCAGGTTCTGTAGTTCTTCCTGCGCGGCGCGCACAGCCTGCTGTAGGTGCTCCCATTCTGCTTGGGGGTCGGTGACTGTATCCTGAGGGATGGCCACGGGCTGCAAGACGAACACGTGCGCGGGTCCGATGGCCACCCCCGGGGAAGCGGGAATGCCCGTCCACGCGCCTTCTTCTGTGGTTGGACGTGGAACCGGGGGGGAAGGTGGGGGGCTCTCCGCACCTTCGCCGAAGTTTCGTTCGACCAGGTCACGCAGCGCGTTGAGCACCTCCTCCGCGTCGGGACCGTCGGCTACAATTGCGATTTCATGGCCCTGCCGTACGCCCAGGGTTGCGATTTGATTGATGCTTTTAGCGTTGGCCCAGTCGCTGCCGGTGCTGACGTTGCGCACCCAAACCGTGGATTGGAATCGGGCTGCGGTGGAAACGAATTGGGCCGCAGGCCGCGCGTGGAGCCCCAGGCGGTTACGCACCACCAGCCGGATTTCTTTTCCGTGGACGGGGGCCTGGCTCGCCTCTTCAGCCTGGGGTTCCAGATGAAGTTGGGCGACCTTCGCGGCCAACGCGTTACGGGCTTCCGTCAGCACCTGGGAGACGTCGGCCCCGGTGGATGCTTGGACGGCGGCAGCAATGGCACCTTCTACTAAGGGCGCATCGGAGAGGTACACATGACGACGTCGTTCTTCCGGCAGGAAGTCCAGGGCCATTTCTGCGCTGAGGAGCGCACTGCCTAAGTCCATGAGCACGACGACCCCATCGTCACTGTACACCTGTTGAATCGCTTGCAGCACCTTCATCGCGTCGGTGCCGAAGGGATTGTCGGGATCGTCAATGCCTCCTGCCACCGCGATGGGGACTTTCCCCTGCACCATCTGGTCGGCAAGTTCTTTGACCCCTTGGGCTAAACAGGCGCTGTGTGCAACAATGACCAGTCCGACCATGAGGGCCCTCTCTGGTGTTTAGGATTCGGCGATCGCTGTGATGAGTTCCCGACAGAAGGCCGGAATATCCGCGACAACGCGTCCCCACACGAGGTTGTCGTCGCGGAACGCGGGCGCGTCTACCCACGTAGCTCCCGCGTTGATCAGGTCGTCACGGATGCCGCGCGACCCGGTGGCCTTGTGTCCCTTGACCACCCCCGCGGAGATCAGCACCCATCCGCCGTGACAGATGGATCCGATGATCTTGCCCTGCTGATACACATCACGTACAAGGCGGGTCACCGATTCATAACGGCGCAGTTTGTCCGGCCCCCAGCCGCCGGGAACGACCAGAGCGTCTACATCATCCGCGGCGATCTGGTCGGCTGTGACATCGGGCCGTGCTTCTAGGCAATGTTTGCCCCGAAAGACTTCAGCCCGACCCGTGCCGATGATGATGACTTCCGCCCCTTCCTCCCGGAGTCGCATGACCGGAACCCAGAATTCTAGGTCTTCAAAACCTTCTTCCACAAACACGCCTACACGTTTTCCTTTGAGACGCACGGTGCTTTCCTCCCTGTCACATGAATGTCTATCTTTATTTTAGAAGGTGTTCATCTATCAAAGCGGCACCGGGGTGCCACATTCCAAAGTTGCTATCAAAGCGGTGCCGAGTCACCGCATTCCAAAGACGCTGTCAAAACGGTGCCGGGTCACCGCATTCCAAAGATGTTATCAAAGCGGCAACATGTGGCCGCACTCCAAAATGGCGAATGATTTCACTCGTTCACGCTTGGCCGCCATAGCAGGGCAATAGGTACAATGTGTTGATTAACCAGAGATGATGCATTAAATGTTTGATTTTTCCGCAATGTGACGCAGGTTGTGGTCACACGCGGGACAGGTGGCCACTTCGTGTACGTGGTGAAACACCGCCTCTGTTAATGCTTCGGGCGGCCCCGGAATAAAACCGGTGTGACCACACCAGCAGGCATACCAGCCCAATTTAACTTGTTGAAAGGGAATGCGTGTTTTTTGTAAGTTCACTTGCTCCACGTCCAGGTGCCAACGGGCATTGGTGATCAGATAGCGGGCTCCCACCGCGCGCAATTTTTCCGCGTATAAGCGCACGTCCGGACTGTGACGCATGAGCAGCACGCCTACGGTCACATCGTTCGCGAAGGATATGTGACGCGCGTCCCCGACAATGACCAAAAGGTTTCTCGGCAGTGGTCCCATGGCCAATCCATGCCGTACGATGGCGGCTTGACGTTCGATGGCGTACACCTTCTTCACCCGGGCCGCCATCCGGCGGGCTAAACGCAGATCGCCCGCACCAATGTCAACAACCACATCCTCCGGAGTCAGCCAGTCTAACACTCGCCGGTATACATCTTCCGTGTATGGTGCCCACATGAGGGCCCAGTCCATGGTGGCTCCTATCCTTCGTCTGTTATTGGGTAGAACGCGAACGGATGAGTTTGGTCATCACCAGCACAAAGCCAAAAATGACCCAAATGCTGATACCGGCGATGACCGCCAGCCGGGTTGTAACCGCCATATCACCCGTCTGATGGTACGTTTGCCAGCCGACGAAGAGCATCAACGCCAGACTGGTCAACGTCATAATCTTGAGCCCGGTCATGGGCGGTATCCAGCCGGGATGGGAGGAACGCGGAGAGGAGACCTGGCGCCTTTGGCGCAACTCCTGTGTGCGACGCGCTTTCCCTTGGCGACTCATCGGCTTCTCCTTTCCGTGATAATAGGTGTGGAACGGTTCAAAGCGCCTCACCCGGCAATGTCATCGTTCTTCATTTGATCTGAAACGTCAACCATACCCCATACAGCACCGCGAATAACCCTAACAAAGTGATGCCCCAATTAATTATCCGCCGTCCTCCCTTGCCCGGTCCCAGATCCAGTAAGATGGACCGCACCCCTAAAGCCGCGTGGAAGGTGACCACGACGAGGAAGAGGATTTCCCACGCGACGACCCATGGATGGGATAGATAATTGACTACATCTTGGTATGTGCGCAGCCCTCTTTCAACCACGTAATGATTCACTATCATGTGAGAGCCCAATAGGAGGATGAGCAACAGGCCACTCAGAGCCTGCAAGAGCCATAAGGTACCGGCCCACGTCCCCGATTGCTTTGTGTTCATCGGCCTGCTCCTTTCACACCGTGATGAAACCCCAGGTTCCCACGGCCAGAAGTACGGCTACGATCACCATGAGTGTCCAAAACATGGTTTTGTGTTGCCGGACACCTATGCCTACCCCGATCAGCGCGATACGTACACCGTTCAGCCCGTGATACAAAATGCCCGCTAGAAGGATGACGTCTAACGGTAAGATAAGCGGGCTTTTGGCCAGAGCCACAAAGTCATCCCAAGCGCGAGGCCCTTTGGCCAATAAACTTAGGACAAACAGATGCAATATGAGGTACAAAACCAACCCCAATCCGGCCAGCCGATTCAACGCGAACGCCCAGGCCCCTACATGTCGTCCTTTGAGGTGAAGCCAGGCTCCAGGACGCCGTTGACGTCTTCGTGTGTTGAAACGTGTGGTGTCCAACATGGTTGTATCTCCCTTTATCCCTGACCCAAGAGATGACCGATTTTACGTCGGGTGAGTTCACCGCGCAGCGCCATGATGGCCCCTCCGGGATCCACGTTAGAGGGACATACCTCGGTGCATTCCATGGCCGCGTGGCATCGCCAGCACCCCTGTTCCGAATCCACCCACGCGAGGAGGGCCTCCGGATCCTCACCGCGCGGCTCTTGCACGACTCGCCACACCGCGGCCAAAGTGGCCGGACCTAAGTACTCCGGATCGGTGCCCACCACCGGGCACGCGGAGAGGCACAAACCACACTCTAGACAACTCTCCAGCCGCATGTGAAAAGGCACCCCTTCGGCCACGTCCGATTCGGGCAAGTATTCACTTTCTCGTATGAGAGGGAGGTGCGCCTGGCTGAAGGTTTCGTAAAATCCTCCCATGTCCACGACGAGATCGCTGATAATCGGCGCGTTTTGCAGAGGTTCGACCACCACCTCCGGTGTACCCAGTTCCATCACGTTCGTCACACAGGCGAGGACTTCTTTGCCGTTGACCCGCATGCCACAAGTGCCACAAGAGGCGTGGTGACAAGAATGTCGGAAAGTCAGGGTGCCGTCTTGGTCACGGCGGATCGCCTCCAACGCGTCTAACACAGTTGTGCGCTCGTTGACCGTGACCGTGAAAGTATCGTAATGGGGGGCCGTATCCCCCTGTTTGTAGCGGAACACTTTAAATTGGACGTTTTTTTCCGTCATGTTTTTCCCTCTCATCAGAGGACTTACGCGCCCTCACGGGCGACGGTACCTCCCAATCTTTGAATTGAGTCCGGCGTTACGTGTAGTATGCTGTGTGAGGCAGCAAGACGACTTCTCGTGTGCGGCAGGGAGCATCCAGCCCCAATTTGCGGACCACCACATCCGCGGTGGTTTCCGCCATGGCCCGAGCCGTGGTGGCTTTGCCGCCGGTGATGGTGACAAAGCCTTCCACACCTTCGTCCGCGTGATCAAAACACTTAAACGTGCGACTTAGCTCACGACCGGTTGTCGCTCCCCGACTACCGATGAGGGGACGGGCCGCGGACCAGGCCGCGCGCATCTTCGCGTGTTTAATCGCCGGGATCATCTCGGCGCCTTTTTCGTACATTAATTGGATGTGTTCCTCGGGCACTTCGAGTTGGTCGGGATCGTCCACAACCCATGAACTCGTCCCGATAATGGAGAGTTCTCGTTGGGGGACAATGATGTCGCCGTCTCCGGAACGGTGTAGACGGTTGATGACCATGTTGTTGTACCGCCCCCATACGGCCACCAACACGCCGGGGGATGGTTGGACGGGAACGTCTACCCCGGCCATTCGGGCGATTTTTTCGGCCCAGGGACCGGCTGCGTTGACCACGATATCTGCACCGATGTCGTATTCCTTGCCCGTGGTGTGATCGCGTACATGAACGCCGGTGACCGTCTTGCCTTCCATGTTCAGGGAGATCACCTCTGTAAAAGGCTTGATCACCGCGCCGTTGTGCTTGGCGGTTGCGAAGAAGCGGAGTACGAGCCGCATCGCGTCCATGGTGCCGTCCGGCACTTGCACGGCCAGTTTCACTTCGGGATTAAGGTTGGGTTCCAGGCGTAACGCTTCCTCACGGGTGAGCGTGCGCGTGGGGATACCGCAGACCGCGCACCCTTCCATGAAATCGTCATAATAGGCCAGGTCTTCTTCGGTGATGGCCACGAACAGGCCGTCGTTCAACTCAAAGGAGCCAGGTGCGATCTTGCGCAGGATCATGTTCTCCTGAATGCATTCCTTGGCCGATTCCTGATCCTTGACCGCGTAGCGTGCCCCGCTGTGAAGTAAGCCGTGATGACGGCCCGTTGTGCCGGAGGTTACCTCCCCACGTTCGACGACCGTAACACGCACACCTCGTAAGGCCAAGTCGTGGGCAAGTGCCGCACCTGTACCCCCACCGCCGATGATGACAACATGGTAATTGGCCATGATGATTTCACCTTCCTTCACCATGTGAATAAAGTTAGGGGTGACTCCCAGCGCCGGTAGCGTTCCTTTGGCCGGGAGTCACCCCCTTATTGTATGTCCAATCTGCGTTGCACGTATTATTCTACCCAGCCAAAGGTGCGCTCCACCGCTTTCAGCCAGCCTTTGTAGAGTTTCTCTTTGGTTTCTTCATCCATTTGGGGCTCCCAGCGTTTGTCTACCTGCCAGTTCTGACGCAGGTCGTCCAAGTTCTCCCAGAAGCCCACCGCGAGCCCGGCCGCGTACGCAGCGCCCAGGGACGTGGTCTCGGCCACCTTCGGGCGGACCACCGGTACGCCGAGGATATCGGCCTGGAATTGCATGAGCAATTCGTTGTACACCATGCCGCCGTCCACCTTCAGCGCCTTTAGGTCCACGCCCGCGTCTTTGATCATGGCCTCGAACACGTCGCGGGTCTGGTAGGCGGTGGCTTCTAGCGCGGCGCGACAGATGTGTCCTTTGTTGATGTAGCGGGTGAGGCCCACGATTACACCGCGAGCGTCACTGCGCCAGTAGGGAGCGAAAAGCCCGGAGAAGGCCGGGACAAAGTAGATGCCGCCGTTATCGGGCACGCTGCGGGCGCAAGGTTCCACGTCTGCGGACTTCTCGAAGAATTTGAGGTTATCCCGCAGCCATTGGACCAGCGCGCCGGTGATCGCGATGGATCCCTCCAGTGCGTATACGGCAGGTTTGTCCCCGAACTTGTAGGCCAGGGTGGTGAGCAACCCACTCTTGGAGGGGACCGGCTTGGTCCCTGTGTTCAACAGCAAGAAGCAACCGGTGCCATACGTGTTCTTGGCCTCGCCGGGGTCAAAGCAGGTTTGACCGACCAGAGCAGCTTGCTGGTCGCCGAGGTCACCGCAGACGGGAATTTCGTCACCGAACGGACCGTCCTTCAAGGTGTTGCCCCACGTGTTGGGATCGCTGGAAGGGACGATCTTGGGCAACATCTTCTTGGGAATGCCCATGATCTCCAGGATTTCGTCATCCCAGTCCAGGGTCTCCAGGTTCATCAACATGGTGCGGCTGGCGTTGGTGACGTCGGTGACGTGGGCGCCGCCGTTAGGTCCACCGGTCAAGTTCCAGATGAGCCAGGTGTCGATGTTGCCGAACAGCGCGTCGCCCCGTTCCGCGGCCTCGCGCAGGCCTTCTACGTTGTCCAACAGCCACTTGATCTTGGGGCCGGAGAAGTAAGTGGCTAACGGCAGCCCGACCTTAGAGCGGAAGCGATCCTGGCCGCCGTCCTTGGCCAACTCATCACAGATCTCCTTGGTTCGGGTATCTTGCCAGACGATAGCGTTGTAATAAGGCTTACCGGTGTTCTTATCCCAGACGATGGTGGTTTCTCGCTGGTTTGTGATCCCTACGGCTGCGATTTCTCCCGGCTTAATGCCGGCTTTTTCAATGGCCCCGCGGATGACTTCTTGTGTGCGTTCCCAGATCTCCATGGGGTCGTGTTCGACCCATCCGGGTTTGGGATAAATTTGTTCGTGTTCTTTCTGGTCGATGCTGATCACCTGGCCTGCATGATCGAAGATCATGCAGCGAGTGCTGGTGGTTCCCTGATCTACTGCCGCTACATACTTAGCCATGACTCCCTCCTCTCATCTTTGATACCATCACCGTTGACCGTGATGTTGTGGATAGGGAGCACAAAGTTCACGGCAGTGACCGTTCCCTTGCCGTCGAACTTGGTGTCCGTCGCACCAACAGTGATTTATGGTTGAATCGTAAAGATTAGGCTTCCAATTGGTCGGTGTGGTTTAATCTATGCCTGGCCTTGAGATACCACATCCAACATGGCCTTGAGAATAAGGTATGAGGATGTGGCCCCTGGATCCTGATGACCGATACTGCGTTCACCCAGGTAACTGGCACGTCCTCGTTTGGCCAGCATGGGGATGGTATCCTTCATGCCCTTCTCCGCTGCGGCTACCCCACGGCGTAAAATTTCCACCGTGTCCGCGCCTTCGTTCAGGGCCTGTTGCATGGCCTCAACCGCGGGGAGAAGGGCATCCACCATGGTCTTGTCGCCCGGCTGGGCTCGACCGCGCTGGATGACACCGTCCACGGCGGCCTTCCACATGGCAACCAGATCTTCATCCGTGAGTTCGTACTTCTTATCTACGGCCATGCCGGCCCGCATGAAGAGCGTGCCGTAGAGGGGGCCACCGGCGCCGCCCACACTGGACAACAGCGCCATGCCCACAGTTTTCAAGATGTTCCCAATGTCCTTGTCTTGAACCGCGGGCAATTGGCTCATCACCTTCTTGAACCCGCGATCCATGTTGATGCCGTGGTCTGCGTCGCCGATGGCCGCGTCCAACTGGGTGAGATAGTCCTTGTTCTCTTCCAGAACGTTGGCAACCAGTTTAATCCATTCTACGATTTGGTCACGGGTGACCATACGCCTTTTCTGCCTCCTTCATAGGTGATGGACTTTAGGCCTTCCAGCGGAGTCCCGGTGTCAGGACCGGGTCGTCCCACAGTTCGATCATTTCATCGTCCACGCGCAAAAGGGTGATCATCACGCCCTGCATTTCCAGAGAAGTAATAAAGTTGCCCACCAGGTTGCGGACGATGGTTAACCCCTTCTTTTCGCAGATTTCGGCGAGTTTACGGTAGACGACGAAGAGTTCGGCAATGGGGGTGCCACCCATGCCGTTGACCATCGCGATGACCTTGTCGCCGGCTTGGAAGGGCGGATCGGTGAGTTCAACTTCTACCCACTCACCCTTTTCCTCATCGAATTCCCGTAGTTTGCGGGTGTAGGGTGGATCCTCGATAATGCTCAAGGCCAGCATTTCGGTGATCTCATCTGCAGGGCGCCACTTTATGCGCTCCCGTCCGGGCTCACCGTGGATGCCGATGCCTATTTCGATTTCGTCCTCACCCAGTTCAAAGGTGGGCGTGCCCTTCGCCGGAACGGTGCAAGAGGTAAGGGCCATGCCCATGCTGCGACCGTTGATGTTCACTCTGCGGGCCAGATCGGCCAGGCGCTTCAGATCGTATCCTCGTTCGGAAGCGGCTCCAACGATCTTCTCGGCCAGAACGGTTGTGCCCGTGCCTCGTCGCCCTTCTGTGTACAGGCTGTCCTTGACGGCGACGTCGTCATCGATGATAATGTTCAGCGTGCGAATCCCTTCGGCTCGGGCCAGATCTGCGGCCATCTCGAAGTTCATCACGTCACCGCTGTAGTTCTTCACCAGGAAGAGCACACCTTCCCCGCTGTTTACCGTCTTCGCGGCTTCCAACATTTGGTCCGGGGTGGGAGATGTGAAGACCTCACCGGGACATGCCGCGTGGAGCATCCCCTTTCCTACGAAGCCTCC
>Ga0256833_1003676_pt1 | contig 10450 bp, 8 predicted proteins | sample 356284metaG_FD_190535 | JGI IMG/M metagenome (GOLD analysis project Ga0256833, IMG submission 190535) | Hydrothermal vent microbial communities from Mid Atlantic Ridge, Atlantic Ocean - 356-284 | ecosystem: Environmental > Aquatic > Marine > Hydrothermal vents | place: Atlantic Ocean: Mid...
TAGCACGACCACGAAACCGGAGGGCTCGTCTACGACCTCGACGTGGCTCACATCCACGCCCTCGGACCTCAGCTTGTCGATGAGGCCGAGGGCAACCGCCTCCCGCCCCGTCCTCGCTACCAGTAGTGACCTCTGGCCGAGTCTGGCGGCTGCTATGGCGTAGTTAGACGCCGCACCCCCGAGGCCTACCCAGTGCTCCCTAGCCTTGACGTTCTCCTCCGGCCCCGGCAGTTTGTCGAGGCGGAACGATATGTCTATATTTATATTACCTACTGCGACGTGCTCCTGAGAAGACCTGGGTGGAAGCACCTCGCACCAGCCCTCCTAGCCAGGTCGTCCCAGTTACTCAGGATCACCACGGCCTCGGAGGCCACCCTAGAGGCCTCTAAGACCCCCGCCTCGGGCTTGAATTCGTCCGTAGACCTGTTAGCTATGACGGAGCAGACGCAGCCGGCCCTGGCCCCGTAGATGGAGGAGACCGTGAATATAGCGCTTGCCTCCATCTCGAAGCCTAGAACCCCCGCCTCTCTGAGCTCGGGTATTACGCGGGCCGCCCTGGGCGTCATGTAGCCCCGGTACCCCGGCCTCCCCTGGCCAAGGTAGAAGCTGTCGGTGCTGGCTACGACCCCCACCTCGTACTCCACGCCGAGCCTCTCCGCGGCCTCGACGAGTGCCATGAAGACCGTCGGCGAAGCGTAGGCAGGGTACCCCTCCGGCGCGTACTGCCTGCTCGTGCCCTCTAGGCTCACCGCCGCTGGCGCTATAACGAGCGTTCCAGGCCTTAGGTCGGAGCGTAGCGCGCCCATCGTGCCGACCCTTATGAAGGTATCCGCCCCCGCCCTGAGCAGCTCTTCAACGGCTATAGCGGCGCTGGGGGCCCCTATACCCGTGCTAGTAACGCTGATCTCCACTCCACGGTAGCGGCCCGTGTACGTTGTAAATTCCCTCTTCGACGCTACAAGCCTGCGCTCGTCCCAGAGGGAGGAGATCAGCTCCGCCCTAGCCGGATCCCCGGGCAGGAGGACATACCTAGCCACATCCCCCGGCGACACGGCGATGTGGTAGAGGCTGCCGCTGGGGCCTAGGGGTTTCGCTGCCCCACTTCCACCAGGCAAGCCTGGATCCCGGGTGAACCACTGGCTCCCCCTAATAATTCGGGTACCCCCAACCCTGGGGGGTCGGGGGTTTGGGTAGGCGTAGCCTAGCGCTGGCGGCAGCACTCATAGTGGCTGGAGCCATCATAGGAGTCCTCTACCCCTACAGCCTCTTCTACACGAGCCCGGAGACCCAGCTACTCGTAATCAAGGCGACGCTAGCGCTCGCAGGCCTACTCGCTGGGGCACTCATTAGCTCTGCGGGGATAGCGTTGATCGCGGCCCTCAAGGGGGAGGAGGTTGAGGCTGAGGCTGCTGGTGAGGGGGAGGAAGGACGCGAAGGCGGCTAGGGCTGCGCTGGAAAGGTTCTACCCCGGCTTCAACTACACCGTCGAAACCCTCGGAGGCCTGAGGGGCGAGGCCCTCGCCCGCGAGGTCACCGAGAGGGCGTCCCCCTTCACTATAGCCCTGCTCCCCGAGGCCGAGGCGAGGCATGTAGACACAAGGAAGCTCCCGCCCTTCGCCAGGCTAGTCGCCTTCAAGTCACGGGATCTCAGGAACCTGAGGGTCGAGCAGATAGCCTCCCTCGTAGACAGGGGTAGGGCCCTGATCAGACTGGGGGCTGAGTGGCTCGGGGGCGTGGGGGCCTATAGGCTCGACTCCAACGTTTTACCCCCCGGTTTAAGAGCCGAACCCGACATAGACAACTTCATACTAATAAACAACGGCCTCAAGGCGCTCTCACAGCTATTAGGCGTAGAGTTGGATGGCCACGCCCTAGTCTATATAGGCAATGACCTAGCCCACATCTACTATGGGGGAATGCTTCTAGCCACCCTAGACTTGAAGGGATCACCCCCCAGGGGGGCTCGAATCGAAGCCCCCCAGCCGCCGCGGGCGAGCCTGGAGGGCCTACTCGAAGCTAACAGGGAGCCCCTAGGGAGGGCCCTCAACGAGATCAGGAGCTGGCTTTCGACTCAGGTAGCCGAGAGTGATCTAGTCATAGTACCGTGGAGCGGCGGGAAGGACTCCACACTAGCACTACTCCTGGCGAGGGAGGCAGCGGGTTCCGATAGAGTGGTTGCCGTACACGTAGACACAGGCTTAGAGTTCCCCGAGACCGAGGAGTACATTGAGAGGATCTCGGGGATCCTGGGGGTCACCGTCGTTAGGGCCAGCGCAGGCCTCGATAGAGCAGTGGTGGGAGGCAGGGGCCTGCCACGCCGCGGCGATAGGTGGTGCACCGGGATGAAGCTGGAAGCGCTAGCCTCCGCCGTCAGGAGGCTCTCGAGAAACGCCAAGAGGCCGATCGTAGTCGTCGGTGATAGGGACGCCGAGTCGAGGGCTAGGAGCAGGAGGCCCCCCCTCAGGATTGACTCCTATCACGGGCTGAGAACCCTCGCACCCCTCAAGCTCCTAGGGGGAGGCCATGTCACCCTCTCACTCCTCCTAGCAGGGCTCCCCCTCAACAAGCTATACCTCGAGGGCTTCTATAGGATAGGCTGCTTCGTGTGCCCCTACATGAGCGGCTGGGAGAAGTGGCTGCTAGCTAGGGGGCTCTCCGAGGGGGTGTCCTCCAAGGCGCCCTGGGCCAGGAGCCTAATCAGATTGTTCCTCGCCGAGGGTGCCTCGTAATTAGGCTCCTCCACATACGCCTACCTGGGGGGCGTGGTGGCGGGGAAGATTCGCTTCCAGCTTCTCGACGCCTCATATGAGGTGGTTAGTGGGAGGCCCAGGATAGTCCTCTGGGCGCGCGGGGAGGGTGATGAGAGGCTCGTATTGTTCTACGACAATTTTAGGCCGTACTTCTACGCCCTACTCGAGGATGACGCTAACCCCGATGAGGTCGCATCGCGGATCAAGAAGCTATCCGAGCCCCGGAGCCCCATCGTATCGGTTGAACCCGTTGAGAGGAGGTACTTCGGGAGACCGGTTAGAGCCCTCAGGGTAACGACGGTCATACCCGAGTACGTGAGGGAGTATAGGGAGGCCGTCGCCAGGGTTGAAGGTGTCAGAGAGGTTCTAGAAGCCGACATTAGATTCGCCATGAGGTTCCTGATAGACGCGAACCTATACCCCATGAGATGGTATGAGGCCAGCGTCGAGGAGGAGCCACGGGGCCCCTTCATGGTTGACGCCGCTTATAGGCTACTCGAGATCCCTAGAGAGGCTGCTGGGGGGGAGGAGAGGGATCCCCTGGAGGGCCTGAGGATCCTCGCCTTCGACATCGAGGCATACAACCCCCAGAGGAGCCCCGACCCGAAGAGGGATCCCGTGATAATAATAGGCCTACAATCCAGCGCCGACGAGGAGCCACTGCTACTCGAAGCTGAGGACCACAACGACTCCATGCTCCTGAGGCGCTTCGTTGATGAGGTCAAGAGGAGGGATCCCGATATAATAGTTGGCTACAACTCCAACGGATTCGACTGGCCCTACCTCCTGGAGAGGGCTAAGGTGCACGGCGTGAAACTCGAGGTCGGCAGGAGGAGGGGAGTCCAGCCGCAGCCGAGCGTCTATGGCCACATAAGCGTGCCCGGGAGGCTGAACGTCGACTTATACGATTTCGCCGAGGAGATTAGCGAGTTGAAGATGAAGACCCTGGAGGAGGTGGCAGACTACCTCGGAGTCATGCCCAAGGATAAGAGGGTTAACCTGGAGTGGTGGCAGATAAGCGAGTACTGGGACAACCCCTCTAAGAGGCCTATCCTCGAGGAGTACACCAGGCACGACGTGATATCCACCTACGGGCTAGCCGGTAAATTCCTGCCCTTCGGGGCCCAGCTGAGCCAGATAAGCGGCCTACCCCTAGACCAGGTGATGGCCGCCAGCGTGGGCTTCCGCCTCGAGTGGAGGCTCATGAGGGAGGCCTACAAACTCGGGGAGCTCGTGCCGAATAGGGTTGAGAGGAGGGAGGAGCGCTACACTGGCGCTATAGTCCTCCAGCCGATCCGCGGAGTGCACGAGAATATAGCTGTGCTAGACTTCGCCAGCATGTACCCGAACATAATGGTTAAGTTCAACGTGGGACCCGACACACTCGTCAGACCGGGGGAGGAGTATAGCCCCGACGACGTCTACGTCGCACCTGAGGTGGGCCACAAGTTCAGGAAGAGCCCAGATGGCTTCTTCAGGAAGGTGCTCGGGAGGTTCCTGGAGTGGAGGAAGAGGGTAAAGGAGGAGATGAAGAAGTACCCACCCGACAGCCCCATGTATAGGCTCCTCGATGAGAGGCAGAGGGCGATCAAGGTGCTAGCAAACGCCAGCTACGGCTACATGGGCTGGACAGCAGCTAGGTGGTACTGCAGGCCCTGCGCTGAGGCCGTCACAGCCTGGGGTAGGAGCCTCATACGCAGGGCCATAGCCATGGCCAGGGAGCTGGGCCTCCGCGTGATATATGGTGACACCGACTCACTCTTCGTCGACTATAAACCCGACGCCGTGGAGAGGCTCATAGAGAGGATTGAGAGGGAGCTGGGCTTCGAGGTTAAGATAGACAAGATCTACCGTAGAGTATTCTTCACGGAGGCCAAGAAGAGGTACGTGGGACTAACAGAGGATGGCCGCATAGACGTCGTGGGCTTCGAGGCCGTTAGGGGGGATTGGAGCGAGCTAGCCAAGGAGACGCAGCTAACTGTGGCCGAGATAGTATTGAGGACGGGCGACGTCAACAAGGCTGTTAAGTACGTGAGAGACGTCATTGGGAGGCTGAGGAGGGGCGAGATACCCCTAGAGAAGCTGGTTATCTGGAAGACCCTGAGCAAGAGGCTGGATGAGTATGAAGCCGAAGCACCGCATGTAGTCGCCGCGAGGATTATGGAGTCCATGGGCTACAAGATATCCCCCGGCATGAAGATAGGCTACATAGTGGTTAAGGGAAGCGGGAAGGTCTCGAAGAGGGCTAAGCCCTACTTCATAGTAAAACCGAACGAGGTCGACGTGGACTACTATATAGATAAGCAGGTGATCCCAGCCGCCCTGAGGATCCTCGGGTACTTCGGTATTACGGAGAAGAGGCTTAGGAGTGGGGGTGGGGTGAGCCTCCTCGACTTCATGGGCGGTAAAAAGTAGCCCCGCTATAGTAGGTCGTTGAACGTTGCGAACTTCACGTTCGGGGGTCTCCCGGTGAACTTGCCTAGGAGCGCCCCTACCAGTATGTTGACCCTCTTCTCGGCGGCCACGTCGAGGAGCCTCTGAGTCACTATTCCGTCGAACACGACTGCATGAACCTTACCGGGCTCCATCGACTTCAGCTTATCGAATAGGTCGCGCACCCTCACCCTCTCTATGGGCCTCCAATCCTTATCGTAGAGCACGGCCTCCAATGTGCCCCGCAGCTGCTTTATAGTCTCGACGACCTCCTTCGGTATAACCAGTTCCTCAACGGCCTTCTCCTCGGCCTTCTCCTTTACAGCAGCCTCCTCCCCGGCCTCGGGAGGCCTCGGGGGAGCCGGCGGCTTGGGCGGTTTCTCCTCTACCGCAGGCTGTGGCTTCGCCTCCTCCCTGGGAGGCTGGGGGGCTGCTTCCTCGAGCTTCTTCTTAATCTCCTCTGCCGGGACGGCCTCGCTGAGGGCCTTGGCTATCTCCCTGCCCGTCAGCTCCTCGACCTCCATGCCTCGGGGGGCCCTGGCTACGTAGTCTATGTCAGCCTGCTCTAGGAGCGTCTTAAGGATGAGGTCGCCGCCCCTGTCACCGTCGAGGAAGGCTATGACCTTCTTCTTCTTGGAGAGGTCAACTATGGTTTTAGGTATCTTCTCCCGGGCGCCCCCCAGCGCTATCACATTCGTGTAGCCATACCTCAAGAGGTTTAGAACGTCGGCTCTACCCTCCACGACTATTATGGTGTCGGACTTGTCTACGTCCGGCCCGGCCGGCAGTTTCTCGGGGCCGTAGTAGACTAGCTTGGCCGGCTTCGCCTCGGCCTCCTTAACCTCCTTTGTGACCTCCCTCACTATCTCCTTTATGTCGGGCTCCTTCTCCATGAGCCCCTTCAGCAGCTCGCGGGCGCGGGTGATTATCTTCTGTATCTTCTCTACCCTTAAATCCTTGATCTCCTCAACCACTATCCTCGCGGAGTACGGCCCTATTCTATCCACGGTCTCCAGCATTGCCGCTAGTATGCTCGTCTCCACCCTGTCGAGGTTGCTTGGAACCTGTATCGTTCCCACGGTCTTGCTCCCATGGTATTTCAGGTCTACGTGGACCCTGCCTATCTTATCCTTGGCCTGAAGGTTCTCTAAGTTGAACTCAGAGCCTAGGAGGCCCTCCGTCTGCCCGAAGATCGCTCCTATAACGTCGTGTACCTCAACCCTACCATCGACTTCGAACCTTGCCTTTATCAGGTATTTCAAGGGCTCACACCTCCAGCCCTAACCCACCAGCCCCCGGGGCTCCGCGGCTTTTCGCGAGAGTAAAAAGGTAGTGCTCCACCTCAGCGTGTAACCCCCGCCTTCTCTATCTCCTCTATCGCACTCCTAGCCTCGGGGTCGGATAGGAGCCTGGACCTTATCGGCTCTAATAGCTTGTTCAGCGCCTCCGCGGTGGCGTTCTTTAGGTCGAGCGGGTGGAGTCTCCCCTCGACGAAGTCCCTCTCCAACTCTTCGTAGGAGTGATACTCGACGGGGCCCCCGTACTTAGGCTTCCGGTCGACGTGGAGCTTGAAGCCCGGCTGCGCGAAGAGTATGTAGCGGTTTATCTCCATGATAGGGTTGAACTCCACCTGGCGGGCGGGGCAGTACGCCCTGAGTATCTTGCGCCTAACAACGTCGGGGGGGTCGTGTAGGAATACGGCCGTCTCGGGTTTACTCTTAGACATCTTAACCTCGGCGAGTAAGTCGTCCCTCTCAGCCGCCTCCATCCGGCCGGGCCCCTTTAGACTCGATATTATCGGGGTGTGAACGGCGACGGGCTTCTTGTAGCCTAGCTTCTCCGCTGTATCCCTGGCGAGCATGTGAGCCTTCCTTTGATCCATGCCGCCCAGGGCCACCTCTATCCCCATGTAGAATATGTCTGAGACCTGCATCGCGGGGTAGACGAGCTTCGAGGCGTCGAGCTCCGCTTCATCGGCCCTTCTACCCATAATCGTTAGCGCCCTCTTTATCCTCGCCAGGCTATTAGCCTTGAGAACCCTCAGAACCAAGCCCCAGTACTCCTTATCCGAGGCGAGATCCTCCGCGTCCACGTACCTAACCTTACCCTCCAGCCCGAGGGAGTCCAGTACTGCCCTGACCACCCTAGCCGCCCTCCTAATCAAATCCAGGTTGCCGTGTAGCTTATCGTTTATGTAGGCATGCCATGTAGCCTCGAGTATAGTGAAGTCCACGCCAGCCTCCACCATATCCCTAACCTTGAACATCCAGACAAGCCACCCAATATGGACGAGGCCGCTGGGCTCGTAGCCCAAGTAGCCGCGGGGCCTACCAGCCTCGAGGAGGCCCCTCAGCTCCTCCTCTGTAACGACCTCCAGCGTATTCCTCTTCACGAGCTCTACCCTCTCCTCCAAATCCAAGAATCCCACCCTAGAGAGGCCTCCCACCGGGAACCCCCAGCCCGCAATAAATAAGGCTGCAAGCCCCAGCTACGCCGCCATCGCTTGCGGGTACCCCCACGCAAGAGGATCACTTCTAGCCCGGCGGTGCGCCGAAGGCCTTCAAGGCGCTGGCGTAAAATGGGACAGTCTAAATCCCGCAGCCAGCTAGGAGACCCGAGGGAAGGTGGGGTAGAGGATTCGGGGTTACACCCTACTAGCCGGAAACGCTCTTAATAAGGTGCTCCGCTAGCTGCGCGGCCTTTATGCCCGAGGCTTCTAGGGCCCCGCTGTATTCTAGCGTTGATAGTGTGAGTAGGTATCTCACCTCCCTCGGCGAGAGGCCCCTCTGCCTTAGGTAGAATACCTCCTCCTCGGGTGGCGCGAGCACTGCTGTTGAGTGCCTCGCATCCAGTATGTCGCCGGTGTCGACCTCGAGCATGGGGACTGAGTAGCCCTTCCCGCCATCATCCATTACTATTACGTAGCTCTCGTAGGAGATCTTCGAGCCCCTACCGGTGGCCTCCACCCGGCCGAGGCCCCTGCTTACTAGGTAGCCCCTGCCGTTTACTATGCCCCTGGCAGATGCGGAGCCCTCCGCCTCGGGGCCCCTCGCTATTATGTTCTGTATGGAGTCTAGCTTCTCCCCCTCCACACTGGAGAGGCTCGCCTTAACCTCCGCCTTGGCCCTCCTACCGATTAGGTATACGTCCTCCCTATCATGCACCATCACGCCGCCGAGCGATGCAATCCTACTTGTGTAGGAGGCTTCATCCTCCACTATGACAAGCCTCCTCACGTAGACCGCGCCTCCCCCCAGGTTTACTGTTGAGAGCTCGAGGCCCGCGCCCGGGGATAGCTCGGCCTTGAGGGTTATCGTGGTTATACCCTCCCTCGGCGTGTAGGTTATGAATACCAGCCTGCCAGATACACCCGGCGCCACCTGCGCCTCTATGTGGTAGCCGCTGTAGCCCCTGCCACCTAGGGCCTCGAGGACCACGGCCTCCTCGGGCGTCTCGGTGAAGACTAGGCGCGCGCCCACCCCCCAGCGGAGGGCGTGCACCGCATCTAGCTTGCCGTCAACGGGCATGCCCCACTCCCGCACATCCTCCGGGCTGATTCTAGCCACCTCTAAACCCCTCTGAGCAGCGTCGACATGGAGGCCCTGGGGATCCAGCCTCAGGGACGCCTTGGCGCGTGGCAGCTCCGGCTCCACGGGCTCGGGGGCCCACGGCAGCGTCTGGGCGCCCTCGAAGGCCTTCCAGTTGGTATAGTATGGGTGAAGGGGGGTGTCTCTGATCCTCTGGTAGGGGAGGCTGGCTGCGAGCCTCTCCAGCTCGGCTCTGGTGAGGGGTCTAACCAACTCCGCCGAGCCTCGCGAACTCAACCTCTATCACCCTCCTCAGCACGGCAGCGTACTCGAATGGTATGTCGCCCATGATGTCCTCGAGGAAGCCCATGACCAGCAGGCTCGTGGCCTCCTGCTCGGTTAGACCCCTCTGCCTCAGGTAGAATAGCTGATCCTCCCCCAGCCTGCCCGTGGTGGCCTCGTGGGTCACCTGGGCGGTGGGCTCGTCTACCTGGTTGTGGGGGTAGGTGTACGCTACGCTCCTATCGTCTAGTATCAGGGACTGGCACTCCACGTGGGCGCGGGCCCGCTTCGCCCCCCTAGCAACCTTGACCAGGCCCCTATAGATGTTGACGCCGCCGTCGACGCTGATGCTCTTGTTGATTATCTTGCTCCTAGTGTAGGGGGCGAGGTGTATCATCTTGCTTCCACTATCCTTGATGTAGGGCCCCTTGGAGATCTGCACGACTATGCTGCTACTCGAGGCGCCGCGCCCCTTGAGCACAGTTGATGGGTACGTGTACGTTATCTTGCTGCCTATGCCGCCCTCTATCCAGTCTATCCTAGCCCCCTCCTCCGCTATGCCGCGCTTGTTGTTGAAGTTTATCACGTTCTTACTCCAGTTCTGGAACGTACTGAACTTCACCACAGCGCCGCGGTGGGCATAGATCTCCACCATGCCGTCGTGGAAGCTGTATCTCTTCAGCATGGGGGCGCTGCATCCCTCGATGAAGTGAATGTAGCTCCCCTCATCGGCTATTACCAGGGTGTGCTCGAACTGTGCCTCTAGGCTCCTCCCTATTAGGAAGAACGCCTCCACGGGGTCGAAGATCTTGACTCCCTTTGGTACGTAGACAAATGCTCCACCGCTCCAGAGGGCCACGTGGAGGGCGGCAAACTTGTGCTCGCTGGGCGGGAATATTCTTGCGAAGTACTCCTTCACTATATCCGGGTATCTCCTGACAGCCTCCTCCATTGGAACCATTATTACCCCCTTCTTCCTCAGGAACTCCTTAACCTTATAGTAGACCGTCTCGCTCTCGAATTGCACGTCGACCCCCGCTAGGAGCTTAGCCTCTAGCTCGGGTATGCCCAGCTTCTCGTAGTACTCCCTTATCTCCTTTGGCAGCTCATCCCAGCTTGTGGCGGGTTCTCTGACCTCGGGGCGCACATAGTGCGCGAGCTCGTCTAGATCTATCTCCTCTATGCCGATGACCCACTTGGGCATGGGCAGCTTCTCGAATAGCTCTAAGGCCCTGAGCCTCAGCCTCCTCATCCAGTCGGGCTCCTTTTTCACCCTCGATATCTCCTCTACTAGGCTCCTAGAGATCTTCCCCCTAAGCTCGACTGTCGCCTTCGTGGGGGAGGCGTACCCCAGTATGTCCTCGGGGGACCTCTCGGGTAGGAGTCCCCTAACCTCCACGAATCCTCACCCCCATTAACCCTCTATAACGGACTTGTAACCCTCCCTCTCAACCTTCT
>Ga0256833_1003677_pt1 | contig 10449 bp, 10 predicted proteins | sample 356284metaG_FD_190535 | JGI IMG/M metagenome (GOLD analysis project Ga0256833, IMG submission 190535) | Hydrothermal vent microbial communities from Mid Atlantic Ridge, Atlantic Ocean - 356-284 | ecosystem: Environmental > Aquatic > Marine > Hydrothermal vents | place: Atlantic Ocean: Mid...
TGCACCGAGGGATTGTTGAGCAGTTGCGCATCTTTTTCTTCGGCTTCGGCTTGGGCATGGGGCAGGAGTTCCGGGCGTTGAGCGAGTTAGTGGGGGGACGAAGCAAGGCGCTGGCCCTCTATCAGTTGTTCCGGGACCCCCACTCTGCTTTTGATGTCACCTCGCGGGAGTATTCCTTCATGACTACTGGCCCGGTATCGCCTCTCTCCTTCGCCGGTACGCCCCTTTTCTTCAACGCCTTCAACACAGTGGAGGAGTTTCTGGAGGCAAATGGATGGGTGTAAAGAAGCCACTATGTGAGCCGGATTAAGCGTTGAGGGGTGCTTTGCGGTAACCAAGAGAATGTGCCTAACACCGCGTGCAGCCGACCGCTTCGCGCTACGCGCTCGCGGCGGCTGACGCTTTTCGTTAGGCAACAGGAGGAATTTCCGGTGAATGATGACAGTGTGTTGCAAAGGTTAAGAGGAGGCCTGACCGGCTTCCCAAAAAAGCCAAAGTCCAGGCCCGCCCGATGGGCGGGGGAAGGCCCGGCTTACCTGGGGCTACCCGGCCATCACGGCCACCATCGTCAATCTCCAGCAACCCGCTTACACCTATGTGCGTTGGTTTTCGTATCAGACGCCCGATTTTGTCAGCCAGAACCGCCACCTTCGACGGGCCCTGCGCACCACCCGAGCGTTGTTTCCGCAGCACGCCCTGTGCTTTGTGCTGGACGGCGTAAGGGATGACCAAAAGGTGTTCCGTTGGGTGCGGGAGGTGAAGGCCGATTTCATCGTGACAGTGGCCCATGAGGAGCGGGTGGTGGAAGTATGGAATACACGCCTTTCCCGCAGGGAGACGGTCTCCATCGGAGAATTGATGCACCTGGTGTTGTGGCAAGGAACCTTCCAAGCCCAGTTTCAGCGCGCTGGACGCCAGGAACAACGCACGTTGCGCTTGGGCTGGTTTCGGGTGCGTCTACCGGGAGAGGACGAGCCCCTCAGCCTGGTGGTGGTCGAACACTTGCATGCGGCTGAGGAAGCCGACGATGACGATGAGGAGGGGGAACGGCTGGTGGGGCTGCTGACCCGGCGTCCGGTGACAACGCTGCGCCAGGCTCAGCAGGTTTATGCCGACTGGCGCTTGCGTGGTCAAATTGAGCACGGTTATCGCCTGGCCCAAGAGGCAGGCCTGAACATCGAGCATCTGCTGGTGCGTTCCCTGGAGACCATGCAACGCCTCTTTGGGTTCCTGCTTTGGGCCATCCTGTTCCTTTTCCGTGCCTTGAGGCGTTGGCCACGGCCGGTCGTGCGCTGGTTTCAACATTGGGGAGGCAAATTGGGACGCAAGCATGATCGCAGCGGCCTTTACTGGCTGCTTTGGGGCTTGACCAAAGTGTGGCAAGCCCTGGCCATCGGCCCCGCCCTTGGCCTTCAGCCCGCCCCAGGCCCTCCCCAACCAACTTATGGGTAATCACCGCGCGTTCCAACAGGAGGTTGGAGGTTGGTGGTTGGAAGTCAGCAGGGGGTACGCTTGCTGACTGCTGAGCGCTCACCGCTCCCTGCTCTTTTTCATCCGCGTCTATCCGCGTTTGTCCGCGGTTTCTTTCCCTGGGCGACTGGCCGGGTCACCCCTACGGCGCTCTTTGCTCCCTGCTGGCCGCTCCCTGCTCCCATGTGGCAGGCTTTCGAAGAAGAGCTGGGCAAATCCGTGGCCGAGCGGCTGGCGGAAGGCCTTTTCGGCCCCGCGGCCCTGTTCGGGTTGGGTCTGGTCGCAGCCTGGGCCGAGGCGGTGTACGGCGGGCTGCCCGCGGCCTGGCGCGCCTGGCAGGCGCGGCCCCTGGAGGTGCAGGCCGCGGCCCTCTTCCTCTGGGCCGTGGCCGTGGTGGCCTTAGATGGCGTCATGGCCGCGTTTCGCGACGGGTGGCTGCGCCTGCTCGAGGGCTACCACTGGCCCGGATGGCTGCGGCGCTGGCGGGCTCGGGCCTGGGCCCGGCGGGCGCGGGCCTGGAAGCAGGCCTGGCAGGCCCTCAAGGCCCGGGAAATGGGCCGGAGCCCCGGGGCCCCACCCCTGACCCGGGCCGAACGGCAGCGCCTGGCCGTGCTGGAAACCCGGCTGCACCACCTGCCCCCGCGGGAAGAAGCGCTCATGCCCACGGCCTTAGGCAATGTGCTGGCCGCGGCCGAGGCTGCGGTGCGCCATCGCTACGGGCTGGACCCCATCATCGTGTGGCCCCACCTGTGGCTGGTGCTGCCCGAGCCGGCCCGGGAGGCCCTGAGCCAGGCCCGCCGGCATCTGGAGCGGGCCGCGGAAGGGGTGCTGTGGGGCCTGCTCTTCGCGGGGGTGGCCGGGCCGTGGGCCGGGTGGGCCGCGCCCCTCGGGCTGCTGGCCGCCTGGCTGGCCTACCGGCTGGCGGTGGCCCGGGCCGCGGTCTTCGGCGAGCTGGTGCGCGCGGCCTTCGACCTGCACCGCCTGGCCCTCTACGACGCGCTGGGCTGGCCCCGGCCTGAACCCGAGGAAGAAGTCCAGGCCGGCAAGCGCCTGACCGCGCGGCTGTGGCGGGGCGCGGCCGGGCCATGACCCGGCCGCGGGTCGGGCGTCGGTTCCCCCACCCCAAGAAGCGGTGCAAAACCCGCGCAACCGTTGACGCTTATCGCGGCCTTGTGATACAATGCACGAGCCATGTCGTCGGAAAAGCGCGCGTCATCGAAGCAATATGCCCTGAACCTTACCCTGGCTGCGGTGGTGAGCCAGGTGGGGTGTTTGACCACGGCCCTCATCGTGGTGGCCTTGCTGCTGGGCTTGTGGTTGGATGCCCGCCTGGGCACCAAGCCCATGTTCACTCTGATTTTGTTGGTGGGCAGCGCGCCCATCACTTTGGCGTTGATGTTTTGGATTGTGCGCCGGGCAACCGCGCACATTCAGCCGCAACCGCCGGCGATTTCTGCGAAGGAGGCGAACCGCGGTGGACACGACGACTCCCCATGACACGCCCCAACAGCAAGGGTCGGGCAATTCGGGCTGCCTGACCATGCTGGCCCTGTTCGTGGCCCTGGTGGTAGGGGCCATCTGGCTGTGGCCCAAGAAGCTGCCCGTGCACCTGCCGGCCACCAAGCTGAGCGACGAGCCCTTGTTCAACCTTTTCCCCAATTTGCCCCCCGACCTGGGCGCGGTGTATTTGACCAACACCTTAGTGGCGACGGTGTTGGGCTACGCGGTGGTGCTCATCGTGGCTTTCGTGGTCGGGCGCAGCATTCGCCGGGCCCTGGCCACGGGCGATTATGTCATCGGCGGCTTCAGCGGCGCGGTGGTCATGCTGCTGGAAGGCATCTACAACATGACCGAGGCCACCGCGGGCAAGTGGGCCCGCACCATTTTCCCCTACTTCGCCACCATCATGATGCTGGTGCTGGTGGTCAACTGGATGGAGCTGCTGCCCGGGGTGGAGACCATCGGCCTGCTCACGCCGGTGACCGAAGAGGTGCACAAGGCCTATGAAGCCGAGCCCTGGGTGGGCGGCATTTACAAGCTGACCTCGGACCCCATTCCGGTGGAACACGGTGAGGGCGGCGCGGAAGGCGGGGAAGCCGGTGCGGCCGCGCACACCGAAGGCCTGTACGACTTCCGCCCCCTGGTGCGGGTGTCGTCCACGGACCTGAACTTCACCCTGGCCCTGGCGCTGGTCTCGGTGGTGATGACCCAGGTTATCGGCTTCCGGGCCCAGGGGCTGCACTATTTGGAGAAGTTCTTCAACTTCCGGGCCCTGTTTGCCAAGCCGGGCATGGGCATTCTGGACTTCGTGGTCGGGCTGCTGGAGCTCATCTCCGAGTTCTCCAAGATTCTCTCCTTCTCCTTCCGGTTGTTCGGCAACATCTTCGCCGGTTCGGTGTTGCTGTTCGTCATGGGCGCGCTGGCGCCCTTCATCCTGCCCGCGTTCTACGGGCTGGAGCTGTTCGTGGGCCTGATTCAGGCCTTTGTGTTCGGCATGCTGACCATGGTCTTCATGGCGCAGGCAACTCATTCCCACGCGGACCACTAAGCGGTCCGAACTTGAACATCTCAATTTGAGGAGGTTTTGTCATGGAAATCGGTGCGGCCAAACTCATCGGTGCTGGCCTGGCGATGATTGGCGCGATTGGCGCCGGTCTGGGCATTGGCGTGCTGGCCGGTGGTGCGGTGCAGGGCATTGCCCGCAACCCCGATGCGGCCGGGCAAATCCAGACCAACATGATTTTGGGCATCGCCTTCGCGGAAGCCGTGGCCATCTACTGTCTGGTGGTGGCGTTGCTGCTCATCTTCGCGGTCTAAAGGGAGGGCTCCCGTGGACGCTTTAGTCAAGCTGGGCATCAATGTCGGCTTCCTGCTGCTGCAAATTTTCGCCTTCGCGCTGCTGCTGGCCATTTTGGGCGCCTGGGTCTACAAGCCCTTGCTGCAGATGATTGAAGAGCGGCGCAAGAAGCTGGCCCAGGCCATGGAAGACGCGCGCGTGGCCGCGGAGGCCCGGGCCAACGCGGAGCAGGAAGCGCAAAAGATTTTGGCCGAAGCCCGGGCCAAGGCCGACGAAATCATTCGCGAGGCCCGGGAGCGGGCCGAGGAGCAGCGCCGGGCCCTGCTGGAGCAGGCCCAGGCCGAGGCCGAGAAGCTCAAGCGTGAAGCCCTGGCCGAAGTCGAAGAAGAGCGCAACCGGGTGCTGGCCGAGCTGCGCGAGCAAATTGCGGCCCTGGCCGTGGCCGCGGCGCAGAAAATCGTCGGCGCCAGCTTAGACGAGCAGCGCCAGCACGAATTGCTGGAAGAGTTCTTCGCCGGCGTGAAGGGCAAGCAGGTGGTGGTGCTCGACGAGCTGGAAGCCACCACCGCCGACCAGGTGGAAGTCATCAGCGCGGTGCCCCTCACCGACGAGGAAAAGGCCCTCATCACCGAGCAACTCAAGGCCAAGGTGGGCGACGCGCCCATCGTCTTCAAAGTCGACCCGTCCATCCTGGGCGGCCTGGTCATTCGGGTGGGCGACCAAATCGTCGACGCCTCGGTGGCCCGCCAGATGGCATTGCTGCGCCAGAAGTTGGCGTGAGCGCGGCCCCCTTCCTCGAAGAGCAGCGCGCCCGGGCCCGCCTGGGCGCGTTTTGCGTGTAGGAACCACGCCTATGGCCGACGCGAAGACCCTGGCCGAGCTGTTCGCCTGGGCCCCCCGTTGGGTTCCCCCCGAAGCCGGCCCGCTGCCCATTACGGGCATCGCCTTCGATTCGCGGCAGGTGCAGCCGGGGGGGCTGTTCGTGGCCATCCGCGGCACCCAGGCCGACGGCCACGCCTACATCGCCGACGCGGTGGCCCGGGGCGCGGCCGCGGTGGTGGGCGAAGCGCCGCGGCCCAAAGGCCTGGCCGTGCCCTATGTGCAGGTGCCCGACAGCCGCGAGGCCCTGGCCCGCCTGGCCGCGGCCTGGTACGACCATCCCGGGCGTAGCCTGCGGGTCATCGGGGTCACCGGCACCGATGGTAAAACCACCACCACCACCCTCATCTTCCACATCTTGCGGGAAGCCGGCCTGGCCGTGGGCATGATTTCCACCGTGCAGGCCGTGCTGGGCCCCCGCAGCGAGCCCACAGGGCTGCATGTGACCACGCCCGACGCGCTGCGGGTGCAGGGCTACCTGGCCCAAATGCGCGCCGCGGGCCTCACCCACGCGGTGCTCGAAGCCACCTCCCATGGTCTGGCTCAGCACCGGGTCACGGCCGCGGCCTTCGACATCGGCGTCATCACCAACATCACCCACGAGCACTTAGACTACCACGGCTCCTACGAGGCTTACCGGGCGGCCAAGGCCCGCTTGCTGGCGCTGCTGGCCGAAACGCCACCCAAGCCCATGGGGCCGCCGCTGCGCCTGGCCGTGCTCAACCGCGACGACGAACCCGTCTTCCCCTACCTGCGGGCCCGGGCTCCCGGCCCGGTGGTCACCTATGGCGTGCATCCCGAAGCCCAGGTGCGGGCCGAGCAGGTGGAACACCGCCCCCAGGGGCTGCGCTTCGTGGCCGTGGGCCCGGGTTTTCGGGTGCCCATCGCCAGCCCTCTGGTCGGCGCGTACAATGTGAGCAACATCCTGGCCGCGCTGGCGGCCACGGTGGTGGGGTTGGGGGTGGAACCGACGGTCGCGGCCCGGGCCGTGGCCCACATGCCGCCCATCCCCGGGCGCATGGAACGCATCGATATGGGCCAGGACTTTTTGGCCATCGTCGATTTCGCGCACACGCCCAAGGCCCTGGAAGTCGCACTGCGCACCGCGCGCACCCTGGCCCCGGGCCGGGTCATCGCCGTGTTCGGGTCCGCGGGGTTGCGGGACCGGGCCAAGCGGCGCATGATGGCCGAAATCTCGGCCCGGCTGGCCGACATCACCGTGCTCACCGCGGAAGACCCGCGGACCGAGCCTCTGGACGCTATTCTGGAAGAAATGGCCGCCGGCGCGCGGCGGCAAGGCGGCGTCGAGGGCCGCACCTTCTACCGGGTGCCGGACCGGGGCGACGCACTGCGCTTCGCCGTGCGGCTGGCCCGCCCCGGGGATGTGGTCATCGCCTGCGGCAAGGGCCATGAACAATCTATGAACATCGGCGGCGTGGAATACCCCTGGGACGACCGGGTGGCCTTGCGGGCCGCGCTGGCCGAACACTTAGGCCTGCCCGGGCCCGAGATGCCCTACCTGCCCACCCGGGACGCACACCGGCCCGCCGGGGACGCGCCCTCGCCGGGGGGCCAGTGAAGGGGCGCAAAGCCCCCACGGCTACCGACGGTTCGCAGGACGGCGCGTAAGAGAAGGCGCCACGCGGTGCGCCCTTGCCCCGCTCCCTGCGCGCAGGCGCTGCTCCTTGCGCTTTTCCGCCACCCTTGACAAATGCCGCAACCCCGCCTATACTTGCGGCCCAACAACGGCATACGACCCCAACAAAGGCGTGGAACCGGAAGAGTAGTCCTTGTGCGCGCGCCAGAGAGGCGGGCCTTCCCCTGCGGGGGATGCGCTGCGAGCCCGCTCGCAGGCGGCAGGGATGAATGGGCCGGGGAGCCGCCACCCCCAACGCCCCAGGGCCAGTAGGGGTGGCCGGAACGCCCCCGTTAGCGGGCGACGGTATCGCGGACCGCCGGCTGGTCCGCCGTACCGGCAAAGTGGGGCTGGCAGCACTTTCTCACGCGCCCACGGGCGCGTGTTGTGCTTAACCGGCCCAACTGGGGTGGCACCGCGGAGCGCAACCTCGCGCCCCGTCCCCAAGCGGGATGGGGCGCGTGTTTTTTCAGGAGGTGCGTATGCAACCTTCCCCCTTGCCTTTGCCCAGGCCAACCCTGGCCGCGGCCCGGTGGGCGCTGGACACCGAAACGCCCATTTCCGCGCTGCTCAAGCTGCGCCCGGCCGCCGAGCCCACCGCGCTGCTGGAGAGCGTCGAGCAGGGCGCGTTCACCGGCCGCTACTCCTTCCTGGCCATCGGCGCGTGGGCCCGGGTGCAGGTCTTCCCCACGCATATGGCGGTGCACACCGTCCAGGGAACCCAGCGCGTGACCTGGTCGGCCCAAAATCCGCCCGTGCTGGCCCACCTGCGCCGGGCCTTGCAGGCCTTGCAGCCTCACGACGCGGACGCACTGCCTTCCCCCCGGCCGCCGTTTTGGGGCGGCCTGCTGGGCTATTGGGCCTACGACATGGTGCGCTTTTTCGAGCGCCTGCCCCAGCCGCCGGCCGACGACCTGGGCCTGCCCTGGGCCGATTTGTTCGTTCCGCGGCTGGTGCTGGCCTTCGACCACGCACGGCGGGAGGTGCTGGCCGTGGCCCTGGCCGCGTCGCGCGCCGCAGCCCAGGCGCAGCTGGACGCGGCGGCCCGCCGCCTGACCCACCCTCTGCCCCCCGCGGGGGAACCCGCGTCCCGGCCCGCGGCCGCGCCCTGGCGCAGCACTTTCACCCAGACCGGCTTTGCCCACGCGGTGCAACGGGCCCTGGACCACATCGCCGCGGGCGACATCTTCCAGGTGGTGCTCGCCCAGCGCCTCAGCCGGACCACTACCGCTGAGCCTCTGGCCGTGTACCGCGCGTTACGACGCATCAATCCGTCGCCCTACATGTTCTTCCTCGACTTCCCCGGCGACCGACCCCGCCGGGCCCTGGTGGGGGCCTCGCCCGAGATGCTGGTGCGCCTGCACCAGGGGGTGGCGGAGACCAACCCCATTGCCGGCACTCGCCCCCGGGGCGCCACCCCCGAGGAAGACGCGGCCCTGGAAGCCGAGCTGCGGGCCGACGAAAAGGAGCAGGCCGAGCACATCATGCTGGTCGATTTGGGCCGCAACGACCTGGGCCGGGTGTGCGAATACGGCTCGGTGAAAGTGGCGGACCTGATGCGCGTCGAGCGTTATTCCCATGTCATGCACCTGGTGAGCCGAGTGGTGGGCCGGCTGCGCCGCGACCGGGACGCGTGGGACCTGCTGGCCGCGGCCTTCCCGGCCGGCACGGTGAGCGGCGCGCCCAAGGTGCGGGCCATGCAAATCATCGACGCGCTGGAGCCCGTGGCCCGGGGGCCCTATGCCGGCGCGGTGGGCTATGTGGGCTTCGACGGTTCCCTCGACACCTGCATCACCATCCGCACGGTGCTGTTTCACGGACCGCAGGCCTACATTCAGGCCGGCGCGGGCATCGTGGCCGATAGCCACCCCCAACGGGAGTGGGAGGAAACCCTGCACAAGGCGCGCGCGGTGGCCCGGGCCGTGGACCAGGCCGAGGGGCTGGCCGCGCCTTTCCCCCAGGAGGTGCCCGATGTTGTTGGTCATCGATAACTACGATTCCTTCACTTACAACCTGGTGCAGCTGTTGGGCGCGTTGGGCGCGGAGGTGCAGGTGTTCCGCAACGACGCGCTGTCGCTGGACGACATCCGCCGGCTGGCCCCCACGGGCATCGTCATTTCACCGGGGCCGGGAACCCCCCAGGAGGCCGGGGTGTCGCTGGAAGTCATTCGGCATTTGTACACCCAGGTGCCCATTTTGGGCGTGTGTCTGGGGCACCAGGCCATTGCTCAGGTTTTCGGCGGCCGCGTGGCCCGGGCCGCGCGGCTGATGCACGGCAAAACCAGCCCCATCGTGCATCACGGCCGCGGGCTGTTCGCGGGGCTGCCCCAGAACTTTCCCGCCACCCGCTACCACAGCCTGCTGGTCTACGAGCCCCTGCCGCCCATGCTGGAGGTGACGGCCCGCACCCCCGAGGGCGAAGTCATGGCCCTGCGGCACCGCACCGCACCCCTGTACGGGGTGCAGTTCCACCCCGAAAGCGTGTACACCCCCGCGGGGCCGGCCTTGCTGCGCAACTTCCTGCGGGTGGTGGAAGTCTTTGCCACCCACCGCGTCGCGGGCCCACGCGGAGCCCTTTCCCCCAACCCCCTCAAGGAGGCTGCCGTATGATTGCCGAAGTGCTGGAACGCCTGTTGGAAGGACGCTCGCTGAGCGCGGTCGAGGCCGAAGGCCTGATGGATGCCGTGATGCAGGGCCGGCTCACCCCCGTACAGATTGCCGGGCTGCTGGTGGCCTTGCGGGCCAAGGGCGAAACGGTGGACGAGCTGGTGGGCTTTGCCCGGGCCATGCGCCGCGCGGCCCGGCCCGTGGTGACCACGCGGCGGCCCCTGGTCGACACTTGCGGCACCGGCGGCGACCGCAGTGGTTCCTTCAACATCTCCACTGCGGCGGCCTTTGTAGTGGCCGGCGCGGGGCTGGCCGTGGCCAAGCACGGCAATCGCAGCGTGTCGAGCCGTTCGGGCAGCGCGGATGTGCTGCAGGCCCTGGGGGTGAACATCGATTTGGAACCCGACGCCATGGCCCGCGCCTTGGACGAGGTGGGCATCGCTTTCTTGTTCGCCCCCCGGCTGCACCCGGCCATGCGCCACGCGGTGGGTCCCCGCCGGGAGCTGGGCATTCGCACCGTGTTCAACCTGCTGGGCCCCCTCACCAACCCGGCCCGGGCCACGCACCAGCTCATGGGGGTTTTCTCCCCCGCCTGGGTGCGCCCCCTGGCCCAGGTGCTGCAAGCCTTGGGGCTCGAGGCCGCGCTGGTGGTGCACGGCGACGGCCTGGACGAGCTCACTCTGAGCGGGCCCAACCGCATGGCTTATTTTCGGGGCTCGGGGCCGGTGGTGGAGGCCGAGCTGGACCCCAGGGCCCTGGGCCTGACCCCCGCGCCTCGGGAGGCCCTGGCCGGCGGCACGCCCGACGAGAACGCCCGCCTGCTGCTGGCCCTGCTGCAAGGCGAGATGCACGGCCCCCCGCGAGATGTGGTGCTGCTCAACGCGGCCGCGGCCCTGTGGATTGCCGGTCGGGCCCGCGATTGGCAGGTAGGGCTGGAGATGGCCCGCTACAGCGTGGATAGCGGCGCAGCCTGGCGGGTATTGGAGGCGTATCGCCGTTTCACCCAAAGCATTGCTGAAAACGCGGCAAAGAAAATAATTTCTCCCGCTCCCTAAAAGTG
>Ga0256833_1003678_pt1 | contig 10448 bp, 11 predicted proteins | sample 356284metaG_FD_190535 | JGI IMG/M metagenome (GOLD analysis project Ga0256833, IMG submission 190535) | Hydrothermal vent microbial communities from Mid Atlantic Ridge, Atlantic Ocean - 356-284 | ecosystem: Environmental > Aquatic > Marine > Hydrothermal vents | place: Atlantic Ocean: Mid...
CCTCATTACCTCTCTTTTAGTACCCCTCCTTTAATACTAAGATATAATTAAGGACAATCTTATATCTTCCTCTTGAAGTACTAATACATAGAGGTGACGCTTATACCGACAGTGCATATATCGCTGCCGGAGTCCGTGTACAGCGAGCTCAGGAAGCTAGCAAGTAGTATGGGCGTGCAGATCACAGACGTTATTAAGATGTTCATAAGGGAGGGGCTCCATCGAGAGAAGATAAGGGAGAATGGCGGGGTACCGGAGGCTATTAAGAAGAGACTGGAAGAGTACGAGGCCAGGATGACGTTCATAGAGGGCAAGATGCACGTCAACGAGACACTGCTCACGACACTCCTCAAGGAAATAGAGGACCTTAAGGCACGGGTCGAGGAGCTCGAGTCGCCGGAGGTCTTCCTCAACCTCCCCAGGAGGGGAGGGAAAAAGGTTAAGTAAGTAAAAGTAATTAGGGTTCGCAACACGCTTATCCTGGTAAGCCCCACGGAAGCCCCCGCAGCGGGGATAGTGAAGTGGGGTGGGTTACCCCTGGTCCCTCAAAATCACCTCGTCCCCGAGCCCGCTATCTCACGTACCACAGCGCTCGCTTCAGAGTCTCTGAGTATCCTCTCCCTTATTGGCTTTATCATCTCGATTAGGTACTCAGCCACGGCCTTCTTCAGGTCGAGGGGGTGAAGCCTGCCCTCCACGAAGTCCTTCTCCAGCTCCTCATACTTGGTGTAGATGACGTCACCTCCGTATTTCTGGGGCCTCCTGACTATGAACTCCTTCTCGGCCCCACGGAATATTATGTGCTTGGCTATGGCCAGCACTGGGTTGTTCTCCACGACCTTCGCTGGGCAGTACGCCTTCCTTATCTTAGCCCTTATCTCGCCGTCTGAGTCTATCACGAATATGGCTGTCTCCGGCTTCGACTTACTCATCTTCACCTCAGCCAGCACCTCGTCCCTAGCCATGCCGCCGAAGTCCATCCTGCCTGGGCCTTTAAGGGATGGTATGAGGGGTGTGTGAATCGCTACGGCCTTCTTAACCCCCAGCTTCTCAGCCACCTCCCTCTGGAGGACGTGGGCCCTCCTCTGATCCATTCCGCCGAGAGCGACATCGAGATCCATGTAGATTATGTCCGTGACCTGCATTAGGGGATAGATCAGCTTAGAGAAGTCCGACTCAGCCTCGTCCGCCTTCCTACCCATTATGGTGAGCGCCCTCTTCACCCTGGCGAGGGTCACGGACTTAGCTACCCTGAGCAGTGTTGCCCAGTAGTCGCTGTCCTTCACGAGGTCCTCGGCGTAGACGAGCTCGTACCTCCCCTCGAGGCCTAGGGCGTTAAGCACGAGCGCTACGTGCTTGGCGGCTGCGTGGATCTTCCTCATGTCCCCGCCGAGCTTGTCGTTCACCCAGGCGTGCCAGGTGGCGGCGAGGAGCTTCATCCTTACGCCAGCATCCACGAGGTCCTTGAACTTGAGGGCCCACACGAACCACCCTATGTGGAACACGCCTGATGGTTCGAAGCCTAGGTACCCAACACCGCCTGTCTCTAGAACCCTCCTCAGCTCCTCAACCGTGATAACTTCCTCAACGTCGCGGAGGACTAGGGTGAGCCTCTCCTCAACATCCATAGTGACACCTAAGAAGTGGGGGAGGCACGGAAAAAAGGTGTGCCCTCAGCAGCTAGTTACCAAAAATCACTTCTTGTCCTTTAGGGCGGCGTGTGCTGCTGCGAGCCTCGCCACCACTATCCTGAACGGGGAAGCGCTGACATAGTCAAGGCCGGCCTTGTGGAAGACCTCTATCGATGCTGGGTCGCCTCCGTGCTCGCCGCAGATGCCGACCTCGAGGTACTTGTTGCTCTCCTTCCCCGCCTTCGTCGCCATCGCCACGAGCTTAGCCACACCCTTCACGTCTATGGTCTGGAACGGGTTCGCTGGCAGAATACCTAGTTCTAGGTACTGCGGCAGGAACTTGTTCTCGACGTCGTCCCTGCTGAAGCTGAAGGTCGCCTGCGTCAGGTCGTTGGTGCCGAAGCTGAAGAACGCCGTCTCCTTCGCTATCTCGTCCGCTGTAAGGGCCGCCCTAACAGTCTCTATCATGGTGCCGACGAGTATGCGGAGGGACTTCCCGTCCTTTACGAAGTAGTAAGTCGCCGGCCTCTCGCTGTCCTTAGTCAGGGTGTAGCCCCTCTCCTTAGCGACCTCCTCCAGCGCTGGCTCGATGGCGTTCTGCTTCACATACACTATCTCAGCTACCTCGCTGACCTGCGGTATCATTATCTCCAGCACTGGGTTCTTGCCCTCCTCGAATAGCTCGACAGCGGCTTCGATCATAGCCTTAGCGAGGTACTTGTAGATCTCTGGGTAGGTAACGCCTACCCTCACACCGCGGTGACCCATCATTGGATTGTGCTCCTTGAGGGCGACGACTCTCTTGTAGAGCCACTCAAGCCTCTCGATCTTCTCCTCAAGCTCCTTGATCAGGTCAGCAGCCATGTCCTTCGCTGCCTCACTGCTCTTGAGTGTGTGGTAGGCGACCTTGGCCTCGTACAGCTCCTTCAGTATCTCCTCAGGCGCCGGCAGGAACTCGTGGAGCGGCGGGTCTATGAGCCTAATGACGACAGGCAGGCCGTCCATAATCTTCAGCATCTCCTTGAAGTCCGGCTTGATCATCTCGGCCAGCTTCTTCATGTTCTCCTCTCTCTCCTCGGTGGTCTCGGAGAGGATCACCCTCCTAAGGGCCTCAAGCCTCTCCGGCTTCCTGAACATCCTCTCGATCCTCAGGAGGCCGATGCCCTCAGCGCCGAACTTCCTGGCTATCTCGGCGTCCTCAGGCACGTCGGCGTTGGCCCTCACGCCAAGCCTCCTGAACTCGTCAGCCCAGGAGAGGAGCTCCTGTAGCTCCGGTATAAGCTCTGGCTCGATCGTGGGGACCCTGCCGAGGTAGACGTTGCCTGTGTTGCCGTCGATGGTTATCCAGTCACCCTCCTTGACGACTATGTCACCTACGCGGAACTCCTTCTTCTCGTAGTCGATCTTTATCATCTCCGCGCCGACGACGGCGGGCTTGCCAATGCCTCTAGCCACCACGGCGGCGTGGGAGGTCATGCCGCCGCGGGCAGTCAGTATGCCGACCGCGGCGTAGAAGCCGTGCACGTCATCAGGCTTGGTCTCCACCCTGACCAGTATGACCTTCTTGCCCTTCCTGGCCCAGGCGACCGCGTCGTCCGGGTGGAACACTACCTGCCCGCTGACGGCGCCGGGTGACGCCGGCAGGCCCTTGGCTATGGGCTCCGCCTTGGCCTTCGGGTCGATCCTCGGGTAGAGGAGCTTGAGCACCACGTCGGGCTTTACCTTCAGTACCGCCTCCTCCCTTGTCAGTATGCCCTCCTTAGCCATCTCAACCGCAGTCCTAACCCTAGCCACCGGCGTCATCTTCGCAGCCCTGTTCTGGAGGAAGTACAGCTTACCCCTCTCGATCGTGAACTCTATGTCCATGACGTCCTTGTTGAGCCTCTCGAGCTTCTTGCCAGCCTCTATGAGCTGGTCGTAGACCTCGGGCATCATCTTCTTGAGCTCGTCGAGGTGCAGCGGGGTCCTTATGCCAGCGACGACGTCCTCGCCCTGGGCGTTCGGCAGGAACTCTCCGTAGGGCTTGTTCTCACCCGTCGCGGGGTCCCTGGTGAAGTAGACGCCCGTGCCGGAGTCCCAGCCCATGTTGCCGAAGACCATCATGACGACGTTCACGGCGGTGCAGTCGGCTATCTCGGGGGTGATGTTGTTGGCTATCCTGTAGTATATGGCCCTCGGGTTCATCCAGGACCTGAAGACCGCCCTAATCGCTAGCTCGAGCTGCTTCCATGGGTCCTGCGGGAACTCGCCCCAGTTCTCCTCAATTATCTTCTTGAACTCCTCCACGAGCTGCTTCAGGTACTTGACGGCGAGCTCCCAGGTCTTGGGGGCGACTTCCCTCGGTGGCTGGGCGTCGAGCCTGAGGCTGTACTTCGGGTACTTCGCCTTGATGGCTTCTATCTCGGCGGCGAATTTCTCGCTGGCCTCCTTCCTGAAGGCCTCGTCGAACTCCTCGAACTTCTTGTCGAAGAGGTCCTCAGGTATCTCCAGCACGATCTTGCCGAACATCTGGAGGAATCTCCTGTAGGCGTCGTACGCGAACCACTCGTTGTTGGCCAACTTAGCTAGGCCGGGCGTGACCTCGTCGTTGAGGCCCAGGTTGAGGACCGTGTCCATCATTCCGGGCATCGAGACCGCCGCGCCAGACCTGACGGAGACCAGCAGCGGGTTCTCGGGAGACCCGAACTTCTTGCCGGACTTCTCCTCTATCTTGTGCATCGCCTCCCTTACCTGGTCCAGCAGGCCCTCCGGGAGGTCTAGGGAGTTGATTATGTCCCATATCTGCCTGATGACCTTATCCCTGATCTCCGGCGGCGGGTTCCTCTCCAGCTCCTTCACGAGCTTGTCCATCTCGGCTTTCCTCGGGCCGTAGAAGTCCCTGCACGCCTCCGTCGTTATTGTGAAGCCCGGAGGCACTGGGAGACCTAGCTGCGTCATCTGGGCTAGGGAGGCGCCCTTACCGCCTAGGAGCTTCTTGTTCTTCCAGTCCGCCTCCTCGAATAGGTAAACGTACTTCTTAGTCACCGATCTCCACCCAACCAAGACCGCAATCATGTGATTATAAGCTTGTCATGGCTTACTCCCGCCCTCTGCGCTCTCCTCAGGCTGCTCACCGATCTCTTTGCCTACGTTAACGGGCTCGACGACGATCCTTACCCTGGCCTCTCCCCTGAGCCAGGCAGCTAGCTTGGAGAGGAGAGAGGCCCACTCCCTCGCCGTTGCCTTAATGTTCACCGGGTCGAAGAAGAGGTAGAAAATTATCATAACCAGCGCAGTGTAAATGAGTGGGGTTATCTGGACCATGTAGAAGCTGTACTGAGTCTTCGACCCGAGGAACCATATCAGGACGTACATGAGCCACGTGCCCCACGCCGCGAGCACTGAGGCGCCCCTATCGGCCAGCTTGTTGAGCACGGGCAGTACGAAGACGGAGAGGGCTGCCGTGGCGAGGTAGAGATATGGGTTGCCGACGGCCACAAGATACGGGTATGGCTCCCCCGAGGGGGACGTATTATAGTAGAGTATGAATGCGTTCCTTCCCAGGAGCCAGTCCCAGGGAGTCGAAACTGGTGGGCCTCCGCCCGAGGTCTTTATGCTGAGGTGCCACCTTATAGCGCCCTCGACGGAGTTGCTCCACCAGCCCATGAATCCTAGGTAGCTGATTATCGGTATCGCGATGAGGAAGAGCAGTATGACAGGGATGTAGACGAAGGCGAGAATTGCTATACCCGGCTTCTCACCGTCCCTTATCCTCTGCACGATCCCTGGCAGTGCTATGAAGGCGCCGCTGAACTTGGTGTTGAAGGCGAGGCCCGTAGCTATCGAGGCCCAGAGGGTTGAGCCTAGAGCGGTTGCAAGGAGCGCGGCGTATGTGAAGGCCGAGGTGAATATGTCGAGCATCGCAACACCTGACATCACGCGGAAGAGGTTGTCGAGGGAGATCACGAACGCTAGGGCCGCGCCAAGGAATATGCCGACGTAGCCGCCGACGACCTTCCTCATGTATATGTATGACATTACCAGCACAGCCACACCAGCGGCGAGGGGTGCTAGCCTCCAGGTCGAGTAAGTGTCTCCCACGGTTGCAAGAACTAAGGCTATGAAGTACTTAGCTAGAGGAGGGTGTTCGTAGTTCATGTAGTCCAGTATGCCCTTTGCCCTTGGGTAACACTCGCCGACAGCGTACTGCTTGACTTCTCGGATTTTGCTTAGTGCATTCAGTGATTCTGGAGGCACATCTGCACATACAGCCGGTAAGTAATCCCCGCTGGGGTTGTATGTATAATAATCCGTTGATTTAACGACCTTACCACCGAGTGACTCAATCACATTCACGACCTCGTCAACCTTTGTGTAATAGTCCTGCTGGTTAGCTGGTGTGACAAGCTCGAGTGTGACCCTGATCATTCCGTCATGTATAGCCTTGGGCTGTACACCGAAGATTTTTATGAGTATGTTCCTCGCCGATGGAACGTACCACGTCTCATCAGATATGTAGTCCTGTATCCAGGACGTGAGACCCGTTTCTACGTAGATAAAATATCCAATGATCGCTGTGAGAATCACTGCTTCTATAGCGAGGATTAATATCCTGTTCATTCATCGGGACCCATGAGTAACTCCTGTTAGGGTAAAAGAAGTGGTTGTCGCCAACGCTGGGCCTCATCACTCCCTAATTCAGTGTCGGTGGTTACGCCCATCAAGTATTATGTGATAAGTATTTGTATAAAAAGTTATGGGATATTAATTGATACAACCTTTACTTTCTTCTCTTCTTAGAGCCCTTAGAGCTCACGAATACGTAGACCGTAGTGCCGCAGTAGGGGCACTTACCCTTAATGGCTTTTCTACCATTCTTGAGGGTAACCTCCTGGGGATCCTTGAGCTCGACCTTCTTCCGGCACTTTACGCAGAAGCCTACGACCATGCTTAATCACCCGACATATATGTAGTACGGGGAAGCTTAAAAGACTGTCACTTCTTGTCATGTTGTTACTTTGGTTGCGTCAAACAATCCCCTTAAAATTTGTGGAAACTCACGACAGTCGGGCGAGTAAAAATGCCTTACAAGATCAAGGATCTCTCACTCGCAGAGCAAGGTAGGGCCCAGATAGAGTGGGCTGAGAGAAACATGCCTGTCCTCATGAGGATACGTGAAGAGTTCATCGAGAGTAAGCCCTTCGAGGGCGTAAGGATAGGTGCGGTGCTTCACGTCACAAAGGAGACAGCTGCTCTCGTGAGGACACTTGCCGCTGGCGGCGCTGAGGTCTGGCTAGCGGGCAGCAACCCGCTCTCGACCCAGGACAGTGTCGCAGCAACCCTTGCTGAGGACGGGATAAACGTGTTTGCTTGGAGGGGACAGACGCCTGAGGAGTATGAGTGGTGTATTGCGCAGGTGGCTAACGCGAGGCCTAACATAGTGATCGATGACGGCGCCGACCTGCATGCGTACCTGCACAGCAAGGCGGTCGAGGTCGGTAAGGAGGTGTGGGGCGGTACTGAGGAGACGACGACAGGCGTGATTAGGTTGAGGGCCCTCGAGCGGGAAGGGAGGCTCCTTTACCCCGTGATAGCTGTGAACGACTCCCTCACTAAGTTCATGTTCGACAACAGGTACGGCACAGGGCAGTCAACTATTGACGGCATACTGAGGGCGACGAACACCCTCATAGCTGGGAAGGTCTTCGTCGTGGCCGGGTACGGATGGGTCGGTAGGGGAATAGCGATAAGGGCCAGGGGTATGGGCGCCAGGGTAATCGTAACTGAGGTAGACCCTGTCCGGGCCCTGGAGGCCGTGATGGACGGTTTCGACGTTATGCCGATGAGGGAGGCGGCCAAGGTGGGGGACATATTCGTCACGGCTACCGGGAACACAGATGTCATAACTAAAGAGCATATGATGCTCATGAAGGACGGCGCCATACTGGCGAACGCAGGGCACTTCAACGTGGAGGTCAGCGTCAAGGACCTAGAGGAGATAGCTGTGGCGAAGAGGAAGGTCAGGGAGAACCTGGAGGAGTACACGCTGCCGAACGGTAGGCGCCTGTACCTAATAGGTGAGGGGAGGCTCGTTAATCTCGTCGCTGCTGAGGGTCACCCTAGCGAGGTGATGGACCTGTCCTTCGCCAACCAGGCGTACGCTGCTAGGTACATAGCCCAGAACAGAGGCGCTCTCGAGGCGAGGGTTTACCGCCTGCCGCAGGAGATAGACGCATCCATAGCCAGGCTGAAGCTGGAATCGATGGGCATAAGGATAGACGAGCTTACGGAGAAGCAAAGAAAATACCTGAGTAGCTGGGAGCTCGGCACCACTGAGGCTCAGTGATCTGAGGACGCTATACAGGTTTTTACGCACTCGCTCACGCACGCACTATATTCGAGCCCTTTCTTGGGCTCGCAAATTTCCATGCAGTTCTCCTCGCATATCCCGTACTTTGATTTAGCTATCATCCTATCCCCGCTGAAAATATTGAGAGAGGGTTATAACGATCAAGTTTAAACGAGCGTGAACGACCTCTTAATCTCCCACAGCAAACGTTATGTGGGTGACTACGTGCAGGAGAAAAAGAATTCATCACCCTATAGGGTGATAGTGGCAGGTTTTGACGGGAGCGAGGCAAGCCTTAAGGCCGTGATGAGGGCAGCCGAGCTTGCCTCATCGCTCGGGGCAGACCTCCACATAATAGCGGTTGTCCCGCCTCCCACGGTGATACTCGGCCCCATGATGGCACCGGAACTCCTGGACGTTGCCCCGCTCGCTGAGGCCGCCAGGAAAGCCCTTGAGAAGGTGGCCGAGGATGTTAGGGGACGGCACGGTGCCAGGGCGTTCGTTGATGTCGTGATGGGTAACCCGGCTGATGAAATACTGAGGTACTCCGAGAGCGTTGGGGCTAACCTGATCGTTGTCGGGAGCTCGGGCGCCAGGGGCGCCGCCCTGCTGGGCTCGGTTGCTCACGAGGTCGTGAAGCATGCCAAAGTGGATGTCCTGGTTGTGGGGGAGACTGATAAGGGAGGCACCGAACGATCTGGGGGTGAGAGAGGTGAGTGAGGAGAGCCGTGAGGAGCTGAGGATCGGTGACATACACAACATTTGGCTCGAGTACGACAAGCAGACCGACATACTCTACATAAACTTCGGCACAGACATCGAGGACGCTGATGAGTCCGTGATGGTTGACGACGACATAATAGTGAGGATAAAGAATGGCCGGGTCGTCTCAATAACCATAATGAACTTCAGCGAGAAGGCCGGGATACCTCTGTTCTGACCCAGGAAAACTTACTATACTCGATACACCCACCGATAGTGGAGTAGGTCTTGAGGGCCCTCACCGCCGCTGTGGTGATAGCGTCCTTCATTATCTCGTCGATAGCTTGGGGCCCGCCCCTCGCCCTGATCACAAAACAGCCCGGCGTACCCTCAGCATCATTAAACCTAAGCATTATCGGGCCGAGAAACGAGACCGGAGGGATACCCTCAAGTTCGGGCAGTGGAGGGGCCTTCTGGCAGGTAGGGTCCAACAGCTCGCCTCCGGGCGAGCCAGATATTCGTCAGAACCCAATAATACCTAACCCCTTCGCCAGCCTCGGCGAGGCAATAGGGAACGTGTTCAACCCCGGCGTCAACCCCGAGAGAACTGAGTCACCGAGGTCAGGCATTGCCCTCGCCTTCGCTGTCGCCGCCCCCGTGGTCATAGCGCTCGCCTACTACGCCCTCTACGTGAGGGGTAAGGGCAGTGTTCCCAGGGTAAGGCGGCGTAGGAGGGTGCCGAGGGGTGTGAGGGAGCCGGCCACCACTGTTGTGGACGGGGACAACGTATTCGTAAGGGTTGTCCGCCTTCTCTCTCTCAGGGTGTCGGAGATGCTTGGGAGGGACCCAGATGTCTTAACTCATAGGGAGGTAATGCAGCACGCTGCCAAGGTACTGGGGTGGGGTGAGAGGGTGAGAGCCGCTATTATGGGGTATGAGAAGCTGAGGTTCGCGTCCCGAGAACCAATCGAGGATGAGGTAAGGGCTGCTGAGGAGGTGCTGAGGCTTGCTTCTAAGCGACCAGGTATCTGAGCTGATCTGGTATGTATCCATCGCCGTGTCCTTCATAGGTATCTACGCCTTCAGCGACCTCATAACTAATAGGTGCTGCTGGTTCAAACCAAGGCCCCTCATGCCCTACACCCACGTCCCCATCACGTGGGGGAAGGACCTGGCCTCCGCCATGAGCAACCCGGTCGTTGCCTGGCGGAGGGCGGGGATAGAGTTTGTGCGTGCTGTGGAGGGTCTCACAGGTATTAAGCTCGTTTCTAAGAAGGGGTTGCTGGGTGTTGGGCGCCTGAAGAAGCTCGCCGTAATCACCTTACTCATAACCAGGTGCGGCCCGGCGAAGGGGGCTGCGGCGGCGAGGGCTTTCCTCCGTGTTTACGGGCGAGCGCCTCCCAGGCTCCGTGAAGCCCTTAAAGAGGCCGCGAAGTTCCTATACCTGGCGAAGGTAGTCAGCCTTGAGTGCGGGCGTAGAGAGGGTTAGGGAGGCTTTCGAGAAGATCAAGTCCGAGGTCGAGGAGTACATAGTCGGTAGGGAGAAGCTCCTGGAGAGGCTCTACGAGGCCCTCCTAATCGGCGGGCACGTCCTCATAGAAGGCGTGCCGGGCACGGCGAAGACTTACCTGGCCCGCGCGTTCGCCGGGACACTGGGCCTTAACTTTAGGAGGGTTCAGCTCACTCCTGACCTACTTCCCTCTGACATAGTGGGCGTGATGGTGTTCAATCAGCGGACCCTGGACTTCGAGTTCAGGCCTGGGCCCGTGTTCACTAACATTCTGCTG
>Ga0256833_1003679_pt1 | contig 10442 bp, 8 predicted proteins | sample 356284metaG_FD_190535 | JGI IMG/M metagenome (GOLD analysis project Ga0256833, IMG submission 190535) | Hydrothermal vent microbial communities from Mid Atlantic Ridge, Atlantic Ocean - 356-284 | ecosystem: Environmental > Aquatic > Marine > Hydrothermal vents | place: Atlantic Ocean: Mid...
TTCTCCCCATGTGTGAGCCATGGAGAATCAACGGCATCTTCAATCGCTAGGCGAATTCTCTCTCTGCCCACTCCAAAGCCCACACCAGCGCCCATGTTTCCTTCTAACCACGATGGCCGCCTTGGTATGACTGCTAAGTACATATCTCTGAGCAGATGCTTCATAACAACAGGATGTATTCTCATAGCGTCTCCGATTTTTAAGTTGGGATAGTAGTTAAAAATTTCTTCATTTGAAAGATAAAACGCACCGCGATATGTTTTTTCAATTTCTTTTTTGGCCCATATTGTAGTCTTAACTCTTGATTTTCCCTCATTTTTAAATGGCTCGCTGAACATTCCGTAAATTTTAGCCCTGCGATGCAAAGCCTTTCCTATGATCACCGCCATTGAACTGCCCATCAGCCCGCCAAGCCCCGCTATCACTACTATATACTCATATTCAATCTTTTCCAACCAAGGAAACAGTTCAAACGCCTGCTTATCCACTAAACTATCTGCCAACTTTGCGGCGCTTTCTGAAACATTGATGTCAGCCAAGCTGTCGTTGATTGTTAGAGTCTTAAAAGGTCCAGCTTTTCGCACCTCCTCTATAAATCGTTTACCTGCTCCGCCACAGCTAATCAATAGAATTGAAACCACATAATCCTTATGAATTGGCAGATATTAAATATTTTCTCAAATCTAAATATGAAGCAGAAGTTTTATATATTTTGATTTTTTAATATTTCCCATGGCCAATTGTGAGCGAGTGAAATGGGACGAGTCCCTTGCAACGGGGATTGATGAGATTGACAGGCAACACAAATACTTCATACTAATGCTCTCTGAAATCCAGCTTGCAATTGAGGAAAAAGATCCCGATTTATTGAGGGGTGAGATGATGTTCATGGACAGATATGCAAACTGGCATTTTTCAACCGAAGAGAAGTTCATGAGATTGTACAACTTTCCAGATTTTGAGAATCATAGAAAAGCGCATTGGAGGTTCAGAGAGGAAACAAAGAGATTGATTGAAAGCGTGTCTAGGGATGTGGTATTAGACCCTGAGTCTTACAGTTTGGAAATAAGAAAATACCTTGTGGACTGGTTCGTTGCCCATATAAAAGGCATGGATATGAAATTTGTAGAGTATCTAAATGAGAAGAACTTGCAGCTTCCACACGAGGAAATACCCGAAGAATTCAAAAAGAAAGGCGATTGATAGCATTGTGCAATTCTCTTATTCACTATCTTAAACTCTTATACGCTGCAAATAGAATATATACTTTTCCGAGATTACCCAAAGATGAGATATCGCTCGCTCATAATACCCGGATTGCTCTGGGCTGCAGTCGCCTACGACATGGGTGTTGTCACATTTACCACGAATGATATAATCAGCACTTTGAATGTGGACAAAACTCTTGCAGGATTGCTCGTATCAATAACCCTTGTGGGCTGGTTTTTCGGGTCTCTTCTATTTGGGTACATATCTGACAAATTTGGCAGAAAGAGAATCGTGGTAGGTGCAACAATATTGCATGTTCTGGCCACAGCTCTGATGGCACTATCTTTATCCTACACTTATTTTCTCGTTCTTAGATTCATAGCGGGGTTTGGGTTTGGCATGGTGCTTCCCGTGCTAAGTGCATGGGTCAGTCAGAGCGCTTCAATTGAAATAAGGGGTAGAATGGTGGTGCTTTTAGACTCTTTCTGGACCTACGGGTGGATAACAGCGTCACTAAGCGCATACCTCTACATGCCACACTTAAATTCAGGCGACTGGAACATCTACTATTTGCTATCTATTCTTTGGCTCATCGCCGTGATTCCCGCTTTAAGGCTCCCAGAGGTACAAATAAGCAAAAACCACAAATTTTCCCAAATACTGCGGTGGAAACATACCTTATTTCTGTGGATTTTGTGGTTTGCCATGGCTTTCAGCTATTATGGTATATTTGTATGGCTTCCGCACATTGTTGCGGAGAATGTTCCCACTGTCAAATCCTACGGTTTCATATTTCTAACTTATTTGGCACAGATTCCGGGATACTTCACAGCTGCGTATTTGGTTGAGAAAGTTGGAAGACGTTATGTCATTTTCAGTTATATGATTCTCACAGGCTTATCCGCATATCTTTTCATAACTAACTATGTGGGTATGTTCACAGCTGCTGCCTTCGCATTATCTTTCTTTGATTTGGGTGCTTGGGGTGCACTTTACGCGTACACACCAGAACTGTACCCTGACGAATTGAAAGGCTCTGGTGCAGGAGCCGCAAGCTCGGTGGGAAGAATTGGAGGAATACTCGGCCCTTTGATTCCCGGATTAGTGCACTGGTTCTACGCATTTTTATCATTCACACTAATTCTAATCATCGCCGCGTTCTTTGTTCTGCTCATGCCCGAAACTCTAAATCGCAATATTAAAATAAATGAGCAAAATGATGCTTTATGAAAATCTGCATCGCTGGAGGCGGATTGGCCGGCTTATCTCTCGCGCATCATCTTAGAGAGACCAAATTAGATTTTGTGATTATGGAGAAAGATTCTCGGGTGGGTGGACTTTTGAAAAGTGAGGAAAGAAATGGCTATGTATTTGACACAGGAGGCTCTCACATAATATTCTCAAAGAATGAGAGAACTCTCAAAGATATGGTTAATTTAATTGGCAATGTGGTGATGCACAGGCGCCGCACATTCATTCATTATAAAGGCAAGTTCATAAAATACCCTTTTGAGAACGGTATTTACGCGCTATCTCCCGAGGAGAGGTACGAGATATTGCGTGATTTCGTGAGAAACATAATGGCGGAGAGAAAAAAGCCGGAGAATCTGAGAGATTTCTTTGTGCAGATGTTCGGAGAGAGAATGGTGGAGAAGTATTTGGGCCCTTACAACGAGAAAATATGGAAGAGAAAGCTGGAGGATATGAGCATGGCATGGTCAGAGGACCGCTTGCCTCAGCCACCGGTGGAGGATGTGCTCCGTGCGGCGGTGGGTTTGGAAACAGAAGGCTATCTTCATCAGCTAAGATTCTTTTATCCCATGCATGGGGGCATAGAAAGCTTACCTCGTGCGCTGGAGAGAGAGGTGGGAGAAAAAATTAAGGTGAGAGAGGAAATAAAGAGCATAAAGGTGGATGATGGAGTGCAGGTAAATGGGGAGCATTGCGATTACGCAGTATCAACGATTCCAATGCCTGTTTTGGGGGCTATTATTGGCGGAAAGATTGGAGAATTATCCAAGGCTCTTGATTATAACTCTGTGACCGTTGTGGGATTGGGTGTGCGTGGAAGCATCCCGGATTTTCACTGGCTCTATGTTCCTGATTCTGACATTGCCTTTCACAGATTGGCATTTTTGAGCAATTACAGTCCCAACATGGCCCCTGCAGGGAGAGGCACGATAATTGCGGAGATATCCCATAAACCTAAAAATACGGTGCATGATCCTGTGGGTCAGGTAATTGAAGGTCTTGAATCCCTCAACATAAATGTGGATGTGGAAGAATCTGCGTACTGGGTGAATCACTTTGCCTATGTGGTCACCAACAGAGATTACTTTGAGGTTGTGCCACGCATAAGGAAAGAGCTTGAGAGAATGCGCATATACACACTCGGAAGGCATGGAAACTGGGAGTACCTGAACATGGATGCTGTCTGGGATAATAGCAAAAAAATGGCAAACAGGTTGGGTGCCATGTTATGAAAGCCCTTTTAGTAATTCTCAACAAAGACAACGCTCCTGCGCTTGAAAAGTGCCTTGCATCCATCGTAAACATGGAAGGCCTGTGCACAGAATACGACGTTTTGATAATGGACGGAGCGTCCAGTGATGATTCAGAGAAAATAGCAAGGATCTATGAAGAGCGTTATCCGTGCATAGAGTTTCGCGTTCAGAGAAGGCTTGGTGGAACTGGCTACGCAAGGCGTGAAGCGTGTGAAATTGCAAAATCAGGTGGTTATGATGTGGTAGTCTGGGGCGATTCTGAGAATGTGTATCACCCGATGTACATGCGCAATATACTGAAAAAAATGGAATCAAGCGATGCTGTGGGTGGTGTGCCTAAAGTTCGCGGTGGATTTTACGCTCATGCGTTCGCGTGGTATCATGCTCTGCACCTCGTAATTCCCGGGCTTTATCGCTATCACATACCCGGAAACAACAAGGCTGAGAGGGTGGAAATTTGCAGCAAAGTGCAGTATCCAGAGACTCTGCGCTCAGAAGATTATGGATTTTCTATTATTTTGAGAAAGAATGGTTTAAATCTGAAGCAGGAAGTTGCAAAGAACGCTGTTGTGGAAGTAAGCCTTCCTGAAAGTTTTGGAGAAGTTATGGCATGGCAGAGAGCACGAGCCAAGGGTGTGGCGCAGGTTCTACGAAAAATTGGGGCAAAGCCTTGGGACAATGTTGGCTGGGCTTCAATCTTCCTTTTGTTCGTTCTCTTCGCTTTATTGATACCTTTTTCAGCAATTCCTCTGCTCCTGTACTCTCTTCTATACCTTATATCTGCGGGTGCGTTGTTCTATGCTTCCAAAGATTACATACTCAACTTCAAGTGGCTCTACTTTATAGCCCCAATGTTCGGCGTGCTTGTTTACTCAATCTATTCTCTATTCGCGGTTTTTCAGTATATCAAAATTAAAAATGCGTAGAGCTTCGCATTGTTTTAATAGCAAAAATACATGAGTGAGCGGTGATTATATGGTGGAAATCAAGCCTTTCAAAGCAATGCATTATAGTGAAGAAGTGATAGGAAAAGATTTGAGCAAGGTGATCACGCAGCCCTACGATAAGATTGACGGGGAGATGCAGAGAAGATACTACGAGAAAAGCGAATACAACTTCGTGAAGCTCATACTGCCAATGGAGAAGGAGAGATACGAAACTGCAGCACGGAGATTGAAAGAATGGAAAGAAAAAGGGGTTATTGTGAGAGATGAGAAGCCTGCCATATATATTTATACTCAGGAATTTGAGCTTAGAGGTAAAAGATATGTGCGCAGAGGCTTCATCGCTGCCATGCGTCTGCACCCCTTCAGCGAGAGAATAGTGCTTCCTCATGAGAAGACTCATAAGGGTCCGAAGGAGGACCGCCTCAGAATGCTCAGAGCAACGAAGACAAATTTAGAAGCGGGATTCGTGCTGTTCCACGACGACGGAAGGGTGCGGAGGATAATTGATGAAAAAATAAGGGAAGAGCCAGATTTTTACGGTGTGGATGATTTTGGCACGGTTACGAGGATATACAGGGTCAGCGATGAAAATGAGATTCGTGAGATTCAGGATGTTCTCAGGGACGAGCAGGTGGTGATTGCAGACGGGCACCATCGCTACGAAACCGCCGTTTATTTTCGCGATGAGATGCGCGAGAAGGTGGGTGATTGGAAGGATGGGCAGGCGTTCAACTACAGAATGACCTACATGGTGCCCCTTGACGACCCCGGGCTGCTTGTCCTGCCAACGCATCGCCTTTTGAAGAAGGTGAAGATGCCCGATGAGGTATTTGAAAAACTGAAGAAATACTTCAGCGTGGAAGAAATTGAGCCGAAGGAGGCGGAGAAATGGCTTGCGGAGAACAGAGATACGAATTCATTTGTGATGTATCAGGATGGCAGGGCTTATGGGCTCAGAAGATTCAGGGATGTTCGCGAGTTCATGAGCGATGAGTGGAGCGAATCTTACAGAAGTCTGGATGCGGTGGTGCTGCGAGAAGTCATAATGAAGAGCATGGGGGTGGAGAACCCGAAGATTGACGAGGATATAATCTACGAAAGGTGGATTGAGGATGCCATTGCCAAGGTGGATTCCGGCGAGGCGAAGGTTGCATTCCTCATGAATCCAACGCCACCAGAGAAGGTTTTGGAGGTAGCAAAAAATTTGGAGCGCATGCCTCAGAAGAGCACAGACTTCTACCCGAAGGTCATCTCGGGATTCACGATGATGCCCGTGGACGAGAAAGAGTTATTGTAATCTCATCTCTCCTTTATTTTTCGTATTTTGATGAACTGTTTTTGTGGATGCATTCAGTAAGTTTTAAATACCATGACCGCTAACGAAAGGTTGCACAAGTTATTTATAGGTGATGATATGGCTAATAAAAAACCCAAGGAGGATTTGCCAAAGGTATGCCCCGAATGTGGCTCAACGCACCTCATCTGGGATTATGAAAAGGGTGAACTTTACTGCGCCGATTGTGGAACGGTGCTGGAAGATTCTTTCATTGATCAGGGTCCGGAGTGGAGGGCTTTTGATAAGGAGCAGGAAGCTTCAAGAGCCAGAACAGGCGCGCCCATGACTTTTCTCTCTCATGACAAGGGTCTTGCCACGGAGATTTCGTGGAGCAACAAGGATTCATACGGTAAGAGAATACCGCATAAGAACAGAGCACAAATATATCGTGTGAGAAAATGGCATCAGAGAATCAGGGTAAGCAACGCTGCGGAAAGAAATCTATCAGTGGCGTTGCAGGAGTTGAACAACGTGTCCAGCAGAATGGGTCTCCCTAAAGATGTTCGCGAAACGGCAGCTATTATCTACAGAAAAGCGGTGGAGAAGAACCTGATAAGGGGTAGGAGCATTGAGAGCATAGTGGCAGCCAGCATATATGCAGCGTGCAGGAAGATAGGTATGCCGAGAACCCTTGACGAGGTGGCAAAGGCAAGTGAGCTCAACAAAAAGAAGATTGGAAGAGCGTACAGGCACCTCACCAAGGAACTCAATCTCAATTTGAAGCCCACAACTGCAAATTCATACATAACGCAATTTTGCAGCAAGCTGAAACTTGACAAGAATGTTGCTGTGAAAGCAGAGGAAGTTGTGAGATTAGCCAATGAAAAGGGCATAACCTCCGGTAAGGGGCCCACAGGTGTGGCAGCCGCTGCAATCTACATAGCGGCCAACTTGATGAATCAGCCAAGAACACAGAAGGAAATTGCAGATGTGGCAGGTGTCACAGAGGTAACAATCAGAAATCGTTACAAAGAGATCTCATCAGCTCTTGACTTTGACATCACAAAGTGATGTGATATGCTCGTTTACGTGGTTGATAACGGTGGGCAGTGGACACACAGGGAGTGGAGAGTGCTCAGGTACTTGGGTGTGGACGCGAAGATAGTGCCCAACACCACCCCAGTTTCTCAGTTCAAAGGCGTAGATGCAGTTGTTCTATCTGGCGGCGCTCCGAGCATATTTTATGAGAAGGATAAGTTGGGATTGCAAAGTGAGTATCTCAATGAGCTTGATGTGCCCATTTTAGGTATATGCGTGGGCGCTCAACTTATCGCCGAGCATTTTGGAGGCAGGTGCGGGCCCGCACAATACCCAGAGTACGGAAAAACTCAGATATTTGTGGATAAAAACGATGAGCTGTTTGAGTCCGTACCCTCATCATTCATCGCATGGGAAAGCCACAACGACGAAATCAAAGATTTAGGTCCTCTAATTCCCCTTGCCCATTCTGAAAATTGCAGGTATCAGGCTGTAAAACATCCAACAAAGCCCATTTACGGGGTCCAGTTTCATCCGGAGGTTGAGCACACGGAATATGGCGAGCAAATATTCAGAAACTTTCTCTCCTTGGTGCGTAAATGAATCTCATTTTGATTTTTAATTCATTGTGAGATATATTCAGACGCAATCCTTATAAGCAATCCCGAAATATTAAAAGCGATGATGCAGGAGACAGTGAGATTGATAAGCGCCTCATATTCCCGCGAGGAGGATGGGGTTGTGATTGAACTGTACGGCAGGACCGAAGATGGCAGGTCCATAGTTGGCCTTTATCGCGGATTTCGTCCTTATTTTTACCTTGTGGAACCACCCACCACATTGATTGAAAAATTATCGGAAGATGAAGAAGTGCGCTCACTTGAAGATGTTGAACTCTGGTACAGGGGTAAGAGGAGGAATTGTGTGAAAGTCACACTAACTTCACCGTGGAAAACTCCCAATTATCGCAGATTTGCTCAGGAGTTCTGCGAGGTGCTTGCGGCAGACATTCCATTTCACCAGCGCTTCATATACGATTTTGATTTGGGTTCCTGTGTTAAATTTTACGGAACTTACGCCATGAACGATAGGTACAGCGTTGATGTTGTTATGAATATAGAGAGAGTGGAAAATGTTGAGGATTTCAAGCCTCCTCTTCGCATAATGAGTTTTGACATTGAAAATTCAATAAAGGACGGGACGCTATTTACAATAGGCTATGTGATTTGGGACGGAAAGGAATTTCGCTCTGGGCACATTGAAGGTTCTGAGAAGGACATCATTCAGGGTTTTGTGGAGGTTGTCAAAAGAGAGGATCCTGATGTGATAACCGGGTACAACATTGACGGCTACGATCTGGAAGTGCTAACGGAGCGGGCTAAGAAAATAGGTGTGGAGCTTAATTTGGGGCGTGACGGAAGCAAACCTCAGCGCATCGGTGGGCAGTTCTGGCGCGTGCATGGGCGAGTAATTGAAGACGCGTGGTGGGCAGTTAAGAAGGAGCTTAGATTGAAGCAGGAGACTCTTGAAGCGGTATCTCGCGAACTTTTAGGTGAGGGAAAGATGGATGTGGACCGTGGAAACATTGATGAAGAATGGGCAAACAGGAAGGATGAAGTGATAAAATACTGTGTAAAGGATGCAGAGCTTGCGCTTCGCATTCTTCTCAAAATAGGAGTGATTGATAAGTACCTTGACCTCGCCACAGTCACAAAATTTCCACTAGACGATGTGATTCATTCGGGCACGTCCACTTGGGTGGATTCCCTTCTAATTCGTGAGGCAGATAGAAACGGCATAGGTGTGCCACTTCAGGGACAGGAGAGAAAGAGGGGTAAGATTGCCGGAGGTTATGTTCACACCATTGAGCCGGGACTTTATCATTGGATATGCGTTCTTGATTTCAAAAGTATGTATCCGAGCATAATCATCAAGTACAATATTTGCTTCACCACGCTTAGCGAAGATGGAGATATAGTTAGTCCCACCGGTGCTCGTTTTCTGTCAAAGGAGAAACGGGAGGGCATAATTCCGAGAATTTTGCAGAATCTCATGAGCCAGAGAGACGAGCTCAAGCGCAAAATGAGAGAATCGGAGGGTGATATGCGAAGATACTACGATGGTTTGCAGAAGGCTGTGAAGATACTGATGAACACATTTTATGGGGTTTTAGCATCCTCATTCTACCGTTTCACAGACCCGCGAATTGGGGAGAGCATAACTGCCTTTGCGAGGGAGACGATTAAGAGCATAATTTCCAATCTTGAATCACAGGGCATAAAAGTGGTGTACGGGGACACCGATTCAATATTCTTTGAGTCTCCGCACGGGAATCTTGAGGGCACAGTTCAATTCGGAACAGAGATGGCAAAGAGAATATCTGAAAGAGAGCAACTCATATTGGAATTTGAGAAGGTTCTTGAGCCTTTCTTTTCACACGGTGCCAAGAAGAGATACGTTGGTAGAGTTGTATGGCCTGAGGATATGAGGGGTGAGATGATAGTGAGGGGCTACGAGCTTCGTCGCACAGATTCCTTTGATTTGCAAAGCGAATCTCAGAAAGCGGTGTTTGAGCGCATTCTTGAAGGTGACATAGAGGGTGCCATTGCCCTTGCTAAGGACATAGTATCCAAGGTAAAGAGGGGCGAGGTGGAACTTGAGAAGCTGGTAATATCCAGAACGGTGCGTGATTTTCGGAGATACAAAAATCCAAATTCCATGGCGAATGTGCAGGCTGCCAAAAAGTTGATGCGCTTGGGTTATCAATTCATACCCGGAATGAAGGTTTCGTGGATAGTTGTGAACGCGAGAGGAACGAGGCAGGATGTTGAGCCGTACATACCCGGCAGACCCTTCGCTTACAAGCCAGATTATCATTACTACGCCAGACGAGTTGCAGAGACACTCGCACGCATAACTGAAGTTTTTGGAATTGACGAAGATGAGCTACTCACAGGAAAGAAACAGAGCAACTTGGGGAGCTTTGATAACAAAAAGCCAACAAAAACACTCTTTGACTTTGAATGATGGTGCAGTGGAAAAATACGGGGCATTGGAAATGTTCGGAAAAAAGTTTTATACCAACCCCTCTTTGCTGCTTTGATGAAGTACACCCGCGAGGAGATAAAGGGCCTCTGGCACGATTTTCTATCACAAACGGAGTATGGCAGGAAGCTCCTTGATGTGATTTACAGCTATCCTGATACAAAATCTCTGATTGTGAAGTTTAGGGATATTGACAACTATGATGATGATTTTGCGGAGGACCTGCTTCAGTATCCTGAAATTTATTTAGAGATTGGAGAACGTGCGCTCAGAGAGTACGGAGAAACCAATTATCACGTGCATTTGCGCATCTCTGAAATTCCAGAGAGGGACAGGGTGAAAGAGATACGAAAGCTTAGAACAGTGCATCTTGGTAAATTTGTGAGCATAGAGGGAATAATAAGAAGGGCCAGCGAGATAAGG
>Ga0256833_1003680_pt1 | contig 10442 bp, 14 predicted proteins | sample 356284metaG_FD_190535 | JGI IMG/M metagenome (GOLD analysis project Ga0256833, IMG submission 190535) | Hydrothermal vent microbial communities from Mid Atlantic Ridge, Atlantic Ocean - 356-284 | ecosystem: Environmental > Aquatic > Marine > Hydrothermal vents | place: Atlantic Ocean: Mid...
TGCTGGAAAATATGCTTTAGAGGTATTTGATAGGAGTATAGATGCATACAGAAAAAAAGATATAACTATGGCAGAAAGTATACTAGAAAAAATCTCAAATCTTAAGGATATCTGCGAGAGAATAAATTCAGCCGCACTGGATTATAATACGGAAACTGCTATCGCCCTTGGATATATAGCAGAAAGCATCAGAAGAACCGGAGAATATTCAGCAGACCTCTGTGAATATGTTATTGATTGCTACATATAACATTTAAATCAAACTATTTATTCTAAGAAAACCTCTTTTCCAGAACCCTTTTGTGAATCACCACGCCATAAGTGAAGAAAACAGCGGTGAAAATAGATAGTGCAAGGAGGTCAATCGTTGCAGAGGAATATCCTCCCAGTCCCGCGGCATGGCGTAGGAGATCAACATAGTATGTGAGGGGAGAGAAATAGGAAATCAAGCGGGCGCAAGGAGGGAGTGATTCATATTGTCGTCGTCTTCACCGCACCGTTTGGACCCAAAAATCCAAAGATTTCTCCCCTTTTGACCTCAAAGCTTATGTGATCCACAGCAAGGAATTTTTCGTAATATTTAACGAGGTTTTCAACCTCAATTATGCCCATGCTCCTCGCCATGTTTATCCTTCTCAATTCTCTCCTTCCATCTGGAATCCGTCTCAAGATTTTGCTGTATGAACGCTCGGACCACATCCCCCACCTTTCCATAGGCACCTGTTATCACCGCTATTCCCATACTCTGGAAGAACTCCACTGCACGATGCCCCATGCCGTAGGCAATCACCACATCTCCACCATGCTCTCTTATGAAATTTGGAAGGTCTCCAGGCCCATGCTCCTCAAAAGGTACTGGGATGGTTTCCACATTCTTTATCTCTCCGTTTTCAATCTCCACGAAGGTGTAGTAAGGCGCTCGGCCGAAGTGCATACTTACCTCACTTTCAAGGCCCTCAGGACCTGTGCTAGGCACTGCGATTTTCATGGTGGAGCATGTCTATAAAATATTATAGATTTTTGAATCCACATTTGACTTCTCGCAGCAAAAATGCACACCTTTTTATATCTTTTTATGATTTCAGTGCTATGCTCAAAAACACAATTGACCTTAACTCGGGAATTCTGAAAAGTTACGAGGATAAGGTGGTACGCAGAGCCAGCGATATGCGTGGATTCTACAGCGACGAGAATGCACTGGATAGATTAATTGAGAATGGCAATCCTGTCATATACGAAGTTTACGCTGTGCCGTACGAAGGAGAGGGGGAATTGAGTTACGCCGTCACATTCCTCCATGCAGGCACCGTGGGCGAGGAGTTCTACATGACCAAGGGCCACTATCACGAGAAGAGGGACCGTGCTGAGCTTTACATCGGAATACGTGGACATGGAATTCTCCTCATGCAGCGTGGTGATGAGGTGCAGTGGAAGGAGATGAAGAGAGGGGATGTGATTTATGTGCCTCCACACTGGGCGCACAGGAGCATTAATGTTGGCGATGAGGATTTTGTCTTTCTCGCGGTTTATCCGGGGGATGCAGGGCATGATTACGGAAGCATAGCAGAGCGCGGATTTGCAAAGATTGTGGTCCGCAGAGATGGTAAATATGAAGTCGTAGATAATCCGCGATACAGGTGAATTTCTTGAGATCTATCTTAAGGAAGATTGACGGCAGAGGATACAAAGCTTACAAAGAATTGCTGGGTAAAAGGGAGATAATAGGGGACTACAGGCTGGAATTCTTAAGGATACAGGGAGATCCCTTTGCCACTCCGAGTGTAATTTCTGTACAGGTTCCCTTTGAGATACCTGAATTCTCCCGAAACACAGTGGGCATAGAGGATTTCATATACCGAAGAGTTTATGCATCCCTTAAAAAAGAGAGTCGTAGGCTTGGAGAGGGAAAAAGCGGGTATCTGGGCTTACCTGAACCCACAAACATAATGATAAGAAGAAATGCTGTTCATCTTGAAAATAATTTGCAAATTATGTTTTACATAGGTCTTCCAGCCAGGCATCGGAAAATTCTTGGTGATGCTGCCGAAAGGATGATTTACGAAAATATTCCCCGTGCAATGAAACATGCACTTGAATTTTCAATGGATGATATGAAGCCGCATGCAGAGGCGTATGATCTTCAGGAAGAATTGAGATCAAAACTAAAAGATTACGGGCTGGTTTCCTTTATTGGAGATGGAAGCATTCTCCCAAGAAAATGCGGTGATTGTCAGGAACCGCTGGAAGGTGCAGTGCCGTTTAGAACACCTGATCCCATGAGGGTTAAAATTGAAACATCCTTTGGAGAGATTGAGGGTATGGGCATAAAAAGGGGAATAACTGCAATCGCAGGTACTGCCTTTCATGGAAAAAGCACCCTTCTAAACGCCATAAGAGATGGTATATACAACCATATTCCAGGGGATGGAAGAGAAAGGGTTGTTACCATTCGCAACTCGGCCAAGATAAGGGCGGAAGACGGTAGAAGCACAAGATGCGTTGATATTAAGACTTTCATCTACAATCTACCAACCAGAATTGATACAGGTTGTTTCACCACGGACAATGCCAGCGGTGCCACTAGTATGGCCGCATCAATACAGGAGGCCGTTGAAATAGGAATAGAGCTTCTGCTTGTTGATGAAGATACAAGTGCAACCAATTTGCTTTATTACGATGAGAGAGCAGATGCCATATTAAGGCACAAAACAGTTAGAACCCTCATTGAAAATGCTCGTGATATGGCGGACAGGGGCATATCAATCGTAATTGTATCAAGCGGCACTATGCCCTTAATTGAGTCTGCAGATGATGTGATAGTTATGGAGGACTATCGGCCAAGATATATTGATGTCAAATCTCAGAAAAAATTCTGTGAATACATACCTCCAAAAGAAAGAAGACTCCTGAGAATGGGAAGGTTAGAGAAAATGAAAATTCAGGGCTCATGGCTTGTATCAAAACAACTATCAAGACCCATAAGAATTGAAAATAACGAGCAAATTGTGGAAAGAGCACAGGCCAATTACATCGCATATATACTCACACATTCTAATTTTTCAGGACTCAAAATGTCAGAAATCGCAAGGGAGATTGATGATTTCCCTGATAAAATATACAGAGTGAAAAACCCTGGTATGGGTGAAGTAAGGGGATATGATGTCATTTTTGCAATAAATCGCATACCTGAGATTATGGTGAGGTAAGTTTTCCAATAACCGTTTTAAGTTCATGGTATGTTTCTTTTAATGCCTGGGGGATCACCTTGGTATCTGAGATCACAGGCATGAAGTTAGTGTCTCCATTCCATCGGGGCACGATATGAACATGGATGTGATGCTCCACACCAGCACCTGCAACCCTGCCAATATTTAAACCTATGTTGAATCCATCAGGGTTCATTGCACGCTTTATTGCTCTTATCATCAGGGAGACTAGCTGATGAATCTCCTTAATCTCTTCAGCGGTTAAACTATCAAAATCTCCCACATGTCTGAACGGGGCCACCATAACATGTCCAGGGTTATATGGATAGTTATTCATTATCACAAAGGCATACTTACCGCGATATAGGATTAAATTATTCTCATCATCATTCTCCGCGGGCAGCTCGCAGAAGATACATCCATCCTTTTTTTCCATACGTATATACTCAATCCTCCACGGGGCAAATATATGCTCCATAGATGCTAATGACGAGTGTACTAAATAAATTTTATCATCGGAAAAGAGAAATGGAGTAAATGATTGCTGCGATTAATCCAGCCAGGGCGCTTGGAGCTACATTTAGATAGATTGAGAGATACACCCCACCCAATCCACTTATGAGGGATATTATAAAAGCTCCTGCAATTGTGCCTTCAACACTTCCAAAGAGGCGTCTTGATGAGGCTGCAGGTACTATAAGCAAAGCATAAACAAGTATTGCACCCACGCATTTGAGAAGTGCAACTACCCCCACTGCAATAAGAACGAAAAGCAGAGTTTCATATCGCAACACATGAAGTCCCAAAGCCTCAGCACTCTCAGGATCAAATATCACAAATAAGAGGCGTCGGTAAAATACAAAAAACAGGATAACCACGGTAACCACCGAGACAGATAGCAAAATCATATCACTTGCTGTCAGAAGTAGAACATCACCTATTATGAGGCCCCATGCTACGGAAGCGTATTCCCTGATCATTGAGAGAAAGAGAACCGCAATGCTCATTGAAAAAGCAAACATCACACCTATGGCTATATCAACATTCTCACTTCTGTGAGACGCATACCCAATGATTACAGCAAAGAATACGGAAAATAGAAGAGCAATGAGCAGTGGATCCACCCCGAAAAAATTTAGGGAGATAAAAATACCCAGAGATGCCCCTGCAAGAGCTCCATGGGCGATACCCGATACAAAGAAGGTACTTCCTCTGAAGACAGAAAAACTACCGATGGTGGCTGATACGACCGCAATTAGAACCATTGCTATGAGAGCACGGATCAGCAGGATATCAAGCATGGCGATCACCCCCAACAACATAGCAGACGGGTCCCTGCCTTATCACAGGAATCTTTGTACCATAGAGTTTCTCCAGGTTATCCTCGGTTATCACCTCCGCTACAGTGCCATAGGCAAGTACCCTCCTGTTTAGAAGAATAACCCTGTCTGTGCACTCAACCAGAGGATTGATATCATGCAGGACGATAATCACTGTTTTTTCTCTTTTTAGTTTGTGAAGAAGATCTATAAGGGCCAGTTTGGTACGTACATCTGCAGCGGAAAATGGTTCATCAAGTATCAGAATATCTGGATCCGTAACTATGGTTCTGGCAAAAAGCACGCGTTGCTGCTGACCCCCACTCAGGGAATCAAAACGGGAATCCCAGAAATCAACCATGCCTACGGCCTCAAGAGCCTCCTTTGCCCTTTTCACATCATATCTTTTTATTCCTGTTTTCCGTGAGATCAACGGGAGCAGAACAACATCACGCACCTTCAGAGGAACGTTTAGATTTATCCTTTCCCTCTGTGGAAGATAACCCAACCTATCTCTGACCTTTCGTGGAGATTTACCAAATATACTTACGGTTCCGTTATATGGAATAAGACCCAGCAGGGCCTTCAGAAAAGTTGTCTTTCCAGCGCCGTTAGGTCCCATAACCACAACCAGTGATGGATGATCAATTGTAATGGAGACATCCTCTATCGCCACATACCCATCATATCTGACAGTAAGATTTTTTACTTCAATTGCGCTCAAATTTCTCACCCCTCGGTATCGGCTTCCCATGTGGACAGCTGGTAGGATTACCAAGATACTCGCATATCCGCTCCACATCAATATCAGCTATGTCCATCTCTATCTTTGATGCCAGAAGACAAGCATCATCAAGGGAAACACCTGCTCTGTAAAGAAGCGTCTCAATCAGACGGTGATTCCTCAAAACTCTCTCCGCCTCCTGAATCCCCAGATTTGTGAGGATGTATCCTCCTTCATCCCTTAGGAGGTAGCCACGCTCCTCAAGTTTCTTTATAAACTCAAAGGCGGTGGGTCTCTTAACATTTAGCTCCTTAGCCATGCTCTTGGGAGTAATGTATTCACCACGAAGATGAAGATCGTATGCGCACCTCAAATACCTGTATATGGCGTCTCCACGCATCGTTAGGTTATGCCTAACGAAGTATTTAAGATTTTATTTCCCAGGACCGTGCAAGGGAGTTAACGGTATGAACACCCCAGAGAATTGCAAATGATGAGGCGATCAAATTGGCGATTACAATTCCCATCCAGACACCTGCAAGCCCGAATCCAAGAAAGATGCCAAAGAAATAAGCGAATATGATTTGCATTACCAGAGCGCGTATTATTGTTATGAGCAATGAGTTCAAACCTCTGCCAATTCCACGAAACATGCTGGATGTGAGCATCCCCGAGGCAACTGCGGGAAAGTATATCACCATGTACCTCAGAAACTCAATTATTCCCCCTGCCAGATACGAAGATTGCTCCGTGTAGGTGAATAGGTATGCTAGTTGCGGTGCAAAAATCCAGATGAGAATTCCCGTTACAAGGCCTATGAGCGTTCCAATCTTCACCCCGTAGAGGTAGGAGATGCGGAGATTGTAAGAGTTCCTGGCACCGTAAGCAGCACCGGTTACACTGGTGACCGCAGCAGCAATGCCCATTAAAGGAACAATGGCGAGCATAACTATGCGCCACCCACCTGAGAATACGGAGATGCCGTAATCGCCACCAACCATTATTACAATGGTGTTAAGCACAAGCATGGTGAAGGCCATTGAGATCTGCGCCAGAGCGGAAGGGAATCCGACAGAGAATATCTCACGGAGAATCTCAAAATCCCTTTTGAAGTATTTAAGGCGGAGCTGCACATATGTATCCCTCTTCACCGTGAGCCAGTAAGTGATAAAAGCAGCAGAGACGGCAATTGATATAACAGTGGCAACTGCCGCACCCACAACACCCATCCCAAGGGTGAATATGAACACTGGATCCAGGAACATGTTGATAAGTGAGCTTGTCAGCATTATGTACATCGCCCTCCTGGTGTCACCCTCACCACGAAGAATGGCATTGCCCAGGCTGGATATGAACATGAGCGGTGAGCCAAGAATTATCACCGTACCGTAAGAATATGCAAGCTCCGAGATTCGCTCACTTGCACCCATCGCGAGGAATATGCCCTTTAGGAATGGAAGTATGGCAAATGCAATGGCAGTGCCTATCAATGTACCCACAATCAGGGTATGCTCGGCAACATTGCCTGCCCTCTTTCTGTTTCCAGAGCCAATTGCCCTAGATATGGCAGAGCTTCCACCAACACCGATACCCATCGCCAGAGAAGAGAGGATGAGCATGAAGGGCATGAAGAGCCCTACGGCACCCAGGGAATCTGAGCCAACACCGGCAACCCACACACCATCCACGAAGTTGTAGAGGGTCTGAACCATGCTTCCCACAATTATAGGGAGTGAGAGCTTTATTATTGCCTTCCGAGGATCTCCGAGAAGAATTGAGATGTTGCGCTTTGATTTTTCATTCAACATTCTTCACCTCCAGAATCTTCACAATGCGCCTTGAGGTCCTTGCCAAAATACGCGAAATTTCCTCCTTCTCCTCATCTGTGAGGGTATCAAGCCCCTTTATCAGGAGGGATATGCTCTCCATTAGCTCATGCCCGCCCAGACGATGAAACTCACCGAGATTATTCAGCATCCTCTTCGCATACCTTACCTCCTCACCGTGTTCATCCAGGTATTGAATACCCTTTTCCGTTATACCGTATACCTTCTTGTCCCTCTCACCCCTTCCTTTAATTTCTATGTATCCCCCGCGGAGAAGCGAGGACAAAGTGGGATAAATTATGCCTGGACTCGGCTTTTTTATGCCGTACTCTTCCGCTATTCTCTCGGCGATTCCGTATCCGTGCATGCTCTTATTCGCAAGGATGTCCAGTATAATCAGGCGAATTCCCTTTTTTCTATCCATCGCGTCCATAATATCACCAGATATATCAGTTGATATGTTGGGAATAATTATCACTATATAAAGATTACACACCAGCAATCCTCCGAGAAGATGGAAAGTTCTTGTTAAAGGGTTATAAGGAACAAAAACATTCATGTTATAAAGAAGGGAGAGGAATATGATAGAGATTAGAGGCGCTGGAATTGCCGGAAGTTACCTTGCATACCTGCTATCAAAGGATGGTTACAATGTTAAGGTATACGAAATGCGAAAAAAGTATGACACGAAGGTATGTGCGGGAGGGGTGCTCCCGAGGGTTCTTAAAATAATAAATCTCAGTGAACTTGAGGGGATAGAGATAAAAACGGTGGATGTTGAAATCGGAAACAGAAAAATACATTATGAAGGAAATCTTGGAAAATCCATTGAACGCAGGGATCTCCAGATATACATACGAGATCTAGCAGAATCCGAAGGTGCAAGGATAATCTACGGCACTGCGCATAAAAAATTCTCTAAAGATGCAGTTAAGATTATTGCATCAGGTGCAAAATCCAAAGAGATCCTGGGCATTGAAACACATACAAATAATGTAAGTATAAAGCCCGAGGGCTACTACTTCAAGATATACAGTCTCAAAAAGCCAGTAAGATATGCATGGATATTTCCAAAAAAAGATGGTTTTTCTGTTGGGGTATGTGGAGACAGGAAGTGGGTAATTGACCATGCCGACATCATACTGAATAAACTAAATGCGGGGGGAAGAAAAAGGGGGGCATATATAGGAACATACACAGGTAATCCAAGTTTACGGGTAAAGGATTCATGGGTTATAGGGGACTCCGCAGGACTGGTTGATCCCCTGAACTATGAGGGATACACGGGTGCATTTTACTCAGCCCTCTATCTCTCAAAAAATCTAAAATCACCTGATTTCACACCCCTGCTTAATTACCTTCACACAGAGTGGAAATTATTGAATTTTGCCTCAAAACATCCTGCAATTGCCTCAAAATTTATAAAACTCTGGCTTCGCCTTGTGTATTCTCCAAAACTAAGGGAGGGGAGAATGAATATAACTCCAAGAATATAGCTATTGGATTTCAAAAATGTTTTTATACCATCGCCGAATATCTGCCACGGGGAAAGTTTTCTCTTCTGGAGAAAATTTTTCCTGAAAACCAAAAAGGAAGTGTAGAAAATGGAAGGAGAAATAACCAAAATAAAGGACTTGAAGCCAGAGGACAAGAGAGTGAATGTCCTCGCAAAGGTTTTGCATAAGAGCGAACCAAAGGAGATAACCACGAGGTACGGAGAGACAAAGCATGTGACCGAGGCGGTTCTCGGTGATGAGACGGGCACGGTTACAATGTCTCTCTGGGACGAGCAGGCGGACCAGGTTGAGGAGGGAGATACCATATATGTGGATAATGGTTACATATCCCTCGTTCGTGGCCATATGCGCCTGAATGTGGGGAAGTACGGGAGCATAAAGAGGAGCGATGAGGAGATAACCGAGGTGAATGAGGAGCTTGATATGAGCGCTCAGGAGCACGAGAGAACATACCGCAGAAAGAGTTATGGTGGAAGAAGATACGGGAATTATCGCAGATGATCCCGATAATTTTTTAATCCTCATCTCTCTTTTCCATTTATGTTTATCAACATCGGTGTGATTGGCGGCTCTGTATGCTCCGCAGAAATATGCGATCTTGCTTACAGGGTTGGATACCTTATAGGAAGAAAAAACGCGGTGCTTGTGAGCGGTGGAATGGGGGGTGTGATGCTCCACGCATGCAGGGGCGCCAAGGAGGCAGGTGGGATTACGGTTGGGATACTCCCCTATGGCAAAGAAGGGGCGAATGAGTATGTGGACATTGCAATACCCACACACTACGGACTTGCGCGGAACCATTTGCTTGTCAGGGCCGCAGATGCTCTTATCGCAATTGACGGATACATCGGCACTCTGAGTGAGATTTCGTTTGCCCTGAATGAGGGAAAAACGGTGATATCCCTTCACTCCTGGGAACTTGATAGGGAGAGGATAACAAAGGGTAGATACATACAGGCGCAAAGCCCGGAGGAGGCGGTGGAACTCGCATTCAATGCCGCAGTTGAGAGTTCACAAATTCAATGATTTTTCGTGCAAATCCAGCATTCTTTCTTTTCACATTTGAAATAACCAATTTTGCGCGTGTTGATGAAATTGTGCTTATAGGCACTATCTTGATCCTGATCCCATTACAATCAGCACTCCAGTAACCCATTCCCCATGCTTTTTTAAAATGGCAGGTGAAGGCGGATGTGAGCAGAGATACCAATCTCTCACCCTCAATGGAAAGGGTAATAGAGAGGGTATAGGAATCCTCCAGGAGAATAATGAGCAGGGCTAAAAACACCAAGGGAATGAGAAAGATTAGTGAAAATGCGATGATCATATGGTAGGGAAGGTGCATAATCATCCCGATGAAAATAAATGAGATGGAACCCGATAAAAACAAACCCACGGATAAAGGAAGAAACATGAAGAAGAGCGTATTTTTTACTGAGGAAATTTTCCACCCTCTGGATCTTCTGGGTACAACCTCTGCGAGGTACACAGAAAAAAAGATAGAGGAGTACATGAAAACAGAGGCAGCATAAAACAGGGCATCTGAGAATGGTATTAGATTCAGGGATTCAAGAAGGATAAATATCACTGATAACCAAAACCCCAACAACAAAAGAAAAATTTCAATTTCAAACTTCCTCGTTTTTTCCCAAATTTCACCCCATTCCTCAATTCCAAGGTTGTCCAGGAGATGAGAATCGGGATGCATTGCGCCTCAATCATTCCGCGACATATTAACATTGCTCCCGTGGAGCGGTAAAAATAAATAATCCCGCTGCTTTAAACCATTATGCCCGTCATAAGATTGCAGAAATCAGAGCTCGCCAAGCTGGGTGTAAGCGAAAAGGAGA
>Ga0256833_1003681_pt1 | contig 10441 bp, 9 predicted proteins | sample 356284metaG_FD_190535 | JGI IMG/M metagenome (GOLD analysis project Ga0256833, IMG submission 190535) | Hydrothermal vent microbial communities from Mid Atlantic Ridge, Atlantic Ocean - 356-284 | ecosystem: Environmental > Aquatic > Marine > Hydrothermal vents | place: Atlantic Ocean: Mid...
ATAAATGCCGTAACGAAGCCGACTCCAAGAGCCTGAACGTCATCCATCTGAAAACTCTGGTAGTTTTTCAAAATATCGTACGCGGTGGCGGCCAACATCGTAGGCACTGCCAGCAGGAAACTGAACTCGGTAGCCGTTTTACGCTTCAGCCCTATCAGAAGGCCGCCTATTATGGTAGCCCCGGATCGGGAAGTTCCGGGGACCATCGCCAGCGATTGAAAGAGCCCTATCATAAAAGCCTGTTTGTAGCTGACATCCTCCACGTGCGCCACATGGTGCTCCCTCTCTTTGTAGAAGAGCTCGATGACTATGAAAACGACACCGCCGGCAATCAGCATATAGGCGACAGTTTCGGGAGCAAAAAGCGACTTTATCGTTTTATAGAGGGTAAAGCCGAGGACCGCCGTCGGCAGGAAACCTACTATAAGCCTCTTCCAAAGCTCGATATTTGTAAAGATCTTATCCCTGAAAGCGTAAATGACCGCCAGAATGGAGCCGAGCTGAATGACGACTTCGAATGTCTTGTGCACATCGGTCTGCTCTATACCCATAAGCTTGGAAGCCAAAATAAGATGGCCCGTGGACGATACAGGCAAAAACTCCGTTATCCCCTCTACAACTCCCAAAATGAACGCGTCAAGCAACTCCATGGCAACCTCCCGACTCTTTGATGTATCCCATATATACCCCTTCCTCTTTCAGTAACTCTTCGTGCGTACCCTCTTCGACTATACGGCCGTTTTCAAGAACGTATATGTAGTCGGCTCTCCTGATGGTGCTTAGCCTGTGAGCTATCATTATGGTCGTTCTTGACTCAAAAAATGGCTCGAGCGCTTCGTAAAGGTGCGCCTCCGTATGGACGTCGAGTGCAGATGTCGACTCGTCCAAAATGGCGATTTTAGGGTCGGCTACGACCATTCTGGCTATCGCTATGCGCTGCCTTTGGCCTCCGGAGAGCTTTATCCCCTCTCTTCCTACTACCGTATCGAGACCATTTTCAAACCCTTTTACCACTTCATACATCTGGGCCACCTTGAGCGCCTCCCAAATCTTTGGCTCCTCTATCTCCTTGCCCAAAGTGATATTGAAGCGGATCGTGTCGTGAAAGAGCTTCGGGCTCTGCAGCACGAGATTTACATGCTCCCTTACCACATCGAGCCCAACCTCTTTGACATCGACTCCGTTGAACTTCAAAGAGCCGCTCTCTACAGGGTAAAAGCCTACTATAAGCTGAGCCAGCGTCGTTTTGCCCGAACCGCTCGCACCCACAAGCGCTACCCTCTGCGAGGGCTTCGCTTCAAACTCTATATCTCTCAAAACGACCGTATCTGGAGAGTAACCGAAAGTGACACCGTGCAAAGAGACCCCTACCCTGCTCTCTTTGAAAGGGTTTTTTAAGTGAGGATAGTCCGGCTCTTTGGGCATACTCAAAACCTCGTTTATACGCTCTATGGCCGCTTTTGCATTGTGAAGGGCGTACTGTATGCCCAAAATATCCTGCACGGGTGTCACCATGTACCAAAGGTAGCCGAAAACCGCCAGCATCATACCTATGCTAAGGTCCGAAAAGGCTACGGCGAGTATGCTTGCGGCCCTGAAGACTTCATATCCGCCAAGGAACGTAAGATATGAGATGCGGCTAGCGGCGTCGCTCTTCCAGCCGAAATTAACACTCCTCTCTCTAACCTCGAGAGCTCTGCTTCTAAGTTTGGAGAAGAACCTCTCCTCCTGATTTGATGCACGTATCTGACCGAAAAGGTCCAGCGTTTCGGTAAGTGCCGACTGAAAGAGTTCGATAGCTCTGTTCTCCTCCTTTTTCAGTTTGGAAACTTTGCGGGCCAGCCTTGTCGTAAAGGTGATGACCAACGGGTTCAAAATTATGATAAAAAGAGCAAGCTGCCAATGTATCCAGAGCAGTACAGCGGCAATCCCTATAAGTGAAAGTACGGAGACTATAAGCCTGCTCACGGTAGTCGCTATGAATGCGTCTATCGTCTCCACATCCGTTACGAGTTTGGAGGCTATGGCGCCGGAGCGGGAAGTTTCGTACGCCTTCATGGAGATCTTTTTCAGATGTTCCAGTGCATCCGTTCTGATTTTGAAAGTCACATCTTTGGATATCTGCATGAAGATTTTTGTCTGCAAAATGCTTAGCGCGGTATAGAAAATCCGCAACAAAACGGTCGCCGCCAGTATCGTCATGACGTAGCCGAAGGTCTCCATAGGCATTATGTAGCTATCTATCCAACCGGTTATGGTGTGACTCTTTTTCAGCAGCACCTCATCTACCAGAACGGGGATCAAAAGGGGAGTAGGAACACTTACCAAAGCGGCCAACAACGCTACGACGTTTCCGGCAACGAGTGCTTTTTTATAACTCTTTACGGAGTTGAAAATGGAAGCGAGACTAAGAGACATGAGCCAATATTTTTGTCAAATCTTTTTCATCCACTATGACATTGGCCTCTTTTTTCAAAATCTCTTTTGCGCAAAAGGCTATGCGGGTTTTGGCATATGCGAACATGCTTCTGTCGTTCGCACCGTCTCCGACCACTACCGTATCCTCCTCTTTTACGTTCAGAAGAGATTGAAGCCGTTGAAGCATATCCCCTTTGGAGAAGTCGAACATCATATCTCCCCCTACAAGACCGGTAAGACGCCCCTCTCTTGAGTGAAGAGTGTTTGAAAAATCTGCATCGAAGCCCAAAATCTCTTTCGCATAAGATGTAGCGTTTCTGAAACCTCCGCTGAAAACCACGACTCTGTAACCACGCTTTTTAAGTTCGGCTATACTCTCTTTTGCACCTGGCATAAAGGGGAGGTTGCGGCAAATCTCATCCACAACCTCAACCCTCAAGCCCTCTAAAAGCTGGACTCTTGTAGTCAGGCTTTCGAAAAAGTCAAGCTCTCCCCGCATAGCGCGCTCGGTAATAACCGCAACCTTCTCTTTAAGCCCCAAAGGCTCTGCCAGAAAGTCGATAGTCTCTCCATCCATCAACGTAGAGTCAAAGTCGAATACCGCAAGTTTCATAATATATCTTCTCCTTAAATAGCCGACTCTCCTGTAAATCGGACAAAACAAGTGATATAATATCCAAACCAAAATAATATGCAGATAACGGAAACGGATGTTTACACAACTCATCGAAAAACTTCAAAAACCTAAAACCAGATATATCACTCTGGAGACTACTCCTGGGCACAGTGCCTCTTTTGCCCCTGTCATAGAGAAACTCGACTCTTTAGGTATCGCTGAGAATGTCGACGGCTTCAGCACTACGGACAACCCGCTTGCAAAACTGAAATTCAACTCCATCATAGCGGCGATGCAGCTTCAAGAGAGGTTCAAAAAACCTGCTCTTGCTACAATGAGCATGAGAGACAGAAACAAAATAGCCCTGCAATCCGACCTTCTCGGTGCCAATTCGATAGATGTAAGGGCGATTTTGGCACTTACCGGAGATCCCGCCAAAATAAGCGACCAACCGGCTGCGAAAGGGGTATTTGAAAGCGACAGCACGATGCTTCTGGACATCATAAAGTGTTTCAATGCCGGCATAGACTACGCCGGACGCGAGTTAAACTCGAAGCCAAAACCGATATACCCCTTTGCGGTAAGCAACGCTTTTGCCAAAAACCCTAAAACTCTTTTGAGAAAATTCGTAAAGAAACTCGAGCACGGCGCTTTGGGAGTCATCACCCAGCCTGTTTTCGACAAAGAGAACGCTTTAAAGCTTTTGGAGCTTTTCGAAGAGGCGAAAGAGATAAGCGGTAATAAAGATGGGGTTCTTGTTTTGGGACTCTTTCCAGTAACGAAGCTTAAAACCGCGCAGTTTCTATCTTCTCATGTCCCGGGCATAAACGTACCCAAAAGCTGGATAGATACCCTTTACGAGGCGCACGGTAAAGGCGAGAAGCAGGAGTATGAAAGAGGTTTGGCGCTCAGCAGGGAGATATTTGGCTCCATTCTTGAAATCCACCCCAAAATTCACCTGATGACCGCCAACAGATTCAGCCTTGCAAAAGAGCTGTTACAAAGTTTTGACTAAAAATCCCTTTTAAGCAGCGCTTCGACATTCAAAATCGAGATCAATTTATCTCTCTGCTTACCTACTCCATATATGAGATTCTGCTCGTCGCTTAAAGTCTCGGGAGCCGGGTCGATCGCGCTCTCTTTTATTCTTGTTGCCTGAGTGAGCCTATCTATGACAAATCCGGCAACTTCATCATTATGCTTAATGACCATATAGCGGGTATCTTCGTTCTCTTTCGACTTAGAGAGCCCGAACTTCATGCGAAGGTCTATAAGAGGAAGCACGCTGCCTCTTAGGTTGAACACCCCCAAAACATAAGGGGGAGTCTTTGGAGTTCTTGTATACTCTATGGGCTTTATGATCTCTTGAATGCTTAAAATCGGAACGGCGAACTCCTCGTCACCCACCATAAAGCCTACAAGCTGCACAACCTCCTCTATCTCACCCTCTTGAGGACCTCTTTGCTGCTCCTGCTGTTTTTTCAGTACCTGTTCGAGTTGATTGCTCATACTGCATGCTCCACATTAAGGTTTATGTTTCTTGCCACTACATTCATTAGATACTCCGGAGTGTATGGTTTGGTGATATACTCCGTCATCCCGACCTCAACCCCTCTCATCCTGTCGCTTCTGCTGGTACGGCTCGTTACCGCTATGAGCGGAACGTTTTTGAATTTGTTGAACTTTCTTATTTCGCTTGCCAGAGTATAACCGTCCATTCTCGGCATCTCTATATCTACAAGTGCGGCATCGAAAGTCTTGCTTCCATCTTTCATAAGGTTGAGAGCTTCTACGCCGTTTGTAGCCTCCGTTATCGTTACGCCAAGAGGTTCGAGCGCTCTTCTCATGATAGCCCTGTCGGTATTGCTGTCATCAACTATCAAGACATTGTAATCAGCCGGTGAGCTCTTTTCAGCCTTTTCCGCACTCTCTTCGAGATTCTGCATAGAGCTTTTGACATTTTTGGCCATATCCATTATGGCTCCCACGTCGACTATGAGGGTGACGCGGCCGTCGCCTCTGATCGTAGCGCCGGCAATTCCTTCTATGCCTTTCAGATACTCTCCAAGAGATTTGATGACGACCTCTTCCTGTCCGACGAGGGAGTCTACGATAACCCCTATTTTCGTCTCCGCTATGCCTATTATTACAACATATGCATGCTCACCCATGCTAAAAACCCGCTCCACGTCGAAAAGGTCCGCCAGATGAACAAGAGAGAGCACCTCGTCTCGAAGCCTCAAAACGCTTCTTCCCTCCACGCTCTGAATCTCGTCGGGCGTAATTCTGACAGTCTCCAAAACGGAAGCGAGCGGAATAGCGTAGTACTCCTCCTGCACGCTTACAAGGAGCGACTGGATGATCGCTAGAGTCAGAGGAATTTTAAGCTTGAGTGTCGTACCCTTGTCGACTTCGGAGTCGATCTCTATGATGCCGTTAAGCTTTTCGATGTTACTTCGTACCACATCCATCCCTACACCGCGGCCAGAGACGTTCGTAACCTGCGCGGCTGTCGAGAAACCGGGCTTGAAGATAAGCATAAAAGCCTCTTTGTCGCTCATCTGATCGGCCTCTTTTTCGCTTATAAGCCCCTTCTCCAAAGCTTTCGTTTTCAGCATATCTGCATCAAGCCCTTTACCGTCATCGACAATTTCGATGATGATATGGTTCCCTTCGTTGTAGGCTTTAAGCTCTACCGTACCTTTTGGCGGCTTACCTTTGGCAACTCTCTCTTCCGGAGTCTCTATGCCGTGATCGCATGAGTTTCTAATTATGTGAACTAGAGGGTCGCCTATCTCTTCGACTATAGATTTGTCAAGCTCCGTCTCTTCGCCGCTGATAACCAGTTCGATCTCCTTGTGAAGTTCTCTTGACAGGTCTCTTACCATACGCGGAAACTTGTTGAAGACTTTGCCGATAGGAAGCATTCTCGTCTTCATCACGGCGATCTGAAGGTCGGTTGTTACAAGTGAGACGGAGGAGACCACCTGGTTGAGCTCCTCCAAAAACTGCTCTCCCTCGTACCTCTCCTCTACATCGTCATATATCTTAAGAAGCCTATTTTTTCCAAGAACCAGTTCGCCTATGAGGTTCATAAGATCGTCAAGCCGTTTGACATCGACGCGAATAGTCTGCTCGACGGTAGCTTTTCTCTCTTTGGGAGCAGGTTTCGCCGCAGCTTTCTTCGACTCCTCTTTTTTCGCGGCTGCGGCGCTTTGCTCTTTGGCTTTCTGCTCCTCTTGAGCCTTTTTCTTTGCTTCTCTCTTTTTTCTATCCTCCTCCTGGCGCTGAGCAAGAAGCCTCTCTATCTCCGCTTCGACCTCCTCCTCGCTCATCTCTGAAAGATCCTTCTCATCACTCTCCTGCGGCTTTTCTCCGGCCGCCTCCGCAGCCTTTTTGGCCTCTCTTCTCTTCCTATCCTCCTCCTGGCGCTGAGCAAGAAGCCTCTCGATCTCCGCTTCGACCTCCTCCTCGCTCATCTCGGAGAGATCCTTCTCTTCCTCTTCGGGCTCAGGTTCGGGCTCTTGTGCTACAGGCTCAGGTTCGCTTGCCTCGCCGCCGTTCAATACCGCTTCGAGACGTTTGACGGTGGGCGATACATCTACGGAGCCTTCGTCGCTTCCCGTCTCTTTGATGTGCTCGAGTATACTCTTCATCTTGTCGGTAGACTCCAAAACGACGTCCATAATGTCGGGCGTTATCGTTAGTTCACCTTTTCTGGCCTTGTTGAGCACATCCTCCATATGGTGGGTAAGGTGAGTCAAGATGTCGAAATTCAAAAAGGAGCTCGACCCTTTTATAGTGTGTGCGACACGAAATATCCTGTTTAGAAGATCCAAATCTTCCGGACTGTTCTCAAGCTCTATCAGATCGTTATCAAGCTGCTCTATCATCTCGAAGGCTTCTACCAAGAAGTCTTCCAAAATTTCCTGAAATTCATCCATGACCTATCCTTTATGCCGTCTTTATATGTGAACGGACTATTTTTGAAATCTCCGCGTAGAAGACATTTGCGTCGAACTTGACCATATAACCTTCGCCTCCGGCCTCCTTGCCGCGCTCTTCACTGAAGTGGTCGCTTATAGAGGAGTTAAAAACTATGGGTATATCGGCAAATCTTGGATCCTCTTTCGCTCTTGCGGCAAAATGGAAACCGTCCATTCTCGGCATCTCGACATCCGAAACTATGATTTTAAGCTCATCCGAGAGCCTCTCCCCGTAATGGCCATACAGCTCTTCGAGTCTCTCAAGCGCCTCTTGACCATCCTTGGCTTCAACGACCGAAAAACCCATTTTTTGCAATGCTTCCTTGACGATTTTACGGGCTGTCAGACTGTCGTCAAGAACCATGGCGATCCCACTGAATTTATCTATGGAGAGTTCACTGTCTACATCAGGCTGGTAAAATCCAAGCTCCTCCACGACACTCTCAAGATCGAGAATAAGAAGAACCTCGTCGTTCTCTATTCTTGTCACGCCTGTTATCTTGCTCTTATCAAGAACCCCCTGCCCCGAAGTGAAAGAGGCCGGCTCTATATCTGCCCAGCTTATCCGTCTGATTCTCTTGGCTTCATGAACGACGAAGCCTATAAGAATATTGTTGAACTCCGCGATGATAACGCGCGGATGTATATCATGGTTTTGAGGAGGATTGATCCCCATCCATCTGGCAAGATCCACCACGGGAATCACTATGCCCCTTAAGTCGAATATTCCTTCAATAAATTCAGGAACTCCCGGAAGCTCCGTTAGCTTTGGATATTTTATGATTTCACGAACTTTAGAGACGTTGATCCCGTAAATTCCTTCATAGACCTTCCCATCCTCCTCTTTGAAGATGCGAAAGTCCACAAGTTCCAGCTCGTTCGTACCTACCTGAAGTATGTCGCCTTGTGATCCCATTGTTTCACCTTTAAGTCACACTCCTCCTCTCGAACTCTATCGAGCCCTCAAAGGAGCGAATGACGATATATCTTTTTGCACAGGAGAGTGCGGGCAGATTGAAGTAGGAGATACCTTTATAGCCAAATCCAATACCTTGATGGAAGTGCCCTTCGACCCAGTAGTCGAAAGAGTACTTTTTCATCAAAGCATCAAGGCGTCTTTGCATCCTCTCTTCAAAATCATCTATCTCGTAGCAAGGTCTCTTCTTCCGGTTGTAACGCTCCAACCACCCTATAACGGCACCGCCGCTTAGAGTATCCAGAAGATTCAGAGTCTTGTCCACATAACGGTTCCTTATCGCCGCCGTATAGAGTTCGTACCCGACCCCTTGCAGCGTATCGCCGTGATGCAGAGCCACTCTGAACCGGCCGACTTTGGCGAAGATGGGCTGAGAGGATCTTGGAACGACCCTTACAACCCCTCCAAAAATCGGCTCCAGACCGAAATCGTGGTTGCCTTCAAGATAGATCACCTCGCATACCCTGGCAATCTGTTTTAAAAGATCGACCATTTTTCTATTTGGTTGAATCGAATTTCGTGCATTTCCAAAAAGCAGGTCGAAAATATCTCCCATCAGTATTAGTTGAGGAGGAAGTTTTTTTGGTTCTATTTTGGATAAAAAGTCGTAAAGTGTAGTGTTGTAGTGGGCGTAGTGGGAGTCGGCGATGAGCCAGGCTCCCTCTTTGATGGCGATCTCCTCCTTGCTCACACGAGCCTCTTAAGGAACATAGGCGATTTTCGGTATTCCAAGCTCTTCCTCAAATCCGTACATAATGTTTGCGTTGACCACCGCTTGAGAGCTCGCACCTCTTAAAAGGTTGTCTATGGCCGCCGAGACGAAGAGAGACTTACCCTCTCTTACGGCATATATATCGCAAAAATTGGTCCCTGCTACCGACTTTATATCTACGGGCACTTTTTTTACCCTTACAAACGGCTCATCTTTGTATAGCTCCTCGAGCACTTCAAATGGCTCTATCTCCTTTTCAAGCTGCATATAGACGCTGCAGAGCATCCCCCTGGTAACGGGAATGAGGTGAGGTACGAAATTCAGTTGCGGCTGCACCAAAAAAAGCTCATCTATCTTCTCCGCAATCTCGGGAGCGTGCCTATGGGTTATCGGATTGTAAGCGAAAATATTCTCGTTTATATTGACATAGTGGGTGGTAGGTGAGAGTTTTTTCCCGGCTCCGCTCACTCCGCTTTTTGCATCTATAAAGATGGGTGCATCCTCTTTTACGTAGGGGATAAAGGGCAGCAGTCCCAGCAAAGATGCCGTCGGGTAGCATCCGGGGTTTGCCACAAGAGAGGACTCTTTTATCTTCGCACGGTAAAACTCCGGCAAACCGTAGACCGCCTCTTTTATATTTTTCCCATCTTTATGAGCGCAGTAGTGCTCTTCGTAAGTCTCTTGCTTTAGGCGATAGTCGGCAGAGAGGTCGACCACCTTCACTCCGCGTTCCAGCAGCTTGGAAGCAAAATCCATCGCGGTCTTGTGAGGAAGCGCCAAAAATGCAAGCTCGGCCACATCCGCAACCTCATCCGCATCCGCGCTCTTAACCGAGATATCCGCCACTTTTGAAAGAGAGGGGTGCAAATCTGCTATATTGCCCCCGCCTTCGCTCGTTCCCACATATACAAGCTCGAACTTCGGATGCGAAAGCAAAATCTTCACAAGCTCCAGTCCGGTGTAGCCGCTGGCGCCTATGATGGCAACAGGTACCATAACCTACACCCCGAAACAGATCTCTTTGTAACAGACCTGCTCTATCTCGTACTCCTTTTCACCTCCAGGAAGCCTCATGCGCACCTCATCTCCCGGCTCTTTGCCTATAAGCTGCCTTGCAAGAGGCGAGTGGTAGGAGATGAGCCCTTTGTCGGGGTTGGCTTCGCTGGCACCGACTATCGTGTAGGTAACCTCTTCGTCGGTATCAAGGTCGATAAGAGTCACCGTCGAACCGAAACTGACCCTCTTGTGCTCGAGCGCGGCAGGGTCCACTATCTGAGCGCGCCCCAAAATATCCTCAAGCTCAGCTATTCGCGCCTCCATGAGCCCCTGCTTCTCTTTTGCCGCATGATACTCCGCATTCTCTTTCAGGTCTCCTAGTTCACGGGCTCTCTCTATCTCTTTGGCAACTTCGGGTCTGGCTTTCGATTTAAGATGCTCTAGCTCTTCGCTAAGTTTCTTGTATCCATACTCCGTCATAGGCTCTTTCTGCATTAAAACACTCCCTTGATTAAACCCTCTGAAAAATTACAAATCGAGCGAAGGCTTTGAGATTTTAGTTTGAAAACTAAACGATCGCTTTAGCGAAAAAAGTGCGCCCAACCCCGAAGGGGCACTTGTGTTCGCACTTTTTAGTGTAGTTTTCAAACGTTAGCATAGCTAAAAATCTCATCTCGCCTGAGCGAGGTTTCGTAATTTTCAGAGTACTAAATTTATTTTTTTGTATATTGTATCAT
>Ga0256833_1003682_pt1 | contig 10440 bp, 7 predicted proteins | sample 356284metaG_FD_190535 | JGI IMG/M metagenome (GOLD analysis project Ga0256833, IMG submission 190535) | Hydrothermal vent microbial communities from Mid Atlantic Ridge, Atlantic Ocean - 356-284 | ecosystem: Environmental > Aquatic > Marine > Hydrothermal vents | place: Atlantic Ocean: Mid...
TTCATCAATATATACGATACCCTGTTCCGTTTTTTTAGCGTCATAATTGGCCGCTTGGTATAAACGCACTAAAATATTTTCCACATCTTCGCCTACATAGCCTGCCTCCGTCAATACGGTGGCATCGGCAATGGAAAACGGAACATTAAGAATACGCGCCAGCGTTTGCGCCAGCAAAGTTTTACCCGTACCGGTGGGACCCAGCAGGATTACGTTGCTTTTTTCAATTTCTACATCATCCCGCGATTCGGCCGCCGATGTCCTTTTATAATGATTATAAACGGCCACCGAAAGAATACGCTTTACATTATCCTGCCCGACAACATACTTGTCTAACTCTTCCTTAATCTCCGCCGGCGAAAGCAAATGGACGGCTTCGTCCGTTACAGCGTCATGCTCGTGACGACTTAAAATCTCTTTGGCACTGGCGATGCATTCATTGCAGATATGCGCATCAAGACCGGAGATCATACTTTCCACCTCGTTGGCCGTACGCCCGCAAAAAGAGCAATACGGCACCGGTTTTTTTGAATTATTCCTACTCATTATTTCCTTCGTCGTTTGTACGACTCGCTAATACTTTATCGATTATGCCATATTCTTTCGCCTCTTCCGCGGACATAAAATAGTTGCGGTCCGTATCTTTTTCAATTTGTTCTATATTTTTGCCCGTACAGTTAGCCAGAATATCGTTTAATGTTTCCTTAATTCGTAATATTTCATTGGCGGCGATCTGAATATCCGAAGCTTGTCCCTCTGCCCCGCCGAGCGGCTGGTGTATCATAATGCGCGAATGGGGTAGGGCATAGCGCTTACCTTTTGTTCCCGCCGCAAGCAACAGCGCGCCCATGCTGGCGGCTTGCCCCATGCACGTTGTCACCACATCCGGCTTAATGTATTGAATCGTATCGTAAATCGCCATACCGGATGTCACAATCCCGCCGGGCGAATTAATGTACAAAAAGATATCTTTTTCGGGGTCTTCCGCTTCAAGAAAAAGAAGCTGTGAAATAATCAAACTGGCCACATTATCATCAATGGGCGTGCCGAGAAAAATAATCCGTTCTTTTAAAAGACGAGAATAAATATCATACGCGCGTTCTCCGCGACCCGTCTGCTCTATAACCATAGGGACTAGCATAACCGTTCCCTCCAATTTTTATTAATCAATAACAATCTCATTCTCCTCTAACTCGAGCTGTTCAACGATAGAGTCATAAATTTTTTTATTAAGGATATCATCTTTCACTGCGGAAAGATAGCGAGGATTGCTTTGATACAATTCCTTAATTTTTTCATCTTTCAGTTCATCATAGAATTTATCCAAATCGTCATCGTCGACTTCTATTTTATTATCCTTTGCATATTGATCTCTGAAATAATGCCATTTCAAGCTGTTTAACGCTTCCCCTTTATAGTATTCGCGAATATCGTCTTCTTTTACGGCCGGATTGCTCTTTTTAACATCCTGCACGATATGATCCAGATAATTTTCGACTAAGACATCAGGCACATCAAAAGGATTCTCCTGCAACAACAACATCGTTAAATCATCCCCGAAACGCTTTTCACTCTCTTCGCCGTATTGGCGTTCCATCTGCTCCCTTGTCATTTTTTTCAACTCTTCAGGCGTTTTAACTTCAAGATTTAAGGATTCAAAGAACTCTTCATCCAATTCGGGCAAAACTTCTTTCTGAAGCTTCGTCGCTTTAACTTTAAATATTTCCTTTTTACCGGCATAATCTTTTTGCGGAAAATCATCGGGATAGATTTTAGTAATCTGCCGTTCTTCTTCGCTTTTAATACCGATTAACTGTTCTTCCAATTCGGGATCGAATTTACCCTCTCCAAGACGAACTTCAACATCTTTATAATTTTTACCGACTATTTCAACGCCCTTTTCGTCAACTTCCTGCATGTCGATGGTCAAAATCATGCCTTTTTCCGCGGCGCCCTCAACCGTAGTGATTTCAGCTTTTTCACGGCGCAGACGATCAATGGCGTCATCTACGGCCTTGTCGGTAACAATATATTTATCTTTGCTGATTTTCAACCCTTTTACTTTTTTTATCTCCACTTCAGGGTATGTTTCCGCTTCAATTTCAACAATCAAATTTTTATCATCGTCATGATCGATTTTTTTGGCTTCCGGAGTGCCAACCAGCGTAAGATTATTCTGCTTTTCGGCTTCCATTAACGATTCGTTAATCGCCGAATCGATTGTGTAAGCTTCAATCATATCCTTATACTGCCGCATAATTAAGCCCACCGGCGCTTTCCCTTTGCGAAAACCGGGAATCTGTACGTCGCGCCGTATTTTATTAACTTCCTTTTGTCTGATCGGGTCCAGATCTTCTTTTTCAATTTTAATTGCCAAATTGACTTTGCAATTACTGATTCTTTTTACTTCGCTTGAAATCATTAAATCCTCACTGTCCTGTCATATATCCAAAATTATTAAAAAACAAGTTTATAATTTAACTAAATGTCAATACCTGTGCAAATATTCCGCTTTCGAGAAATAATGTTTGCCATAAAAATAATCGCATTCTCCTTTATTTACGCTTTAAGTAACACCCTGTTCAGATTAGGTGTTTCTAAAATCAATAGGTTACATTTTTTTTAAGACGACACATAAACCAAAAAAAATAGCGTTGTTATTTTTCATTTATTTCAATACATTTCGCAAAAAAACATACGTCTACAATCTTACAAAATTTCGACTAACTGAAAGCGATGGTTATGATATAATTTACCTCGCCCCGTTCTCTGCGCTTCCAAAAAAAAATCCGTATTATTATTAGATTTATAACTATTTCTATTTCGCCTCAAGGCGTACAATAGGCAAAATCATTTCTTCAATAGATATGCCTCCATGCTGAAAACTATCACGATAATAATTCAAATATTTATTATAGTTCGTGGGATAGACAAAATAATAATCCTCTTTAGCTATAATATAGTTCGTATTTATCCCGCGCATAGGCAGTTTCCAATCGGCCGGATTTTGAATAACAGCCGCGTGTTTTTTATCTACTTTTAAACTTCTGCCGAATTTATAACGTAAATTTGTGGACGTATCGCGATCTCCGATAACTTTAGTGCCATGCAATCCTCTGACGCTGCCGTGATCGGAAGTAATAAACACGACCGCTTCGCTTTGGGCAATGTAATTAAAGATGGAGATCATCGGCGAATGTTCAAACCATGATTTTGTTAAAGAGCGATAGGCCGCTTCGTTAGGCGCGATATCTTTTAAGATAGGCAAATCGGAACGGCTGTGGGAAATAATATCAACTGTGTTGATTACGATCGAAAGTAACTTAGAATCAAGCGCATTGTGCATATTCTTTTCCAAGTGACGCGCATCTTCATTATTCATCAATTTTTCATATTTCAATTCATGACCTAAATTAACTCCATTGCGTTTTAATTGCAGATCGAGTAATTCTTTTTCATAACGATTCAAACTTTCATCGTCTTCATTAAGCGACCACATTTCAGGGTATTTTTTTTCGATTTCCACGGGAAACAAGCCGCTGAAAAGAGCATTGCGCGAAAACGGCGTTGCCGTAGGCAGGATAGAATAATAATATTTTTTTTCAATCTTATAAGCGTCATAGAAAAACTCTTCCATGGTCAGCCATTGATCAAGCCGCATACAATCGATAACAATAAATACGACTTTCCTGCCCGCCTTAAGCTCGGGTATTACATATTTGCCAATAATATCCGTCGAAAGGTCGGGTTTGTCAGGCGGATTATTATGCACCCAGTTTTGGTAATTATTTTCTACAAATTTCCCGAATTCCCGATTGGTTTCCTGACGCTGATCATACAAAATACGTCTGAAGTCTGAACCGGAGACAAAATCGAGATCAATATCCATGCGAAAAATTTTATAGGCCAATTCAATCCACTCATCGGGCGACATGGCATTCATCAGCGCCATGGAGAGCTGGGATATCTCCTGAGCGTAATGGCGGCTGCGCTGCTCCGTTAAAATCTCTTTTTTATCGAGAATCTTCTTACAAGCCATTAAAATTTGGCTGGGGTTTACCGGTTTGGTCAAATAATCGTCAATACGCTGCCCCATAGCCTCCTCCATCAGGCTCTCTTCCTCGCTTTTGGTAATCATAATTACCGGCAATTGCGGATAAATATCCTTAATTTCATTCAACGTGGTTAATCCGTCTTTACCGCTCATCATTTCATCCAAAAGTACAAGGTCGTAATCGTTATTTTTCACCTCATAAACGGCATCGTCGCCGTTGGTTACCGTCGTAACATTATAACCCTTGCCTTTTAAAAAAAGCACATGCGCTTGAAGCATTTCGATTTCATCGTCGGCCCATAATATTTTTTTCATAATTTACCCCGAATCATGCGTTATATTTTAACCTTTGCATATCATAACATTATCATCTTTATTAATCAAATAGAACGAACAAAATATTGTTTTAATTTCCCATAATTTCTCAACTTGGACAACACCCGTAAACAAAAAAACCTTGCTATTTCTAACAAGGTTTAAAATCGTAATTTATTTTTTCCAATCGCTTATTTATCGCATTTACTGTAACCGCACTCCGGATTAACGCAGGTCAGACAGCCGTTTTCCATTTTAACGCTCTTTTGATTACAATCGGGACATACATAGTATTGAATATTAGCCGTTTCCGATGATACCGGCGGCTCGGCGGAAGCAAGCGCTTCATTGATTTGCGAAGAGAGTGGTATTTTATCGTCCTTTGTTTCGGTTACGCCGATTTCTTTGAAAAACTGCTCGATCACCGTGGCAATTTCCGAATAAAAAGAATGAATATATTTACCATTACGGTGATATCCGCCGTTCGGATCATGAATACTGCTAAGTTCCTCTAAGATAAACGCAGGATTGGCGGTTTTTCTAAAAATAGCGGAAATTAAACGCGTTAATACGGCATATTCCGCATTCTTGGTCAGATCTTTACTGTTAATAAAGATTTCGATGGGCCGTTTATGGCCGTTTTGTTCGATATAGCCTAAAGTAATATAAACGCTGTGCTTTACAAAGCCGCTGCGCAGCTTATACACTTTGGCGTCAACAATCCCCGGTCGTTCCGCTACATGTTCGGCGGTATTATCCAAAGCTTCTTCATGCACGACTTCCTGAATCTCGAAATCCGTTCCTTCTAATTTCAACATAGTCTTAAACGCTCCCCTGCTTAGGCTTTTGCAATTACTTGTTTTTTATTTGTTTTTAAAAAATGATAAACCGTTGTTAAACGGCCGTCGGGAGTAACGATTACGTCGTCGCCCCTTAATGTAACCTCTTCTTCCGAATTTGACAACTTTAATTTGAATTTTTTTTCTTTCATACGCTGAAATTCCGTTTCTTCGCCTTCGACGCTTAAAATCGGATAGCGGCTGCCGTCGCGATAAATGGTAATTCCTTTTAAACCGTGCTTCCATGCGTTCAGATAAATATCCGATATTACTTCCGGTTCAATATCTTCCGGCAAATTTACCGTAGAGGAGATACTGTGATCCACATATTTTTGGCAGCGTCCTTGAATACTGATGCGTTTTTCACCGCTGATATGATGCGCAGTGCGGAAAAAATGACTCGGCAGATATTCTGTCAATTCCGCTTCCGTTTGCGCGCTGGACGCTTTTTCGTTTAGGTTGTGCATATCAAAATAGGCTTGAATAGACGAATGAAAAACTTTAAAGAATTTATTTCCAAAAGATTCCGAACGACGCGTATAATAGAGCGCAAAAATCGGCTCAATACCGCTGGATACGCCAAGATAATGTTTTTTACCATTGATAAAACTTAAAACAATGTTGCTGATGGAGCCAGTGGGCGCAATGGCCAATAAGGCAATATTCCGCAAACCTTTTTCTTTTATCAAATTTTGCGTCTCAGCGTTTAATGACTCTTTGAAAAAAGGACCCTGTGAATATTTTTTATAGTCAAAAATAGGCGAAGGACCTTTTTCTTCCGATAGCTTTGCCGATGCCTGATAAGCTGCGTTAGCTATGACATCCATAACTTTCTCAACAACATTTATGCCCTCAACTGAGTCATAATGAATACCCAACTGGTTCAGCATATCGGCCGTTCCCATAATCCCCAGCCCAAGACGACGCGTTTCGGCGGCAGACTTTCTCTGTTTCTCTAAGGGATTCAATAATTCGTTCCATGATACCACATTATCCAGAAAACGGATGATGGTGTAGGTAACCGATTTTAAGGTTTCCCAATCTATTTTAGCGTCTTTTGTGAACCCGTTTTTAACGATCCTGGAAAGATTTATGGAAGCCAAATTACAAGCCCCGCCGTTTTCCAAAGGCACTTCGGCGCATGGGTTTGTGCTGGCTATGGGTTTATCAACATAATTTGAAGGAGAATATTTGCTCATGCGCGTCCAGAAAATAATACCCGGTTCAGCCGTTTTATAATTACCCTCGATAAAAGCATCCCAAACATCCCGCGCCTTAATAAGCTCGCGAATGGAACCGGTCGGTTCGGATGCGAAATAAAGCATAAAATCGCCGCTTTCGCGGATGGCCAAATCAAACGGTTCATTAGTCAGCGGTAAAACAATATCACCGTAAACATTGCGCTTGTTTACATCGTTCAACTCCGCTTGCGTTAGCATTAACTCATAATTTTTATAAAGATAATCATTCAATGAATTCAGATTTTCAAAATCGTGAAAGAGCTCGTATTCATCTATATTTTTAGAAGGTATTTGATAAGAATAATGTACGTCTCTATCTTGGTACAGATCGTTTACAAGTTTTTTATTAAACTTTTTGTAAATTAAAAGGCGAGATTTTCCGAAAGTCACTTGTTCGTCTACCGCCTGCATAAACTCATCCGATACTTTTATACTGATATTGGCAAAGCGAACTTGAGTATTTTCCATTACCTGACGTTGAATTTCCTCAAGCTGTTCCTCGTCAAATTTATTGCTCCAACGCAACTGCTCGATTACCTGCTCCGTTACCCAGTTGGGAATTTTCTTGACACGAATAAATTCGCGAATATCGGGATGTTTTACGTCGACGGTAAGCATTAACGCGCCGCGGCGACCGCTCTGCCCGATCAATCCGGTGGTTAACGAAAACAACTCCATAAAAGAAACGGCGCCCGTCGAGCTGTCCGCGGCATTATGAACGATGGACTCCTTGGGACGAAGCGGTGAAATATCTACGCCGATCCCGCCTCCGTAAGAGTAGGTGCGGGCGCATTCATAGGCGGCGTTATAAATGGATTCTATGTTATCTTTATCGATCAACGTTACGAAACAATTAGCCAGCGTTTTTAAGCGATACAAATCTCCCGCGCCGGCAAGCACACGGCCGCCCGGAACAAAATACCCTTCATATAAAGTCCTGTAAAATTCCGTCGCCCATTTTTCGCTGCGCGCGCTGTCCGGTTCTATGGAAGCGATAAAGGAGGATACACGCGTAAAAACATCCTCCGGCGTTTGTTCCAACAACCGATTATTCAAATCCTTAACATAATATTTTTTTTCGTATATATTTTTTGCCAAATCATTATCGCCGAGATATTTGCCGTCCGGATGCAGGGGGAGCTCTCCCGCTGTTTGTTTCTTTTTCAGCATCAAATATAAATTCTGATAATTCTTTAGGTATTTTTTCCCGGTTATTTTGGTAAATTTACCATCGTGTTTAAACATATCCAAAAACATAAAAGAGAACTCCAACAGATGGACTAACTTATTGTTATTTATATGATTGTGGTACTTTCTTTTCGAAAGGGAATTGAAATTTGCAACAATGTCGCGTATGGGGCTTAATATAATGAGATTATCTGCAAAAAAAAAGTAAAAATACAATATATTTTTACTTTTTTTAAAGAACAATTCAATAAAAAAGATAAGCGTTTATTTTCAATAAGGTTATAAAAAAGATTAAAATCACAACCTCGTCAAAAAAATCCGATTCCTTATATTTTTTCAAAAAGCGCGCAAAAGGCGCCGTCCATATCGTCATATTGCGGCAAGGTTTGGATATATTTTTTTCTCTCAAAATATTTTAATTTGCCTTGCATTTTAACTTGTTTAAACGCACGTCGATTTTGTCTGAGAAAAAAATCAGCGATATTGCTGTTTTCAAGGTCGTCAAGCGTACAAGTGCTGTAAAGGAGACGTCCCGAATGGCGCAGTATCTTCCCCGCTTCGCTTATTAAATCCTGCTGCAATTGCGAGAATTCCATAATCTCTTCCATTGTACGTCGCCATTTAATATCCGGATGTTTGCGCATAACGCCAAGACCGGAACAAGGCGCATCCAAAAGGACTTTCGTAAATATCGGCTTTAAGGGCAGGGATTTTCCGTCGGCGACAATGAAAAATACGTTTTCTTTTTTCAAGCGTTTTACATTTGCCCTTACCGTCTTCAAGCGATCGATATCAATATCGAGCGCCGTCAGCAAAAGATTGCTTTTTTCTTGTTCCAAGATTTGCGTTAATTTTCCGCCGGGAGCCGAACAGATATCCAAAATATAATCGCCGTTTTCTATATTTAGCGCCTCAACCGGAAGAGCGGCGCTTTCATCTTGCAGCGAACAAAATCCCTGATCGAACCAGCCTTTTTCAATAATTATTTGGATATCTTTTATTTTTATTCGATTATCGAAGATAAGACTTTTTTTATATTCTATCTCCGCTTCTTCAAGCAATCGGATAAACTCTTTTACGGAAATAAGCCTTGTATTTATGCGCAAGTCAAAATCAGGCAGTCTGTTTAAGGCGGCGCATAGAGACCCTGTTTCCGATAGACCCCAAAACGCTATCCAGCGTTTAATTAACCAGCGGGGGAAAGAGTATTGTATACTGAGGCGCTCTTCATCATCTTTAATCAATCTTCCCGTATTAAGTTCGGCTTTACCTCTTGTATAATTTCGCAATAGGGCGTTTATCATATTAGCCTGCCGCACCCCCGTTACTTTTTTAGCCATATTTACGTATTCATTTATCGTAGCTCTGGCCGGGATGCCTTTAATAAAGATCAATTCATAGAGCGCCATGCGTAAAATTATTTTTATTTTAATAAGCAGTTTTTTATAATTTCCGTAATATAGTTGTCCGGCAACCCAATCAAGATAAAGCAAATGACGCACCGTACCGTTAATCAGGTTTTTGGCCAGTTTTTTATCTTGTCGGGATAGATTGTTATTTAATTTATATTTACTCTCAAGACGGTCGAGACGGGTTTTGGAAATTTCAAAATCGCGAAGAATATTATAAGATATGTTTCTGGCATTATTTTTCATAATCCGTTTACTTTTATCACCTATTTTAACGGCAATGCAAGACTTTATCGGTTTAGCATCGCATCATTCGTCGGCTGCATTCGTTTATCTTTGTGACTCGGCCTTAACTTTTTCGGTCAGGTCCTTTCCCAAGATATTTTGCAATTTAATAATAAGATCGGCATTTATCTTTTTTAAGTCATTTAGCTTTTGTTGCTCCCAAAACATATAACGAACTTCCCCCTCCGCAAAAACATCCGCCGTTGCCGGTTCTCCCGTTAAAAAACTCATTTCCGCGAGAAAAGCGCCACGCCCTAAATAGGTTATTAGAGCGCCATCTTTTTCTACACGAACCCTTCCCGATAATATGAGATAGAGCTTTTTTTGTTTATGTCCATCTTTAATCAACCGCCCGTTCTCTATGCTGTCAATAGAGCCCATATGCCAAAGATTAAGAAACTCACGACGACGCATTTTATAAAAAATAACATCGTATAAATCGGTTATTTCCGGTTGGAGTTCAATGGGACTTCTTTCTCGGATAAGACGGAACACCTGAAAGCCGTTAATGCAAAAAAAAAGGATATTCCAAAAGGCGACGCTATAATTCCCGGACGCCAAACCATAAGAGAACAGAATGATTTGGCCGGACATCAGAATTGTCCGCAGCCAAAGAATATCTCTTACAAGCAGAGCCAAAAGCATTAAAATATAGCCAATATTGACGAGAAATTGTGTCATCATTTTTACTATACAATTAATTTTAATGGTTACCGTTATTTTTATGCGGATTATCCATAAATTTAATCGATTTATCTATATCTGCAACAATTTCTTCAAGGTTCAAGTCCAAATAGGCTTGCTCAATTAAAGATATTTTACTCTCTATGGACATGGTAACCCGATATAAAAACTCGGTAGGCATGTATGCACGAATTTATTTATTTGCGACTTCTTTTGTTGGATTTATATCACATACCTTATAAGATCGTCTTTAACAAGATTAAATAAATAAAATCAAATACCGAATGTTTTTTATGGTCGTTTTATTTAAAACCTAAGCTGAGCGATTATATTTGGTAAAAAAAACTTTTGGGTAGTTAGCTTATTGTTTTTATATTAGTTATGTACAAAACAAACATAAAACACTAACTAACCCAAAAGGTGAT
>Ga0256833_1003683_pt1 | contig 10439 bp, 9 predicted proteins | sample 356284metaG_FD_190535 | JGI IMG/M metagenome (GOLD analysis project Ga0256833, IMG submission 190535) | Hydrothermal vent microbial communities from Mid Atlantic Ridge, Atlantic Ocean - 356-284 | ecosystem: Environmental > Aquatic > Marine > Hydrothermal vents | place: Atlantic Ocean: Mid...
GTTTTTATCATAGTGTGTAGATGTTCTCTTTTGTGATTGTTTTTGTTCCTCTTGGCATCCTAGTATAAAGATTAACATGGCACTGAGTAGAGCGAATATTGTTTGTTTCATCTTTTTCCTTTGATGTATTTTACTTCAATAGATGTTAAATTTTACCATCTTGATATACTTTTCTCACAAATAAGAGTATTTTTATCCTATTTAATTTTACTTGTGCTATAATAACCATACAAAATTAACAAAAGGACATAATCATGCCAAAAATTAACAAATACGTAGACATCTCAGAAGTAGATAGAGAAGCAAAGAAAGACCTCATAGATAGACACTCACCATTTATCACATGTGCAGAAACAGCAACTGCTGGTGAGCCATTTGAAGTCACAGTAAAAATGGGTAACGAGTATACGCACCCAGATGATTTCGACCACTACATTGAGTCTATCACTCTTTTTAATGGTGAAACAAAATTAGCGCAGGCAACGTATGTTCCAGGAACACTTGGAAACATTAAAGCGCACAATACCACAACATTTACAATTATCCCAACAGGTAAAAAGCTCAAACTTGTTGCACATGGTTACTGTACAAAACACGGTATCTGGGAAGGTACTCCTGTTGAAGTAGCAGTAAACTAGTATTTCTAAAACATCTTCCCTCTTGGAGGATGTTTCTCGTTACACCCTATAATTTTAATTTCCAATACTCCTTATTATAAACTATACTAAACTTTTTCCCAAAATGGTTATGAGTAGTGCCAATTTTCTATTGACGGATTTGGGTTTTTTATCATATTTCTGATATGACATTTTTTAGATATAATATTTCGAATGAAGCAAAAGGGGGCTAGCGATGTTATTTGGGGGCATGATTCTATTCTTTATTTTAGGGGTAAATGCGTATAGTCAAGATTTAAATACGATACTATTCAATATACCTTCTACTGAAACTATTCTTTGGATAGTGTTATCTACTTTATTGGCTATAACTATCTTTTATTTTATGTTTTCTTCGAGGCAAATTAAACAATTGAAAAAAGAACAAATAGCTATGCAAAAACAATATGAATTCTTGGAAGAGAGTCAACATACATTGCTTGAAAATATGGGTGAAAATATTTATCATATTGCAAAACAAACTTTTAAGCAAACAACAAAACTTGTAGAAAAAAGTAAAAAAACCGTTTTGCATTCGGAAATTCAAGAGGTCATGCAGAATGAAAATGAGTTATTAGACGCTACAGGTGACCTCATACAATTTATGCAGTTAAAATCAAAAAAAATTATTATAAAAAATGAAGAATGTAATCTTAATCATATCCTCAATGAAACAATAGGGCTACTAAGTGACATTACAAAACAGCACCATACTGAATTGATTTTTGATGTGAGTAAAAATACACCCCACACTATTCTTACTGATTCATCTTATTTGAGTCAGATACTGGTAAATGTACTTAAGTATTATATACAGCACACACGAACCAATAAAGTACGTCTTCATATCAATACAAATTTTCAAAACGAAAAAAAGACTATATTATTTATCCACATTGAGGGCAGTCTTAAAATATCCAATATAGATACTTTTTTTGATACTACTTATGATGAGAAATCTGAAAAATATACAGGACTAAGTCTTTTTATTGCCAAAGAATTGGTCACACTTATGCAAGGAGAATTGTCAATTATAGAAAGCCAAAATAGTGATAATGTATCTATTCAACTTCCCATTAAAGAAATTATTGAAGCTAATAAAGCATACACACTAGACACAAATATCATCAATAAAAATATTTTAATCGTAGACACTGATAATCATTCTGCCATAGCTCTAGAAAAAAGACTTACCTATTTTAATATAAAACCTACCATTAAATCGAAAGATGAGTTTCATCAAAATATTCCCAAATTTGACAACTATGATATCGTCATGCTTAATGAAAAGTGCTTTACCCCTAAAATAATACATATCTTAGAGTTAGCAAGAAAAGATCATGCCTTTAAGATAATAGCCATTGTTCCTCTTTATGACGCTTCTAACTATACTCCTCAGTCTATCATTGACTCAATACTCTATAAACCATTTTCACCAGAGTATATTTTTGAACTTTTAACACATTTATACGCTTCGAAAACAGAGAAACAAAACACTACACTCACTATTCATAAAGAACCATTTTTGGAAGTATATGGGATTAACCTAGATGACTTCTCCCAATTTCAGGGTAATCATTTGCTATTAGTGGAAGATAATCTAATTAATCAAAAACTGATAAAAAGTGTTTTATCAAAATCTCATTTAAAAATAGATGTCACCTCTAATGGAGAAGAGGCACTCTCATTTTTAGAAGATAACCCCCATGTTGATTTTATTCTTATGGATATTAATATGCCAATTATGGATGGGTACACTGCCACTGAACATATACGAAAACAAGAGAAGTTTGACGCTATCCCCATTGTTGCATTAACAGCACTGATTGCTGATTATGAAATAGTCAAAATGTTTAGTGTGGGTATGAATGGTTATTTATCTAAGCCTATTAATCTAGGAAAACTTTACTCAGCATTGAATACATTTCTATCTAAAAAAGAGATAAGAGAAGATAGCTATAATACAGACAATATAGACACTACCAAATTAATAGGGCTTAATGCAGAAGATGGATTAGCCTCTATGCATCACAATACTTCTTTATATAAAGAAGTATTATCAGAATTTATTGGTGCATATGAAAAGAGTGACATTGTTTTTGATTTATTAATTAAAAATAAAAGATATGCTGAAGCAAAAAAATTATCACTTGATATCAAAGGTTTAGCCGACACCATAGGTGCTAAAGATATATCTGAATTATCTAATGATATATATAACCAACTTATCTATCATAAATATGATAAATTAGAGAAATCTTGTAAGAAGTATGCTACATTATTGGATAGCCTTAAAGATTCTATCAACATATATTTAAAAAATGAGGTATAAAAGCGTTATTTATCTATGCATCTATAGCGAATATTTTTTAGATATAATTATCGTATTATTTTTACAGGGAGTATACACATGAACGAAATATCGGCATTTATTATGCAACATCAAATCGAAACACTGCTGCTTATCTTTGCTATAATAGTTATGGCATTTGTCATCACACATTGGAAAGAGGTAAAGTTTTGGTGGCTAAACTTCTCTTATAATTTTCCTATTTTTGGTAAAATATCTACCTTAGCAAAAGATATAGAAGGATTTGATGAAAATCATAAGTGGTTTTATTCAGAAGAGCGATTATGTCGGGATTATTATAATTTTTATGAAAAAGCAGATAAAGACTCTGAAAGTTTTGATGAAGCAAAAGCCTATTTACATTCTGTAGGTGAGCTGGGTAGAAAACCGACGCCATCTTTTATTTGGATTATGATTTTTCTTCTTGTCATTGTAGAAGCTTTTGGTTTTGCCTATGTACTTGCTGGATTTACTATACCTGGTGCGAGTGAAGCAACGCAACAAAAAGGTGCTATAGGTGTAGCGGCTATGCTCGCTATATTATTGGTATGGCTTACACACCTTACAGGACAAGAGTTACATAAAAACTCACTTATCAAAAAAATACGTCGATGGTATAAAAATGACAATGCTGGTGGTTCAAATTGGAGAGACCTTAAACCTGATGAGCAACTCATTACTATTGATAATACCTTTGATGATGAAAAATCTCCCAACTACATACGTATGCTTAACCGACTTGATGTCAATGATAAAGTACAAGCGACGTATACTAAAACGATCTTAACACTTATCTTTATAGGAGCAGTAGCAATAGGAGCAACATATATCAGACATATTACACTACAAAATGAGATAGCATCAGCCCATGAGAGTGCTATCAACATCTTCAATGATGATGCTTCTCCTTTTGGAAATAGTAGTGATGCAGATATGGGTGCGCTCTTTGGAGATGATGAAACGAAAGGTGCAGAAGATGATTTGGCTTCACTTTTTGGTACGGAAGAGACAGAAGCAAAGAGTACATCAAGTACTGATGCGACTAAACTGACTCCTGAAGATATCAATAACCAAAAAGGTGGTGATGCGACCTTTGTGATACTGGGACTTTTATTTGTATTTATACAAATACTTGGTATCTTTTTTGGGATGCACTATGACTATGCAGGACGTGAGTCAAAAGAAGCCTATGAGTGCCTAAGAGGATTTAGTACAAAAAAAGCATTTCTCGCTTACTATGAAAAAACCAAGACACACATTGCCAGAGTAGCACAAAAACAGCTGCAAAAGCTACAACATAAAATGAATATTATTAATGATAACTCTGGAACAGATGCTGAAACAACAGCTATTCTTAAAAACAATAAAGATAGAACCTTTAGACAATATCTAACATTTGAGGACAAATAATGCAAAAACTTTTTTTTACATTCACAATACTATTAAGCACTCTACTTCTTGCACGTAATGATGTACCAAGTTGTTATCATGCACTCAAAATAGATAATCCAAACCCTACAGCTCAAAAAGAGTTGTTTATTTTAGTAGACCAAACTACCCCACTCGATAAAAACATGATGATATATATCTACAAAAATATGATGAAATTTATCAAAAATGGCTATGCAGTGACCATTGCTTCTTTTTCTGCCAATGCCAATGGAAAATATACAGATGTTACTTATGCAGGTAAACTTGAAAACCTTTTACCTGAGCGTGATAAACACAATATTCCTAAAAAAACATTACGAAAATATCAAGGCTGTATGAATGGACAGTACAAATACGCCAAGAAAAAAGCCACCAAAGCACTAGTACGTACCCTAAAAAGTGCCAACAAGAAACTCCCACACTCTGATATAATAAAATCCTTGGACGATATATCTAAACACATTATCAAACCATCAAGTGCTGGTAAAAAAGTGGTATTGTTGGTCTCTGATATGATCGAACATTCGTCTATCACTTCATTTTACCACCAAGGAAGGATTAAAAAAATAGATGTTAAAAGTGAGATGGATAAAGTCAATACATCTGGTTATTTAGCTGATTTTTCTGGTGCAGATATTTATGTAATAGGGACAGGGATTATAGGTAAAAAAGGATACAGGGATGCAAAAGCGATTAAGAGATTGACTGACTTTTGGCAACAATACTTCAACGCAACACATGCCAACCTAAAAGCACTTGGGACACCTATGCTTTTAGAAGATATATTATAATACTTCAATAAATAGAACACTATCTGCAACATTAAGACGCATAGAGGTATAATACCTCTATGAAAAACCTCAAAAATGCCCTCCTACTCAAGCAATTGTATCAGCTAAAGCAATTAGGATATCAATATACATCTGTTAGCCCATATAGAGAAGACGAACCTAATTTTACATTGCCAAATACCCTGAGTGCATTAAAAAATCAAGCCAGAGAGTGCCATCTATGTAACCTAAGTAAAAGTAGACAAAAAGTTGTATTTGGAGAGGGAAATCCAGATGCAAAATTAATGATAATAGGCGATGAACCCAGTAGCAGTGACGACAGCACGGGAAAGATATTTACAGGTCGAGCAGGAGAAATGCTGACTAAAATGTTAGAAAATGTATTGGGTCTAAGTCGTAATGATGTCTATATCACCAATCTTCTAAAATGTAAAGGTCCAACGATGCAAGAGCCATTACCTAGCCATGCACATACTTGTCACCCCTACCTACTCAAAGAGATAGAACTCATAAAGCCTAAAATCATTATAACTTTGGGTGCATTGGCATATGAGTACCTCACTGGAGATGATACCCCTATGGAAAAAATAAAAGGTATTATCAATACCCAAAAAAATTATCTCATTATGCCCACATACCATACAAATCATTTACTCAGAAACCCTGGTGCAAAAAAAGAAGTATTCGAACATTTACAACAAGTGAAAGCACTTATTTAATTTTTATTTTTTTCTTTCACCTCAGGTTCGATAAACTCACCTTTTATAAGCCCCGCTTCATGTAAAAATTGTGAGGGTTTATAATCTATCTTTTTTACCTTGTCAAATTTTGCCAATGAGAGATAGAGTTTGTCTTTTGCTCGGGTAACCGCTACATAAAAGAGTCTACGTTCTTCTTCTATACTAGACATCATCTTTCTATTGGGAAAACGACCATCTACGAGGTCAATGACATAAACCTCTGGAAACTCTAAACCCTTGGAAGCATGTACAGTGAGGAGGTTCACGCCTTCACCTTCACTCAGTTCGTTTCCTCCTAGTACCATTGCATTTACAAAACGTCTAAGATCCTTGTATTGTCGAGATATGTTCAATAACAATATTGCTTTACGGTCAATACGTTCTTTGGCTATACGTTTTTTCTCTTCATCTATTTCACCTGTTTTAAGCCGTCCTCTTTGGACTGATAATAACTCTATAATACTTTTATATAAAGGGGAAGATATGGCATTCTGTAATATATCTGCAGGATTTTGTAAGTGATGCACTGCATGCATGAGTGTATGAAAATCTCTGAAATATGTTACCGCATCAGGCAGTAATTTTGGGTGCTTTAGTAGTGGATGTTTCATGAGACTATCATCTAGTCCTAAACTAGCAAATCTCGCAGCAGACCCAATCTCTTGATCATCATCAAAGAGTCCTAACTGTACATTCTTATTCGGGTTTAGTTTTGGTAAATCATGTACTTTTGGAAAAAGTACACCTTGCATAAAATATCCCTCTCCAAAATGTAAAAAACATTGAAATAACTCTTTAGAAAGAGCAGAACCAACGCCTCGTGCATACTCAAAAACATGTATAAACGCCATCATGTCTTTTGGATTCACTAGCAATGAGAGTATGTCTAGTAAAAACTTAATCTCTTTAGTGTCAAAAAATCCAGTGCCCCCTTTACGCTTACATGCAATACCATACTCACGTAGTGAAGCCTCCACACCATCTGCTGAGGAGTTGTTTCGAAAGATAACAGCAATTTGATTATTGGGTACATGTGTATGTTTGATATTTTGTGCTATAGACTGATATTGTTCAAACAAATCATTATACATCAGTAGTTTTGGTGGGTGTGTTTTTCCATGTCTACCCACTTCCAATTTTTTAGGATAGATACGTTCATTTCGTTCTATCACACGGTTAGCAAGCGAAAGGATAGGCGCAGTCGAACGGTAATTCGTTTTGAGTGTATGCACTGTTGCATTGGGATAACGTATTGCATAGGTAGCAATATTTTCAATATTTGCACCATTAAATGCATAAATACTTTGATCATAATCACCCACACAAAAGAGTGACTGAGGCTCCAAAGCATCGATGAGTGCAGATTGCAAAGTATTTGTATCTTGATACTCATCTACCAATACTTCAGAAAAATGCATCTTTTTTTTAGCCAATTCATCTTTCATACGTAATAACAAATCATTAAATGATGCAAAACCATACTCTATTTTTTCTCGTTCAAACTCCTCTGCAATATCTATATATATATCCATTACAGGCTCATGATCAGGATACTTCTGTAAAAACCAAACATCAAAACTCTCCAAAGAGGCATTTTGATACAAAGAATATTGTTCATAGAGGTGTGTAGCTGAGAACTGTTGTATAGAAAGATTCATACGTTCAAAATTACGTTTTTCATAAATACTTCTAAAGAGTGTTTTTAATTCAGCAGGTTGTTTGAGTGCTATATTTGGATAGATCTCTTTTAACCAACGATAACTTACTGCATGAAAGGTACCTGATTCTATCTTTCTTACTATCTTTTTAGAAAAATAGTGCTCTAGACGATCTAGCATCTCTCCTGCTGCTTTATTTGTAAATGTAAGTAGTAAAATAGTTGATGGATCTACACCAGAATGTAACAAATGACCAATACGTCCAACAATGGTAGAGGTTTTTCCTGTACCCGCAGAAGCAATAATCAGATTATATCCCAAAGGTGTAGTTGCAGCCAAAAGCTGTTCATCATTAAGCGTAGTGAGTGGCATTAAAACAAAGTATCTTTTGGTACATCTACTCTTGCAATTAAATCCTTATAATGCTCTACATTTTGAAATGCTTTTTCATATCTCCAACGTAAAACAAATTCAATAATTTCATTTTTGAGTTTTATATCTAGAGTTTCCGCTTTTCCGAAATAGCCCAATGAAATATTTTTGGCTTTTTTCTTTCCATTTTTATCAGGTTCATAAGTAATAGCAATAATCTGAATATATTTACCTTCACGTACTTCCCCAAAATCTTCTTCTTTTAATCCAATGCCTGAAAGGTTCATCGCTTTATACATAAAGATATTTTTAAAATCTGGAGACTTTTCAAATATTTTTAGTTTATCATAAAGTATTTTCACACGATTAATATTTTTTGATCGTGTGTCTTCACTTGTAGCAGTATATTTTTTCTCTACACGTTTAGGAGTACTAGTTACAATCTTTTTTTCTTTTTTTTGAGGCAAAGGTGTTATTGCAGAAGTCTTTTTAGCGTGTTCGGGTATCTCTTTAGCCGTTTTCTTCTCTTCAATAGAAGGTTTTTCCTTTTGCTCTAACTTATCTTCCAATAGACTAGTCAGTGCCTTAAGCTTGTCTAAACTACTTGACATGTTTTCCTTTCAAAAAAGCTTTTATGCGCTACCAGCTTTATATATTAGATAATATTGTACATCATATTTATTAATAAAGAGATTAATTATACTTAATAATATCAATATTTTATTTTTTAATGTGAATAAAACAGCAGTATAATATTAATAAATATAATACTTGTGCTTCCTCTCCTTAACCTATCTTTAGATAGAATCTATTTCATTAAATCGAAGGTGGATTATTATATGGATTACTTAGAAATCATTGGTGGTAAAAAGCTCAGTGGCAGTGTGACAATCTCTGGAGCAAAAAATGCCGCTTTACCTATCATTGCTGCGACTATACTTTCAGACAAACCTCTTAAACTTACAAATCTACCAAATGTGGTAGATATTCGTACCTTACTTAAGCTACTGACTATGCTTGGGGGATATGTAAAACATCATGAGACCACTGCAGAGATTGATAACAGTACAATCAATTCCACAAAGGCTGTCTATGAAATAGTCTCACAAATGAGAGCTTCTATTCTAGTACTTGGTCCTTTATTGGCACGCTTTGGAGAGTGTGAAGTCTCATTACCAGGGGGGTGTGCTATCGGACAACGCCCAATAGACTTACACCTTAAGGCGCTTGAAGCTATGGGAGCCCATATAGAAATTAAAGGTGGATATGTCCGTGCTGAAGCAAAAAATGGACTCAGAGGTGCCAAAATTATTTTTGATAAAATTACCGTCGGTGGCACAGAAAATATTGTTATGGCGGCAGCACTTGCACATGGCACTACCACCATTATTAATGCCGCCAAAGAGCCTGAAGTTGTACAGCTCTGTGAAATGATAGCTAGTGCAGGTGTAAACATACAAGGTATAGGTACCAATGAACTTACTATTGAAGGTACTGGTGGCAAAACATTGGCTTTTGATACGATTGAAATTATACCTGACAGAATTGAGGCAGGAACCTATCTATGTGCTGGTGCAATAACACAATCCACTATTACACTCAATAAAGTCAATCATGAACATATAAGAGCATCCATTGATAAACTTGAATCTATGGGTTGTACATTTGAATTAGCAGACGATAGTATTACAATCCATCCTTCTGACACATTAAACCCTGTTAATCTTATTACTATTGAATATCCTGGTTTCCCTACAGACATGCAAGCACAATTTATGGCATTGGCAGTGATGGCAAATGGCGAAAGTCTTATCGAAGAACGCCTATTTGAGAATCGTTTTATGCATGTAAGTGAACTCAACCGCTTAGGCGCAGATATATGGCTCAAAGGGAGTACTGCTGCTGTAAAAGGGGTAGATAAACTCTACGGAGCTGATGTAATGGCAACAGATTTAAGAGCATCCTCTGCACTTGTATTGGCTGCATTGGTTGCAGAAGGCACCACACATGTTAGACGTATCTATCATCTTGATCGTGGCTATGACAATCTAGAAGGTAAGCTTGCTGCCCTTGGTGCAAATATAGTAAGGAAAAAAGAGAGACATTAATCTTCTTTTATCTCTATCACTTCAATAGTTGCAGGGAAACCTGGACCTATAGCGTTTTTAAGAAGTTTGGCTTCTAACTTCACACTTTTATTTTGATGTATCATCAAATTAAATGTTTCTCTATTTTTTATCTTGTAACTTCGTTTTGTTTTTTTGTCATAGATACTTAAATATGAATGAGGAGATGATCCTTTCATCGTAATTTTGCCTTCTAAATCCATAGACTCTCCATTGGTGCATCCCATCAAAAAAAAGATAGCTATCATACCTGCAATTTTTTTCATTTTTTCTCCTATTTCACTATGAGTGTCGCTTCAGTTTTCCCATTGAGCC
>Ga0256833_1003684_pt1 | contig 10438 bp, 9 predicted proteins | sample 356284metaG_FD_190535 | JGI IMG/M metagenome (GOLD analysis project Ga0256833, IMG submission 190535) | Hydrothermal vent microbial communities from Mid Atlantic Ridge, Atlantic Ocean - 356-284 | ecosystem: Environmental > Aquatic > Marine > Hydrothermal vents | place: Atlantic Ocean: Mid...
GAGAGCACGGAGGTGTAATCCTTTTTATTTTCTCTGTGTTCCCTGTGCCTCTGTGTGATTTTTTCTATTTCTCACACGGGGACACGGAGTTTTTCTCAATTTTTGTGTGATTTTTGGTTTTTCTCTGTGCTCTCCGTGTCTCCGTGTGATATGTCATTCAATCCTCCCATTGATGATGCGAAAGATGCCATCTTTCATCACCGGTGCGCCGAAGTTGAGCAAATACTCCAGTTTCAGGCCGGTGAGTTTGAGGTAGGTGAGCACCTGCTTCTTGTGCGCGGGGTGCACCTGCTCCACTGACTTGAGTTCTACGATGACCTTGCCTTCGACAATCAAATCCGCCCGAAAGCCCTCCTCGAAGCGCAGGCCGTCGAACTCGATGGGTACCGGCGCCTGCCGCTCGACGCGCAGGCCTTTTTGCCGCAAACGATGCGCCAACAACACTTCATACACACTCTCCAACAGCCCTGGGCCCAGTTCTCGGTGAAGTTCGATAGCCGTTTGCACAATCAGCGTCCCAACTTCATTTTCGTTCATCGGCGGCTCCTTGGGAAGTTTCACACAGGGACACAGAGGGCACGGAGATTTTTTCTACTTCTCACACGGGGACACAGAGAACACGGAGTTTTTTCTCAATTTTCCCTGTGTTCTCCGTGTCTCTGTGTGATCTTTGATTTTTCCTCCGTGCTCCCCCTGTCTCCGTGTGATTGTTTCTCCCACACCTCGACGAAGCCGAACCCCTGGCTGTTCTTGGCGCCCAGGCCGGCGTCTAAGGCCATGCGCAGGTAGGGTTCGGGCGCGTCCAGTTCGTAGATGCCGGTCCAGCCTTTGACGACCGTGCCCTTGTAGCGGGCCACCACCAGGTTGCGGTTGCTCACCCGCGCTGGTCGAAAGGTCGCGCCGTCTGGGGGGATGTCCTGGCCGGTCCAGGCGCGAATTTTGCGCCGCAGGTTCTCGAGCACCAGCCCTCCAAACTCCGGCTCCTGGGGCGCGTAGTAGTAGGTTTTCTTGCGGCCTTCCCGAGTTTCCAGGGTGCTGTATACCGTGATGGGCGAAAGCGCCTTAAGCCGCAGGGGCCGGGCCAATGCCGCAAGCGGTAGCACTTCCACCGAAACCACCTCCATGGGCAGCGGGCCAATATGCACCTGCCCCTGGCGTAGCAACCCCAAGGCCACCTGCTCCAAAAAGGCATCCGCGGGGGAGGCGATAAACCATGCCGCGGTCGTGCGGAAGAGCATTCCTTCTCGGGTGCGGGCGAAAGGGCCCAGCAAGCGGGAGAAAGCAAACAACTTGAGTCGCCGCGCGCCATCGGCAAAGCCCTGGTCGTGCCAAAAAGTCGCCGCCTGGGGGCCCAAAGCCCGATACAACACCCCTTGCAGCCAGGCGTTGTAATGCCAGGGCAAAGGTCGCGCTTCCTGGGGTCGTAAGATGACCTTGATGCGCATGCACCCCACCTTGCAGACAATTGTACTTCTATCATACCAAAAATTGACCCTTTCTGCGCCTCGTCGTGCGATGGCGCGCCGGTTTTTCGCCCGCCGCCTGCGTTCCCAGAACTGGGGAAGGCTGGTATAATACCGGCCATGCTCAGTCGAGAAGAAGTCATTCACATCGCCCAACTGGCACGGTTGGAACTCACGCCCGAGGAAATCGAGCGCTATCGGGAGCAGCTGTCCGCGGTGCTCGACTATTTCGCCAAGCTGGCCGAAGTCGACACCACGGGCATTCCACCCACGGCCAGCGTGCTGCCCCCGCGCAGCGTGCTGCGCAAGGACGAACCGCGCCCCGGCCTGCCCCGGGAGGAGCTGCTGGCCAACGCAGCCGACACCGAGGACGGGCAGTTCAAAGTTCCCCCCGTGCTGGAATGACGCCCACGCCCACGAGCGAGTGCCATGACCTGGACCCCTTTTGCTTCGGTGGCCGAGACTTTGCGCGCGCTGGAAAGCGGCGCGGTTTCCAGTGAGGAAGTCACCCGCGCGTATTTGGAACGCATCGCCAACCTGGAAGGCCGGGTGCACGCGTTCCTGTCGGTCTATCCCGACGAGGCCCTGGCCGCGGCCCGGGCCGCGGATGCCCGCCGCATGGCCGCGCGACGCCACCCCGACGAAACCCTGCCGCCTTTGCTGGGGCTGCCCATCGCGGTCAAGGATGTGCTCGCTGTGCGGGGCATGACCCTCACTTGCGGCTCCCGCATCCTGGAAGGCTTTGTGCCGCCCTACACGGCCACCGCGGTGCAACGCCTGCTCGACGCGGGGGTCATCATCGTGGGCAAGACCAACACCGACGAATTCGCCATGGGCTCTTCCACCGAAAACTCGGCCTATGGCCCCACCCACAACCCTTGGGACCTGAGCCGGGTCCCCGGCGGCTCGTCGGGCGGCAGCGCGGCCGCGGTCGCAGCCCGCATGGTTCCTGTGGCTTTGGGAACCGACACGGGCGGCAGCGTGCGCCAGCCGGCTTCCTACACCGGCGTGAGCGGCCTCAAGCCCACTTACGGCCGGGTCTCGCGTTATGGCCTGGTGGCCTACGGTTCCTCCCTCGACACGGTGGGCGTGCTGGCCCCCGCGGTAGCCGATTTGGTGCCCTTCTTCACCCTCATGGCCGGGCATGACCCGCGCGACGCCACCAGTATGGACCTGCCCGTGCCGGCCGTCGATTTGACCGACGCCGTGGAGGCAGTGCAGGGGTTGCGCGTGGGCCTGCCCAAAGAATACTTCCTGGCCGAGGGGATGCAACCCGAAGTGGTGCAGGCCGTGCAAGCCGCGGTGCGCCATCTGGAAACCCTGGGCGCGCAGGTGGTGGAAGTTTCGTTGCCCCACACCGAATACGCGCTGCCCGTGTATTACATCATCGCGCCTTCCGAGGCCTCGGCCAACCTGGCCCGTTACGACGGTATTCGCTACGGCCCGCGGGTTGGGGCGGCGCGCATGTGGGATGTGTTCTACCGCACCCGGGGGCGCCTTTTCGGCCCCGAGGTCAAACGGCGCATCATGCTGGGCACCTACGCCCTCTCCGCGGGCTATTACGACGCCTATTATGCCCAGGCCCAAAAAGTGCGCACCCTGCTCAAACGCGATTTCGAGCGGGCGTTCGAGCAGGTGGACCTCTTGGCCGCGCCCGTAGCGCCCAGCACGGCCTTCAAATTGGGGGAAAAGACCGAAGACCCTCTGGCCATGTATCTGGAAGATGTGTTCACCCTGCCGGCCAATCTGGCCGGTGTGCCCGGGCTGGCGTTTCCTGTGGGCTTCGACGAGCAGGGGCTGCCCATCGGTATGCAACTCATGGGCCCCCACTTCCGGGAAGATTTGCTCTTCCGCGTGGCCCACGCGTATCAGCAAACCACCGATTGGCACACCCGGGTGCCGCCGGTGGCCCGGTAGCCCCTATCACCACCCCACCAGCAACCCCCAGGCGGCGAGCAAGAGGAAGGGCGCGTAAGGCAAAAACACGCCGCCAGCCCAGCCTCGTCCCCGCAGCGCGCACACGGCCAGCAACACCACGCTGTACGCGCCGGCCAGCAGCACGCCCCACACCCACCCGGCCAGCACGCCGGGCCAGCCCAACACCGCGCCCAGCACGGCCATGAGCAGCACATCGCCAAAACCCAACGGCTCCTCGGCCGCGCCCAGGCGGGGCTGCAGCCAGCGCCCCAGCGCGTAAAGCGCCAGCATGATGAACCCCCCGGCGGCCACACCCAGCAAGGTGCTTCCCCAGCCGCGGCGCAACACACCCAGCACCAGCCCATACAGTCCGACCACCGCCAGCACTTCGGGCAATATCAAATGGTGCTCCCAATCGATGACCGCAATGAGCAAAAAGCCCAGGGTGAGAGGCCACAGCCAGGCAAAAGGCAGCCGGGTGGGGGTAAAACGCAGGAACACGGTGAGGCCCGCGGTGAGCGCGATGAGCACCCAGGGCCGCCATGGACGCCAGCCGCAGCCCGGGCAGGGGCGCAGGTTGAAGGCGTAGGCCGGCCACGAGCGTTGCATGCCGCAGCGGGGGCAGCGCCGCGCGGCCCGGGGGCCGTGGGGCAGCACATCGGCCAGGGCCGAAAGGCCCAGCCCGGCCAAGGCCCCCAACAACAGCCAGGCCGCCCCCGGCCACCAGCCGGCCAAAACGACCAGCAGCGAGCCTAAACCCCACCCCCTAACCCCCTCCCCTCGCAGGGGAGGGGAAATTTGGCCGTCGCGAAGGGCCGAGAGCGCACTCAGCCCCTCCCCCTTGCGAAGGGGAAGGGGTTGGGGAGGGGAATTGTGTGGGTATGGCGCGTGGGGCCGCGAGGCGACGGCCTGGGCGGTGAACCCCACCCTCCTGGCCCCCCTCCCCTCATAGGGGAGGGGGGAAGGGCTGCGCACCGCGATGGGACTCGCGCCGTCTTCCCCTCCCCCCTTAGGAAGGGGGGAGGGGCTGGGAGAGGGGGGATTATCACGGCCCGGGTCAGCGGGCGCGTGGGGCCGCGGGGTGACGGTCTGGGCGGCGAACCCCACCCCCCTGGCCCCCCTCCCCTCATAGGGGAGGGGGGAAGGACTGCGCACCGCGATGGGGCTCGCACCGTCTTCCCCTCCCCCCTTAGGAAGGGGGGAGGGGCTGGGGGAGGGGGGATTATCACGGCCCGGGTCAGCGGACGTGTGGGACCGCGGGGCGACGGGCTGGGCGGTGAACCCCACCCCCCTGGCCCCCCTCCCCTCATAGGGGAGGGGGGAAGGACTGCGCGCCGCGATGGGACTCGCGCCGTCTTCCCCTCCCCCCTTAGGAAGGGGGGAGGGGCTGGGGGAGGGGGGATTATCACGGCCCGGGCGCGCGGGCGCGTTCCGCCCCTCCCCCTTACGAAGGGGGAGGGGTTGGGGAGGGGGATTTTGCAAGTATGGCGCGTGCGGCCGCGGGGCAGGTGTTTTTGGATGCTTCATGGGGCGCCTTCCAGGGGAAGGTGACCGCGCCAGCCACTGGGCCCGGCGTTCATCGTTCCCGCAAAAAGGAGACCACCAGGCCTAAGCCGCCCAGCACGGTGAGGCTCAAAATCACCACCGCGATGGGAAAGCGGGCCGTGGTTTGCGGCGGCGGTGGGAAGGTGGGCACCACCAGCGACGGCGGCGGGGTAAAGGTGGGCAGCGCGGTGGGGGTGGGCTCCAGCTGATATTGGGCCACCAGGGTGGGGTCCGGCGTGGGGATGAAATCAGGCGTGGGCGTGGGCGGCGGCGTGACCTGGGGCGGCAGGCCGTTTTCCACCCGCACCAGGGGCGCGAACACCCAGCCCGTGCCGTCGGGCGCGGCCGGGTAGGCGATTTGCACCCAATTGCTGGTGCGGGCGAGGGCCGGGGCCTTTTGGCCCAGCACCAAAATACCTACCGCGGGGTAATCGATGCCCGGCCCGGCGCGCACATTGATTTGATATTCGCCGTTGCCCACCACCACGATGTAGGGCCCGCTGAAGGTGGGCGTGGCCAGGGGAGAAGGCGTTTGCGCGCGGGCCACGCCGTGGGCAGCCAGCCAGGCCCAAAGCAGCGCGGCCAGCCCAGCCAGCAGGCCGCGGCGCCACCAGGGGAACCGTCGTCGAGCCTTCATCGCAACACGAACACATCCACAGGGGTGCCGGCGGCCAGGCCCGTGGCATCGGTGGGCACCCGAATGAGGCCGTCGGCTTGCACCAGGCGAAAGATGAGGTTGCTCTTGTAGAACACCACATCGGCCCACAGGCCGTCGGCGTCTTCCCGCAGGCGCACGGGAATCCACTCCTCGCGGCCGGCCTCGGAGGGCGCATGATTGGCCAAGGTAGCCCGCCAACGGGGCCAGGGGCGCGGGCGCGCGCCTTGCAGGCGTTCCAGCGCGGGCACCACCAGCCACTGGGTGTTGACCAGCGCGCTCACCGGGTTGCCGGGCAGCCCCAGCACGGGCTTGCCCTGGGCCACGCCCAAAATGGTGGGCTTGCCGGGCTTGGTGCGCAGCCCATGGAAGAGCACCCCCGGCGCGCCCAGGCGGTCGATGACCCGGGCGGTCATGTCGCGGGTGCTGGCCGAGGAACCGGCGGTGATGACCACCATGTCGTTTTCTTCCAGCGCGCGCTGGGCCGTGGCCAACAGGGTCGCCTCGTCATCGGGCACAATGCCGTAGCGGAGCGGTTCCCCCGCCCACTGCAGCACCACCGCGCTCAGGGTGTAGGAATTGATATCGCGCACCTGGCCGGGCTGCAAAGGCTGGGTGGGCGGCACCACTTCGTCACCACTGGAGATGATGCCCACCCGCACCTTGCGGGCCACCGGGACCTGGGTTTGGCCCAAGGCCATGAGGCCGCCCACCTCGGGCGAGCGCAGTCGCTGCCCCGCGGGAATGACCGTTTGCCCCGCGGCCACATCTTCGCCCACCTGGATGATGTTCTCGCCCACGGCCACGGCCTTGAGCACTTCCACCTCGCCTTCGCGGCTGGTTTGGGTGTGCTCGACCATGACCACCGCGTCCGCGCCTTCGGGCACCATGCCGCCGGTGTGGATGAGCGCGGCCTGGCCGGGCTGCAGGGCAAAGGGCGCCGCGGCGCCCATGGGCACTTCCCCCACCACGCTGAGATAGGCCGGCAGGGAATCGGACGCGCCGTAGGTGTCCGCGGCTCGCACCGCGTAGCCATCGACGGTGGAACGCCGAAACGCGGGGATGGGCTCGGCCGCGACCACATCCTGGGCCAGTACGCGGCCCACGGCTTCCATCACGGGCAGGGTTTCGGCCGCGACCCGATGGGTGATTTGGGCCAGCCATTCGCGGCGGGCCTGGTCGGGGTCGGCCAAAATGAGAAACTCGGGCATGGTGGAACCTCCCTGGGAAGGGTGGCTTTAGCGGCGGCGTTTTTTCTTTTTCTTCTTTTTGACTTTTTTGCGCTTGGGCGCGGCCTTCTTTTTGGGCGTGGGGCGGGCGGCCCGGGCCCTGGTTCGTAGCGAGGTGGTCGGTTCGGCCGCGGAGGGCCAGGCTTCGGCTTCATCGCCGTCAGGGCCGTCGAAGTCGGCGGGCGCGCCAAAGCCGCCCAAACCGCCAAAGCCGCCGAACAGGCGACCCAGCCCCGCGGGGCCCAGGCGCCCCAGCTGTTTGAACACGCGTTTGGCCTGGCGATATTGGCGGAGCACTTCGTTCACATCTTGCACCGTGGTGCCCGAACCCCGGGCAATGCGCCGTTTGCGGCTGGCGTTGATGATTTCGGGCCGCTGGCGCTCTTCACGGGTCATGGAATTGATAATGGCTTCCACTTTTTTGAGCTGCTGCTCGGCCTGTTGGGGGTCCACCTGGCGGGCCATGCGGCCCAGGTCGCCGGGCAGCATCTCGAGGATTTTGCCAATGGGCCCCAGCTTGCGCACCTGGCGCAGCTGGTTGAGGTAGTCTTCCAGGGTGAATTGCCCCCGCAACATGCGCTCCAGCTGGCGCTCGGCTTCCTCCTGGTCCAGGGCCTCTTCGGCCTTTTGGATGAGGCCCAGCACATCCCCCATGCCCAGGATGCGGGAAGCCAGGCGCTGCGGGTCGTAGGTTTCCAGCGCGTCGAGCTTTTCGCCCGTGCCCAGGAATTTGATGGGCACGCCGGTGACCGAGCGGATGGAGATGGCCGCGCCGCCGCGCGCGTCGCCGTCCATTTTGGTCAGCACTAAGCCGGTGAGGGGCAGGGCATCCCGAAAGCCCTGGGCTACGGCCACGGCCTCCTGGCCAATCATGGCGTCGACCACCAGCAGCACTTCCGCGGGCTCCACCCGGCGGGCGATTTCCTGCACCTCTTGCATCAGGCGGTCGTCGAGCTGCGAGCGGCCGGCCGTGTCGACGATGAGCACGGTATAGCCGCCCTGCTCGGCCTGGCGGTGGGCCCGGGCCACCAGCTCGGGGGGCGGCACGCCTTCCTCATAATAGACGGGGATGTCCAGCTGCTGGCCCAAGGTTTGCAGCTGCTGCACCGCGGCCGGGCGGTAGGGGTCGGCCGCCACCAGCATCACCCGCTCGCCCTGGCGGCGCAAGTGGCGGGCCAGCTTGGCCGCGGTGGTGGTTTTGCCCGAACCCTGCAGGCCCACCAGCAGCAGCACCCGGGGCTTGGGCCCGGTGAGGTTCAGGGGCTCGGGCTCGCCTAAGGTGTGCACCAGTTCTTCGTAGACGATTTTGATGACCTGCTGCGCGGGCAGCAGGGCCCGGGAAATCTCCTGACCTACCGCGCGCTCCTTGACCCGCTGGACGAAATCTTTGACCACCTGGTAATGCACATCGGCTTCCAGCAGGGCCAGGCGCACTTCGCGCATGGCCGCGTCCACATCCTTTTCCGTCAGGCGCCCCCGGCGGCGAATTTTGTCGAAGACCTGATTGAGGCGTTCGGTGAGTTGGTCGAACATGCGGTTTCTTCCTCCAGGGCCGTGAAGGTGGGCTCAGGGCTCCATTGTAGCGGTTGGCAGGCGGGGGGTCAAGGCGCGGGACGGGCGGGTTGGGACGGACGGGCGGGGTCGCGTTATAATGTGCCTGCCGGCCGCCTGGGGCCGTGGCCGGGCCGGTGAGGCACCCCAGGCCGCCGCACGCTTACCGTTCCGGGACGAGGCTACCACGGAGGAGCGACGATGCCCACCATGCCGGTTGCCGCGCGGCCTTGCGCGGATTTCAAGCTGCGTCCGCAAGACGACCCCCGGCGTTATCACCGGGCGCGGCGCTTTTGGCACTGGTTGCTGCGGGTCGTGGGGGTGCGGCTTTTCGCCCGGGTCGAGGCGGTCACGGGGCTGGAAAACTTGCCCGCAGCCGGGCCCTACATCGTCTATTACAACCACATTGCCTTCGTCGACCCCCTGGTCATCATGGCCTACCTGCCCATCCACACCACCCCGCTGGCCAAGGTGGAAGCCTTCCACTACCCCCTCATCGGCTGGCTGCCCCGCTCGTGGGGGGCCATTCCTGTGCACCGGGGGGAAACGGACAAACGGGCCATTCGCCTCACCCTGAGCGCGCTGGCCGCCGGCGAAGTGGTGCTCATCGCGCCCGAGGGCACCCGCAACCCGGCCATGCAGCGGGCCAAACCGGGGCTGGCCTATTTTGCCCTGCGCTGCGATGTGCCTTTGGTGCCCGCGGCCATCGACGGCACCCAGGGCTACCCCACCTTCCCCCTGCTGCCCCGCTGGTGGCAGGAACCCCGGGCCCAGGTGCGCTTTGGCCGGCCCTTTCGGCTGCGGGGGCCACGACATGCCACCACCGCGCAGCTGCAAGCCATGACCGACGAGGCCATGCTGGTGCTGGCCGAATTGCTACCGCCGCACCGGCGGGGGGTCTATGGTCGGGGGCGACCGGCCCGGTGGCAGTTCGTAGAATTTCTGTAGGGCCGGGCTACGCCGCGTCCAACAGTTCCTGCAGCAAGCGCCGCACTTCTTGCGGATTGGCCTTGCCCCGGGTCTTGCGCATCACCTGACCCACGAACCAGCCCAGCAGACCTGTCTTGCCGCTGCGATATTTGGCCACCTCCGCGGGGTTCTCGGCCACCACTTCCTGGCACACCCGGCGCAGTGCATCGGTGTCGCTCACCTGGGCCAGGCCCTCGGCCTCGACGATGGCCTCGGGCTCCCGGTCTTCCGCGTGCACCCGGCGCAGCAGGCGCTTGGCCGTGGGGCGGTTGATGGTGCCCGCGTCCAGCAGCTGCAGCAGGCGAGCCAGGCGTTGGGGCGTCAGGCGTAGCCGGTCCGCGGTCAGGCCTTCTTCGTTGAGCAGGCGCAGCACCTCGTTGAGCATCCAGTTGACCGCGGCTTTGACCGGGCCGTTGTAGGTTTCCACCAAAGCCTCGAAATAATCGGCCAAAGCCCGATGGCCGGTCAAAATGTCGGCTTCGTAGGCCGAGAGGCCATATTGCTGCTGAAAGCGCGCCCGCCGCGCCAGAGGCAGCTCGGGCAGCGCGGCCCGCACCTGCTCTAACCAGGCCGCGTCGATTTCCAGTGGCAACAGGTCCGGCTCCCGAAAGTAGCGGTAATCGGCCTCGGTTTCCTTGGAGCGCATTTTGCGCAGCACCCCTGCGTGCTCGTCCCACTCTAAGGTCCAGGGCTCCACCTGCCGGCCGGCTTCCATCTCGCGAATCTGGCGTTCCACCTCTTTGGCAATGGCCTCCCGCACCGCGTCGATGGAGTTCACATTCTTGATTTCGGTTTTGGGGTTGAAGTAGTCCGCGCCCTTGGGCCGAATGGAGACATTGGCGTCGCACCGCAGGTGGCCTTTTTCCATGTCGCCTTCGGAAATGCCCAGCCAGCGGATGAGCTGGCGCAGGCGCAGCAGGTAGTGCGCGGCCTCGTCGGGGGAGCGCAGGTCGGGCTCGGTGACCATCTCGATGAGGGGCACGCCGCAGCGGTTGAAGTCGATGAGGCGCACGCCCCGCTCCCGCTTCGTCTTGCCGGCGTCTTCTTCCAGGTGCAGCTTGGTAATGCGCACCCGCCGGGTGCGGCCATCGGGCAGCGGGATGTCCAGC
>Ga0256833_1003685_pt1 | contig 10435 bp, 20 predicted proteins | sample 356284metaG_FD_190535 | JGI IMG/M metagenome (GOLD analysis project Ga0256833, IMG submission 190535) | Hydrothermal vent microbial communities from Mid Atlantic Ridge, Atlantic Ocean - 356-284 | ecosystem: Environmental > Aquatic > Marine > Hydrothermal vents | place: Atlantic Ocean: Mid...
TATTTTACGGCCTTTTTTTACCATTTTGTTTATTGACATTGGCATATAAATACCATTGAATAAAACTTACTGGAATTATAAGGTTATAGCGCGAAAAAAAAGGTAAGGTTTTTTTGTTATAGTGGGTAAGTAAAGACCTTACCATTAAAAACAATAAATCCTTACCATAAATAAAGGTAAGGTTTTTTTGTTCTTTCGTTTTGCGGAAAAAAGGTTCAATACACAGTTCAACCGCAAGCGTTAACATACTTTAAGAAAAACGACAAAAAAATACGCCCCGCCGGAGCGAGGCGTATTTTTAATGTTTTTTTAGCGAATTATTTGTATAAGAGAATCAGCAACCGGTTGCCCGGAGTAATAGATTTTACTTGTATAAGTCCCGTTTGAGAAATGGAAGTTATATTAAAATCTCATTAAGCTTGTCTTTATTTGACCAGCTTACAGTTTTTACTTTTAGTTTTGTTTCTAAAAAATCAAGGTAAGGTTTGGTTTTAACCGGAATAAAACCTTCTGTTTGATCATCATAGATTACGAGTTTATTAAACTGGCCGTTTATCATTTGGAATTTAACCGCTGTGTCGGCAATATTTTTATTGTAATAGTTTGCATTTGATCCTGTTATGAAATTCAACAGATATTCTTTGCTTAAATTAAGCTTGGCATTAAAAGTAATATTATTTGCTTTGAAACCGAATTCTATGCGTTTATCATACTTTTTTGACAGATATTCTTTTACTTCTTTTGCAAATCTTCTTTTCTTTTCTTCAACCTTTCTTTCTTCATATTCCAAATGAATTGCATTTACCATACTTTGAATAAAATGAGTCATATCTAAAATGTCCGCTGACAACATCTTTAAGTTTGTAAATTTGTAATAGAAAATGATGCCTGTATAAGGATGCTCCTTGGATTTTACTTCGTATTCATTGATTAGAAAGTTCATCACATGGTTTAATATTTCCTCATTTTGGAAGTCAGGAACCGAACCGTATAATCCTTCGTCTATCCAACCACCATCGGATAAAATGAGTTGTTGATTCTCTTCCACTTTGATAAATACACTAACAAACTTATTATTGACTGTGGAATGAATCGTGCTTATTTCAATAGCATCATCATATAGCTTATATGAAAATAAATCGCATAAATCTTTTTTTATTATATGATATAATTCATCTATTTTCATAGTGTAAATTTATGCTTTTTCTTGAAAAGACAAACCTCCGAAAATCATATTTGACTCTCTATATTGTTGATGTATAAACATGTCTCCTACAACTTCGATCTTACCATTACAAACTATATTGGCTTCTTCATAAAAATGTGATACGCCTTCAATGAAATCTCTTGATAAAACGTCGGCATAATCAGGATCTTCTTTCATTCGCTCCGAGTGGTAGGCGTATTCTACACCATTTTGATTAAATCTATGGAAATGCGGTGTTGAAATTTTTTTATTTATTATATCACTGCCGCGATTTTTATGAGCAGGACCACTACTTTCAAATCTTATTAAAGGAATGGAGCCAAAGATATTTTCAGAACTTAAATGTATATTATATTTTCTTTCATAAGCTCTGCTTATCCTGAAATGTACTTGCATATTATCGTCCAATTCATTAATAACGCTTACTTGGTCATAAAAATACCGCCTATCTTCTTTTAATGAATATAAGCAGCTTTGGTCCGTTTTTTCGCTTTCGATAATTTCAGTGTAAAAATCGTAATTCCTTCGAATTATTTCACTTTTTGTTGCCATAATACTTGTATTTTCACTTTTTTAAGTCATCGTATGGAACCGGATGCTGGCCTTGACGTGGGCAATGGTCCTAACGGCTGACAGCGGTATGTCTTTGTCCTGATGGTGCTCGTTTTGGCTGACCAACTTGATCCAATCGCTTCCGCGGTCCGACTTCTGCACGTATTTGACCGTTACCAACTGATCGCCGTCCAAATCCAAGTCCAAAATGTAGATTTCGCCCCAAAGTATCCCCGCCGGAATGTCGTTGATTTTCCGGAACACAACTATATCGCCGGCTTTGAGCACCGGGTACATACTGTCACCGGTGATGAATATTGCGCCGTCCACCTTGGGCAGGTTGGGAATACGGATGGTTTCCAGCGGGACGGCTTTCTGGGCCGAATACAAGAGCGAAAGCCCCGCCGATCCGCGTATATCATACAGCGGTATATCCTGCACCGGCACCGGATGATCCGTGGGCCGGGTAAAGGTTTGGATTTGTTCCTGCTCGGGCGTACGTGCCGGTTCATCGCGCAACATAGGCCCTTTGCCGGTTACAAGCCATTCGGGGTTCAGTTCCGGGAACGTTCGTAGTATTTTCTGAACTTTATCTATACCTATTTTCCCATTATTCTTAAAAACTTTATTCCAATAACTATTAGATGTGCCTATTAATTGAGAAAATTTATTAATTGTAAGGTTCTTTAAATCAATAAGTTGCTTTATCCTTTCATTAATGTTCGTATTTTTTTCTGTAAAAACTTGCATTGTTCGTATTTTTTTCTATATCTTTGTATCTAAATTCATTCAATGATAACCAAAAGTATGAAAAAAAGGCCATTTGATGAAAAAGAATTGTCACTCTTGCGCGGCAACTATGCAAAAGTCGCCCGTAAATACGGTGTAACCAAGGAATATGTCCATTATTTGGCAAGCGGCAAAAAGAAAGCCAACAACCAAAAGGCCAAAGATATTATCAATGATCTCACTCGTTTGTTAGCCGTATTCAAACAGGTATTGTAAAACACAAAAAAACAAGATATGTCAAAGAAAAAACCACAACACATAACGTTTCATATAGATTGCAAAATCTATATGGATACGCCAAAAACCGGTGATGACCTTAAAAAGCAATTATCTGATTACCTGATCGAAATTATTCGTCAAGCAGAGATTGAAACTCGTTAAAATACTTTTTATGAAGCTCGTTAATTTGCTTTTTAAGTTCTTCTTTTTCAATGTTCAACAAAGGCGCAACATTATCTATATAATGTTCACGCAACGCCATTGCAATAGCATAGCCATTCTTAAAAGAACTCATCACCTTTTTAAGGACTTGGTCTTGATTACCCATATCATTAATTATTTAAAGTTAACGGTTTTTAAAATTAATGATTTTTCCCGACAGGCAGGCACCGTGGTTCAAGCCCACGGCGGGAACTGACAGAATATGAAAACATTTCCACCTGACATATTACTCGTCAAATCCAAAGCCGGCCAAACCTATTGGCTGGCCCAGCACGTGGTTATGAAAATAGGCGGATATAGCGAGGAATATATAAGAAAGAGAAGAAATTATTATATACAAAATGTCCCTATATCCCAAAGATTATGGGACTTTATGCCCGACGTTAATAAATTATGGCGTTGGGCACGGAAAAAAGGCACGTTCTATTATGCCGTTGATAATCTGCCGGCACGTATTCGCAAACAAGCCGAAGAATATGCACGCACATATTATCCGCAGCAAAATTCACTCAAAAGTGAATTGGAAAGCTATGTAAATAATCACTACGGTGATTATTATGCGTTGTATGCCGACGAAGGAGGTGTCCGGGCCAGGCGTTTGAGCGAAGCGGCTGCGGTTTTGGTATGGGCAGCCGAACATTTTCCCAAGCGGGGACGTAAGGCTTTTCTTGAAGAGATCGTAAAACTTCGCTACGATTACATACCGCGAACCTGGCATACGCTGTATAAAAAAGTGCGGGCCTATCTGGAAGGCTATCCGGTGGATGAATTGATACGTTATCCGCGCCCGGGCAATACCAATGCCTTGCGCTATACGGATACGGAAGTGGAAAGCTGGATCATACAACTGCGCAACAGCGGTCGCAATTATACCAATGCGTATATTGTCCGTAAAATAACGGAACTATGCCGTCTCAACGGCAAGGCGGCACCTTCGGAACGCTGGATAGAAAACTATCTGTCCAAGCACGAGGTTAAGCAATTGACCGCCGCCGGACGTTGGGGCTCGGGACGCTTGGCTAATCGTTATCAAGCCTATGTACCGGTTAAGCGTCCGATGTTTGCCGGTGATGTATGGCAAATAGATGCTACTCGCCTGAACTTAATAGAGCATACGGCACAGGATGGCAAGAAACGCCATTTATTCTTGATCGCCGTTAGAGATATGTATTCCGGAGATGTGTTGGGATACCATTTTGACTACAAAGAAGACCGCTGGTCCGTATTGAATGCCGTCAAAATGGCGGTAATGGAAGCCGGTTATTTACCTTATCAGATGGTATTTGACCGCTTCCCGGGACACAATACACCCGAGGCGGAGGAATTTTTTGACAATTTACGGGCATTGGGCGTTAAAGTTACGTTTACGCACAAAGCTACCGGCAAAGCATCGCTCGAACGCTGGTTTGCCACCTTGCAAACGGTGTTCTTACAGGACAGTGATTATTATTACGGAGAAGGTATCCAAAGCCGCCGGTATTATGCCCACAGAAGCCCCGAATATCTTGCACGCTTGCGTAAAAGAGCCAACAAAGAAGGCTGGAACCTTACGGCGGCGGTTGAAGAAGGCATACGTTTGGTCGAAAAATACAGAAACACACCTTATGCGGCATATTCACGCAAATATGCCCAAATAGATCAGTCGCCAAAAGAACTACACGAAGCAAGCGAAAAACCCAACACACGTCCGGTTACAAGAGAAATACTCTACGGATTGTTTGCCTACAAGAAAGAAGTAAGTATCAAGCGAGGCGGTATCATTCGCACCGAAATATACAAGCAAGAATTGTATTACCAAATAACAGATTATGAAGTGGTCAAGCGCTATCCGAAAGTCTGGATTGCCTATATGCCGGATGATTTGGATAGTGTGGAACTGTTTGTTCGTCGTGGTCCGTTATGGCTATCAATAGGGCACGCGGATATACTCGAACCGGTTGAAATGTACGGTCCGCAAGCCCGGATGAACGGTTTGGGCAAACTCAAAAAAGCCCTTGCCGATATGGAAGCCCAACGGCAGGCGGAATTGGATCAAATCATTTCGCAAGGTAGCGAAGTGGAGTTTCTATTGGGCAGATATGCGCAAAAAAGTGATTTGAATGAAGCCGAAGCCTCGCTAATGATTTCGGGTGATAGTACGGAAATAAAACCGGTGAAAAACAAAAAGCGTCCGCCGGATCTGAATACCGGAGACGCTTTTCTAAGTCAGTTATAAACCAAAAACTATATAACTATGACAAATTTACAAAAAAAGAAAATTACGGAAGCCATTCGTAGTGAAATTAACCGCTACGGATCTGCGGCAAGAGTTGCCAACAAAGTTGGTGTAAGTAAAGCAACGTTGAGTAATATGCTCAACGGCAAATGGGAAAAAATCAGCAACGAACTGTGGCAAAACGTTGCCAATAAGCTTAATGTACGGTTCGACAGCTGGCAGGTGGTTGCTGAAATTACCAATACGCGTATGCTGACCGGTGTTTTCAATACCGCCCGTCGCAATCGTATGTTTATACCGGTGAGTTACCAAGCCGGAAGCGGCAAAAGCCAAGCGGCCAAATTGTTTGTTCAGACGCATCCGGACGAAGCCATTTACTATTTGAATGCCCGTGAATGGGGCAAACGCGAATTTTTACTCAATCTGATGCAAACGCTCGGACTGGAACCGCCCAAAGGGGTAGTAACGGTGGATAAATTAGGCGAAATGGTAATCAACTTCTTTGTGGAACGAACCGCCCAAAATCCGCTGTTAATCATTGACGAGGCGGACAAACTCAAACCAAGTGCGTTGCGTTTCTTAATCCACCTATTCAATTATACGGAAGATCGTTTAGGCGTGGTCATTATGGGCACCGAGCATTTGGAAAAAGAGATCAAGCGAGGGGTTCGCTTGGCAAAGAAAGGCTATGACGAAATAGACAGCCGATTTGGACGCAATTACATTAAGCTGATAGGTGCTACGCGCAAAGACGTTGAAAAGATATGTGTCGCCAACGGTATTACGGACAAAACCAAACAAAAAGCCGTTTTTGACGAAGCCGGACCAACGGAAGTACGTATCCATACCGGTGATTCTTATGAATTTATCCGTGTAGTGAAGGATTTAAGACGTGTGAAGCGTATCATTCAAAGGGAAATCCTAAAATCCAAAACTTACAATTATGATACTATCAACGCATAAAGAAATGAATGCCATCATTCGTCGGATGGATGAGATCCGGAAAATGCTGATAAATCCGCACAATCTGGATTTATCTATTCGTCCGGAATTGCACAGAGAATACCGGGATTTGGAAACCCGTTTAAAGGAAATGCATAAAGTTATTGAAGTGATCTATTTGCCTGAATCGAAAGTGCTGTTATACAAGGTGAATGGAACATTACGCGGAGGTTTTTCAGGTCCAATGGCCGAGGAAAAATATCGATTAATACGTGAATTTATTGAAGTAACCGTTAAATCAAAGGAAAATGTATAAGATTCAAAAACAGAAAGGAAAGGTTTGGTATGACGAATCAGGTATGGGTATTCCTGTTAACCGTATTACCAAAGCCGAAAAACTGGCCGAAAGAAAGGCCGGGAAAATCGTAAAAGACGCTATTCGTTTAAACGAGCGATTACAAGAATTTAAACATTACTTAACCGAGGCTTCTCGGGAAGTTTACGAAGCTTTTTTGAAGGAAAACGGCGGAAAGATAAAAGAAGATTACAAAGGGAATTTTACGTGGTATAACTTTGATCGAAGTATTAAGATTGAGGTCAATGTCAATACGCCCATTGAATTTGATGATATTTTGATTCAGATGGCAAAAGACAAATTCAATGAGTTTTTGGAAAAGAACATTACGGCAAAAAACGCTTTTGCCAAGGAATTGGTTCTTCAAGCGTTTGAGACACGTAAAGGCAAGTTGGATACCAAACGGGTGCTTGGTTTAACCAAGTATGTTGATAAGGTAAACGATCCTTTGTTCAGTGAAGCCGTATCACTTATAAACAAGGCTATCCGACGAAGGGAAAGTAAAGCCTATTACAAGATTTACGTAAAAAATAACGAGGGCAAATACGAACCGATCGAGTTAAACTTTTCAAACATCAAAATATGATACAGGTTAAAGACATAAGATCAGGCAAAGAAAAGATATGGGAGCCCGAAACAGAAGTAAAAGTGGTCATTAAGAGTAATGCCGTTATAACCGTGAATGGTAAGTATATCATTAGAACAGGCACAGGAAATTGGGTTCGTCAAGATGCGGTTTATACGGATGCAGAGATAGATGCCGCCAAACAAATAACAAAGCGGTTGGACGAAAACAGGAAATAGAAAACTTTTCCCGGAAGCACGTCTCACAGGCGGACTCGTAACCCGCTCCGGGAACTAAAACTAAAACGATAAGAAATGAGTTTAGACGCCAAAAGAATATTAGAAGCCCAAGACTTTCAAAGTCTGGTGTTGAGCGTAAAGCCAAGAGCGGTAATCTTATTATCGCTTGGCGGATATACGGCAAAAATGGAAAAAAAAGCATCCGCTTTGGATGTGAATTTAAACGAGTTTTTAAAAAAAAACCGCTTGGTGATATTTCCCGGTCGTAATGGGCTGGAATTTGTGTCTATGGACGTATTAATTGATAAATGCAACTTGGATAAGTGATTTCAGATGCGTAATTGTTTCCAAAATAGTATTGATTTTATCCCAGGATTTGGTTTTTTGCAAGTCTTTGAGTTGCTGCCGGAGCAATTCAAGTTGTTTTTCAATGATTTCGGCTTGCATCCGGTAGCCGCCTTTGGCTATAAAGTCAACGGAAACAGGAAGCAAAATCAAGTCAATGGTGCTAAAATTCAGGGCATATTTATCAATCAATCCGTCATTTTGGAAAATCCAAAACAAACCGTCTATCAAATCCCAGTCCATATTGTCCATAAATTCTTGAATGGGCTGTTTGTTAAGCGAATAAACACGGTTAATATTCAAATTATCAATCAAAAACTGCAAGAGTTTGTCCTTCATTTCGGGAGTGTAATAAGGCCGACTGTGATTGCCATTGATATATTTCATAATCAAACTTTTAGGTAAAGATAAAAAAATGAAAACAAAAAAACGACGTCTGCACCGCAAATTTATGACTTTGCTTAGTAAGCTCGGAATTGACGATGACACACGCCACCACATGATTTGGCAATATACCGGCGGGCGTACATATTCCACAAAGGAATTGAGTGAGAGTGAATTGATTCACTTGATCAACCGGTTGGAAGAAGACAAGGAAGATAAGATTCGCAGGTTACGTTCAACCATTTTGGCTATTGCTACGCGGACCGGTATTCATGATCCGGAAGATTGGAGCAGGTTTAACAATTTTATGATTAGAAGGAGTATTCTCAAAAAACCGCTGAACGAATACAGTTATAAGGAGCTCAAACAATTACTTCGACAATTTCGAGGCATTGAAGCAAACAATAAGCGAGCCGAATCCAATCCGGCAAATACCATGTTTTGGAAAAAATACGGCTGTACTTTTTCAAAAAACTAATGATTATGGCACTCAAAAAATTACCGAAAGACATCGATAAAAAAGACATCCACGAATGGTGGGATTACGGCATCAATCCGATTACCGGAATAATTGAAAAAACCGAATGGAAGAGGAAAATATATGATATGAGAAAAGAGATGATTCAATGAAAAAATGGACAATTCAAGAACTTAATGATCTTGCGTTCCGGATTCAGACGGATCCACACGTATTGATCGACGAAATGACGCTTGAAGAGTTCCGGGCTTGGATTGCCGGGAGTTCGGAGCGGGTACTTGTTAACCTGTTGCATTTGCTCGAACATTTTGAAATGTATGAGCATTGCCGGATCGTCAGAGAAGAAATTGAAAAATTATAAATATGGCCAAATTCATCATCAACGAACGCGGTGTTTGTGCGAATCCGGAGAAGGTATGCGTAAGCAACCGCTCCGGTTATATTGAAGTTGCCGTTGCGCAATTTGATAACGGCAAGTGGGGGTACAGTTTAACTTATAAGTTAAACAACAGATATGGCGGTGGTCTTCCCTCGGAAAAATTCGCATACTGTGAAAGCAAGGAAAAGGCATATCTGGCGGCGCTGGATGAGCTTATTCAGATCAGGTTTCCGGCAGAATACTCGGCTTTAAAAAAACAAATGTTTGAAAAATTGGGAGAGCGAGCACAATTGAGTTTATTCTAAGGCGTAATGATACGAAAAATAAAACTTGAAATAAGGCTAACAGACATCGAGGCACTTGCTTCTTATTTAAAGGCAGTTGTTAGCCAATTGGAGCAGGAAAAAATAAAGGCTTTGCCGGGAAATCTCCGCGATATTGAATTGCATCGGCAAATGGCGCTGATTTTATTTGAAAAGATATACAAGAAAATAGGGCGTTCATACGCAAAGGGAGTGCGGGAAAAGGAAATGATCAAAATAAATCTCACGTATCCGGAGGCCTATTTTCTGGAACTGTTATTATTAAAGGTTTATATACCTTTTCGTGATTTCAATGCGGCCAATAATATTATTGCTCAAATAGATAAGCAACTTTTATGAAAAAGATAATGAGAGGATTTTTTGCAATCGGTATAGAAAATGGAAAATTTTCGGTAAACCTCGGAACATTAATAAGAAGTGCCAAATTATTTAATGCTTCATTTGTATTTACCATAGGAAAACGGTATAAAAAAGAAGCGTCGGATACCATGAAAGCATATAGACATTTGCCGATTCTATTTTTCGAAGATGTCCAAACCTTTAAAAATACATTGCCAAAAAATACTAAGATAATTGGTATAGAAATGACTCAGGATGCCATAGATATCGTTAATTATGTTCATCCTGAAAATGCTGTATATCTGCTTGGATCAGAAGATAAAGGGCTTTCTAAGGAAGCTATGGCTATTTGTGACGAAATTATCAGGATAAATACGAGATATTCATTAGATGTTTCTGTAGCCGGAAGTATTATCATGTATGACCGAATTTTAAAATCAAGAATATGAACCCGGAGAAAATACAATCCATTATCGCCGAATTGAAGGGCGAAGAAACTGTACTTAAAAAGCGTTTGAATTTGGTTCAAATGGCCATTAAAACGCATCAGGATCTATGCCAGCACGTTCATCCGGACGGAACGTCGGCCTTAGTTCGAGAGGTTGGCATCCGGTACAAACGTGAGATTTGTGTATATTGTGGAAAGATCGTTGAATTAAGATAGTTCTTTTGTTAATCCAATTCGGACAAATTATCAAATATCTTTATCGTTCCTGAAATTTCTATCTCATCCGGCGTGAATTCTCCGTATTGTTTTTGTTTGTTTTTATAAGAACATTCAAAAGTTAATAAGTGAACTTTAACAATAGCAGGCTCTTTCAGTCCGCTTTCGCTTATCAATTCAAGTTTTCCGGTATTTTCGCTTTCCAATCCGTTAATCAA
>Ga0256833_1003686_pt1 | contig 10432 bp, 8 predicted proteins | sample 356284metaG_FD_190535 | JGI IMG/M metagenome (GOLD analysis project Ga0256833, IMG submission 190535) | Hydrothermal vent microbial communities from Mid Atlantic Ridge, Atlantic Ocean - 356-284 | ecosystem: Environmental > Aquatic > Marine > Hydrothermal vents | place: Atlantic Ocean: Mid...
AGATTTCCTTTATGGAACATATCGCACACCAATATGGGCAGTCCGTTCTCTTTGGCAAGAGCTATCGATGTATCGTCCATCACTTTTATATTGTCCGCCAATGCTTCGTCGTAGGTAAGGACAGGTAGCTTTCTGGCATCCGGATACCTGTTCGGATCTTTATCGTAGACACCGTCAACCTTTGTAGCTTTGATGATCATATCGGCCCCTATCTCTATGGCGCGAAGAGTAGCGGCAGTGTCTGTCGTGAAAAAAGGGTTGCCCGTACCCGCTGCAAAGATGACTATTCGTCCTTTTTCAAGGTGTCTTACGGCGCGTCGGACTATGAACGTCTCACAAATCTGCTCCATCTTTATGGCGCTTTGAACCCTTACTTTCATTCCCAGGTACTCCAGCGCCTCCTGCATGGCGACTGCGTTTATGACGGTAGCAAGCATACCCATATAGTCGCCGCTGGTTCTTTTGATGATACCGTCTTTGGCTGCAGAGACACCGCGTATGATATTTCCGCCGCCGATAACCACTCCGACCTCCACGCCGCTGTCGACAAGCTGCTTAATCTCTTCGGCTATGAACTTCAAAATGGAGGTATCTACGCCGTAACCGCTCTCTCCGGCCAGTGCTTCGCCGGAAAATTTCACCAGTACCCGCTGTTTCGCCATAACTTCTCCTGCCTTAAAATTGAGGGATTTTATCCAAAAGTTGCTTTAAAAGAGATATAAAAAGTAGCTTAAGAGGTTATCTCGTCAGAGTTATAAGTTCAAGAGGGTTTATATGGCGCTCTTTTTGTGTAACTTCGAACATCAACTCCTTCTCCACGCGCCCTATGACATACCCTTTTTTCACCTTCTTCCCCTCTTTGATCGTCGGAGCTATTTTGGACATCTTGGCATATATCGTATGGAGATTGTTTCTATGCTCTATTATTACTACCTTACCGAGCATTTTGGTATCTTTTACAAAGACGACGCGACCGTTGAGAACGTTTTTGACCTTGGCATTCTTTCTGTACGGCTTCAGGGTCACGGACTCGTTGAAGATGCGTATTTTGTAGACCGGGTCTATGTATGAGCCGAACCTCTTGACCACCTTCGCCCTGCCGACGGGAGAGATCGTCTTTTTACCCCTGTAGCGCCCTACGGCATGCTTTTGGTAGGATGAGCCGATGGTACGTACCTTTATCTTGTCGCCGGAGGCTATCGCCCTTTTTGTGCTCTCTGAAACGGTGGTTCTCTCTTTTCTCTTCCCGGTGCGCTCTTTTTTCAGGATATTGAGTCTTGCAAGCGTCTTTCTCAAGTCGCTCTCCTCTTTTTGCAACTTTTCCAATCTTGCCTGGTACTCTCTTTTCTCTCTTTTGAGTTTGGCTTCGAGCCGGTGTCTTCTTGCCTTCTCTTTGGCAGCTTTGGCTTTTCTCTCTTCGAGTCTCTCTATCATTTTCCTGACTGTTTCAGCTTCGGCAAGAAGTTTTTTACTCTGAAGCAGCGTCTTTTCATACTCTTGCTGCATCTGGTTCAGACGGCGGCTGTCATATCTGGCCAAAACTTTGAGAGTCTCGCTCTCTATGACATCTTCAGGAGATTCCACTCCCTTTTGCCTCTTTATCTCTCCGAGAATATATCGGTTCGCCATAAGCTCTACGAGCCTTTTTTCCTGAAGCTCTCTCCTTTTTTGAAGCTCCTCTATCTCTTTACCGATCTGCAAAAGGCGCTTCTGCCCCTCCTCATACCTTTTGGAGCTGCTCTCTATCTCTTTGTCGAGTTTTTCGATTATGGAGTCGAGCTCTTTGAGCTTCTTTCTGTTGGAGGAGATCTTTTTTGCGATGCGTGCCAACTTTTTGTCCATACTGCTGTAGGCTCTCTTCGTTTCGGTAAGCTTCTGCTTCGATTTTGTTATCTTCCTATCTATCGACGCTCCAGCCAAAGAGGAGGCAAAAATCGCAACTATCAGGAGCAGCCTGTAAAACATCTTAGCTACTGCTCCTCTTTGAATCTTATTACAACCCATGCGGCTGCAAAAAGAGCAATCGAAAAAGATGCGGCAGCCAAAACGGCAAGATCGTTAAAATGCAGAAGTAGACTCGGGTCAGCTCCCATGCTCTTTACGATACTCTCCACCTTCGAGTCCGTTACCAGATATATCATAGCGGCTACGACTGCCGCAAGGGCCAAAAAGGCGTCCACTATAGCGAGCCTGAAAAGAACGCCGCTGCGAAGCCAGACGGGAGCTCCGAAAAGTGCCATTATCTGCATTCTCTCTTTGTGTTCGAACTGCCATATCGTCATCTGTTTGACCATCAGAAGAAAAGAGATAACTCCCAAAAAGAGTCCGAAGAGGTAGAAGTTGGTCTTCATAAACAGCAGCATCGCATAGAGTCTGTCGTGAACCTTCTCGAATATATGTACATCCCTGACCCCTTTTATGGAAAGGAGTTCCCTCTTAAGGCGCTCCATTCTCCCACTCTCTGCATATCGTCGAAGCTTGACGGAGATGAAAAGCGGCATCACCTCCTTTATCTTCTCAAGGCTCTCTTCGTTCATACTCCCTTTGATTCTTTTTAGTACGGTTTCGGTATCGACAGGCTCCACACTCTCGATCAAAGTGTCGGAGTGGGAGATATCGGAGAGCTTGACCGATTTATCGGCAACGAGTATAACTGAGTAGTTCTCTTTGAGCCTCTTTTCGTAATTGTCGGTTATCCTATCGAACACCAGTAGATACTCTATGGAAAAGAGAATGGCAAAGAGCGGAAGAACGAGTGCGAGATGGTGCCTAATGGATCTCATAAATCGCTCCCCCTTCGATCATAAGATGCCTGTAGTCGGCGCTGAATATGTCGGGAATGTTATGCGTAACCACGACTATGGTGGTCTCCAACTCTTCATTGGCGCGCTCGAGAAGGTCCCAGACGACCCGGGAGGAGTAGTCGTCGAGGTTGCCCGTAGGCTCATCCGCCAAAATCAGAAAAGGGTTATGGGCAAGCGCTCTGGCCATGGCGACTCTTTGCTGCTCTCCTCCGCTCAACTCAAGAGGGTATTTGTCGCTTTTATGGGAAAGTTTTACGTGAGCCAGAAGTTTTCTCGCCTGTGCACGGCAAACATCTTTCGGAAAGCCTGCTATGATGAGAGGGAGCATCACATTCTTCTCTACGTTCCACTCCTTTATAAGCTTGTAGTCTTGAAATATCACCCCTATATGCCTTCTGAGCTTGTAGAGTTTCGAGCCTGAAATCGAGTTCATATCTATACCGCCTACCTGCAGCTTCCCTCCAGATATCGGCATGGAGCCGTACATAGACTTCAAAAGGGTCGATTTTCCGCTTCCGCTTGCACCTGTAACGAAGACGAACTCCCCGGTATGAATCTGAAAAGTCGCACTCTTTATAACCGCTTCATGCCTCGGATAGGCAAGCTTCAAAGACTCCGCTTCTATTACGTTTCGCATTCTATCCACTCCCTGATCGCTTCGTGTGCCGCATAGTTGGTCGCCGTACCTACCGGTTCATGTGGGTAGTAGGATGCCTCGCCGCCTTCAATTAGAATATATTTATGCTCCGGCCTGTCGAAACTGCCGAAAGAGAGACGCACGAGCCCATCCTTTTCGTTTATCGCATAAAACCTTTCGAAGTGAACAAAAAACTCCTTCTGCACCGAAGCTTTAGAGGCTCTATTTTCGAAAAGCTCTCGTATAGTTCTGCTTTTTCTAAACGAAAAGTCGTAACTTTCCGCTTTTGGTTCAGAGAGAGAAAGAGACTCAAGGTGAATTTCGTATATGTTTTTTTGCATCCGCCTCCATCTATCCTCATATTTGCTCCGTACGGCCGCCTCCATATTTTTGAAAAGCTTCAGTTTAACCCTCTCAAGCCCAGTGAAAAGCTCCATCGAATATCTGAAGTAGTTTTCGCTGTCGGTACGCAACTCCAGAGTTCCGCCCGGCTCAAGAACCCTTAAAGACTCTCTTACGAATGGCTCTGCGATAACTCTTCTATGAGGTTTTTTGTCCCACGGAACAGGAAAGTGCACAAATATGCGCTCGACCCTGTTGCTCGGAAGCAGCTCCATAAAAAGTCGCGCGTCATAGTCTATTACCCAGATGTTCTCTATGGAGTCAAGCTCTATTCGGCGCATCACCTGCTCGAGCGACGGACGGTGAATCTCCAGCCCTATCAGATGAACGTCGGGATTCTCTTTCGCCTGATGAACAAGATGGCGGCCGCTTCCGAAACCTACCTCGATCCATAGTGGTTTATCCGGCAAAGCGGCAGCATCGAAAGAGGCGATCTCCTTCAAAGCTTTGGGAGGTTTTTGGAGTTTTGAACTCTCTATATTTGAGATGTTTTCGTAAGCGACCTTCGGCTCCGCTGTTTTGATATACCCTTGAAGAGCCCTTTTCAAAAGAGTGTTCGGAGATGGTCTTGTTATCTTCTCCCCTTTTATCAAAACAGCGCCCTTTTTGGGCTTTACCTGAAGCAAAAAAGGGACACCCTCGCTCTCTACGCCTATGAGACCCTCATCGGGATGCTCAAGATTTTTCGCATACCATTTGAACTCTACCCCGTTGCATTCAAAGGGTAGGGGCATCTCTTTGAAACTATCTACGAGAATGTGCGGCATAAAATTTACTACTTGGCTTCGATATAGAGATCTACCGGTTCGGAAGGTTCGGACCTAAGCCCGAACCTGTCTATCTCGACCACTCTGTACCTGTATTTGACTCCGGGTTTCATGAACTTGTCGACAAACTTGTTTCCATAAATGTTCGAAAAGGTTCTCTCCTGCTTCGTAAGTCCCTCCCAATGGCTCCTTACGACATCGTATCTGTCGGCACGATCGTCACCCGGCTCCCAAAGTATTATTCCTTGATTGAAAGCGGTTTTTGCGGCGGTGATGGTGGGGGAAGCCGGTTTGGCGAGAGTGCTCCCCATGACGGGAGGTTCGGAGATATGGCTCTCCAGGCCATCTTTATCGACTGCGGAGACTTTGTAGTAGTAGACCTTTCCATCCTCCTCCACTTTGTCGTCGTAAACCGGCTGCCCCGTCTTAGCTCTGTATGTATAGAAGGCTTTCGCGAAAGGGCTTCTGTAAACCTTGTAGTAGATCACATCCTTCGTAGGGCTGGGCTGCCACTCCAGGTGGATCTTTTTGGGAAGATCTTTGGACGCCGTCAAATTTGCAGGAGTCTTTGGAAGCGGTTTCGTAATAGCTTTCACGGCGATGCTCGGACCCGAAACCAGACCGCTGCAGAGCTTGACCCTCACTCTGTAGACATAGACCTCATCCTGCTTTATATCTTTGTCCATATACTCGGCGCTGAGCCTGTTTTCAACATAGGCGATCTTTGACCATTTGCCGGGCTCTCTTACGGTAGATCTCTCTATGACATAACCTTTGACCCTCAAATCGCTGTGCGGACGCCATATCACCTTTATTCTTTCAGGCAAGTTCGCTATGGCGCGCACGAAACTGACCGACTCTATCATAGGAGCCGTTTTGACCCTTACGGCACTTGATCTGAAAGATTCGAAACCGTCGTTAGTATATGTAGATATCTGGTACATATAGAGCGTGTTGGGTCGAAGATTTTTATCTACGTAGTGGGTTACGTATCTGTCGTCGACCGTATCTACGACAGCAAGCTTCTTGCCGGTATGGGCCGGGTCCATCCTGTAAATTATATAGCCATCTACCCTTATAGATGGAACCATTTTCCACTCGAGCCCCACACTCGATATATCGCTGATGGTTTTGACCGATTTGACTACGGGCAGATCGGACCTGACCTTCGTTTCACCCGGTACTATCCCCTTTTGGGCGCATCCCGTGGCAAGTATCATCAAAGCGCTCAAGCAGAGTGCACGGATCCAATATTTCATCTAATTTCTCCTTCTCAAAATGGCTCTCGATCGCCCTCTCCATAGAGTCGGGAATCTTTGCGGTAAACTGCATAAGATCACCGCTTCTTGGGTGTTTCAGGTATAGCACGTATGCGTGCAACAAAATACGTTCTATTTTACCTTTGGAGCTCTTAAAACCGTATAAACCGTCACCGACAATATGTCGTCCGAGCGATTCTAGATGTACACGTATCTGGTGTGTTCTGCCGGTATATAGTTTGGCAGCGACAAGCTCGTAGTTTCCATTTTCACTTTGAATAAGTTTCTCAAAACGTGTCTTTGCCGCTTTTCCGCCCGAGACAATACCCATTTTGAGCCGGTTGGCGCGGTTGCGTCCTATCGGACCCTCAACGACTCCCGAACTTTTTAGAGGATAATCGACTACCGCAAGATAATAGCGCCCCATACTTTTCTCCTGCAATTGAGCGGAGAGTTTCTCGTGAGCGGAATTGTTTTTCGCAACGACCATTGCACCGCTTGTCTCTTTATCGAGGCGATGTACTATACCGTGACGCTCCTCACCGCTTATCGTGGAGAGGCTCACCCCTTTTGCTTTGAGCCAATCAACAAGTGTGGCCTCCTTCACGCTCGGAGCAGGATGAACGACGACTCCGCTCGGTTTGTTGATGACAAGAATATCGTCATCTTCGTATATTATTTCGACATCGAAATCGACCTCTCCTCTTTCACGACCATGCTCTTCAGGGATGGTGTACTCCACCTCTTCGTCGCAGGAGACTCTGTAGCCCGCTTTCGTGACGACTCTCCCTTTCGCCTTTACAAAACCTTTTTTTATAAGCTGCTCAACCTGACTGCGGGAACCGCCTATCTGTGAATGCAAAAATCTATCGAGCCTCTCGCTCTTTCGTGCCGTAACGCACTTCGTTAATCTCTCTCTTTTCATTTCTTCGTTACAATTTCCAAACTCGATTACGGTGGGATCAATGAGACATATATTTATGTTCGACAGGCGCATTTTAACACATTTCGATTTTTTCCTTATTCTGCTCATTCTGCCGCTCATTCTCACATCCTTATACCTGGTAAACGAGATAAGCAGCGCCCTTTTCAAAAAGGAGATACTCTACATATCTATCGGCATAGCCGTATTTTTCATCACTTTTCTGATCCCTTGGCGTTCGATACGGTGGCTCATCCCTATCTTCTACTGGGCGACGATACTTCTGCTTATAAGCGTCGATCTCTTCGGAGTGACCAAGCTTGGAGCCCAAAGATGGCTGGAGATACCGTTTGTAGGGCTTACGATTCAACCATCGGAACTCTTCAAGCCCGCATTCATACTGATGCTTGCATATCTCATTCAGGACAACCCACCTCCAAAAGAGGGTTACGGCCTGAAAGATTTCGGTAAATTCTCTATCTACATCATTCTCCCTTTCCTGCTCATCGCCAAAGAGCCGGACCTGGGCACTGCTCTTGTACTGCTGATAATCGGTTACGGCATACTCTTCTTAGTCGGCGTCAAATGGAAAATATGGGCCTCGATAGCCGTCACTCTATCGCTTGCTGCACCATTTCTTTACAGCAATCTGCACGACTACCAAAAAAAGAGGATCCACGACTTTCTTGCCGAAAAACCGAGCTATCACGTCCAACAATCGATTATAGCGATAGGATCCGGCGGAATGACGGGAAAACCGAAGGAGGAGGCGACGCAGACCCAATTGAAGTTTTTACCTATAGCTTCCAGCGACTTCATATTTGCATACTTCGTGGAGCGCTTCGGCTTTTTCGGCGCTGCGGGACTCATTTTTCTTTATGCGCTTCTGATTCTTCATATTTTAAGTCTTGGAATTCACGCAAAGGGTGACTACTACATAAAGGTTACCGCTTACGGGATAGCTTTTCTCATTTTCGTCTATACCAGCGTAAATATTTTGATGACCATCGGGCTCGCTCCCGTCGTCGGTGTACCCCTTCCGCTTCTGAGTCACGGAGGGAGCAGTTTCATAAATTTCATGCTTCTTTTTGGAATTTTGGAAAACTTTCTTGCTTTTAGATTCAATTTCTTGTATAATGCCGGCTCGAAAGTTACTTTCCTCTAAAAGAGAGGGCCAATAGCTCAGTTGGTTAGAGCATCCGGCTCATAACCGGATGGTCCCAGGTTCGAGTCCTGGTTGGCCCACCACTTCAAACCCCCTTAACCATTTATCACCGATTCAATAAACGGCGTCGGATACACCGTCTCGGTCTGATTTTCAAGGAACACTTCTTCTTGTTTTGCCGATATAGCGCTGCCTTGGGCGGTATATCTTCTGCTTCGGATCTTTCTTCTGCTCTATAAGGTGTGTTATCCACCCTACGGTACGCCCTATGACGAAGATAGGAGTGAACATCTTTTTTCTGATCCCCAACGCTTCCAAAATCGTTCCTGAGTAGAAGTCGATATTTGGGTAGAGGTTTCTCTTTACGAAATACTCGTCACTCAAAGCTATCTCTTCGACTCTGTCTGCTATCTCTATCAGCTTCGAACTTATACCTATCGTATCTCTAAGCTCGTCTCTTAGCTCCTTCAACACTCTTGCACGCGGGTCGAAGTTTTTGTATACCCGGTGTCCGAAGCCCATGAGCCTGAATGGGTCGTCGGGGTCTTTCGCCCTTTTGATGAACTCATCGACTTTTTCGACGCTTCCTATCATCTCAAGCTGCGCTATGACAGACTCGTTGGCTCCACCGTGGGCCCTTCCCCAAAGAGCGTTGATACCGGCGACAACCGCCGCATAGGGGTGGGCTCCGGTAGATCCTACAGCACGCACCGTCGTGGTCGATGCATTCTGCTCATGGTCTGCATGAAGCATGAATATCTTGTCGAGCGCCCGTACTTCGACATCGGTTACTTCCGTCTTCCCGGTCGGAAAGGCCCTCATCATATATAGAAAGTTTTCGGTGAAGTAGCGATCCATATCGGGGTATATGAGCGGGTAACCCATGGAGTGGCGATAGGTAAAGGCCGCCAAAGTCGGCATCTTGGCGATAATCCTGCGCGCCATCTCCATGAACTCTTCATCCTCTTTTACATTCAGGTGCTGGTGGTGGAAGGCACTGAGCGCCGAGACGGCCGAAGATAGAATGGCCATAGGGTGGCCATTGTCCGGAAATGCCCTGAAAAGATACTTTATTCCTTCATGCGGATAGCTTTTCGTTCTTATATCCTGCTCGAAATCTTTATACTCCCGCTCGCCCGGCAGTTCGCCATGCAGAAGAAGGTAGCACACCTCTATATAGTTCTTCTTTTCGGCCAGCTCCTCTATCGGGTAGCCTCTGTAGAGAAGTTCCCCTTTCTCGCCGTCGATATAGGTTATAGCCGACTGGCATGTAGCCGTCTCCGTCAGGCCGTTATCGTACGTATAGGCGCCGATTTCCCTTTTGAAGCCGGAAATATCGACTACCGGAGCGCCCAAAGTGGACTCCAGCAACTCGAACTCACCGCTTTGACCAGTTTTTTCGTTCTTTATCGTAAGTTTAGCCATTTTTTTCCTCCTTCTTAACCCGCCGAAGCAACATAACCGGGCATCCTGTTCAGCGCCAAAACCTGCGCCTCCTCACTTCCCAAAAGATCTTTTTCAAGAGCACTCTTCTCAAATCCGCACCCTAAATAGTCCACTATCAGTTCGACATCTTTGAGTGCGTTACCAAGACAACTTGTCGCACCCGGTGAAGGCGTCATATTGAAGACGATACCCTCTTTCGTATCAATTTTAGCTTCACCGAGAAGCAGCTTTTTCTCTCTTTTATCGATTATCTGAGGTCTTAAACCCCCTACATGCTCCGCAAACTCTATGTCACTCTCCGTAAGAGTCGGAATAATCTTTTTCGCCTCTTTCAGAAAGAGTCCCTTTCGTATGCCGGGAACCTCGTACATCATATTTTTCAAGACATAATCTCTTATATCCTCATCCGAGAGAAGATCGTAGAAGACTTTCATAACCGATTTGTCGGGTTTCAAAGATGAGAAAAACTCAAGATAGGTATTCTCTCTGTAACGCTCCAGTTTCGGAAGTGCAAGTGCGGTAGGACCGAACCTGGTTTTCCCCTTTTCGAGAATGTCTGGGTCTCCGTGAATAGCCGCGAAAGGGAGCTTGTCGTTTTGTACGGTGTAGACTTTCGAACCGAGAATGGAAGCCGGCGCGTAGTAGAAACTTCCGCCTATAGGCAGACATGCATACTCTTTTCCATAACCCATTTTGTGCGCATGCAAAAGAGAGTGTGCACCTGCATTTACTACGACATAATCTGCAAAATATTTACCTTTCGGCGTCAAAAGCTGGAACTTGTCGCCGAGTTTCTCTATCTGGTAGACTTCACAATCAAGATGAACGTCACACACACCTTTCGTCTCTTTTTTTGCGTTGTCGGCGAAGGTTTCGGCTATAGCCCCGAAATCGACTGCACAATACTCGTTGAGTGCCCCCATAGCGACTATATCTTCATCTCTTCCTTCCACGAGCTTTGGCTCTATCGAAGCGAGGTCATCTTTTGAAAAGAGTTCCAAATATGGGTAGAGCTGCTTGAATCTCTCAT
>Ga0256833_1003687_pt1 | contig 10431 bp, 7 predicted proteins | sample 356284metaG_FD_190535 | JGI IMG/M metagenome (GOLD analysis project Ga0256833, IMG submission 190535) | Hydrothermal vent microbial communities from Mid Atlantic Ridge, Atlantic Ocean - 356-284 | ecosystem: Environmental > Aquatic > Marine > Hydrothermal vents | place: Atlantic Ocean: Mid...
TAGATAGCGCTTTAGCTGCCGGTGTTAGGGAAAAATTCTTGCTCGTAGTGCCTGTTTTTTTTATCGCTCCCCGTATTTGATTCTCTATCTGTTTGGTCAATTTGCGTTCTTCCCGTTGTTTCCGCTTAATTTGTGCAATATATTTTTGCTTTTTTCGACGATATTTTTTGACTAATTGTTCCTGCTTGTCTTTTTCAGAAGAAATTTGTTCTTGTTCATACATTTTTTCATCAATCAAATTTTGTTTCACGGTTTTTTTAACCGCCAAACTATCATTAAGAATCTGTAAAGTCAAGGCTTTTTTCCGGATACTGTCTCCTTGATTTTTTCGATATTGGGTATATTGCTTCATATATTGAAAACGTTGAAAACCTTGATAAAAGTTCTCAGATGACAAAATAAAAAGCAATTGGCTGTTTTTGGATTGATTTTTATAGGATTTATAAATCAAATCGGAATATTCTTTTTTTAATGCGTCTAACTCATTATTAAGTAATTTAATTTCACGGGTGTTCTTATCAATTTCTCCGGAAATAGCAAGAATCTCATCTGAAATAGTAGCTATCAATTCTTTTCGAGTAGTAATTTTTTGATTGAGATCTTTAACTTCGTTGCTCAAACTCCGTTCTTTTTTCTTCGTATTGTCTAGATATTTTTTAATCTTACTGATTTCTTTTTTAAGAGCAATCCGCTTGGCCTGCAACTTGGATCTATTCGATTTTTGAGCTATAACCGGCACAGATGCCATAAAAAACAACCAAAATACAATGAACAATTGCTTCTTGTTATATGTGATGAAAGTATTACAAACCATTTATTTTAATTTCTTTATAATTTTCCGGTATTCGAAACGGAAAGGATAATTTTTTATTTACTTCCACCGATCGAATATCCATATCTATCCGGGTCGATTGTGCACCGGTAGTGGCGAGAATATTCATTTCTTTCGGAAAATAAACCCCTTGAATCTTGTGATAATCCGGATATACCAGCGTTAAATTTTGTGTACCTTCAATATTTTGAATTCGTTGTTTATTCAATTTAAAAATTTGTGGATTAATCCAATAAAAAACCAATAAATTCATGATGGGATCTTTGGGTTTTAACAAGTAGGATTGCTGGTCTATTTCCCTTGTAAATTTAGTGTTTTTCACATTAAAAACCGCTTGTCCTGTCAAAAGGTTTTGAAGTTGATAAAAATCTAAATTGCTACCTAATGCTTCATTAATCAAGGAAAAATCTCCGTCAAAATAGGTGTGTTTGATTTTTTCATAATATTGAACACGGGTAGGAGTTATCTTAATCTTGGCAACCGGAAATCCTAGGAAAGAACCACTCATCCAGATGATTTCGTCTTTTTGCATACGCAATTTGATTGAAACATTTTGGGCGTTTTTTCCATCGTCATAATGCATTCGTATTTTCGCTTGTAGTGTTTCTTTATCAAATGCTTGTTTTTGGTGTTCTTTTATTATTTTTTTTACTGCTAATGATTTTAGCGTCGTTTTTACTTTGGTCGCTTTACAGGATCCTAGAGATAAACTCAATACAATTCCAACAAATAAAAACAGTCGTTTTTTCATAATTCTACTATTTGTTATGTTGTTGGCAATTTTTGTACCAATTCTTTGTACTGGCGCACCTTTGTCTGATTCTGCTCCATTTGATATAAGTCTATTAACAGGTTGTAAAAGTGCTTTAACATAGTCGTATCATCAAAAATAAAATCCAAACCGGATTCTAAAATTTGGATCGCTTTTTTATTTTCTTGCATCTTACTTAACGCTAAGCCTTGATACCAATATATTTTGGCTTGAGCCGGAAAAAGATTCAGACCGGTTTTGCTGTCTTTTAACAAGGCTGAATAATCTTTTGCCGTCTTTTCTTTTTCCAACAGCTCCTGCAATATTTTAAAATCTTTGTTCTTGGAAAAATCCCTTTGAAGTGCCGCGATGCTCTTGTTTTCTACCGGTGGTTTTACATCAACTATCGTTTTGTTTTGTGGTTTTGAATTAAAAAATTTCTGATAAAAATCAACTGAAGAAATGTAGATATTCTTTTGGTCTATTTCCAGCAGCAATCTACGTCCCTCTTCCATAGATTTGGTATAATAGTAAAGCTGTAACAGACCTTCGGCAGCTGTTGGTTTTAGAGCATACATTCTTTTTTGAATGACGATTGCTTCAGGGTAATTCCTTTGTTTTAAATAAATAGCTTTTAATAAATCCAAAATCCAATACTTATCAGGCTCCCGTTCCAATGCTTTATGACAATAATACGTCGCATCCATATATTGTTTTAGAACATACAGATTTTTAGCTTTTTCAAACAACATGGCGACATTGCTCGAATCAATTTTTTCACAAACAGCTAGTGCGGTCAATGCTTTATCGTAATTTTCAATATTCCTTTGTTTTACCGCATCTATAAAATGAGATTCAAATTGTAAGAAATCCCGTTCTTTTTGTAATTCTTCTTTAGAAAAGGCATGCGCACCTTGTATCTTTTCTTCTGTAGCATCTTGCGCAAAAAACAGCAAGGGAAATAACCATAAAACAATATGTATAAATAAAAATTTCATCTATTTTAATTCTGAATAATCGCCTAAACTTACACTGGTAAATTTTCCGTTAAAAAACACCTTATTACCAATCATTGCATTGTCCAAAGAAGCGTTGGTTATCTGCACCTCTTTTTGAATCAATGAATTTTTGATGGTCGAGTTTTCAATACGGCTACCGGCACCTAAAGAAACATACGGTCCTAGCGTGCTATTAATCAACTCAACTCCGGTTCCTATGTAGCAAGGAGGAATGATTTTTGAGTTATTTAATACAACATCCGGTGCCACCAATGCTTCATCGGAATCGGATAAATATTCCAATACCTTTCTATTGGTTGCTACCGTTACCTCTTTATTGCCATTATCCATCCAATCGGTTACCGTGCCGGGAACAAATGCAGCGCCTTTACGTTTTAAATTCTCCAACGCATCGGTCAGTTGGTATTCGTCTCCTCTACCACGAATATCATGATCGATCAAATAATCAATTTCTGCACGAATCCGTTCCGCTTGTTTGAAATAATAAATACCTATAATGGCTAGATCCGATACAAATTCTTTGGGTTTTTCAACAAAATCGGTAATAATTCCATCTTGCATCTTCACCACGCCAAATTGTTCTGGGTTCGCTACTTTCTTCACCCAAATCACACCATCATTACTATCATCTAAAGTAAAATCTGCTTTAAATAGCGTATCGGCAAAAGCAACAACACAAGGGCCCTCCAACAAGGTTCTGGCTTGATAAATAGCGTGAGCTGTTCCCAAGGGCTCTTCTTGAACAAAAACTTGTGCTTTAGCCCCTAATTTAGCCGCAATGGCAATCAATTTTTCTTCAGTATCAGCCGGGAAACCTTTAGATGCCGGGCCTATGATAAAACCGATATTGGCTACTTGTTGCCCTACCACGGTAACAATTTCTTCTACCAATCTTTGAACAATCGGCTTTCCGGCAATAAGAGTGAGCGGTTTAGGAACAGTTAATGTATGCGGTTTAAGACGAGATCCAATACCCGCCATCGGGATAATAATATTCATTTTATTGATAATTTATATGCAATGGGTTTAAAAACGGTAAAGATAGTATCCTATTATTCAAATAGCAAATATCTATCATAATGATACGCATTTTTATAAAAATAAGTATCTTGCTTTTTTTAAATAACAAAGGTAAATGGAATTAATAGACCCTAAAATTTTGGAATATGTAGCACTTCATTCAGAAGAGGAACCTGTATTATTACAACAATTACGAAAAGAAACATGGCAAAAAGTACTGGTTCCCAGAATGCTCAGCGGGCATCTGCAAGGTCGGTTATTATCGCTTATTTCTAAAATGATTCGGCCCAAAAATATATTAGAAATAGGTACTTATACCGGCTATGCAACACTTTGTTTGGCAGAAGGATTAGCCGATAATGGGCTTATTCATACAATAGATCACAATGAAGAATTAGTAGATTTCCAGAAAAAGTACTTTAAACAAGCTGATTTAGACACCCGTATCAAACAATACACCGGAGAAGCCCTGACGATTCTTCCCACCTTACAACAAAGCTATGATCTGGTTTTTATTGATGCCGACAAGGTGAACTACAGCCGGTATTTTGACCTGGTAATAGACAAGGTGAATAAAGGAGGTATTATATTGTCTGATAATGTTTTATGGAGTGGAAAAGTGATTGAAAAAGTAAAGAAAAACGATCGGGATACAAGTGCAATTATAGCTTATAATCTTAAATTAAAAAATGATAAAAGAGTAGAAAATTTACTCTTGCCCATTAGAGATGGAATAAATATAAGCCGAAAACTATAAGAAGTTTTAAAAATTTATAGATTTCCTTGTAAAAGTTTAAAATATATTTTATAATTTTGCGTACAAGTAAGTTCCTTTATATTTAAAGAACTCGAAAGTAATTATTGAAAATAATCTAATTTAATTTATTTAAAATGAAACATGTAAAAGTTGCCATTTTGGCTTTGTTGGTTTTTGTTGGTTTCAACAACCTAAATGCACAGGATAGAAATAATCCTTGGGCTGTAAATTTTGGTATCAACGCTATCGATTTTCATCCTACCAATTATGACGGTAATCTTAATGATGACGGTTATAGTTCAGAGTGGTTTGACGAATTTTTTAACGTTAATGACCATTACAATGCATTACCAACTATTTCTAGTGTCTCTGTGAGTCGTTATTTAAGCGACGGTTTTACTTTGGAAGTAGCCGGTAGTGTGAACAAAATAACTAAAATGGGAAATAACCCGGAATACAATCCCGGTAATCTAGCTTTTTTAGCTGTGGATGGAAATGTCAAATATGGTTTACAGAACCTATTTAATACCACCGGATGGTTTGATCCTTATGTAGCTGCCGGTGGTGGATACTCTTGGTTTGAAGGTGATGGTACCGGTACCCTTAACGGTATTGTAGGAATGAACTTTTGGATTTCTAAACATGTAGCATTTAATATTCAAACTGCTTATAAACACTCCTTTGATAAACAATTCGCTCCTTATTTTCAACATACAGCCGGTCTATCTGTTAAATTCGGTGGTGTAGATACTGATGGTGATGGTATTTATGATAACGATGATGCGTGTCCTGAAACCTTCGGATTAGAAGCCTTTAACGGATGTCCTGATACAGACGGTGACGGTATTAAAGATGGTGACGATGCATGTCCTAATGTAGCCGGTACAGCAGCATTCAAAGGTTGCCCTGATACAGATGGTGACGGTATTGCCGATCCGGATGATGCGTGTCCTAAAGTAAAAGGAAGCAAAGCGAATAACGGTTGTCCTGATACAGACGGTGATGGTGTATTGGATAAAGATGATAACTGTGTGGACGTAGCCGGTCCTGCTGCCAACAAAGGTTGCCCTTGGCCTGATACAGATGGTGATGGTATCTTAGATAAAGATGATGCGTGTCCTAAAGTAGCCGGTGTAAAAGAAGAAAAAGGATGTCCTGCTAAACCTAAAGAAGTAATTACTGTAGAAGCTAAAGCACAATTAGATGCTTATGCTAAAACTATTTATTTCAACAGTTCCAGAAGTACATTCAAATCCGGTGTTACTACCAAATTGGATGCTATTGCTGAAATTATGAAAGAATTTGGTGATGCAAAATTTGTAGTTGCCGGACATACCGATAGTCAAGGCGCTAGTAGCTACAATCAAAAACTTTCTGAAAAAAGAGCTGCTGCTGTAGTTACTTACTTAGTAAGCAAAGGTATTGCTGCTGATAGATTATCTTCTGTTGGATACGGTGAAGACCAACCAATAGCCACTAATAAAACAAGAGCCGGTAGAGCTCAAAACAGACGTGTTGAAATTAATTTGAGAAAATAATTGTAAAACACCTCTTATATTAATCTTACAAAAAGCCTTTCCGCTCGGAAAGGCTTTTTTTTATGAATAACTTTCCGGTTTATTTGTATCTTAGCACAACGAATGTAGTGTATGAATTCATTTCTTTTACAAGTTGCTGAAAATATTCTTGCTGAAAACAACGATTTAGCGAACCATATATTGGTCTTACCCAACCAAAGAGCCGGTATTTATCTCAAAAAAGCCTTTAAAGATATCGGTGCTAAAACGATGTTTTTACCTGAAATTGTCACTTTTGATCGATTTGCTGAAACTTTATCCGGGATTCCTAAAATACCCGCCATTGAACTACTCTTTGACTTTTATACCATTTATAAACGTATAACCCCTTCAAATCAAATCGAATCCTTTGAATCTTTTTCGCAATGGGCTCCTAGCCTCTTAGACGATATGAATCAAATAGATGCCTACTTAATCCAACCAAAAGACATCTTAGGAACCTTAAAAGATATCAACCAACTTCAAAATTGGTCACCCGATACGGAACTGACACAAAACTATTTGGCTTTTTTTCAAAAATTAGAATCCTATTATTACGAATTAAGAAAAGAACTCTTAGAGCATAAAAAAGCATACCAAGGCTTGATATTTAGAGAAGCTGTAAAAAATGTACATCTGTTTATTGAAAACACCCGTAAACATATCATCTTTATAGGATTCAATCATCTCAATACAAGTGAAACTCAGATTGTACAAGAATTATTGGAAGCCGGTAGAGCAAATATCTATTTTGATATATCTAAAGAGTTGTTAGAATCGCACGCAGGCATATTTATCCGGAAATATTTAAACACTTGGAATTATTTTAAAACACACCAACCTCATTGGATTCAGCATACCAACATACAACCGGAAATAATAGAAATTATCGGTGCATCAAAAAATGTCGATATGTTTAAGTATGCCGGAGAACTTTTGGAAAAGAACAAAAATACAGAAAAAACGGCCATCGTACTGGCCAACCAAAACTTGCTGCCAATCGCGATGAATTCACTGCCTAAAACAGTTCAATCGGTCAATATCACTATGGGAATGCCGTTAAAACAAGCGCCCTTTTCTGATTTAGTCCTAGCTGTTTTTGAATTATTTACCCATCATCATTCACAAAAAAAAGAGGGTTATTATTACAAAAAAATATTTAAAATTATTCAACACCCCATTATTCAAAACAATCTGACAAACAGCTATCTGATCTATCAAAAATTAGTTAAACAAAACAAAGCCTTTATAAGCTATCAAGAGATTATAAACACCTGTGATTCAGCCGTTGACATAGCCTTGCTGGACATTCTTTTTAAGCCTCTGGAACAACAAAATTTACATGGTTTTCTATCCAAACTACATCACCTAATTGACACGCTAAAAGATACAGTTCGTGATTTTGAGAGAGAAATCTTATACCAACATTTCCAATTAATACATCAATTGGAACATTTGATTTCAAAATACAATTACATCCATTCCATCAAATCCTTATATCAAATTTATAAACAATTGCTGTTTTCTGAAAAAATTAATTTTATCGGAGAACCCTTACAAGGATTGCAAGTAATGGGGTTTTTGGAAACACAAGCCATTGACTTTGAAGAACTGATCATTACCTCTTTAAATGAAGGAATCTTGCCCGGAAATAAACAGTCCAATAGTTTTATCCCCTTTGATGTTCGCAAACATTACGGATTACCAACCTATCAAGAAAACGATGCCATCAGTCAATATCATTTTTTAAGATTACTACAACGAGCTAAAAAAGTAAGTTTACTCTATACCGTTCAAACCGATAGTTTTGGTGGTGGTGAAAAAAGCCGTTTTTTAACGCAACTCACTTGGAAATATCCTCATATAGTACAGCAACTAATTCATACACAAGTTCCTGTTGGAATTCAGGAGCCAAAGTCCATAACCAAAACATCCGAAGTAATGGAAAAATTGGATCTGCTGGCTCAAAAAGGGGTTTCAGCATCGGCTTTAGGATTATATTTATATAGTCCTATCCACTTTTATTATGAAAAAATATTGGGGGTCAAAGCCTTCCAAGAATTAGAAGAAACCATAGAAAGCCATACGATGGGAACTGTTATGCACGACACACTGGAAGCGCTGTACAAACCTTTTATCGGAAAAATATTAGAAGCAGATTCATTACGACAAAGCTTGAAAAATATAAAATCACAAGTAATCATCGGATTTCACAAAATTTATCCCAACGGACAATTTGAGTATGGAAAAAATAAATTAATATTTGAAGTTATTGTCAACTTTGTCCGAAGATTTATAGAAAGTGAAATTCGAGCTATTAAGTACGGCAAACAAATCAAAATCATAGCATTGGAAAAAAAATTATCACACAAAGTAAAGTTCCCACGATTAAATCGCAGGATGCTGTTTCATGGTTTTGTAGATCGAATCGATGAAATAAACGGTGTGGTACGCATTGTAGATTATAAATCGGGTATGGTACAAGCCGGAAATCTAAAATTGGACACTATTTCAAAAATAAAAGAGGATTATAAATACGCCAAAGCCTTACAGGTGCTCTTGTATGCCAAAATGTATATGGAAAGTCCGCTCTATGATAAAAAGAAGGAATTACAAGCCGGAATTGTCAGTTTTAAAAACCTTAAAAATGGGTTTATTCCGGTAAACTTTGCAACGGGAAGAAAAAAAGATTTTTCCATAACTCCTGATATCATTCAAGAATTTATGGTGCATTTGGAAGATTTATTACTTGAAATATTCGATACCTCCATAGCTTTTACAGAAAAAGAATCCTTACAATGATTTTCCTTACCTATTTAACCTCTATACAACTAATAACGTGAGCTTGACATAAGAAAATAATGCGTCCTATTACAAATCATTGAATTTTTGCTTCGATTCTTACATCGAACTTCCGTTAAAATAGAATCTACCCATTAGAATCTACTGAAAAAATAGCAGTAAAGTTGTAAGCTTTTTGTATTTTTGCGACTTATTTATTATGTATCTTAAGTTACAAAGTAATAAAATAAAAAACTGTCAATTTGTCGGCTGAAATTAACGGCATACTTATTGCCAAAAACCAAGCAATAACTATTTAAAAATAAACAACATGACTGAAATGTTAACGAAAGAAGCCTTCTTAGAAAAGGTTTTTAATTTTGAGAAAAATAAAGAGTGGAAATTCGAAGGTAACGTACCTTGTATCATTGACTTTTACGCAGATTGGTGTCAACCTTGTAAAATGGTCGCTCCGATTCTAGAAGAACTCAGTGAAGAATACAAAGGAAAAATCAATATCTACAAAGTAGATACCGAAGCAGAACGTGAATTATCAGCTGCCTTTGGAATTCGTAGTATTCCATCTATGCTATTCTGTCCGGCAGATGCCGAACCGCAAATGGCAACCGGCGCCCTACCTAAACACAACTTAGAACAAATCATAAGTGAAGTACTTAAGGTAGAAAAATAAACCAACTCACAAACATGTTTGTAAAGCCAATTAGTTCAGTCTGATTGGCTTTTTTTAGTACCTTTGAAATTCTTAATCGAATCATTCTATGCAAAATAATAAAAGAATATGTGTAATTGGTGGAGGAAGTTGGGCTACAGCCATTGTCAAGATGCTTACTGAAAATAGCGATGAAATTGGTTGGTATATGCGTAGTATTTATGCCATAGAGCATTTAAAAAGACACGGACACAACCCCAGTTATTTAAGCCAAGTGACTTTTGATAAGCATAAACTACAGCTCTTTAATGATATAAACCAAGCCGTAAAATATGCTGATTATCTGATTTTTGCCGTTCCTTCTGCCTTTTTACAAAGTGAATTGGATAAACTAAAAACACCTTTACAAGATAAATATATCTTTTCTGCAATAAAAGGGATTGTGCCGGAATCCGGATTGATTGTAGGAGAACATTTTAAAACAAACTATCAAGTTTCTTTCGAAAATTTTGGCGTCATAACAGGACCCTGTCACGCAGAAGAAGTCGCTATGGAACGGCTTTCTTACCTGACTATTGCCACACAAAATCCAAAACTGGGAGAACAGATGAGTACATTCCTCAAAAGTGAGTATATAAAAACCACCCTATCCGATGATATTATTGGAACCGAATATGCGGCTATGCTTAAAAATATATTTGCCTTAGCTGCCGGTATTGCCCATGGATTAGGTTATGGAGATAATTTTCAAGCAGTATTGATGAGTAATGCCATACGTGAAATGAAACGCTTTACCAAAAAAGTGTGGAAAACCAAACGGAACATCAACAACTCTGCCTATTTGGGCGACCTTTTGGTAACCGGCTACTCTGTTTTTAGTAGAAACAGAACCTTTGGAAATATGATTGGAAAAGGTTATACCGTAAAATCAGCAATGATGGAAATGAAGATGGTAGCCGAGGGTTATTATGCAACCAAAAGCGCCTATAAAATCAATCTGATAAACAAAGCCCGTACTCCTATTATCGATACGGTGTACCATATT
>Ga0256833_1003688_pt1 | contig 10427 bp, 20 predicted proteins | sample 356284metaG_FD_190535 | JGI IMG/M metagenome (GOLD analysis project Ga0256833, IMG submission 190535) | Hydrothermal vent microbial communities from Mid Atlantic Ridge, Atlantic Ocean - 356-284 | ecosystem: Environmental > Aquatic > Marine > Hydrothermal vents | place: Atlantic Ocean: Mid...
ACTCACCATCTGGCAGATCCACTTTTCCAATAGGCATTATGTAAGTTGAGTGTCTAAAAGCCATAGCTCCATCCGAAACGATAAAAAAACCGCCTTTAGCAAAAGATTTGTCGTATTTGACATTGAAATGCGCTCCTTGTAGCCATTTGTATGGATTTAAATTTCCATTTATTTTGATGTATGGGATTCGAACGGTAAGATGGTCGACCATGAAGTAAACATATTTATCATCAATTCTGATTTCTATATCTTCCATCTTTGACGCCTCGTAAAGAACTTCTACAGTAGCGGGCGTTGTGGAAAAGTTAATTGTTCTGTTAGTTAAAGAATCGAACATTTCAAGCACACCCGTATTATACACCCCGTTGTAGATGAAAACTTTCTTGGGATCAACCATCCAGTGAACAAATGAAAATATATCTGCCCGATAAGAATGTGATCCTTTTGCCAAGAAATGAGCTTCTGGCTTGGACATCTTGCAAATTTTTTCGTTTGGAATGGTTAACGGTGGTATTTCCTCAATATTTTTCAACGGTGTAAGCAACCTGCCTTCCCAAACCGGAGTTCCTTTCTTTGTTTTGAAATTTCTCGCCCATTTTAGCGCAGTTCTGCCACCAAAAGCCCCTGTAGGAGCCCCATCTGGCACATGCACATCGGCGAACACATCACCGAATTTCGAATGGAATATCAATTTATTCTCCTGTGGTAGAACTTTTAAATAAACTATATTTAATGAATATCCCATGCGTGTGGCTCTTCTGACTATTTCTTTCTCATCCAATTTTGTTCAACTCCTTTCTAAATCTCTTTGCCTCTTCTACCGAAAGCACGGCGTCTGCCATCACTTTATAATGGAGCAAATTGTAAATCACGTCGGCAACCGTTACCACGTCTTCGTCTTTGAAAGCGCTGTATATCGGATGATTTTCCAATTCTATCGTAATATTGTCACCAAATATGTAAATCGTTGGCTCTGAATGTGTAGCTTTCTTTAACGCTCTTCGAAATGTTTCACCTAACATCTTCATAGTTTCTTTTTTAACCATTATCGCCATTTCCAAATTTTCAATCATTTCTTGCAATTTCATACATTTCCACCTCCTTAAAGGCTAAAAGCTCTTCTCCAATAAATCTAAACAACAATTTCATGCGAACCATCCCAAGATGTAAGCTCCAAAGCATACGATTGAAATCAACTCGAAAACTACGGCAATTTTTGTCTTGACGTTCAGTGCTTGAAGCAAACCAGCTATCACGAACAAAACCATTCCAATTAAGAAAACGGACTTTAGCATCATTTTTTATCCTCCAATCCCATTTCATGTTTATATGTCTCAATCGCTTTTTGAAGTTCCTTTTCTTTAATGGATTTCCATAATTCTCTCTGCACTTTTTCAATTCCTGCTCTAATATCCTCAAGCAAATAATAAGTCAACTCAGTGATAGCCTGTACACGCTTGTCCACAACTAATGAATCTATAGCCCTCGAAATGCTTTCTGTGGCAGAAATCTTACGTGATGCATTATCTAAAATATCACTTAATCTTTTCTCATTTATTTTAAATTCTTTCTCTTCTTTCATTCTTCACCCACCTCCAAGTTTCATATTCAAATCGCTTTTCCGTTCACAGTAAATCATCACACTCTTCAACATCTTCAAAAACATCTTTGTATGGTTCGGCTTCAGGTGTGCCTTCGTGAATATATATATGCTTAGGCGTGTAAGGGAATGTTATTTTCAATTTTGAACGCCAACCAGTAAAAGCTCTCCCAAACCTGTCCACAAAAACTATTGCCTCAATATCGTAAGCCTCACCTGTTTCCTTATCTTTGAAAACCGCCGAGTATCTTTTATTTTGCAAACCCGCTTCTCCAACATCTCTCCATTCATCTTCGGAGCCAGTAAGAGGAGAAAGTGGTTCAAAACGTGCTAGCTTTTCAAAAACATTCAACACTATCTGTCCGCTTACTCCACTATGCTTTTGTTTGGCAAAAGTTTCCAGCAATTCCTCTACCGCTTTCGCAATTTTTCCATTATAAGGGCTGTCTTTCTCATACCAACCTTCACGTCTCAACTCTTCTTTCCCAAATCTCACAAGATTACTTTCCGTTCTCGACATTCTTATCATCTCCTTATTTTCCTGTACTTCCAAAGCCTTGGTCGCCACGTTCTGATTCAGAAAGTATACCTTTTTCCAACACGGCAGCGCACGGTAAGATTATCAATTGAGCTATCCTGTCACCCGCTTTAACCACATAGTCATATCCGGAGATATTCGCCAAATTCACCATTATTTCTCCCCTGTAGCCAGCGTCTATCACACCGCCCATAACGAAAATGCCTTTTGACGCCATCGATGAGCGCTCTTTAACAAGCCCGAAATAGCCGTCTGGAATTTCCACGTGAACGCCAGTGTGAATCATTGGAACGAAATCTTTCGCTTCTATCACCACATCTTCTTTGCTTTCCAAATCGAAGCCGGCATCATTGTAATGCTTGTGAAACAGTAAAACATTCGAAATCACTTTTGGAATTTCATTCATTTTTCCATCCCCTTTCTGTAAACGATTTCCGCCGCATGAAGGTTATTGGATAACCAATTAATCACTTCTTGCCCTTTCATTTTTTCTGTTACTGCAAAAAAGTAATCATTATCATACACTGAATGCATGTAAAAAACATTTTCTTTTATAGCACCTCCATGATATATTTCCACGCCTCTATCTTCTGTGTCTTTGTGAAACAAAATAGAAGCAAATTCTTGTAATAGCAAATTAAAAAACTCGGAAATTTTATCTCTTTGCTCAAACAAAAGTTTGTTGTAAAGTACTGGTTTTCTCAAATATATCTTTTTTAAAAGGTCTTTCAAGTAAGGATTTTCAACAATTGAGAATCTCGGCTCAAATATATCGCTGGATACAGATGCATGCAGAACGCCTGCACAGCAAATGGCATTTTCCACAAACGTTTCATGTTCAAAGCTGTTAACTCTTATCCACTTTCTGGTTTCTTCAACGAACACATCATCATCCCAACCGTCGAGCGCTTGACGTAATGCCGCAACACGATATTTCAAACTATCATCCCATATTTCATCTTCATATTTGATCAACGGCTCTAATTCTTGAACTTCCGGTGGAAAGTCATTAACTGTAAGATTTTTGACAAATTGCTTGGTAAGTGCCTGCAAAAGCCTTTCTAATTCTTTACCATGTTCTACCACACCATCTGATAGTTTTAAGAATATACGTTTTTCTGTTCCTGTTGTTGAAATCTGTCTTCCAATCAATTTAAACGTTTTGTTGTTTCTCTTTTTTAAAGCGTCAGTGTAAATGATTAACATTTTCTCATCTCCCTTTTTATTAATTAAGCTTGTAACCGCCAAGGATTCTCAATTGTACTTGGAAGAATGTCCATCAGCATTAAAGCCTCATATATAGTTATCAATCCGTGTTCAAACAAGCCTTGTATGTATTCTATTTTATTCCATTGAGCTATTTTAGATATATCCACATTCTGGTCATTGATTTTCAACTGAATAGTCATCTCGTTGGGCTCTTTATGAGTGTTTACATCTACATCGAATTGAACATCAAACCCAACTGTATGATTTTTTAAATAAATCACAAACATTTTTATCTCCCCTTTCTATAAACAACCTGCGCTTCTTCAAAGCCATTGCTCAACCAATCAATCAACTCTTGCCCCTTCATTTCTTCTTTCATTACAAAGAAGTAATCTTTGCCATATACCGAAAGCATATAAATAGCATTTTTCCTTATTTCGCCACGATGGTATATTTCTTCGCTGGTAGTAAGCAAAACCGTTGAAAATTCTTGCATTAACAAATTAAAAAAATTAGAAATTTCATTTCTCCTTTCAAACAGTAGCTCATTATAAAGAGTTGGTTTCCTTAAATAAACTTTGTTCAAAATATGTCCCCAATATGGATTGCCCACAACAGTCATCAATTGAGGCTCAAATATATCACTTAATACTAATTCGCTTAAAATACCAGCTTGGCAAATAGCGTTTGCTAAAACTATTTCATGTTCAAAACTTTTAATTTCCTTTCGTTGCCAATAATCCTCAATAAAATCTTCGTTTTCCCAACCGTCAAGTACTCGTCGCAACAGTGAAACGTAATTTTTCAAACGGTCATCCGATATTTCGTCTTCGTATTCAATTAACGGCGCCAATTCTTGAATTTCTGAGGGAAGGTCTTCGTTTTTTAAGTTTTTGATAAATTGTTTAGTTGTGTCATACAAAAGCTTTTTTAATTGAGCACCGGCTTCTATCACTTCGTTTGACTGTTTCAGAAATATGCGATCGTCTTTTCCTGTTCCAAGAACATGCCTTCCAATTAGCCCGAATGTTTTATTATTCCTTTCTTTTAAGGCATCAGTGTAAATAATCAACATTTTTATCTCTCCTTTCTTGTTTCACTCATCATTTCAAACAATTCTTTGTATGGTTGAGCTTCAAGAGTTCCTTCATAAATGTAAGTCGTCTTTGGAATGTATGGAAATGTTATTTTTATATGTGATTCTGCGCATGTAAAGCGTATGCCTGCTTTTTCAACAAATACAATCGCATTCATGTGATAAGCTTCGCCTGTTATTTTGCTTTTGTACACTGAAGGGCATTTCACGTTTTGCAACGCAAAGCCAGTATCTTTCCATTCGTCATTTGAGCCCGTAAGCACTTGCGTTTTTCTCACCTTCTTTAACTTCGGCGCTTTGCAACGCCCATTTGATTTTCGTAGCTTCCTCTTTTGTTATCAGTTCATTGCTGTAAATCGTTATCTCTTCGGATGGATAAACATCATAGAAAGTGGTCATCAAGTCTCGCCAATCTCCTGGTTCGTGATCGTCATCACCAAGCCGTGGCCTCTTTGAATTCAGATCGTAGATTATCCAGTTATCGTTGATAGTGTATTGTACATCCTCTTCACCAGTGATTTTCTTTATTATTTGTGCGATCTGTTCTGCGATCTGTTCCATGTTATCCATGTAGGTGTGGCGGCACTTCTTTGTTTCCCCAAGAAATTCTCCAAAACTTTTCACTTTTCTCATTTCCTTTCGACCTCCTCTTCTAACTTCTGAATTCTCTTAGCAAAGGATATTAACTCAATCTTAAAGTTCTTTAAATCAACATCTTCGTAAATCTTGACTTTTTGAATCCAATTTTTTAAAAATTTATCCGAAACTTCCTTGACAAACTCAAAATCCTTATAAAATAGGTAAAGCGCATAAATTGCACTCCCCCGCTCCGAAAAAGTCCCAGCATCAAAATGTGGTTTAGCCGGATGTCTCCCAAAATTCGGAATTCCAATCATTTCGCCTATTTGTTTATTTAAAATATCTCGTTGCTCTTCATTAAAATCTTCTGCTGCCCATTCACTGTAAATGCGCATCTTATCTGTAAAAAACCTGGCGCTAAGAGTTGGCTCCTCTTTTTTTCGGTATTCAAGTTCATAGACTTCGCCACTTTGATCGTGATATCCTATTACTATCATTTCCGATTTGAGCATGACACTTATAAGGCGCTTAATTTCCTCTGCGTGAGCAACAAGCTTTTCCCACGGATTACTCATTTTCTATCACCTCCTATTTTGCGAGCTCGCATTTTGCGTAACTCATTAACATCGTACCAATCAAGTTCTTTTCTGAAAGCTGGTAGTCCAAATCGCTCTTCTAAAGCGCCTCGGTCAACTCCAAGTAATCCGAGAAAGTAGTCCTTAACCTCAATCCCGAACTCTTTTTCCAGCGATCTGATTTTCCTCATTTCAACACTTCCTCAACTTTGCTTATATCCACGGAACCGATCTCTTGCAAAATATCATCTAAATATTCACGGAAATACGTGTATTCGAAGGTCTCCGAAAGTAAGTGTAGCGCATTGAGATATTCATTTGTCGTTCCCTCATCCACGCTGGCTGTCCTGTAATTGTCCAAGAGCACCATCATGGCCTTCCACACACAATGACCATTCTTGATAGTTCCGATCGTCTTTGTCTTTAAAATCTCCTCATAAGCATTCATTTCTCTTCACTCCTTTCGTTTTGTTATACACCCCTATGTTATCATTTATTTGTTTCATTGCAAGTGCATTTGTGTTTAATAATCGTTGCTTTTCTGTTAAGAACTCATTTAGGCATATCCCGCCCCCCTCACATTCCAAACGCTCACTCCATTTCATATAGCCCTATATAGCCGTTAAACGCCTCTTAGAGAAGAGATAATATCTTTTATGATAAAATACCTTTATGAAATACAAAACGTCTTAAATCGGCGTTTAAACGCCATATAAAGCATATCTCTATTTTCAAGCCATTTTGCTTATTCATATACCATACCCGGGTATGGTATCGGGGGCGGAACGGTTCAGACAAGCTACACGCTTTCTTTCTTTCTTTTCTTTTTATTCTTTTCTTTCTTTCTTTAATAATAACAGTTAGAGAGTAAAGAGACAAGTACTTATTTTTTTAATATATATATTATATATAAAGTAACTATTAGAATAAAAGATACTGTATTAAGTACTTAAGTATTATATTATATATAAAGTAACTATTAGAATAGAAGATACAATATTAAATGCTTTTAAGTATTAATATATAAAGTAACTTTTAGAGTAAGAGATATTATATTAAATTCTTTAAGTACTTAAATATTAATATATAAAGTAACTATTTGAATAGAATAACAGAATTAAAGAATTAAATATTATATTATATATAAAGTGACTATTTTAATTAAAGTAACTGGATATAATTCTCTTTTCTTTATTTCTTTTATTTCTTTATGCCACTTTCTTTCTTTTCTTTCTTTCTTTTCTCTTTAGCGTTTAAATGCCTCTTAGAGAAGAGATAATGGCTTTCAGGTAGTTTTTATCATAAAACACATTTAAACGTCTCTAAGGAGCAAAAGAATACCATATAAGGGAAGGTTTTTATTCAAGCGCTATGACATGCCAAAAAAATAACCGACGTCTCCATTCCTCAGTGCGCAAAGCCTAAGGGAAGACATCGGCAGATATTTAGTCACTTATCATATTTTAACATTTCAACGTTAATCTGTCAAGTCTTTTTCAAATCAAAATTCTTTTTTTGTAATCAGAAATGTGTTATCATAGAAACGGATCGGGGATTCTCGGTCGGCAAGCGGAGGCTTGTTTACTTTTGTGCGAGGGTGGGATTTTCCCATCCTCCTTAATTGAAACTTATTCTTTTTCATTTTGTAACGTGGATATGTTATCATATAAGCGAATTGATTCCCTCCTACCTTTTTCACCACTCCTTTCTTCCTCCTTTTTGTTTATAGTTTCAAAGCGGGCTCCACGCCCGCTCTTTTTATCGGTCAAGTATTAAAGCGTGTAAAGCCTCTCCACTCTCTCGATACTGTTTGAACTTCTCTTTAAAGTCATTTTGATCGGCTTTTCAAAAACACATTTAAAGTCATTTGGCATATTATATTCACTTATAAAAATCCTATAGCCTTCTTTTTTCTTTTGCCTTAACCAGTCGTAAAATTTTTGGTGATCTATATCCGCAGCGTATTTGGAAACGTTTTTGTATGGTGGATCACAATAGATAACACATTTGTCTGGTTCAGGCAGTGGAACTTCCTCATAAGATAAATTATAAAAAGTAATTCCTTTCAGCAGCGGGGATTGTTTGACAGCGTTTCGATAAGCTTTTTCCACATAGTCTCTGTGAGCGTTATTGTGTGCCCAGCTACCCCATTTAGTGCCGCCAAAAGAATACGCTCGTGCCACAAACGCTTTAAACGCCTTTTCATAATCATTTTGCGGTTCATAGTTCTTCCAAAAGTAATAATCTTCCTTGGTAAATTCTTTGTTGTTCTTTGGTAGCTCATCAACATGGTCTCTTATAAACTGTAAAGCGAGAACAATATCGTCCTTGTCGTTAGCTATCCTTTTGTATTTGGTCGGAACTTTATCAATAAAATTGCCACCACCGCAGAACAAATCAACCACATAATCTCCTGGCTTCAATTCTTTCTCCATTATCGGAAAAATGTGTTTAAAGAGCCTTCTTTTACTTCCTGGGTAATTCATTTTCGTCACTCCTCTCGGTCAATTTTATTGTTAGCGAGAAAGTATTATTTCTTTCTTTGGAACCGTTAACATTGAAATTGTTGGGATAGGATAGAATACTTTGATACATACAGGTGTTATTTGAAAACCAAAGCCAAGTTTCTCATTGCTTTCAAGTAATACTTCTTTCAAGCGCTCGTCTTTGATACACAATTCCAGCTGACCACCGACTATTTCGTAAGATAAGCTTTTTAAGTCATTTTCATATTGATATGGCAACCAGTTTTGCTCAATATCTTTGTGTGTGCGTATGGGATGGTAATAGTCGTGATCTATGATAGCGATGGGGATATAGCGTTCTGGATGTGCGAGTAAGTAGTCGTAGACATGATTTTCGATGTTGTCTATTATCTCTTGCATTTTTTCATCCGCACGCTTTTTTATCACTTTCTCAATATCCATTTTTCACACCTCGGTCAATTTTATTGTCAAGCGGAAAGTATATTTATTTATTTCTCCCTCTTAAATGGTGTTCTTTCAAAAAATCAAGAATATTAACATAAATCAGAAACACGTAAAAAGCAAGACGTGGAAACACGCCGATCACCTCCTTAAAAACCCCGCTGGGGCGGGGCGCTAATTGACTTTTATTACTTACTTAGTAATTCTTATGCCAGCGATCACCATAAAACCACCATCGAAAATGAATTTAAACGCTCTCGGCTTGTAGTAAACCGCTCTAACAGTCCCGTTAAAATGCTTAAAAAGCTTATCAAGTTTTGAATAATCGATGGCCATATCCACTTCACTGTTTTTAAAAATCTTGTAGAGCATAACGCTGATATCAGTTGTTGATGATATCTTAAATTCACCTAATTCCACCATCTCGGATTCTTGTATTCTTTGGAGCGCTTCGGTGATACTCGGCCATTTATCCTTCGGTTCTATTTTGTTATCGTCGGCATACCATCCACGTCTCCGTGGGTAATATATTGACTTTACAACATAGCCATCGAAACGATAAAGATATTCCCCATCACTGTAGACATACTTAGACGCCTCTAATTCACCACTTAACTTTCCAAAATCAAACCATTTCTTTGTATTCATTCTCACCACTCCTTTGTTTTTAATGGTATTTATATAATATCATCTTTTATATTTCAATTCAAGAGCATTAATATTAAAATCTTCGGTCGTTTTTGTTTCAAAAAGAAAGTAAAGATAAAATAAAAACCCCCTTGCGGGGGCAAAAACAAAGGAGAGATTTAATTATCATAGTATAAACTTATTTCTTTTTCTATATGTTCAAATAGTTTCGTATAAGTTTTATAGATATCCAGATCGGCGTTAATAAACATTATGCGGTTATTCCACACATCATAGTAATAATTTTCTCTTTGAATATCCCACGAGCCATCGGCAAAAATGTATAAATGTTTGTAAACACCTGTTGTTCCCTCAGCGTTTTTTAATTCCTTTTTCAATTCCATTTTGTTTTTAATTCTCATTTCTCACCACTCCTTTTTTGATTGTCAAATATATGATATCATTTTTCATGTTTCATTTCAAGTCAAATATTGTTAAGTTTCTCGGTCAATTTTGTTTCAAATCGGAAAGTATATTCATTCATTCCATGGCCACTCCGTGTGAAAAATACGCTTGCAAAAAAATTAAGCAAAATACACATGGAACGCTTAGCATCATGATCACGCTCCTATCTTAGAATAATACCATTATAGCAGATCCGTGTTACAAAAACGGGTGTATCCCTGTAAAGTTAACGTAAAAAAATACCCCCCGTGAAGGGGGCAAGAGTGAATGGAAATGAATGTTATTCTATCTCATCGATTGGTACAGATAACATGTAAATATCACTTACTGGCCAGTAAAACCAAATCCCATTTTTGTCCGTTTCAAAATTAAAGTCTAAAAGTCGTTGTTCATCTTCATTGAGCGTTTCTAAGAATTCCTTGATTTTATCATCTTCGAGGTAAAATTCCAGTTCTGAATCGATGATCTTGTAAGATCGGCGATAAAGATCCATAAAATCATGAACGTCAAGCCATTTCTCAATTGTTCTCGGTTGCTTTCTGTAAGGGATCATTGATTCATTTAGAGCCACGTACTCAAATGCAAACTCGTCTTCACCGTTCTCACTTAATAGGTAACCATACTCGCCGTTCTCAATATCTTCGATCCATCGTTGGATCTCGTCTTCCTTGTACACTTCTACTATTTGATTCACTTTTTCGATCTCTTTTTCTCTTTTGCTTGATACTTTTAACATTTCTCACCACTCCTTTTTGTTTTTTAGTCGCTCTTAGCGACTTGCATTATCATAATAGCATAACAAACATTTCAT
>Ga0256833_1003689_pt1 | contig 10426 bp, 8 predicted proteins | sample 356284metaG_FD_190535 | JGI IMG/M metagenome (GOLD analysis project Ga0256833, IMG submission 190535) | Hydrothermal vent microbial communities from Mid Atlantic Ridge, Atlantic Ocean - 356-284 | ecosystem: Environmental > Aquatic > Marine > Hydrothermal vents | place: Atlantic Ocean: Mid...
ACTTTAAAACCCCCGAGGTCAGTGCAGCCAATTTTAAAAATGAACAATGGCTCAGTAAGTACCATTATTTGAAATTCCGGATTAAAGATGATTTGTCAGGTATCAAATCGTATAGCGGTGAAATAGACGGTAAATGGATTCTATTGGAATGGGATTTAAAAAAAGGGGTATTGGTTTATGATTTTAATGATCTAAAATTAACCGGCACCAAACATCAGGTAAAAATACAAGTAACCGACAACGCCGATAATACTAAAACCTTTACGGCAACGTTTTATAGAAAACAAACTCATTAACCTGAACATTCAAAGCATTTTATTTTGAGGAAAAAATTAGTTATTTATCTCATTTTTCTATTTTCCATTCCTGTAATTTGGGCACAAAAAGCCACGATTAAAGGAAGTGTAAAAAATATTTTTGGCGAAGCGGTTCCCAATGTTTCCATATTCTATGATACTCATGGTGCCGTAACAGATTCTATTGGAAATTACCGTATTGCTATTCCCGGAAACAAGGAAATTTCATTGACATTTAAACACCTGAGCTACCATACTGTTTCCAGAAAAATCCGTTTAAAAGCCGGTGAAATTAAAACGATAAACTTGGTACTGCAACCCAATGTTGAAAGTATTGATGAGATTCATATTAAATCCCGTAAAAACGAAGCGCAAGGAATTACCAATGTCCATGTAGAAACCGTCAAAAATTTATCCAGTGCCAATGCCGGAATAGAAAGCACCCTGAAGGTTATAGGATTAGGAACCAGCTCGGACAACGAATTGAGTACACAATACAAAGTTCGTGGTGGTAATTATGATGAAAATTTGGTTTATGTAAATGGAATTGAAGTGTATAGACCCTTTTTGGTTCGTTCGGGACAACAAGAAGGCTTGAGTTTTGTCAATGTAGATATGACCCAAAATGTAAAATTTTCTTCCGGAGGATTTCAAGCCAAATATGGCGACAAGCTCTCTTCTGTCTTGGATATAACTTATAGAAAACCTACCGGGTTTGGTCTTAAAAGTGAACTTAGTTTGCTCGGTGGTAGTGCCACTGTAGAAGGAAATTCCAAAAACAATCAATCTACCGGAATACTAGGATTTCGTTATAGAAACAACAGTATGTTAGTAAAAAATAAAGATATTGAAACCAACTACAAACCTCGTTTTTTGGATTTTCAATCCTATCTTACCCATCAGATTAATAAAAAATTATCTGTTGATTTTCTAGGTACTTTTTCTTTGAATGATTACAATTACACTCCGACCAGACGTAGTACAAAGTTTGGTACTGTGCAAGAGCCTTTGGATCTGATAGTAGATTACAACGGACAAGAAATAGACCAATATATTACAGCCTTTGGCGCCCTTAATTTTACCTATAACATCACTGATCACTGGAATGCCATATTAGTCAGTTCGCTATTCAACACACAAGAAGAGGAGTTCTATGATATAGAAGCCCAATACGGATTAGGATCTCCGGAACAAGATGCCGCTACCGAAGATTATGGACAGACTGACTATGTGGAAGGCATTGGATCGCAATTAAACCATTCCAGAAATGAATTGGATGCGTTGATTACCAATATCCAATTGAAAACCAATTTTCACAAGGACAAGAGTCATTACAAATTGGGCATCAAATATCAAAAAGAAGCGATTAAAGATCGATTGATTGAGTGGGAAATAATCGATTCGGCAGGTTTTTCCATACGGCCTCCCAATCACCTTGCAAACGAACAACCTTATGAGGCTTTTGAAGGGCCTATTATTCCCTATCAAAGTATTCGTGCTACAAACACCAGTCACTTACAGAGAATCACCGGCTTTGCTCAATGGGACAGGAAAACCTATATAAATGACCATCAAATATGGACCAGTATCGGACTGAGAACACATCAATGGACTTTGGGCAATTCCTATCAAATGGAATGGAGCCCCAGAGTACAAATAGCAATAAAACCCAATTGGGATAAAGATATGCTGTTCCGGTTATCCGGCGGAAGATATGTACAACCTCCTTTTTACAAAGAATTACGCAATGCTGAAGGTCAAATTCAGGAGCAAGTAAAAGCCCAAAAATCCCTACACATTGTTTTGGGTACTGATTATAGCTTTACTATTTGGAATCGCCCTTTTAAATTGGTTTCAGAAGCCTACTATAAATACATTACCGATGTCAACCCTTATACACTGGATAATGTACGGATTCGTTATGCAGCTACCAACAATGCCGTAGCTTATGCGGCGGGAATTGATTTGCGAATAAATGGTGAATTTGTTCCCGGAACAGAAAGCTGGTTTAATTTCAGCTATCTCAAGACCGAAGAAAACATTGACCATCAGGGTTATATACCCAGACCTTCTGATCAACGATTGAAATTTTCACTGTTATTTCAAGACTATGTTCCCGAAATTCCACAACTTAGAATGTATATGAACTTAGTCTATAACACTGGCGTTCCCGGAGGTTCACCTACCTATGCAAACCCTTATGATTATACTTTTCGATTGGGTGATTACAAACGAGTGGATTTGGGCATTTTTTATGTACTGAAAGAAGCCGGTAAAAAATCGACCAAAAATTGGTTACAAACTTTTAAAGAATTCAGCGTCGGAGCCGAAATATTTAATATGTTCGATATGCAAAATGCCATAACCAACACTTGGGTACGAGATGTCTATACTAAAAAGATGTACGGCGTAAAAAATTATATGACCGGACGTATTTTTAATATAAAACTAAAAATGGCCTTGTAAATTTCTTTATCTCGGATTTATGTTCAATATAAAATCTTAAGACTTATATAAATCCAATATTTGAGTCGTGTGATCTTTGGTCTTCACCTTCTCTATGATATTTTCAATAACCCCATTTTCATCAATTACAAAGGTAGTTCTATGAATTCCATCGTATTCTCTACCCATAAATTTTTTAGGACCCCAAACTCCATAATCATTAATTATCCTTTTATCTTCATCGGATAAGAGTGGAAAAGGTAATTCGTTTTTTACACAAAAGTTTTTTTGTCGTTTTATAGAATCAGCACTGACACCCAAAACTTCAAAACCACGATCCAATAATTCTTGATAATGATCTCTTAAATTTTTTGCTTCCATAGTACAACCGGGTGTACTGGCCTTTGGATAAAAAAACAGGATTAATTTTTTACCTTTAAAAGCAGTTAATTTTATGACGTTTTCATCTTGATCTTTGGCTGAAAAACCGGGGGCTTTATCTCCTATCTTTAAATGTTTCATCTGTTTTCTGGTTTTTTAAATGTTTTCAAAGATAGAAAGATTTGTAACAATTTCACGTAAAACCTGTCATATAGTCACAAGAAGAAACTTGCACACTATTTGCAAGCATACTTCAATATTCTAAAAAATATTACAGAAGATGGATACATTTTTAATAATCTTAGGACTATTTCTAAGCATCGCCGGCATTATCGGCTCTTTGATTCCCGTATTGCCCGGACCTCCTACGGGTTGGGTGGGAATTTTATTGCTATATTTAACCAGTTTTGTTCCTATAAATTGGTGGGTACTAGGGTTTACCTTGGCAATAGCAGTCATCATAACCATATTAGATTACGTGATACCGGCTATGGGAACCAAAAAATCCGGAGGTACGCGTTATGGTATGTGGGGAACTACGTTGGGACTCTTTATCGGACTATTTTTCATCCCTGTTCCATTGGGCTTTTTAATCGGAGCATTTGTAGGAGCCTTTATAGGCGAATTACTATATGATGCCAAGGATTCTAAACGTGCGCTAAAAGCTGCTTTTGGTTCATTTTTAGGTTTTCTAACTTCAACTTTTATTAAACTCGTTGTTTCCATTTCGTTTTTTGTCTTTTTTATCTATAAATTTTGGGAATACAAAGATGTATTTATCAATCGATTTTAATACAAGCTGTATTAAACCATTTGAGTTATCCAGAGTCCAAAAGCCGTATAACTTAAATTCATAAAATTATGAAATCACTTATTTCAATCACGCTCTTTTTTTTCGGTTTGAGTTTATTTGCTCAACAACCCGGATTACAAAAGAACAGACCCGATTTTAGTCCGGAACAACGTGCCGCACTTCAGACTAAAAGAATGACCCTATTGCTGGATTTAGATGGCAAACAAATAGCCCAAATACAAGCATTACAATTAGCACGTGCCAAGCAAAGAGAGGCTAAGCGTCAAACAAGACAAGAAAGCAAAGCCCGTGGAGAAAAACCTTCCAAAGAGGAATTGTTTGCCATAAAAAGCGAACGCCTGGACCAACAAATCACGTATCAAAAACAACTAAAAAAGATATTGACCGACAGGCAATACAACAAATGGGAAGAAGTGCAAAAGAATCATCGTAAAAGCAAGATGGCTTGTAAATCTAGGAGACAAAAGGCCCAAGGGAGAGGAAAAGTAGGAATCTAATCATTCCAACAAGTAAAAATTATCTAAAAAAGATTTTTACAAATCTTTTTTAGATAATTTTCTGTTTTATTTTAACAATAGAACCTGTCCTATAAAAATTGTATTATTCTTAAGGCCATTGATGGCTTTCAACCGGGCAACACTCATTTTATAACGTGTGGCAATAGAATACAGTGTATCACCTTTAGCAACAGTATGAGTTGCAGTTACTTTAGATTTGCCAAGAATGACTTTTTTGGGATTTTTAAGCAATAATTTCTGCCCTATGGCAATTTCATTTTTGTGAATATGATTCCATTTTCTTAAATCGGGGACTTCCAGATCATATTTATAAGCAATCATATAGAGGGTCTCTCCTTTTTTGACAATATGAAAATCAGGTGATTTCTCAATGACTTTCTTTTTTTGAGAAATTCCGGTAGTATCAACTACAATTACAGGTGGAATACTGTCTTTTTTTGTATTAGATTTTAATATATTTTCAACAAGAGCCGATCTATCTTTTTCTTTTTTTACAATTATTTTTACAGTATCTTGTTTCTTTTTCTCAATCGGTACTATGGTATCGAGTTTGACAAGAGATATTTGATCGGTTTTCAATGGAGGAAGTGTGTCCTTCTGAGTAACAACAGGTTCTATATTTAGTTTTTGTTGTTTCACCGCTACTACATCCGGTTTGGTAATGGGCTTAGTGCTGTGACCGGGTTTCAACCATAGTTTTTGTCCTACTTTAATTTGATCGGTGTTCAATTGGTTGAAGCGTATCAATTGAGAAACGCTTAAACGATATTTTTTTGAAATTCGATATAATCCATCCCCTTTTTTAACGATGTAAAACTCCGGGATTTCAGCCGGAACTTTTGTTTTTTTCGTCCTTCCTAATACTTGATTATCGTATTCATACAATCGGTATTTTTGAATAATATGAATCAATTTATCGGGATATTTAGGGTCTGTGGCATAACCGGCTTTTTTTAATCCTCTTGCCCAAGCTTTATAATCGCCGGGATCTAATTTAAAGAGTGCTTGATAGCGTTTTCTACCGGATAAAAACTCAGAATGATCATCAAACGAATGAGAAGGCTCCTTATATACTCTAAAACATTCCCCTTTTTTATCATCATCATAATAGGTTTTGGAACCGGTCCAATTCTTATGGCATTTGATTCCAAAATGATTGTTGGATTGACGGGTCAAACTACTATTTCCACTATTGGATTCTAAAATACCCTGCGCTAGAGTAATGCTTGCCGGGATCTTATGTTCCTGCATTTCAATGATGGCAATAGGAGCATATTTTTTTACGTAATCAATGGTTCGCAATGCTTTTTTTTCAGTAGTTGTAACGGTTTTAGAAACCGTAGTGGTTTCTTTTACATCTTTTACCTTATGTTCAGAAGTTTTAGTTGAAACCGTATTTGATTTTCTATGTTTTTTGGCGCCGCAAGAACTAAGCAGAAAGCCAAAAATTAAAACGAGACTAAGAAATTTAAATTTATTCATCATCTGTAATTATTAAAGGTGAATTTTTTCTTTTAAGACGCGCATTCATTCCGGCAATTCCCTGCAAACCCCCACTGTGAATTGCCAAAACGCTGTCCGTAGGCTTAAAATAGCCTGCTGTAAACATTCTTATTAAACCAAACATCATTTTCCCGGTATAAATTGGGTCTAATTGCACACCGGTTTGTTTCTTAAAATCATTTATAAAAACAACCAATTCTTCATTAATCTTAGCAAATCCTCCAAAAGTATAATCTTTTATGAGTGTCCAATTGGTGTCAGAACAAACAAATTTTTTAATCATATCCTCTAAGAAATCACCTTTTAAAGCAGGGAAACCCAATACTTTTTGGTGGGGTTTTAATGAATTTATCAAACCGGCAATCGTTCCTCCTGTTCCAATGGCACTACAAATATAGTCAAATTTTGATTCATCATCTGTCAATATTTCTTCACATCCTTTCACTGCTAACAAATTGGTTCCTCCCTCAGGCACGATATACGCTTTTCCAAATTCATCATACAAAGATTGTATAAAGGCATCGGTATGCTTGAGTCTGTAAGTCTTTCTATCAACAAATTTAAACTGCATCCCCTGTTGATGTGCAAAATGCAAAGTGGGATTTTCGATAGGTGTTAGGCTCAGCTTTGATGCCAGTTCATCTCCTCTAATAACGCCAATAGTTTGAAATCCAAACTCCTTTCCGGCAGCGGCAGTAGCAGCGATATGATTGGAATAAGCACCGCCAAATGTAATTAATGTATGATAGCCCTGCTCTTTAGCTGCTTCTAAATTATAGCGTAATTTTCTATATTTATTTCCGGATATATGAGGGTGTAATAAATCTTCACGTTTTATCCACAATGTAATTGGATGAAAACCATCGGGTGTATAAGTAACTTTCTGGACTTTACTGATTTGTTTTGTCAACATCATAATACAAAGATACAATAAACATGAATTAGAATGAAGCATATAAAAAAAAGCAACTATCTAAACGTATAGATAATTGCTTTTAAAGTGACCTGGCTGGGGCTCGAACCCAGGACCACCTCCTTAAAAGGGAGGTGCTCTACCAACTGAGCTACCAGGTCTTGCATTAAGCGGGTGCAAATATAAGATGATATTTTAAAATATCAAACAAAGAATTAATTATTTTTTGTTATTTCTCATTTAGGTAAGCTTCCCTTACTTTTTTGTATAATTTGGAAGAGTAAACAAAGTTTACAACTGCTTCATTGTCAGTTCTAAATATCTCTTCTTTGGTTCCTTCCCAGGCTTTAATCCCATCTTTTAAAAAAACAATTTTATCGCCAATTTCCATTACAGAGTTCATATCATGGGTATTGATAACCGTAATAATATCGTACTCACGGGTAATTTCCCGTATCAGATTATCAATTAAAATAGCAGTTTGTGGATCCAAACCGGAATTGGGTTCATCACAAAATAAATATTTAGGATTTAATACAATGGCTCTGGCTATAGCCACACGTTTTTTCATTCCACCGGAAAGCTCCGATGGATATTTCTGATTGGCTCCCGATAAATTGACTCTATCTAAAACAGCATTTACGCGTTTTAACATATCGGGTTTACTAGATTCGGTAAACATTTTCAACGGAAACATCACGTTTTCTTCTACAGTCATCGAATCGTAAAGCGCACTTCCTTGAAATACCATTCCCAATTCTTTTCTAATCTGACGTTTTTCGTGTTGATTCAATTTAGAGAATACCCGTCCGTCAAAGGATATTTCGCCTTCTTCCGGTGTATGTAAGCCTAATAGCGATTTGAGAAAAACAGTCTTTCCGGAGCCACTTTGCCCAATTACCAGGCTGGTTTTTCCTTTTTCAAAACTGGTTGAAATCCCTTTTAACACATGGGCAGTTCCAAATGATTTATGTAAATTCTTTACTTCTAACATCTATCCTAACAACATTTGAGTTAAAAAATAATTCAATAAAATAATCACCACACTTGTCCAAACTACGGCTTTCGTACTGGCTCTACCAACTTCCAATGCGCCTCCTTGCACCTTGTCTCCGTGATAAGCTGAAACCGTAACAATCACAAAAGCAAATACCAATGTTTTAATAATGGCATACTGGACAAAATAGGGATTAAATTCCAATTGAATTCCCATAATATAATCTTCCGTAAAAAATAAATCGGTCAATATTCCGGCAACCCATCCACCTAAAATTCCTAAAATCATAGCCAACACCACTAGAATTGGGTAAAATAATAGAACGGCAACTATTTTGGGCAAAACCAAGTAATTCAAAGAATTGATTCCCATAATTTCCAAGGCATCAATCTGTTCGGTTACTCGCATGGTACCAATGCTGGAGGTGATATAAGAACCTACTTTTCCTGCCAAAATAACCGAGATAAACGTAGGAGCAAATTCCAAAATCATCGATCTTTTAGTAGCAAAACCTATTAAATATTTGGGAATAAACGGGCTATCTACATTCAGTGCCGTTTGTATAGCCACTACTCCACCGACAAAAAAGCCTATAAAAGTTACAATCCCTAATGATTTAAGTCCTAAATCATCAATCTCCCTAAAGAGCAATTCCCAAAAAACCTTCCATTTTTGGGGTTTTTTAAAAACCTCTTTCAGCATTAAAAAATAAGCTCCTATATGTTCTAAATTTGTCATAAGCAGATTGCTAAAATATAAATTTCTCAGGCAATTTTGATATATGTTAGAGGAAATTAGTGTTAATTATTCCTCAAGTTGATCATGTAAGTCAGACCATTCGTCCATCAAATTGTCCAAAGTGTCTTTTTTTTGTTGGTATTTTTCAAAAAAATCGGGTTTTCCTACTATATTCTCGTCATTTTCATAAATAGCCGCATCCAAATGCAAAACTTCTTTTTCTATATCGGCAATTTGTGTTTCTATTTTACTGATTCTATTTTTCAATCGTTTTTTTGCTTTTTCCTGTTCTCTACTTCGTTTAGTAGGCGTTTTCTTGACGCTTGTGGGCTTTGTTTCAATTTTCTCTACTTCTCTAAAATTTTCAAATTTTCGTTGTTCCAAATAATAATCAATATCCCCCAAATATTCCTTTATCTGATGATTTCTAAACTCATAGACTTTTTCAACCAAACCTTGTAAAAAATCCCGGTCATGCGATACGACTATCAAGCTACCTTCAAAATCCAACAAGGCTTTCTTAAGAACTGTTTTGGATAGCATATCCAAATGATTGGTTGGCTCATCCATTATTAACACATTAAATGGTGTCAATAACATTTTACATAATGCCAGGCGGTTCCGTTCCCCTCCGGAGAGTACTTTGACTTTTTTCTCCACAGCATCACCGCCAAATAGGAAACTACCCAACATCGCCCTTATTTTTATTCTATTAGTGTCATTAGCAGCCAACTCCATCTCTTCTATTAAGGTATTTTCTCCGTTCAAATAATCGGATTGATTCTGAGCAAAATAGCCTATTTTCACATGATGTCCTATTTCCAATTGTCCGTCATAGGGTATTTCTTGGACTAATATTTTTGCCAAGGTCGTTTTTCCCATTCCATTTTGTCCTACAAAAGCAATTCTTTTACCACGTTCAAACAGTAGATCTATATCTTTTAAAACGACATTATCTCCATACGTTTTTCCAATTTTATTAAGCGTAAAAATAACTTTACCGGGAGGATCTGCCGACGGGAAACGTACATGCATCACAGAATTTTCAGTAGCATCTACTTCAATGCGTTCCATTTTTTCCAACTTTTTAATCAAAGACTGGGCAAAGGCAGCTTTACTGGCTTTGTATCTAAAACGCTCTATGAGTTGTTCTGTTTGTTTAATTTGTTTTTCTTGATTTTTTTGCGCCTGTAATTGTTTGCTTATCAATTCTTCACGAATGGCCATATATTGTGAAAAAGGCTTTTTAAAATCGTAAATACCTCCTAAAGATATCTCTATAGTACGATTGGTCACGGCATCTAGAAACATCCTGTCATGAGATACCACCAAGACAATCCCTTGAAAGTTTTTTAAAAAATTTTCAAACCAGATAATCGATTCAATATCCAAATGGTTGGTGGGTTCGTCCAAGAGCAAGACATCGTTTTTTTGTAACAATAGCTTGGCTAGCTCAATACGCATACGCCAACCGCCTGAAAAAGTATCGGTAGGTTTCGTAAAATCTGCTCGTTTAAAACCCAAACCTTGTAAGATACGTTCGGTTTCTCCTTTATAATTATAGCCACCTATAAGCTCATACCGATGATTCAAATCGTCTAATTGGTGTAATAAATCTGTATATGCTGTACTTTCATAATCGGTTCGCGTGTCCAATTGCTTATGGATCTGCTGTAATTGCGATTCGATTATTTTAATCTCTTCAAAAGCCAAATAGGCCTCTTCTAATATAGTATTGCCAATATTAAAATCAATATCTTGCTGTAAAAAACCTATTTTAGCGTGTTTATCAATCGCCAAAATCCCCTCATATTCCTGTTC
>Ga0256833_1003690_pt1 | contig 10424 bp, 6 predicted proteins | sample 356284metaG_FD_190535 | JGI IMG/M metagenome (GOLD analysis project Ga0256833, IMG submission 190535) | Hydrothermal vent microbial communities from Mid Atlantic Ridge, Atlantic Ocean - 356-284 | ecosystem: Environmental > Aquatic > Marine > Hydrothermal vents | place: Atlantic Ocean: Mid...
GATCTGATTAAAGCTAAATTAATTAAAAAAGTTAAGGAAAGAGGAATTGTTAGGCTTTTAAAGGAGATAGCAAAAGACGTGGATAGAGTTACTATTGCTACGGACTACGATAGAGAAGGAGAATTGATAGGTGTCGAGGCTTTAGAGGTGATAAAAAAGGAAAATCCTGAAGTAAAAGTTGATAGAGTGAGGTACAGTGCTATTACTCCCGAAGAGATAAAAACAGCTTTTTCTAAACCCGGTAAAGTTGACTTCAAGCTTGCAAAATCAGCTGAAGCGAGACAGAAAGTTGATTTGATATGGGGTGCAGCTTTAACGAGGTTGATTTCTCTTTCTTCTGGGAGAATGGGCAAAGAGTTTTTGAGCGTTGGTAGGGTTCAATCTCCGACATTGAGGCTAATAGTTGAGAGAGAAAAGGAGATAGAAAACTTTAAACCTGAACCTTATTGGGAGATATACGCGACTTTTTGCAATAGCGATTGTTTTGAAGCGAAACACGTGGAGAGGTTTAAAGAAAAGGAGAAAGCTGAAAAAGCTTTTAAAGCTGTGGGAGATAAAGCAACTGTAATAAGTTTTGAAAAGAGAATCAGAGTGGAGAAAAGGCCGACACCATTTAACACCACTGAATTTCTTAAGGAAGCATCCAAGTTTATGAATCCAGCTAAAGCTATGAATATAGCTGAAAATCTTTACATGGAAGGTTATATATCCTATCCAAGAACAGATAACACTGTATATCCTGAAACTTTAAATCTAAAAGAAATAGTTAAAATGTTTTTAAACTCAGAATTCAACGAAGAGGCAAAATTTGTTTTATCTGGAGATATGAAGCCTTCAAAAGGTAGGAAGAAGAGTGAAGACCACCCCCCAATCTATCCAACTGCTGTAGCAGAAAGGAAAAAGCTTGGAAGAGACGAATGGATAATATACGAGCTCGTCGTTAGGAGGTTCCTCGCAACTCTGTCTAAGGATGCTAAGTGGGATTGGAGAAAAGTCAAGTTGGAAAGCAATGGACAAGTTTTTGCTACTACTGGCAAAGTTTTGATAGACGCTGGCTGGAGAAAGATATACGTGTATTCCTCTGCTGAAGAAGCGAGCTTACCTGAGCTTGAAGAAGGGCAAATTCTAAGAGTTATAGACAAAAAACTCGTTGAGAAAGAAACTAAGCCACCGTCGAGATACGGAACGGGAAATCTAATAAAAATAATGGAAAGACTTGGACTTGGAACGAAATCGACGAGACACGAAATTTTAAACAAACTTTACAGCAGAAAGTACGTTTACGGAAATCCCCTAAGACCAACTCAAACTGCGTTTGCAGTTATAGATGCTTTAAAGAAGTGTGCCGAGGAGATAACTCTACCGGAAATGACTTCTCGGCTTGAAGAGGAGATGTACGCTATAGCTGAAGGAAAAGTAGAAGAAAAAGAAGTCGTTAGCAACTCCATAAGAATTCTCGATGAAATACTGGGTAACGTTAACGTTGATGAGTTGTCAAAAAGCCTTAAAGAAGGTATAAAGCTGGATAAAGTCGTGGGTAAATGCCCGGAATGCGGGAGAGAATTGGTTATAAGGAAGAGCAAAAAGGGCAGGTTTATAGGCTGCTCTGGTTATCCAGAATGTAAATTTACTCTTCCTTTACCTCAAAAAGGCTCTATCTACGTAACTTCTAAGGTTTGTGAAAGGCACGGAATTAAAAAGCTGAAGATAAGGACGAAGAGGGGATACTGGGACTTAGGCTGTCCTTACTGTAATTACATTGAGTGGAAGAATAAAAAAGAAAATAATAACGTAAAAGAAAATTAAATACGTTTTGCAGTAAAATGTTTTAACAGTAGTTAAAGTGTTTAGTACAACAGCACTGCTGTAAATCTCTTTTAGATTATAACCAAAAAAACCCTTTCTGGATTATTTTTTCGAAAAGGTTATTAAATAAACCCGTTGTTGCAAAATTAATGCTGCTATCGCTAATCTGTGCAGTGAGTTTCGCAATAACTCTGATAAATTACTCAATACTGTGTAGGTCACAAATAGAGGAACTTAACTGGAAAGTAAAGGAAACTTTCTACGCTTTACTTATCTTAATGGTAATAATCCTTACCAGACTCTTTCTTGACATCGTAGCTGGAAAACTTTGCAACTACTTTTACTTCTGCTTGGCAAAACCCGTAATAGACGAAGCAAGATTGCTACTCGAATTTGTTACGATTACGTACATACTTGCTTTCAACATCGTACTTTTTAGAAACATCTTGAAATCTACTATGTCTAAGGTCAATCTCTGCAAGGATTGCTTAAACATACCTTTCTACATAGCAGTTTTATGGATCGTTTTTGAAAGATTTGAACTTAGTTCTGATGTAGTAGATGCTGTACTGTTTATTTCTGCTCTGACTATACTCTTCATACTCGTTAACTTGTTCAAGTACATCAGACTTTTACCTTCCATAATCGAACCTGCAAATCTACAGCCGTCACTTATGGCGTACCTCGTTTTCATGATGTTTTACACAGCATCAGTTCTTGCCAACATATATGAAAAAAGCGTAGCTCCAAAACTTTACATAGTTTCCTTCTGCGTAGCTGTGTTTTCAATGGTATTGATGTACTTTGAATTCAGAAGAATTCTCAGTAGCGATAGTTTTTTTAACTGAGTTGCTTCGCTCACATCAAGGGGCCGTGGGGTAGCCTGGTGATCCTCCCGGCTTTGGGAGCCGGTGACCCGAGTTCAAATCTCGGCGGCCCCACTTTCGATTTTTTAGCTTTTATAGGCGAAAAGTATTAAACCAATTTTTCTGAGTTGTGTGCATGAAAAAAATCGCTATCTTGCTTTCAGTTTTAATATTAATAATAATGCCAGTAAAAGCTCAGTTAACTGCTACTATAAGTTATACTCCAACAACACCTCTGCCGGGGGATGTAGTTAAAGGTACAATTACTTTAAAAGCGACAACTCCAGAAACTGTTAACGGAATAACTTTTATGACGAATCTGGATGTAACGCCAAAAGACGTTTCTGGAATAGGTACTTTTTACGGAGAGTACTCTCTACCTTTTACGATAAAAACGACATCTGCTGGTACTTACACAGTTAAAGTTTACATATTTACGGAGAACGGAACACTCGTAAAAACTTTCAACCTCAACGTAATTAACTCAAAGCCGGAGATAGTTATAACCAGTCCGATAACTCTAAACGAAGTTAATGTCGTTCACTTTACGGTAATAAATCCCGTTGATGCTAAGGACATAGTCGTTATTCCACTATTCAAAGCTTATCCTTCTTCGATAGCTTTGAATAACTATCAGGGCAGTTTTCAGTTTTATCCTACTAAGAAAACTCCTCTGAAGTTTAGAATAGAATTTTTCAACGGTTTAGCGGAAAACTTTCACAGTTACGTTGAAACCGTCTATCCATCATATAAAAAGAGTAGTGGTATTACTTTTAACGTTTCAACTCCTCACGAGTATTACCTACTTTACGACGTTATACCCATAAGCGTTGAGATTTCAAATTTAAGGGGAGATGCAATAAACTCGGTAAAAGTAGCCGTTTCGACAGGTAACTTTGAAAAAGTCGTGGAAATTCCTGAAATTCCGGCTGGAAATTCTAATAAAGTAGTTGTAAACTGTCCAGCACTAAAGCCGGGTAAAGAATCGATTAGTATAAACGTCAGCTACCGCGACACTCTTGGGAACATCTATTTTGTGCATAAAAATTATACTGTTACAATTAATCCAGAAAAAGCTGTAAAAATAAGCGATTACTCTATAGAAAGAAATCTCAACGGTGTGGAGGTAACTGGAGACGTTAGCAACAGTGGTTGGAGCAAAGTTTACGGAGTTACAGTTATGGCTGGAAACAAGTCTTATTTCATAGGAACTATCGATCCTTCCGACTACGATACTTTTGACATAATAACTCACAACGTCACAAGTCTTAAAGTCGTGTGGCAGAACAGTCTTGGACAAGTTTTCTCTAATGAAGTTAAAGTTCACTACCGAATTAACGCTCCAAAGAAAGTTAAAAGCAGTAACAGCTTATTTATCGCCGTTATTGGCTCGTTACTCGTGATAGTTTTAGCTTTGATCGGTTTCCTTAGGAGAAAAAAGTAGAGAGAAAAAGAAAGAAAAAGGTAGAAAAAGGTAGAGAAGATGTACGCAATAGAACTAAAAGACGTTAAAAAAGTTTACAGAGTCGGAAATGAGGATATATACGCCGTAAACGGCGTATCTTTAAAAGTAAAAGTGGGAGAGTTCCTTTGTGTAATGGGTGCAAGCGGTAGTGGTAAAACTACTCTACTTAGCTTAATGGGTTGCTTAGATAAGCCTACTTCGGGGAAAGTTATAGTTGAAGGAGTTGACACGAGCGAATTGGGAGATAGAGAGCTAACTAAAATAAGGAGGGATAAAATAGGATTTGTCTTTCAGCAGTACCACCTAATACCAACTTTGACCGCTTTTGAAAACGTAGAACTTCCAATGCTTTTGAAAGGTATATCCAAAAAAGAGAGGGAAAGAAGGGCTATGGAATTGCTGAAGATTATGGGCATAGATAAAGCAGCTAATAGAAAGCCCTCAGAATTGAGTGGTGGTATGCAGCAGAGAGTTGCGATAGCGAGAGCTTTAGCAAACAATCCAAAAATTCTACTTTGCGATGAACCGACTGGTAACCTCGACACTAAGAGCGGTGAAGTTGTGATGAACTTGATAAAACAGCAAAACGAAAAAGGAGTAACTGTGGTCTTAGTTACTCACGATCCAGATATTTCCAAGTATGCGGATAGAGTTGTTAGGATAAGGGATGGAAAGCTCATCGGACAAGAGAGCGGGTGAAATTATGTACTTTCAAATGGCTTTTAGAAACTTGAGGAGAAATGGAATTAGAAGTTCTCTTGCAATAATAGGCATAATTATTGGCGTTATGGCAGTAGCTTCAATAGGTATATTTGGTGCTAATCTCAAAGCTACAGTCCTTTCCAATTTTCAAAACATAACAAACGAGGTTTTGATATATCCAGCTTATTCTGCGAAACTCAGGCATGGCATAGTTACTACTTCTGGCGTAACTTACATAGACAAGAGAACGGCTGAAAGAATAGTTAGACTACCTTACGTAAAAGATTACGCTTTCGTATGCTCTAATTTTGCAACTGTTAAGTATAGGGAAGGGGTTTTTGGAGCTACAGTTTACGGAATGGATGAGAAATCTGTTAAAAAACTATTTAGCGTTGAAAAAGGTAGTATAAAGCTCTCAGGTAGCTGTGTTGTTGGTTATGACTTGGCAGATAGGCTAAACCTTAGAGTAGGTAGTAGGCTTGAAATAAAAGGAAAGGAGTTTAGAGTTGCTGGAATCTTAAAAGAAGCTGGAGCGAGGTTTGACGTCAATCCGAACAACGCAATAATAATTTCTCTTAGAGACTTCGACAAAACTTTTAACGCTAAGGGTTACAGCTTTATCGTAGTCTGGGTCAGGAGCTTAAACGACGTTCAACTATTTAAAGATGCTGTTGAAAAAACTATAAATGCAAAGGAAAAGAAAGTTGACGTGTTCGAATTGAAAATAATAATTAGTAAAATAAATGAAACATTTAATTTTGTTTCGAGGTTTTTGATGGCTATAGCTGGAGTATCTCTACTTGTTGCTGGAGTTAGCATACTAAACGTAATGCTAATGTCAACTATTGAAAGAACGAAGGAAATAGGTGTTATGCTTGCAATAGGTGCTTATAGAAGTACGATTTTAAAACTGTTTTTGTTGGAAGCCCTAATTCTTGGTATTATAGGTAGCGTTATTGGTGCACTTTTGAGTTTGGCTGGAGGCTATACAGTTGACATGTTAATACTCCACTCCACTAAGTACTTGTTTAGCGTTACCACAGTCTTTTACATGTTAGAAGGTATGTTTTTTGGTCTGCTAACGACTCTTCTAAGTGGATTCTATCCGGCTTGGAAAGCGAGTAGGTTAGAACCTTTAGAGGCTCTTAGGTACGAGTAGTTTTGTAAGGAATAAACATTTAAAACCATTTGTCAAGCTCTTGGAAGTGATCGGGGTTTTCATATGCAAATGTGGGGTTAACATTGCAGGCACGGTTGACGTTGACAGAATCGCAGAAGTCGTTAGAGATAGAGGATGTTATGCTGAAGTTCTGGATTATGCCTGTTCTAAATCCGGACAGGAGACGATAGCAGAGAGAATTAAAGAAAAAAATCTTAATGCTTTAGTTATATCTGCTTGCAGTCCGAAATTACACGAACACACTTTTAGAAAGTTAGCTGAAAAAAGTGGTGTTAATCCGTACAAAGTCGTTATGGCAAACATAAGGGAGCAGTGCACTTGGGTTCACGACAAAAATCCGGAGACTCAGAAAAAAGCTGAGGAATTAACCCTCATGGCTGTCGAAAGAGTCAAGCATTCGAGGGAGTTAAAAAAGAGAAAAGTAAAAGCCGTAAGGAAAGTTTTAATAATTGGTGGGGGAATTGCTGGAATAGAAACTGCACTTTTACTTGCAAATTCAGGGGTTGAAGTCATTCTCGTAGAGAAACAACCGAGTTTGGGAGGACATATGGCTCTACTAAATGAAATTTTTCCCAATAACGATTGTTCTATATGTGTTTTGGCTCCAAAGATGAGTGAAGTTTGGGAACATGAGAAAATAAAAGTTTATACGTGTTCGGAAGTTGAGGAGATTGAAGGATATGCTGGTAACTTTAAAGTCAAAATTAGAGTTAATCCGAGATACGTAAACGAAGAATGTAAAGGTTGCATAGAGGATTGCACGTCAGTCTGTCCAATAACAGTTTACGACGAATTTCTTGGATGTTTTAGAAAGGCTATATACGTTCCCTTCCCCCAATCCGTACCGCTCTACGCGAGAATAGATAGCGAAAACTGCATTAAGTGCGATATGTGCGTTAAAGCTTGCGAGCCAAATGCGATAGACTTCTCTCAAAAGCCCAAGACGTTAGAAGTTAACGTTGGTGCTATTGTAGTTGCTACGGGCTACACTCTATTCAATCCTGAAATTTCTGATAAAGGTGTAATTACTCTATTAGAACTTGAAAGGCTGGTTTCTTCTAAGAATTTTTCGGGAAAAAAAGTGGCATTCGTACTTTGCGTCGGTAGCAGAGATTTGAACACGAACAAGCACTGTTCCGCAGTTTGCTGTATGGCTAGTATAAAAAATGCCATGATTTTAAAAAATAAGGGAGCGGAAGTTACAGTGTTTTACACAGATATCAGAGCACCGGGTAGCTACGAAAATTACTATAGAAAAGCTATGGAATCTGGCGTAAAGTTTGTTAGAGCGAAACCAGTCGTAGAAAATGGTGTTGTAAGATACGAAGACACGTTGCTGGGGAGAGTTTTTGAAGAAAAATTCGATTTAGTTGTGTTGGCTACTGGAATGAACGACAACTTCGTAGAGGTAGTTCATCCAAAGCTTAGGCCAGTTGAAACTCTGAGAGCTGGAGTCTTCGTTGCAGGCTGTGCTTCTGGGCCAAAAGACATCAGGGATAGTATATATTCAGCCGGATTGGCAGCTTCAAAAGTTTTAGAGTTCTTAGAGTGTGCCGAAAAAGAGCCATACAGTGCATTTGTCGAAGGAGAATGTAACGCTTGTAGAACGTGCGAAAAACTATGCCCCGCAGAAGCTATAGAAGTTTTGGACAGGGCTAAGGTTATAAGTGAAGCGTGCAGGATGTGCGGTTTGTGCGTTTCTGCTTGCCCAGTAAGTGCTATGAATCAGGGATACTACTCGAACGAGGAGTTGTTTGCAGAAATTTCTGCTGTACCTGAGGGTAGGATTATCGTTTTTGCCTGTAACTACTGTGCTTATTCAGCTCTCGACTTAGCTGGAGCTATGAGGATGAAGTACAGCGAGTTGATTAGAGTAATAAGAGTGCCTTGCTCTGTTAGGGTTTCTGCTAAAATGATCCTGGAAGCTTTGAAGAAGTCGAGAGGAGTTGTGCTTGCTGGTTGTAGAATTGGTGAGTGTCACTTCGGTGTTAACGAATTTGCGAAGAGGAGGTTTGATACTTTAGCAAAAGCTCTCGGTACTAACAGGCTTAAAAGCGTATGGTGTTCTGCTGGAGAGGCTGAAAAAATAGTTAGAGAGCTTGAAGAATTCGTTAAAACGGTGGTAGTATGATAGTCGAAAAAACTGCTGACGTTGAAGATGACAAGTTTGTTCTTAGGCAGAGAATAGAGTGGAAAGGTAAAACTGAAGTGAGGACTATATATTATTCTCCTGAGCTGTGTAGTGGATGCACTCTTTGCGTTTACGCTTGTCCGACTAATGCGATTCAATTTTACGGTTACGAAATGCTTCTCGCCGGGGCTGGAATATCTATTGATCACAACTCATGCTGTTTTTGCGGAATATGCAGTAGCGTTTGCTTAGATAGAGCAATAGAATTTAGAATAAACGAGAACAAAAAAAAGCCTTTTGAAACTGTAGGAGGTGCAAAAAAACTTGAATCTTGTGTTGGATGTAGAGTTTGTTACGAAGTGTGCCCTGTAAAAGCCGTGAAAATCGAACCATCTTTTAGAGTTGACGACGTTCATCGTAGGGAGTGGGGAAGGGAAGGGGAGTTGAAAATCGATGTGGAGAAGTGCAAGAAGTGTGGAAGATGCACTCTTTTCTGCGATGCATTGATTGCCGTAAAAAAAGATTTTGATCCCGAAAGTCCAAATCCTTTCTTAGAAATTTTGCTGGTTGAAGAGAAGTGCGATTATTGCGGGTTATGCGAAAGTATTTGCCCGAACGGAGCGATAGAAGTTAAAAGTGAGTCAAAAGTTAATGAAAAAATTGAGGATTTTGAGGTAGCTGTTAGCATAGGTAACTGTATAGAGTGTGGTTTTTGCAAGATTTCCTGTCCTTACGACGGAATAATCGTTGATAGGAGTTTTGACGGAAGCATAACAGTTAACTGGAAGAGGCTTGAGAGATTTTGCGACTGGGAAAGCTGTAAGCTATGCATAAACGTTTGTAAGAGTAGGGCTTGGTACGTTAAGGATGGAAAGTTGAAGTTGGAACCTGAGCTTTGCAGGTTTTGTAGAGCTTGCATGTACGCCTGCCCAGAAAACCTTATAGAAGTTGAATTAAACGAGGTTAAGATAGACTCTGATTGGAGTGGATTTAATTCGGCAATAAAGAGAGTTATCAGGGAAGAAGTGGCTGAAGTGAAGAGGAGTTGGTTAGAAGAACTTGAAGACGCTAAAAGTGGGGAAGAGAGGGAAGTTGTAAAAGTTGTCGAAACTACCTTAGATGAAGAATTAACTAAAAAAGTTTTAAAACTCCAGAAGTTCCTCGAAAAGCACTCGATACTATTAGAGCTTAATCCTGAAAAGTTTTTGAAAGTTCTTAGAGAGGTGAAAAGTTGAAAGCGGTTTTGTGCATTACCGGAAGTCTTGCAGCAGTTGAAAGCGTAAAGATTGCGAGAGAGTTGAAGAGGAGAGGTTTTGAAGTAAAAACTGTTGCGAGCGAAAGTGCGATTGAAATAGTTGGGAAAAAAGCATTGCTCTTCGTTTCCGACTTTCAGGAGAGAGTTAATCACGTAGAACTTGCAGGAATTAACGGGTGGTGTGACATCTTAATAATCGCTCCAGCAACCGCGAATACGATTTCAAAAATAGCTTGCGGTATTGCTGATACGCCCGTAACTCTACTAACTCTAACAGCTATCGGTTCTGGAAAAAAAGTTGTTATAGCACCAGCAATGCATGCTGGGATGTACAACAACCCTTTTTTGCAAGAAAACCTAAAAAAATTAAAGCAAAAAGGTGTTTACGTAGTTCCACCGAGAATTGAAGAAAATAAAGCTAAATTGGCTAAGGTTGAGGAGATATGTATTTACGCTGAAATGGCTTTGTCCTCTAAGGAATTCGAAGGGAAAAAAGTTGTAGTTACTTCTGGACCAACTTACGAGTTTATAGATCCAATTAGGTTTATAAGCAACAAGAGTTCTGGAAAAATGGGTCTTGCTTTAGCTCTCGAATTTTGGAAGAGGAAAGCAAAAGTAACTCTGATAACGTCACAATCTCCAAATCTCAACTTAGAGAACTTCGAAGTAATAAAAGTTGTTAGTGTGAAAGACATGCTCAAAGCTTGCTTGAAGGAAGTAAGAAATTGTGACCTCTTCGTTTCCTCCGCTGCTCCTTCAGATTTCTTGGTTGAAAAAGCTGACAAAAAGATAAAGACTTGTAAAGAAATAACGATTAAGCTCAAAATGGCTCCGAAGATAATACACGAAGTTAGAAAGGTTTACAAAGGGCACATAATTGGATTTAAAGCTGAAACTGGTGTTAGCGAAGAAGAATTGGAGAAGATAGCAATGGATAAAGCTATTTCTGATAACTTGGAAATGGTAGTCGCTAACGATGTGTTGCATAGGGGTATGGGCACTGACGATACGAGAGTTGT
>Ga0256833_1003691_pt1 | contig 10422 bp, 7 predicted proteins | sample 356284metaG_FD_190535 | JGI IMG/M metagenome (GOLD analysis project Ga0256833, IMG submission 190535) | Hydrothermal vent microbial communities from Mid Atlantic Ridge, Atlantic Ocean - 356-284 | ecosystem: Environmental > Aquatic > Marine > Hydrothermal vents | place: Atlantic Ocean: Mid...
CGCCCACGGCGTTTGGCCGACCTCATCGGCCAGGATGCCGTGCGGGAGAACTTAGCCGTGCTCATTGCCGCGGCCCGGCAGCGGGGCGAGCCCCTGGACCATGTGCTGTTTTACGGCCCGCCGGGGTTGGGCAAGACCACCCTGGCCCACATTCTGGCCTACGAAATGGGGGTCAACATCAAGGTGACCTCGGGCCCGGCCATCGAGCGGGCCGGGGACCTGGCCGCCATTCTCACCAATTTGCGCGGGGGCGATATTTTGTTCATCGACGAAATTCATCGCCTGAGCCGGGCGGTGGAAGAAGTGCTCTACCCGGCCATGGAAGACTTCGCCCTGGACATCGTCATCGGCAAAGGCCCCGCGGCCCGTTCGGTGCGGCTACGGCTGCCCCGCTTCACCGTGGTGGGCGCCACCACCCGCCTGGCCCTGGTCACCGCGCCCCTGCGGGCCCGGTTCGGCGCGGTCTTCCGCCTCGATTATTACGACCAGGCCAGCCTGGAGGCCATCGTCCGCCGGGCTGCGGCCCGCCTGCAGGTGGCCATTACCGACGAAGGCGCGGCCGAAATCGCCCGCCGGGCCCGGGGCACGCCGCGCATCGCCTTGCGCCTGCTGCGCCGGGTGCGCGACTATGCCCAGGTGCGGGCCCAGGGCGAAATTACCGCCCAGGTGGCCCGCCAGGCCCTGGAAATGCTCAACATCGACGCCTTAGGCCTGGACGAGGTGGACCGCTTTGTGCTGCGCACCCTCATCCAAAAGTTCGGCGGTGGGCCCGTGGGGCTCAACACCTTAGCCGCTGCGGTGAGCGAGGACCCCAACACCCTCATGGAAGTGGTCGAGCCCTACCTGCTGCGGCTGGGCTTTTTGGAGCGCACCCCCCAGGGCCGGGTGGCCACCCGCCGGGCTTACGAGCACCTGGGCCTGCCGCCGCCAGAGCCCACCACCCCACGCCTGTTGTGAGGAGGCGCTGCCATGACCGACCTGGGCCGCCTGCTGATGAGCCTGGGCGCGCTGCTCTTCGTCCTGGGCCTGGTGGTCTACGCGCTGAGCCGCTGGGGGCTGCCCTTAGGCCGCCTGCCCGGCGACCTGGTGGTCCAGCGCGGGCCGGTCACCTGCGTCTTTCCCCTGGCTACTTCGCTGCTGCTGTCCCTGTTGCTCACTTTGGTGCTCAATCTGCTGGCCCGTGGCTGGCCCGGGAGGTAGGCGTTTCCCCCAAGGAGGTTTTGCATGAGTGAAACAACACTATTGCCGCCATTATCCCAAAAAGTTGCCATCTTTTTGGACTTTGAAAACTTACATCTGAGCGCCCAGAAGGCGCTCAAAGACCACATCCGTTGGGAGCCCGTGTATCGCAAATTCCAGGAATACGGCCCCATCACCCTCAAGCGGGCCTACGCCAATTGGGTGCGCTTCGAAAACTACCAGGCCCCCTTGCTGGCCTTGGGCTTCGAGCTCATTCACACCCCGGCCTATCACGAAGCCAAGCCCAACGACACCCGCATGATTATCGACGCGGTCACCCTGGGCGCGGACCCGCAAATTTCCCATGTCATTTTGGGAACCGGCGACAGCGACTTCGTCGATGTGGTGCACTACCTGCGGGGAAAGGGCAAGCGGGTCATCGGCTTCGGCATTCAGGCCACCACCGCGTCGCACCTCATCCACGCGCTGGACGAATTCCTGGCCTACGAACGCTTCGTGCAAACCCCCGCGTCGGACAAAACCCTGACGCCCGCGCATCAGGAAAAGGTGACCGAATACCTGCAAATCATCTCCCGGCTGGGGAAAGTGCGCATGACGCCCTCGCCTTACCGCCCGCGGGTGGTGCTCAAGTTCCACCAAATGCTGCGCTCCCCCCAGGGGCAAGGGCGCACTTTTTCGGAAATCGTGGACATGGTGCGGCAACGGGCCCAAAAGGACAAAGTGCCCGACAACATCGTCACCGAAGTGGCGCATCAAATTTTCCGCTCCTACGCGCTGGAATTCAAACGCGACGCCAACGGCGACGAAGAAAAGCGCCTGTGGGATTACCCCGTGCAACTGCGGGATGGGCTGGACGACATGAACCGCTTCATCAACTGGTGCGATTTGTGGCTGGTGACCCGGGTGCGGGAGGGCCTGCCGCAAGGGGAGGAAATTCAAATTCCGGCCATGGCCCATGTGCTTTACGGCGGCACCCAAACCCGGCTGCTGAACCGCACCCGGGACCTGGTATCGCGGGCCGCGAAAATCAACCGCTGGCCACCCGATGGCAACAGCAAGCGGGGCGGCTGAGCGACATTGGGGCGGGCGTCAGGCCCGCCCTTTTCCTTGGCCGCGGCCCGGGGGGGGGAATGAAACCGCGGATGAACAATAGCAGTCAGCGGTCAGCAGGGAGCAAACAGCGCGGTAGGGGCGCATGGCGGTGCGCCCGCCGCGGTAGGAGCGACCCGGCTGGTCGCCCAGGAATGAAACCGCGGATGCACGCGGATGAAAAACAGCGGTCAGCAGTCAGCAGGGAGCAGGGAGCATAGCATAGTAGGGGCGACCCGGCTGGTCGCCCGGGGGGGAATGCAACCGCGGATAAACGCGGATGAAAAAGAGCAGGGAGCAGACAGCAAGGAGCAACGCGCGGCACCCGCCAACCGCCAGCCACCAACTTCTAACCTCAAACCTCCAACCACCAACTTCCACCCTCTCTATCTTCCATCTCCCCCGTGTAAATTTATCCCACCACCCCAGGGCCAGGGCCCCCGGGCTCAAAGCCCCCGGCCCATCGCGACACCAGGCCTCAGGCCGCGGCCAAAGTCACCGCGCCGGCCACCGAGACCCACGAGCCCTGCTGCGGGTCCGCGGGGCAGTGTTCGTAGCCCGTCACCACCCCGGTTTGGCCCTCCAACACCCGCAGGTAGAGATACAGCGCGGAGAAACCGCAAATGCGGTAACGGTCCTCCACCCCTGCAATGCGCCAGAACCAGGCTGCCGGGTCCCCGCGACGCACCGCGTTGAGCAGACCTTCGTCGGCCCGGTGCAGCCGCTGACGCTCGGCTTTGCCCCACGGCTGCGGGTCGCCAAACGCGGGGCCCACATGGGCAAAATCCACGGCGGCCACGACCAGGGTGGGTTGGGCCGCCGCGGCCTGGCGCAGCACTTCCACCACCCGGTTCAGCCGCGGGTCCTCGGCCGGGTCCCGGCGCTGCTGCACATAATGGTCGAACGCGCCCACCAGCACGGGCACCACCTCCACCGGCTGACCGCCCCGCAGGTGATGCAGCCACACCAGGGCCAGTTCTACCGAGTGCTCGCCAATGTGGTGCAGCTCATAGCGAAAAGCTTCGTCGGGGCCCCAGGCCTGGGCCAGCGCGTCGACCACTTCGGTGGCCGTAGGCAGCACCCCATAAGGGGTGGCGTAGTGCTGCCGGGTGAGGGTCAGGCTGCCGGGCGGGCCGTTGTGGTCCGTGCCCAGCACAATCACCCGGGCCGCGGCCTGCACGGCCGAACGGGCATAGCCCCACACCGAGGCATACACCCGCCAGCCCCGGGGGTAATCGATATGCGGGCTCACCACCCCGGCGATGGGCCGCGTGGGCGGCGGCAGGGTGACCGGCGCGTCGGCCAGGTATTTGTCCAAGGCGGTTTGCAGCGCCGCGGCTTCCGCGGGGTAAACCTGCCCGGCCAGCCGTGGGGCCCGATAGACCGCGCGGCGGTACGCGGCCAGTTTTTCTTCCTTGAAAGCCCGAAAACGGGCATTATCGAGCATGAAGGCCGCATCCAAATCGGTCACCAAGCGGTGCAGCACTTCAGGCGGCAAGGGTTTGCCATAGCGCATCAAGAACTCGCTGCGCACGGCCTGCAGGGTGCGGGTGCCATCCAGCAGGGCCAGCACGGGGCCCAGGTCCGCGGGCAGGAACAACATGCGCTCGCTCAGGCCCAGCGGGTCTTGCAACACAAAGCCGGGGATGTCCTGATAGGTGTAGGGCGTGATGCGCAAAGGGCGCACGCGCGGTTTGGTTGCTTCGGCCATGGGGAACCCCCTGGGTCGACTTACGGTTGGTCGCAGGCCGTGGGGCCGACGCGGGACGTGCGGCAGGCCCCGGTCCCGCGTCGGTTCCCCCAGCAGAAAAAGCCCCGGCCGCGCGGCTTACGCGGGGGGCAGGGTCTCGTTGTCTTCCCCGCGAATGAAGGCCTCGGCCCGTTCCACGGCCACATCGTCGGGGATGGGCACGGGCGGCGACTTCATGAAATAGGCCGACGGCGCGACCAGCGCGCCCTTGAGGCCCCGGTCCAGGGCCAGTTTGGCCATGCGCACTGCGTCGATGAGCACACCGGCCGCGTTGGGGCTGTCCCAAACTTCCAGCTTGAGCTCGATGTTGAGGGGCACATCGCCGAAGGCCCGGCCCTCCAGGCGAATGTAGGCCCATTTGCGGTCCTTGAGCCAGGGCACATAATCCGACGGGCCGATGTAGACATTCTCAGGGTCCAGCTCGTAATCCAGCAGCGAGGTCACGGCGCGGGTCTTGGAAATCTTCTTGCTCTGGAGCCGGGCCCGCTCCAGCATGTTGTAGAAGTCCATGTTGCCGCCCACATTGAGCTGGCTGGTGCGTTCCAGGCGCACGCCCCGCTTTTGGAACAGCCACACTAAGGCCCGGTGCACGATGGTGGCGCCCACCTGGCTTTTGATGTCATCGCCGATGATGGGCAGGCCGCGCTCCGCGAAGCGCTGCTGCCAGTAGGCTTCCCGGGCGATGAACACCGGGATGCCGTTGACGAACGCACAGCCGGCGTCCAGCACCTGTTCCACATACCACTTGGTGGCCATTTCGCTGCCCACGGGCAGCAGGTTGATGACCACATCGGTTTTGGTGTCTTTGAGAATCTGGATGATGTTGGCCGTGGGACCGGGGGCTTTGCGAATTTTCTCGGAGAGGTATTTGCCCAGGCTATCGTGGGTCATGCCCCGATAGACGGGCACGCCCAGGTGGGGCACTTCGGCGAACTTGATGGTGTTGTTTTGGCCGGACCAGATGGCTTCGGAAAGGTCCTTGCCCACTTTGTCGGCGTCGATGTCGAAGGCCGCGGTGAATTCGATATCGCGCACATGATAACCACCCAAATTGACATGCATGAGACCGGGGACGAAGTCGTCGTCTTTGGCGTTTTGGTAATAAAACACGCCTTGGACCAAAGACGCGGCGACATTCCCGACGCCAATGATGGCCACGCGAACTTTTTTGTCGCTCATGGGGAACCTCCAACGGTGCAAATGATGAAGCCGCGCGAGCGCGGCCGGGGTAATCTTACCACGCGATGGGGGTGCGGAAGGGCAATGAAAAACGCCGCGCGTCGCGGGCTACGCGAAGCGCGGCGCGTCGGGCTCCCAACCGCCGAAGCGGAAGGCCGGCTCACAAGGGCCAGTCGTCGAGGAAATCGTCCTCGTCTTCTTCCGCGGGGCCATCGACCAGGTGCTCCATGACTTCCAGGGGCATGAGCACCCACAGCAGCAGCACATCGCCTTCTTCGGTGGGCACATAGCGCACCGCGACGATGGGCACTTGCTGCACCAGGCCCACAGGCGTGCGGAATTCGAGGACGATGCTGTCTTGGGCGCGCCAGGCCCGATGGCAGCGCTCCACCAGCGCGGGGCCGTTGAGCGCCCGCACCCGGGTGAGCATGATATGCCCCCGGGGCGAGGGGCCTTCCAGCACGCCGGTGAGGTAATCGACCGTGGCCTCTTGGACGGGCTCGAATTCGGGCGTCGGCCCTTCGATGATGGTGATTTTCCGCTCTTCGTCCATGATGGAACTCTCGCACCTGTCAAGGTGCCCTAATGATACCACGAAACGCGGCGCTGTGCGGGACGCGCGGCGCAACCTGCCGATGGTTCGGTGGGCATGGCCGCGCGCCCCAAGACACCCTCACGCCCGCGCCGCGTGGCCGGTTCCAGCTGCCATTGCCGCGTGCCCGCGGGTTGGCATCTCGCGGCCGGGTAGGCGATGTGCGCGACGGCCTCAGCCTTCCACCTGCGGCAGGTCCTGCAGCGCGGCCTCGATGGCCTCGTCGGGGTAGTAGTAGTCTTCCAGCTCGCCCTTGAGGTAGGCGTCGTAGGCCGACAGGTCGAAATGGCCGTGCCCCGAAAGGTTGAACAAAATCACCCGCTTTTCGCCGGCCCGCTTGGCCGCCAGGGCTTCGTCGATGGTCACCCGCACCGCGTGGGCCGATTCGGGCGCCGGCACAATGCCCTCGTTGCGGGCGAAGAGCACCGCGGCTTCAAAAGTGGCCACCTGGGGCACGGCCACGGGGTGAATGTAGCCGGCCTTGACCAGCGCGCTCACCGTGGGGGCCATGCCGTGATAGCGCAACCCACCGGCATGAATGGGCGGCGGCATGAAGGTGTGCCCTAAGGTGTGCATCATCACGATGGGCGCCATGCGCGCGGTGTCGCCGTAGTCGTACGCGTACTTCCCCCGGGTGAGGGTGGGCGCAGCCGTGGGTTCCACAGCCAAAAAGCGGGTTGCCTTGCCCTCGGTCAAAGTGTAATAGAGGAACGGATACGCCAGCCCGGCGAAGTTGGAGCCGCCGCCCACCGCGCCGATGATGACATCGGGGTACTCCCCGGCCATATCCATCTGCTTCAGGGCTTCCAGGCCGATGACCGTTTGGTGCAACAGCACATGGTTGAGCACCGAGCCCAGGCTGTACTTCTTCTTGCCGCCCGAAGTGGCCGCGGCTTCCACGGCCTCGGAAATGGCAATGCCCAAGGAGCCGGGGTTGTCGGGGTCCTGGGCCAAAATCTTGCGCCCAAATTCGGTGCGGTCCGTGGGGCTGGCGAACACCTGCGCGCCGAACAGTTCCATCAGAATGCGGCGATAAGGCTTTTGGTGGTACGAGACCTTGACCATGTACACTTCCAGGGGCAAATCGAAGAAATTGGCCGCCATGGCCAGGGCCGAGCCCCACTGCCCCGCGCCGGTTTCGGTGGTGAGGGCCTGGGTGCCCTCCTTCTTGTTGTAGAAAGCCTGGGCCACCGCGGTGTTGGGCTTGTGGCTGCCCGAGGGCGACACCCCCTCATACTTGTAGTAAATGTGCGCCGGCGTGTCCAGGGCCTTTTCCAGCCGGCGGGCCCGAATGAGGGGCGTGGGCCGCCACAGGCGGTAAATCTCCCGCACCGGCTCAGGGATGTCGATGTAGCGGTCCGTACTCACTTCCTGCATAATCAGCTCCATGGGGAAGAGGGCCTGCAGGAAGTCGGGCGTGACCGGCTCTTTGGTCACCGGGTGCAGGGGCGGCGGCACTTCCACCGGAAAATCGGCCAGGATGTTGTACCACTGCTTCGGGATATCGCGCTCGGTGAGCAAGAAGCGGAACTGGTCGGACATGATACACCTCCACGGGGGTTGGGTTTGGGGGAAAGGCTCCGCTGGGGCCGGGCTGGGGGGTGCAGGCCGGGGCTTTTAACACCAAAAGCGCCCGCCCCCGTCTGGGGACGAGCGCCATAGGCCCGCGGTGCCACCCCAGTTAGGCGGCTTAACCCAAAACCCCCGCCGTGAGACGACGGGGGGAGGAAAAGCCAGCCTCACTCGGCCGGGTACGGCGCGCCGTGCCGGTGGCAAGGTCACGCGTATACCCGGGGCCCGATAACGGGGGCCAACCGGCGCAGACTACTGGGGCCTTACAGCCCGTTCGCCCTGCGGCTCCGAGGCCCATTCGGCGCTGGCGTGCGTACCGGGCTCGCACCTCACCCCGGCTCTCTGAAACGCCGTTTCAACGCCTACTCGCCCTCTTCAACGCCTTTCCCGGCTCGGTTGTGCCAGATTGGCGGCATTGTACTGCAAGCCCCCGGGCCTGTCAAGGATTTTCGCCGACCTCCGCCCTTGTTTCGTTTCGCAGGGTTGGCGGGGGGAAGCTGGAAGTTGGGGGGAAGTTGGCGGTTAGAGGTTGGAAGTTGGCTGAGGCGCGCCTTGCTTTCTGCTGTATTTCTTCTGTGTTCATCCGCGTTTTTCCGTGGTTTTTTCACCTTAATCCGCGGTTATCCGCGTGTATCCGCGGCTTTCATTCCCGGCGCGCCCCTACCGGGCCGGGCGGCCTGCCGGGTCGCCCTGGGCGCAGCACGCTGCGCCCCTACCGGGCTGTCTGCTAACTGCTGACCGCGGACTGCTGTTTTGCATGATTTCGCCCCGGCGGTGGAGGGCCGCCGTTCCGGCGCTCACCGAAATTGTGTTATCATTCTTTCCAACCTTTCCCCCTGACAGGAGGTGCTATGAAGCGCTACGAGCAAGGCCCCTGGTCCCTGGAAGACCTGTTCCCCTCGCCCGAGGCGTGGGAGCAAGCCTTCGAAACCTTGGAGCAAAAGGTGGCCGCCTTCGAGGCCCATCGCGAACAACTGCGCGCCGACCTGCCGGCCGAAACTTTCGTCGCCTGGCTGCAGGAGCTGGAAGACATTCACCTGCTGGCCGCGCGTTTGGGTTCCTATGCCCACCTGCGTTTCAGCGAAAACACCCAGGACCCCGCCGCGCAGGCCATGTTGGGCAAAATGCGCCAAATCATGGCCCAGGTGCAAAATCGGCTGCTGTTCTTCGAACTGTGGTGGCGCAACCTGGACGACGCCGCGGCGCAACGCCTGCTGGAAGCCGCCGGGCCCCGCTATCGCTACTTCCTGGAAAAAGAGCGCCTGTACCGGCCGTACACCCTGAGCGAAGGCGAAGAGAAAATCATCAACCTCAAAGATGTGTCGGGCATCCGCGCGCTGCTTTCCACCTACAGCACCCTGACCAACCGCTACACTTACCGCCTGGAAGTGGACGGCGAGGTCCAGGAGCTCACCCGGGGCGAGCTGATGACCTATGTGCGCAGCCCGGACCCGGATTTACGGGCTCGCGCGTATCAGGTGCTCTACGAGGTCTATCTCCATGACAAGGGCCTCATCGCGCCCATCTACCAGGCCGTGACCCAGGATTGGTACAACGAAAAGGTGCTCATCCGGGGCTTTTCGCGGCCCATCGCGGCCCGCAACCTGGCCAATCACCTGCCCGACGAGGCCGTAGACACCCTGCTGGAGGTCAGCCGCCAGAACGCGACGGTCTTCCAGCGCTTCTTCCGCCTGAAGGCCCGGGTGCTGGGCATGGACAAGCTGCGTCGCTACGACATCTACGCGCCCGTCACCGCGTCGGAGCGCACCTACGACTTCCACACCGCGGTGGAAATGGTGCTGCAGGCCTTCGAAGCCTTCGACCCCCGCTTTGCCGCGCTGGCCCGCCAGGTGCTGGACCGCCAGCATGTGCACAGCGAAGTCAAGCCCGGCAAGTCCGGCGGCGCGTTCTGCGCCACGCCCTACCCCGGCGCGACGCCCTGGGTGCTGCTCAACTACCAGGGCCGGTTGGAAGATGTGGCCACCATGGCCCACGAGCTGGGGCACGCCATTCACGGCCTGCTGGCCGCCCAGCACAGCGTGTTCACCTTTCACGCGCCCCTGCCCCTGGCCGAAACCGCCTCCACCTTTGGCGAAATGCTGCTGGTCGATGCCCTGCTGGCCCAGGAGCAGGACCCTCAAGTGCGCCGCGACATCCTCTTCAAGCAGCTCGACGACAACTACGCCACCATCATGCGGCAGGCCTACTTCGCGCTCTTCGAGGTGCAGGCCCACGACCGGTTCCCCAAGGGCGCCAGCGCCGAAGACATCGCGGCCGTGTACGCCGACCTGCTGGCCGAGCAATTTGGCGATGCCGTGGAAGTGAGCGACGAGTTCGCCTGGGAATGGCTCATGATTCCTCACTTCTACCGGGTGCCTTTCTATGTGTATGCCTACGCGTTCGGCCAGTTGCTGGTGCTGGCCCTGTATCAGCGCTATAAGGAAGAAGGCGCGGCCTTCAAGCCGGTCTACTTCCGCCTGCTGGAAGCCGGGGGCAGCCGCGCGCCCGAAGAACTGCTGGCCGAGGCCGGGGTGGACCCGCGGGATGCCGCGTTTTGGCAACGGGGTTTCGACATTCTCGACGGTTGGGTGCGGGCCTTGGAAGCCGAAATGGCAACCGCGGACGGAAAAATGGGGTAAAATACACCCACCTTGTGGGCCGGAGGGCGATGATGAAAGTCTACCGAACCCTGTTTTGGATGTTGTTGCTGGCCGCTTTGGCCGCCTGCGGGGGTGCGCCCGCGCCCGAACAAGCCGTGAGCGGCAGCCCCACCTTCCTGCCGCCGACCGCGGCCACCGAAGGGGCCCCAACGCAGCCTACCACGGCCGCCATGCCCGTCACCGTCACCGTGCTGCCCACCGAGGCCGTCACCCGGGCCGCGCCCACGGCCACGGTCACCCCGCTGCTCGCCAGCCCTTCGTCGACCGGGCCCACTGCCACGCCCACGGCCACGGCCACCCTGCCGCCCACTTCCACCCCGCGGCCCAGCCCCACCTTGCCCCCAACGCTGCCGCCCACGGTGGCTTTCACCCCCACCCTG
>Ga0256833_1003692_pt1 | contig 10422 bp, 10 predicted proteins | sample 356284metaG_FD_190535 | JGI IMG/M metagenome (GOLD analysis project Ga0256833, IMG submission 190535) | Hydrothermal vent microbial communities from Mid Atlantic Ridge, Atlantic Ocean - 356-284 | ecosystem: Environmental > Aquatic > Marine > Hydrothermal vents | place: Atlantic Ocean: Mid...
CTGCCGCCCCAGCCATTTTTCATGCGCGGACTTCACGTTCCCCTGTCCGTGAAATTTCCGTTGTCTGTGAAAAATGCAGCCACAGGTCGGATGTGAGTGATTTGGCAGGAATGGGCGTCAAAAGGGGCCTTGCGGAACTTCGAAGTCTGCAACTGGCAAGGCTCTGACCATGTTTTGCCGGAACCTTGCCATGTTCCCCAGGCTGGAACGATTTCCTGCTGACGCCGGGCCGCCCCAAGCCAGCAGGACGACGGTTTTCTGAACACGGGGCTGTCCAGCCAGTCGGGCTGGAAAGCATTCCTTCACGTTCGACCAGAGGAAGATCTGTCTTCCAGCGGCAAAGGCGGCTGATGCTCGCAAGTGTCATCCGCCGCTTCCAGCAGCGCCCGCACGGGCGCGAAACGGCGCCGATGGGCGGGGCAGGGGCCCAGCCGGCGCAGGGCTTCCCTGTGGGCCGGCACGGCATAGCCCTTGTGCTCGGCAAATCCGTATCCGGGATACGTCTTGTCCAGTTCCCGCATGATGCGGTCGCGCACGACCTTGGCCACGATGGAGGCTGCGGCGATGGAGGCCACGGTGGCATCCCCCCCCACGATGGTCTCGCACGTGCAGGGCAGCTTCGGCGCATGGTTGCCGTCCACGAGGGCCAGGCGTGGCCATGGGGGGCCGAGGTTCTCGAAGGCGCGTTCCATGGCCCACAGCGTGGCACCATGAATGTTCAGCTGGTCGATCACGTCCACATCGGCAATGCCGACTCCGATGCGGGCCCGCCGGCACAGTTCGGCATGCAGGGCTTCCCGCGCGGCTGCCGTGAGCATCTTGGAATCGCGCAAGCCTTCGGGAACATTGTCGGGATCCAGAACCACGCAGGCCGCCACCACCGGTCCTGCCAGGGGCCCACGTCCGGCCTCGTCCAGCCCGCACACGGGCCAGAGGCCGGCCGCTTTTGCCGCTTTCTCCCGGGCAAGGGAAGGGGATGTGCACGTTGCCGATGTCTTGCGTCGATTCGCCATGCCTGCATGGTGTCAGCAGGCCACGCTCGCTGGCAAGACATGTTCGCGACGGGAAAGACGGGCGCGAACGGACGGCCAGCGCCATCATCCAGAAGACACATGCCGCCACCCTCATGCCGGGAGGCGACATGTCATTGTCGTGAAAGAACCGTGTCTCTGCCGGGAAGGGGATCCCGAAGAGGGCAGGCGTCAGGCGTCCTCGCGCGCCAGGGCCCGCACGAGGTCCACGATGCTGCGGCGCACGCTGGCGTCCTGGATGCGAGAGAAGTAGCGATTGAGCTGCAGTCCTTCGGAAGAACCGAGGAAATCCATGATGGTGCCTTCCTCGCCCGCTTCCTGCAGTCCCTCGTTGTCGCTGCCGGGCTGCTGTGGCAGATCCTCGAAGAAGAACTGCACCGGCACGCCGAGAATCTGGGAGATCTGGTAGAGGCGGCTTGCCGAGATGCGGTTCGTCCCCTTTTCATATTTCTGGATCTGCTGGAAGGTCAGCCCCAGCTTCTCGCCCAGTTTTTCCTGGCTCATGCCGATGAGCATGCGCCGCATGCGCACGCGATTGCCGACATGCACATCGATCGGATTCGGTGTTTTTTTCGTCATTTTTACCTCAGACCGTCAGCCCCCGGTCTGATTGGTTGCCCGTTCAAACCCAAGTTGCCCCCTCGTCGAAAGCGCCCGGATGCACTTGCAGGTTCATACATATTACACCTAGCAGTGGTCTGTAAATATCTCCAGTCCGAAATGTCAGGACACGGATGGATCCGACAGGGGGGCAGCGGGTTTCAGACCGCTCTGAAGTTGTGGAACAGTTGAAGAACCACCAGGGTGGCCGCGAACAGAAGCACGATGATGCAACCATAAAGAGAAGTCAACCCCATATCAATCGAAAGTGGTATCGAGAGGTCGAGGATTCCTGGCCGAATCAGCGGCAGGCGGCCGCGTTCCCGTCCCAGTGGATCGAACACGGCGGAAATTCCCGTATTGGCCGCCCGGATCAGCGGCAGACCGACCTCGATGGCCCGCAGCCGAGCCGCGTCCAGGTGCTGATGAGGACCGATGCTGGAGCCGAACCACGCATCGTTGGTGACGTTCACCAGCCAGAGCCGATCCGCAGCTTGACCTGCGTGGGCCCGGCTGCGGGCTGCACGCCGTTGCAGGGGAAAGATGGCCTCGTAGCAGACAAGTCCCAGAGCCTGTCCTCCCTTGCCGACGGGCAGGAGAGGCGGATCCGCAGCCCCTCGCCGAAATCCGCGCGGCAGGGGTACCAGCTTGCGCAAGCCCAGCGGCTCCAGAATGAAGGCCGCCGGCAGGTATTCGCCGAAAGGCACAAGATGCCGCTTGTCATAGGTGCCGATGATGCGCCCTGCATCGTCGATGACCAGGATGGAGTTCTTCAATCGCCGCGCATCGGGGCCCGAGGGAGCGGCGCGCCGCAACGCGCCCGTGATCAGCACCTGCCCCGGCTGCAGCATGCGGGCAATGGCAAGAAGGGCTGCCGGCGCCTCCTCCAGCAGAAAGGGCACGGCACTTTCCGGCCATACGATCACGTCGGGAAGGGGCTGCCCCGCTGATGGCGGTTGGCTGGAAAGGGCGAGCAGCCGTCGGAAGATGGGACTACGGTTCTCAGGTTTCCATTTTTCGCGTTGGGGTATGGCCGGCTGCACGATGCGCACCTGCACGGCCGAATCCGTGGGAGGGTGGGAAAGAAGACGCCATTGCCCCCATCCCGTGGTCAGCACCAGCAGGCTTCCCGCCAGCCCTGCCAGCAGGCGTTTGCCCCGAAGGCCGGGCATGAGCAGCAGACCCGGCGTCGCCGCCAGAAACACGGCCAGCCAGGACAGGCCCTCGACACCCACGAGCGCCACCATCTGCTCCATGCCGGACAGGCCAGCCAGGCCGTGTGCCGGCAGATTCCAGGGAAAGCCGCCGAAGATGCAGCAGCCTCGGAAGACATCGGCCAGCAGCCATGTGGAAGCGAGCAGGGCCGCGGTCATCGGCGCGCCGGACTCTACGGCCAGCCAGGCAAACAGAAGGCCTGCCAGCGCCCAGAAGGCGGCCAGCAGCAGGGCCATGAACAGGATGGCCAGCGGCATGATCGCGGCGAACGTCTCCGCCTCCACGAGAAAGGCCTCGCCCACCCACCACACGGATGCTCCGAACCATCCGAGACCATACAGCCCCAGCCCCCACGCCCCGGCAGTCAGGCGTCTTCGGGCATGCAATCCCGTTTGCGCCGCCGTCATCAGCGCATGCACCAGCGGCACGAAGGACACGGGCAACATCCACCACCACTTGAGCGGTGCCAGCGACAGCGAGCCCAGGGCGCCTGCCAGCAGGAGCACGATCGCGCCACGAACGTAAAACGGGCGCGTCCAGTCCTGCAGCAGGGAAGACAGCCGCTTCAGACGCAGCTTCAGGCGCATATGTGCATCGTCGCCAGCCATCTCCCGGTTGGTGCCACCTGAACGGCAAGGAAGCAAGATACCCCGGCCAGGGCGATGGCGAACGCAGGATAGCAAGGAGGCGGTGACTGGCTTGGGAACAGTCACCGCCTCGGGGCGTTGGCTGCGGCTTTTCAGCGGAGACGGAGTTGCGCTTTCAAGCCTGCAACCCTGTCAGCATGGGAGGGAAACGTCACTCGGATGTTGTATGTGGTTGCTGACGCGCGCAATGATTGTCCAAAAATCCTAACAAAGGATTAATGGCGCGGGAATGCCGGCCGGTCCGCCATCAGGGCGTGTGTTTGCCGGCCATTGCCTTGGGCCCCTCGGCGCGGCACTATGCGCCCGCACAGGCGACGGCTGAAACAGGTACCGGGATGGAAACGACATCCAGGCAGGAAAAACCTCCATGCGCATCACCTTTGCCCAGCTCAATGCCCATGTAGGCGACATCGCAGGCAATGTGAAAAGGGTGCGCGCTGCCCATGCCCGGGCGGCCAGGGAGGGCGCGCGCCTGTTGGTGTTGCCGGAGCTTTTCGTCGCCGGCTATCCGCCGGAGGATCTGGTGCTGCGCCCCTCTTTCGTGCGCGCCTGCATGGAGGCGGTGGAAAGCCTTGCCCGCGACACGGCCCACGGCGGCCCGGCCATCCTCGTCGGTACGCCCTGGCGCGAGGGGGATTCGCTCTACAACGCCGCGGCCCTGCTGGCCGAAGGACGCATCGCGGCCCTGCGCTTCAAGCATGATCTGCCCAACTACGGTGTCTTTGACGAAAAACGCGTCTTCACCCCGGGTCCCCTGCCGGAGCCGGTGGAATTTGCAGGCCTCCGCCTTGGCCTGCCCATCTGCGAGGACATCTGGACGCCCCGGGTGACCCGTCATCTCGCGGAACGGGGAGCCGAGGTCTTCATCGTTCCCAACGGCTCGCCCTTCGAGGTGGAAAAGCATGACATTCGCCTTGATCTCGTTCGCCGCCGCGTGGCCGAGACGGGGTGTCCGCTCGCCTATCTCAATCTCGTCGGCGGGCAGGACGAGCTCGTCTTCGATGGCGGCACCTTCGCCGTCAATCCCGCCGCGTCCGATCGGGCCGAGGAGAGGCCGGCCTGGCGCCTTGCCGCCTTTGCGGAAGAGGTGCGCACCGTGGAGCTTGTTCGCCGGTCTGATGGATCATGGCACTTTGCCCCGGCGGCCGTGGCCGAACATCCGGGCGGGCTGGAGGCCATCTGGCGCGCATGCGTGCTGGGCACGCGGGACTATGTGGAGAAGAATCGCTTTCCCGGCGTCGTTCTGGGGCTTTCGGGCGGCATCGATTCGGCTGTCGTCGCCGCCATCGCCACCGACGCCCTGGGGGCGGAACGCGTGCACTGCGTCATGCTGCCCTATGAATACACCTCCGCCCGCTCGCTGGCCGATGCCGAGGCCGTGGCCCGCGCCCTGGGCGCCCGTTATGACGTGGTGCCGATCCATGCCCCCGTGCAGGGCTTTCGTGCGGCCCTGGCGCCGGTGCTGGGCGACGGTGACCTGGGCGTGACGGCAGAGAACCTCCAGTCGCGCACCCGTGGCACCATCATCATGGCCATCTCCAATCATGCCGGTGCCCTGGTGCTCACCACCGGCAACAAGTCCGAGATGGCCGTGGGCTACGCCACGCTCTATGGCGACATGAACGGCGGGTTCAATCCCATCAAGGATGTCTACAAGACCGATGTCTTCCGCCTCGCCCGCATGCGCAACCAGCGCAGGCCGGTGGGCTGTCTGGGGCCGGAGGGCGCGGTGATCCCGGTATCGGTGATCACCCGCCCGCCATCTGCCGAGCTGCGTCCCGACCAGACGGACCAGGACACCCTGCCGCCCTACGAGGTGCTGGATGCCATTCTGCGCGGGCTCATCGAGGAGGAGGCCCCGGTGCGCGAGATCGCCACCCGCCATGGCTTCGACCCGGCGCTGGTGGCCCGCGTGCAGAACATGCTCTACATCGCCGAATACAAGCGCCGTCAGGCGGCGCCGGGCGTGAAGATCACCCGCCGCAATTTCGGTCGCGATCGCCGCTATCCCATCACCAACGCGTTCCGCGAGCAGGTCTGACTTTTCTCCGGGGGCGGGCGACGCCCGAAGGGCAATGGTCCCTCATGCCGCCGCATCGGCATCCGTCAGGCCTTCGCCCGGTGGCTCGTCGCCGGTGAACAGCGAAACACCCAGCACCGTCTTTCTCTTCTCGTCCACCGTCCAGGCGAAGGTGAGCGGCGATTCCGTCTGCAGGATGTGCAGCCAGTCCCGGAATTCCTCGTAGGGCAGGGCAATGCTCACCGTGCTGTCCGTGACCTGGCTTTCCCGCCCCTGACCGCCGGAGATGAAGTGCAGATAGGCAAACCTGAGCGTCTCGCCATTGGGCTTGAACTTCAGGGTGATCGTGTGCCGCGCGATCCCTCCGGCCACGGCCCGGAAGGACATGTGCACCGACCAGCTCTTCACGACTGCAACATGGGCAGTAATACTCATGATCGTTCCTCCGTCGCTTGCGGGAGACCATTGCGGATTCCGCCATCGGCCCCGGCCGAGGCAGCCGCATGCGGTCTTCTCTTCCCATATAGGCAGCCGCGCTGCCGTTTGCCGCCTTCTGTCGTCATCGTCACCAAAGGCGGCCGTCGGCAATCAGCAAGGCGTTAACCACGATCACCGAATGCGATTCATCACCGTATCCCCCCTTCGTATCCTGTCCCTGCATGACACGGGCAGGCGGGTGCCCTCTTGCTGTCCGGTAAGTGGCGTCATTGCGTGCAAGGGGTGGGGATCATGGGCTACGAGGCAAAGGCGGACATCGCGCCGCTGCTGGATCGCGTCCTGGTGGGCGACTGCCTGGAGGAGCTGCACCGCATTCCCTCGCGCAGCATCGACGTGATCTTCGCCGATCCGCCTTACAATCTGCAGCTTTCGGGCACCCTGCACCGGCCGGACCAGTCACGCGTGAACGGGGTGGACGAGGCCTGGGACCGCTTCGATTCCTTCGCCGCCTATGACGATTTCACCCGCGCCTGGCTTTCCGAATGTCGCCGGGTACTGAAGGACGACGGGACCATCTGGGTCATCGGCTCCTATCACAACATCTTCCGCGTCGGCGCCATCATGCAGGATCTCGGCTTCTGGATCCTCAACGACATCATCTGGCGCAAGACCAACCCCATGCCCAACTTCCGCGGTCGCCGCTTCACCAATGCGCACGAGACGCTCATCTGGGCCGCACGCAGCGAGAAGTCGCGATACACGTTCAACTATGAGGCCATGAAGGCGCTCAACGATGACGTGCAGATGCGCTCCGACTGGCTGCTGCCCATCTGCACCGGCAGCGAGCGGCTGAAGGATGCAAGGGGGGCCAAGCTGCATCCCACCCAGAAGCCGGAGGCCCTGCTGCATCGCGTGCTGCTGGCCTCCTCCCGTCCCGGTGACGTGGTGCTGGATCCCTTCTTCGGCACCGGCACCACCGGTGCCGTGGCCCGCCGCCTGGGCCGGCGGTTCATCGGCATCGAGCGCGATCCCGTCTATGCCGAGGCTGCCCGCTGCCGCATCGCGAAGGTGCGGCCGCTGAACGGCAAGGTGCTGGAGGTCAGCCGCGGCAGGCGCGCCGAGCCCCGGGTACCTTTCGGCATGCTGCTGGAACGCGGCCTTGTCCGTCCCGGCGAGATTCTCACCGATGCCCACGGCCGACACGCCGCCCGGGTGCGCGCCGACGGGTCCCTTGTCGCCGGCGATGCCACCGGCTCCATCCACAAGATCGGCGCCCACGTGCAGGGCATGGAGGCCTGCAATGGCTGGACTTTCTGGCACGTGAGGCGCAACGGCAAGCGCGTGCCCATCGACCTGCTTCGCCAGCAGATCCGGGCCGAGCTGAAAGAGAAGGCCTTGGCGTGAGGCGAGGGGAGATGCCGTCTTCCGGTTCTCATCCGTGGGCGGCGGCTGCCGGCCCCATGCGCGAGGGGGCGTGACGAAACGCAAGAGCCGTGTCACAATGCCCCGCCGGAAGCGGAGGATGCGACATGGCAGCCGGAGACGGCAGCGATTTCTCTGGGAATCTTTCCAGACAGGATCTTGCGGCGCTCCTCGCCTGGCAGGCCGAGATGGGCGCTGACGAGGCCATTCTCGATGCGCCCGTCAACCGTCTGGCCCGGGCGGGGAGAGGGGAGCAGGAGAGGCAGACCGCCACGACATCCTCCTCGAAGACGACTGCGGCACCTGTGAGGCCTCCGGTCCCTGCCGGCATGTCACCGCAGGCGGCAAGAGACGCATCCCTTTCGCAATCGGCGGCGATCTCTCCCGCCGCTGCAGAGCCCGGCCTCTTCGCCGGGAGTGCCGCATCTGCCAGCCCGTTGCCGGGGGGCGAATCGGTGCAGGCGCTGGTTGCCCGCTGCGCCACGCTGGAAGACATTTACGCGGCACTCGATGCCATGCACGACTTTCCCCTGCGCCGCACCGCCACGCACACCGTGCACACCGACGGCCATCCCGAGGCCCGCGTGCTGCTTGTCGGCGAGGCCCCGGGCCGCGACGAGGACCTCCAGGGTCGGCCCTTCGTCGGCCGCTCCGGCCAGCTGCTGGACCGCATGCTCGCCGCCATCGGCCTTTCCCGTGCGGCCGAGGATCCAGCCCGGGCCGTGCTCATCACCAACGTCGTCTTCTGGCGGCCGCCCGGCAACCGCAAGCCCACCGAGGCCGAGGTCACCTGGTGCATGCCCTGGCTGCGCCGCACCATAGAGATCGTGCGCCCCGAGATCATTGTCTGTCTCGGCGCCACGCCCACCCAGCGTCTCACGGGCCGCACCCAGGGGATCTTGCGCCTGCGCGGCACCTGGCTGGAATGCGAGATCGGCGATCGTCGCATTCCTCTCCTGCCCACGCTGCACCCGGCCTACCTCCTGCGCCAGCCCCTGCAGAAACGCCTTGCCTGGCGCGATCTGCTGAGTCTGAAGCGCCGCCTGATGGAAGCGGGTCTTCTGGCGGGCTGACAGGCCGGAAAGGAAAGGAGAGCGAAAGAGGGAAGAAAGAAATCGTGAGGGCCGCATGACCGGAGTATGCTGAAGCGCCGATGAAAGACGACCACAAGGAGCTGGCTGATCTGGCGGCACGCATCCGCGCCGTGCGTGAGGGGCAGGGCGGGCGACTCCCTTCGCGGGCGGAGGCGCGCCAAGCGCGCCGCGCCCATCGCGACATGGCCGCCGGCCTGTCGCTTGCCTTCCGCATTTTCACCGAGCTGGCCGTGGCGCTGGCTTTCGGCCTGATTGCCGGCCGTGGCATCGACGGATATCTTGGCACCAGTCCCTGGGCCACGCTGATCCTGCTGGCCCTGGGGCTTGCCGCCGGCATTCGCAACGTGATTCTCGCCGTGCAGCGCTTCGAGCGCCGGCAGGCCAGAGGCCGCGGGGATTCTCCGCCCTTCTGAAAGGGTTTCGGCCGCAGGGGGCCTGTCCATGCAGATGGGCAGGGGCGGCACGCAAGGCACAACAGACGAAGGCGGCCATCACGGGCGTGAACGGGTGCGCAAGCCGCCCCTGCGGCAATCCGCCAAAGGACGGGTGAATTTCGCCGTTGAGATTGTCCGTGAGGGGCGATAAAAGGAGGCCGCCCGCTCGCCTGCAGGGGCGCAGCCGGGGCGGCCGTCATGTCGGCGCGCATGGTCTCCTGGCCCTCGCGGCTTCTCGCCATGCACGGGTGCCTGATGCGGGAGCGCCCATGCAGGAGGGCGCAGGGGGCGCATGCGGGCCAGGATGTGCCGGCCGGAACGGAGACAGGGGCGACAGCAACATCACGTTTCAGGGAGCAACGAGAGCCGATGGCCACCGAAGCGGGCGCACACGAGGCAGCCGGGGCAGCCGGCGGTGTGGTCATGGATCCGCTGCATCAGTTCGTGATCCAGCCCATCGTGCCCATCCGGATCGGCAGCCTGGATCTCTCCTTCACCAATTCCACGCTGTGGATGTTCATCACCGTGGGGGTGGTGGCGGTCTTTCTGCTGCTGGGGGGCACGCGGCTTGTGCCGGGCCGCTGGCAGGCCATGAAGGAGGCCACCTACGAGTTCGTGGCCGATCTCGTGCGCGAAAGTCTGGGAGACGAGGGGCGGCCCTTCTTCCCCTTCGTCTTTGCGCTCTTCATGTTCATCCTCGCCGCCAACATGCTGGGGCTCATCCCCTATTCCTTCACGGTCACCAGCCACATCATCGTCACCTTCGCGCTGGCCTTCTTCGTCTTCGTGCTGGCCACGGTGGTGGGCTTCGTCAAGCACGGCGCTCGCTATCTCAGGCTCTTTGTGCCCAGTGGCGTGCCGCCCATCCTGCTGGTGGTGCTGGTGCCGGTGGAGGTGCTGTCCTACTTCATGCGCCCCATCTCGCACTCGGTGCGACTGTTCGCCAACATGATGGCCGGCCACGCCATGCTCAAGATCTTTGGTGGCTTCGTGGTGCTGCTGGGTGTGCTCGGCGGCTGGATGCCGCTGGCCCTGCTGGTGGCGGTCACCATGCTGGAGACTCTGGTGGCCTTTCTGCAAGCCTTCGTCTTCGTCATGCTCACGGTCATCTATCTGGGTGACGCCTTGCATCCCGAACACTGAGTGAACACGGAAACAGCGCGTCACCCGGACAGTTGCGGCGGCCGGAGGGTCAGGCAGGCCGGCGCGGCAGGAATGGAAGGGATCTGGATCTAACTTCAGGGAGAACGGTTCCATGGAACTCGAAGCAGCCAAGATGATCGGTGCAGGTCTTGCGTCCATCGCCCTGGCGGGGGCGGGTGTCGGCATTGGTCTCATTTTCGGCAACTATCTCGCCGGCGCCCTGCGCAATCCGGCCGCGGCCGACAGCCAGCGGGCCAACCTCTACGTGGGGTTCGCCCTGGCGGAGGCCACGGGCCTGTTCGGCATGCTCATGGCCTTCATCATCCTTTACGGCTGAGGCGGGGCTGGCCTGCCGGAAGTGCCGCCCCCCCCGTCCCG
>Ga0256833_1003693_pt1 | contig 10419 bp, 8 predicted proteins | sample 356284metaG_FD_190535 | JGI IMG/M metagenome (GOLD analysis project Ga0256833, IMG submission 190535) | Hydrothermal vent microbial communities from Mid Atlantic Ridge, Atlantic Ocean - 356-284 | ecosystem: Environmental > Aquatic > Marine > Hydrothermal vents | place: Atlantic Ocean: Mid...
GGTCCGAAGTAGGCGGTGTCGCCGATTCCACTCTCTTTGAGGTACTTTTCCGCCTTTTGGGCAATATAACGGGTATCCCTCTTATACCTTTCGCCGGTAACGGGGTCGTAGATATCGCAAATTAAAACTGCGGTGTCGGGAACAAACGGATCAACAAAGAAGCTGTTGGGGTCCGGTTTGGCGAGCATATCCGATTCATTAATCGATTGCCACCCTCTGATGGAAGAACCGTCAAAACCCCTTCCCTCTTCGAAGGTTTCTAAAGTGAGCTCCTCGGCGGGAATGGTGAGGTGCTGCCACTGACCGAAGGGGTCGGAAAATCTCAAATCAATAAACTTAATACCGAGGTCCTTAATTTGGGCGAGAACCTCTTCGGGTGTGTATTTGGGCATTCTAAACCTCCTTAGGTTTTTTACAAAACTTTAACTATATCACATCGATTAACAAGCTTTCGGAAAGAAAAGTAAACAAATTTGTAAACAAAAACGGCTAAAGTGATAAATCTTCGATAACTGTTTCCACCGCCCCCTCGGAAAGCATTCTATCCCTTGCTTTCCGTTCCCCTTCGGAGGTTATACCCTTGGAGGCATCTTTAAGCCAAAAGACCTGAAATCCGAGATTAAGACCACCTAAAACGGTATTTAAAACGCAGTAATCGGTCGCCAAACCTCCAACAAAAATCCGTTTTACCCCCCTCTCCCTTAAAAGGTCTTTAAGAAGCGTTCCTTGAAAGCCGGAATAGGCATCGAACTCGGGACGGTCGCCTTTATTAATAATAAACACTTCGGGAGGTAATTTTAAACCGTTTGCAAATTGGGCCCCTGGTGTATTTTGAACACAATGTTTGGGCCAAGGTCCCCCGTTTTCTTTAAAGGAGATATGGTTTTCCGGGTGCCAATCGCGGGTTGCAAATATGGGCGCCCCCGCTTTGGTAAAAAGTTCTATGTACCTATTGGCGGGCTTTATAACTTTATCTCCTTCGGGAACCGGTAAGGCTCCCCCCGGAAGGAAATCTTTTTGTATATCGACCAAAATAAGAGCATCTTTGGGTGTTATTTTCACCCTCATAAAGGGTAAAGATAAGGCTTGGAATCCCCAAAGTTAAAACAATTAAGGGGCTATTTTTATTATTAAAAATATTTAGTCTCCAAAACTAAAATGTTCTTAACAATCTGTTGACAAATAAGGATTAAACTGTTATATTCATCTTTTTGGAAAGGTCAAAACTAAAGGAGGAGGCGGCGAGATGGCTAAACTAAAACCTCTCTATGACAAGATAGTTGTAAAAGTTGAAGAAGCTAAAGAGCAAAGAACTCCATCTGGAATTATTATTCCCGATACGGCCCAAGAAAAGCCTCAAGTTGGTGAAGTGATTGCGGTAGGTGAGGGTAGACTTTTACAAAATGGTGAGGTTAAACCTCTGCAAGTAAAAGTAGGTGATTACGTTGTATTTAACAAATATGCCGGAACCGAAGTAGAACTTGAAGGTGAAAAATATCTAATTCTTTCTGAAGATGAAGTTTTGGCAGTTTTAGAAAAGTAATAAAAACAAAATAAGGAGGTGTGGAGATGGGTGCTAAAAAAATTGTATATGGTGAGGAAGCAAGGGCTAAATTAAAAGCAGGTGTTGATAAACTTGCTAACGCTGTAAAAGTAACTTTGGGTCCTAAAGGTAGGGAAGTTATTATTGAAAAACAATGGGGTTCTCCCGTTGTAACTAAAGACGGTGTTACCGTTGCCAAAGAGATTGAATTGCCCGACCCTCTTGAAAATGTAGGTGCCCAACTTGTTAAAGAGGTTGCTTCCCAAACCAACGATAAAGCCGGTGATGGAACCACTACCGCAACCGTATTGGCACAGGCTATCTTTAACGAAGGAATTAAAGCTATTACTAGCGGCGCCAACCCTATGGATATCAGAAGGGGTATGGAAAAGGCTGCCAAAAAGGTAATTGAAAATCTCAAAAAACTTTCCAAAAAAGTAGAAACCAGAGAGGAAATTGAACAGGTTGCAACCGTTTCCGCAAACAACGACCCCGAAATCGGTAAAATGATAGCCGACGCTATCGAACAGGTTGGTAAAGATGGTGTAATTACCGTAGAGGAAGGAAAAACCGCAGAAACTACCCTCGAAGTTGTTAAAGGTATGCAGTTCGATAGAGGTTATCTATCTCCGTATTTCATAACCAATCCCGAGAAAATGACTTGCGAGCTTGAAAATCCTTATATCTTGATATATGAAAAGAAAATCAACAACATTAAGGAGCTATTGCCCGTTCTCGAGCAAGTTGCTAGAACCGGCAAACCTCTATTCATCATTGCCGAAGATGTAGAAGGTGAAGCCCTTGCAACCTTGGTAGTAAACCACCTCAAAGGTGTTCTCAGAACTTGCGCAGTTAAAGCTCCCGGATTTGGTCAAAGGAGAAAGGATTACCTCCAAGATATTGCTGTAGTTACCGGCGGAACAGCCATTACCGAAGACCTCGGAATTAAACTCGAACACGTAACTCTCGATATGCTCGGCCAGGCTGACAAGGTGGTTGTAGACAAAGAGAACTTCACCATTATCGGAGGAAAAGGTAGCGAAGAAGAGATCAAAAAACGTATCGAACAAATCAAACGTCAAATTGAGGAAACTACCTCCGACTACGATAGGGAAAAACTCCAAGAAAGACTTGCTAAACTTAGCGGTGGAGTTGCTATTATCAGAGTTGGAGCTCCCACCGAAGCGGACCTCAAAGAGAAAAAATACCGTGTTGAGGACGCCGTTAACGCTACCAAAGCAGCCCTCGAAGAGGGAATTGTTCCCGGTGGTGGAACTTCCTTGGTAAGGGCTTCCGAAAATATTGAAAACGAAGTTGAAGTAGATAATGAAGACCAAAAACTCGGCGTTAAAATCATTGCAAAAGCTTGCACAGCTCCGCTTAAACAAATCGCCTACAACGCCGGTTATGAGGGCGGTATGGTTCTTGCAAAAGTTCTTGAATTGGGTAAAGATAATCCTAACCTCGGATTTAACGCCGCTACCGGCGAATATGTAGATATGCTCCAAGCCGGTATTATCGACCCTACTAAAGTTGAAAGAACCGCCCTTGAAAATGCTGTATCCGCTTCCGGAGTATTGCTAACTTCCGAAGCTATTATTGCAAATATCCCTGAAAAGAAAGAGGATAAAGGCGGCGCCGGAATGGATATGCCTGAATTCTAATTCCCTTTCCTTTCTTTCAAACTTTTCCTTAAATGGAAAAATTCCTTGCCGAATGGCACCTTCAAAGGATTGGTAGGTGGCTTACCCTTTTTGGGTATCCTACAAAGATAGTTCCAAAACTCTCTAAGGAAGAGGTTCTTAGATGCTCCTTCGGTAGGTGCACGGTTTTAACAACCTCCAAAAGGTGGTTAAATACCTTTAATCGCTATAAGGTTTCCTACTTAATTCTTCCCAATACGGAGGATTGGAAAACCCAACTCTGTATGGTTTTAAGACATTTTAATATCCAGCCTCAGTTAAAACTTAACTATTGCACCGAATGCCTGACCGAACTTAAACCTATTGACCGCGAGGAGGTTAAAGGAAAAATTCCTTATTTTTCCTACAAATGTGGACGGAATTTTAAAGTTTGCCCTAAATGTGGAAAGATATTTTGGATAGGTGGTCATCAAAAGCTAATGGTGAAAAGTATTAAAGAGATTCAAAAAAGATGTTCCGAATTATTCGGTTAAGACCTATTCGTTTCTTAAAAGGTCTGTAATTTTTTCTCTAACAGCCATAAAGGCGGGGATATAGGAAGCTATCAAAGAGGTTATAACTATGAAACCTAAAACCCACAAAGGTGTATAAATACCGGGTTCCACCGGTAGGTAGGAAGTTAAATAAACATCTTCGGGAACCTTTATAACCTTATAAACCGTAAAAATTTTGGCAATAATCAGGGAACTAACTATACCTAAACCACCACCCAAAATGGCAAGATAAAAACCTAATAAGAGAACAATAGAAGTTATAAACCTTTTTCCAATACCGAAGGTTCGAAATATAGCAAAATCCTTTTGAAGTTCTTTGATCTTCATAAAAAGAAGGGCGGTTATATTAAATGCCGCAACTATAGTTATTAGACTTACAACCAGTATCATTCCGAGTTTTTCCAATTGGAGAGCTTTAAAAAAGTCCCTATTGCTATCTATCCACGTAGAGATATAGTAGTTGGGTAATTCCTTTTCAAGGAATTTTCTATAAAAATCGGCCTTATAAGGGTTTTTTAATTCAACTATGACCGCGTAAGTGCTCGGTTCAAAATTTTTCTTAATAATTTGATAGGGAGCCAGCGCGGCCAAATCGTAAGCTTCAAATCCGGTATGGTATATTCCACAGACCTTATATTTTTCCAATTTTGGAAGAAAACCTACAGGAGTTTTTTGAGCAACGGGATTTATAAGCAGCACTGTAGCGGGTACTTTTTCAATATCTAATTGAAAAGCTAAGTTATTTCCCACTAAAATGCAATTGTTTACTTTACGAACCTTTATCCTTAATTTAGGGAGTATGAATTTTTTAAGGGTTTCTTTATCGCTGGTTATAACCGAAACACCGGCTACGCTTGGACCTTTTTGTATTATCAATCCAAAAGAAGCGACCCAATATATACTTTTGAGTTGATCTTTTAAAGTTTCTTTAACCAATTTTTCCGTTTTAGGGATATCCTTATAATCAAAAAGATATATTTGTAGGTGGGGAAGATTTTTCAATAAACCGTTTTTTACGGCTTTTTCAAAGCCGTTCATAATTCCAACGGTAAAAACTAAAGCGAAAGATGCCAAAAATATTCCTACAAATGAAATAATAGTTATAAGTTTTGTTGAAAGGCGACCGCTCCACAAATAGCGAAAACTTAATTTTAAGAGGAGCATTGGAGTTTTTCTATTAGTTTAACAAGATTTTTTAAGGCTCTTCCCCGATGGGAAATTTTATGTTTTTCATTAGGTTCCATTTCGGCAAATGTTTTATTGTATCCTTCTGGAACAAAAATAGGATCGTACCCAAAACCTTTATCTCCTTTAGGAGTAGTTGTAATAAATCCTTTTACCTCTCCTTCAGAAGCGATAATTTTTCCAGCGTCCAAATAGAGGACTATTGCAGAAACAAATTTTGCCGAGCGGTTTTTTTTATTTTCCAAAGCCTTTAAAAGTTTTCTAATATTTGCAATATCCTCACTGGGTTCCGGTTTTTCCCTTCCAAATACATCTAATTGGTAAAACCTTGAAGAATAAACTCCCGGGTAAGGGTATATTTCGTCTACTATAAGTCCACTATCATCGGCTAAAGTTGGTATTTGAAAAACTTCATAGTAGGTTTTAGCTTTCAAATACGCATTTCCTATAAATGTATTTGCCCATTCTTCGACCTCTACTTTTTTAGGAGGAATTAAAACTTCAATACCTAATGGAGTAAGTATTTCTTTAATCTCTTTAACCTTTTTGGGATTTGATGAAGCTACCAAAACCTTTTTAAGTGACATTAAAGTTGGGAAAATTATAGAAAAAGGAAAAGATTTAAATAGCTTTGGGTTTGCAAACGTCTATTAATTTTTGAATGCTTTCTTCGTGTCCCACCTTTGCTTTTACCTGCTCAACCATATCGTGGTAGGTCGGTTTTTCCACTTTGTAGTAGACACCTATGTGAGCTTTGGCGTTGGGATCGTGATAGTAATCGGCCCAGTGCATAGCTATATCCATAGCCTTTTTGTAATCGGTTAGGTCGGTATGACCGAGCTCTTCGTTGATGTCTACGAGGTGGTCTTTATAGAACTTGTAGCTGTCGAGTTTATTGAAGGTCGGGCAGGGAGATATTACGTTAACGAAGGATAACCCTTTATGTTCTATAGCCTCTTTAATAATTTTGGTCATATGTTTGAGGTTTCCGGCGTAGGTTTGGGCTACATAAGTTGCTCCAAAGGTGAGCATATACTGAATGGGGTTAACAGGGTGGTCGATGGTTCCGTAAGGTGTTAAGGAACCGTACTGTCCCTCCCTGGAGGTGGGGGAAACTTGGTTTTTGGTAAGACCGTAAACTTTGTTATCCATCATTATGATAGTGAGGTCGATGTTTCTCCTTGCAACGTGGGGGTTGTGACCGCTACCGATTGAGAACATATCTCCATCACCGGTAAATACGATTACATCGAGGTCGGGTCTGGAGACCTTAACACCGATAGCGAAAGTGATGGCCCTTCCGTGGAGGGTGTGGGCGTTGTATCCCTTTAAAAAGAGCGGCAACCTTGAAGAGCACCCAATACCGGAAACGCCCACCACTTTGGCGGGGTCCTTTTGGAGTTCGGCCAAAGCCCTTGCGGTTGCGTTCAAAACACCAAAATCACCACAACCGGGGCACCAAGTAGGTTCTACTTCACTTCTATAGTCTTTAGCGGTTAAAACTGCCATAACCAAACCTCCTAAAGTTTGTTTTTTTCCGTTCCTTTTGAAGGAACGGATTTATAAAAAACCCAAAAAGGGGAAAGGTTTAAATAGCACCCACTACGGTGCCGTAAACGTCGGAAGGTGTGAACCAACCTTTTTTAATGTCCTTTTCAATAGCCATTTTTGCAAAGTCAACAATCTCTTTGGGAATGAAGGCCTCACCTCTGTAGGCTACGTAGGAAATGAGGTCCTTTAGGTTGGTGGTAGCCCTTAAAATGAAGGCGAACTGTCCGTGGTAGTTGGTTTCGGGAACGATAACCCTTTTAGCTTTGGAAGCAAACTCTTCGAAAACTTCGGCTTTAACGGGCCATAGCAATCTTGGATAGAACTCGTTTACCGTATAACCCATCTCCCTTAACCTTTGGGCCGCTTCGCGGGCTATGGAAGCGGTAAGACCCCACGATATAATAGCCACATCGGCGTTGTCGCTGTCTATCCTCATATCTTTGTAGTAACGGTCCGCATCTTCCCTAAGAAGAGTTTGAAGTTTTCTGAAACGTTTATTCATCTGTTTAACCCTAATTTCGGGCGTAAATCTCGGGTCGGAATTTTCGGTTCTTTCGAGACCGGTGATAGCGTGCATAGCGTGGGGGTCTCCGGGTATTCCCATAGGTGTTATACCGGTAGGAGTATCGGTTTTATACCTTAGGAATCTACCCGTTTCGGAGCGGAATTGACCCTCCTTGTCCTCTTCCGCGTTATAAACCCACCTATCAACAACCTCTATTTCATCAACTCCATAAGGAATGTTTCCTTTTACAACTACTTTGCCGTCGGGCCTTTGCTCTACTTTAGGAGCGGGGAACACTTCCGACCTGATGGCAAGGGCTCCGTCGGTCATAAGGAAAACGGGTATTTGGTATTTCTCTGCCAAATTAAACGCTTCAACGGCCAAATAGAAGTTGTCCTCAACGGTTGTAGTGGCAAGTATAGCCCTCGGAAAGTCTCCGTGACCGCCGAAAGCGCATATAAATAGGTCCGACTGTTCGTGTTTGGTAGGCATACCGGTGCTGGGACCACCCCTTTGAACGTCAACAATAACTATAGGTAATTCGGTACCTCCCGCCATAGATATAAATTCGCTCATTAGGGAAATACCGGGGCCTGAAGTTGCGGTCATTGATTTTTGCCCTGCAAAGGAAGCTCCAAGTGCCATTCCTAGGGATGCTATTTCGTCCTCGGCCTGATAGAGCCAACCGCCCCTCTTAATAAGGTCCATAACGATATGGTTACCTACCGTTGTTGCGGGAGTAATCGGATATGCTGCATAGAATTTAACTCCGGCAGCAATAGAACCTTTTGCTATAGCTTGATTACCTTCCATAATTACAACGTCTTGCGGTTCTTTCGGTTCGGGGAACTTGTAAGGGTCCTTTTTCTGAAGGTTTTCCCTCACATACTGGCGGCCGAGGTCGAAAGCCTTATAGTTCATTTCGACTATCTTTTCGCCCTTCCTCATAAATTTGGCCTTAATAGCGTCTTTGATGGATTGCTCGGGTATTCCGAAAAGTTCGGATAGTGCACCGAGGGCAATGATGTTTTTGGTGATGTAGGCTTTCATTACGTCTTTGGCCAACTCCGATAAGGGAACCGGGTAGTAAATTACATTTTCAAGTTCCTCTTCGGGTTGATAGTCGGTGCTATCGTAGACCAAAACTTTGGGCTTGTTTTCCTCTTTGGCCCTTTTTAAAAAGACCATATTTTTTTCAACGGCCTCACCGTTGAAAGCGCAAAGGATGTCGAAGCTATCTCCGGTAGAGAAAACCCTATCGTCGGAAATTCTAACGGTGGATTGTGCGTAACCACCCTTAATTTCTGCGGGGTAGGATTTGTAGTTAACGGCCCAGTATCCGGCCCTTGCGGCTGTTTCGGTTAAGAAATCTCCGGCGGTAATGACACCTTCACCACCTTCACCGCCTACCTTAATAACGAGGTCGAAACCTTTATTTGCCATGCTTATAGAACCTCCTACAGGTTATTTCCTAAACCACTTTACACTTAGAGGTTGAAATTTTCAATAGTCCCCATATAAAGCATTGGTGATATTTTTTCCGCAAAAGGTTTTTGAATGAGAAAAATCCCTAGATGTATAAAAAAATTCGAATATACTTACTTTATTTGTAATCGATGATTCTAACCATCTCTTATTACGATTGGCGGTTTTTAAAATCCAACAATTTTCCACATACAGGAGGCGGTTAAATGAAAAGGCTACTACTGCTAGGAGGTGTATTTACCCTCACCTCCTTTGGTGAAACTCTCACACTTAAACAGGCGGTGGATATAGCTATTAAAAACAACCTCGAGATAAAGGCTCAAAAATACAAGGTCCAGGAAAAGTATTACGAATACAAAGCTGCAAAAGGGTATCTATTTCCCCAACTGGGGCTCTCGTATATGTTTATGAGGACAAACCAACCTCCCTATTCAATTATGTTCCGAATGAATACCCATAGTTTGCAGTTTCCCCGTCAAGCTCCCCCTCAGGACCCCAACAATTCCCAGCAGGTCTTCTATTGGACCGCTATGTCCTTTAAAGGAATGGAGGATTACTTCAACAATCCCGGTAGCAACCAGCTTTACGACTTAAAACTTACCCTTCAAATACCGATATGGATGGGCGGAAAGGTTCGCAATATGATTAAAGGAAAACTCTTTGAGTGGAAAGCCCAAGAGTTTATGGCCGGCCGTAAAACCGAAGATGTGGCCTTTCAGGTTGCCGATACCTTCTTAAAGGTTCTCTACGCCAAAGCGGCCGTTAAGGCAACCGAAACCGCTTTAAAAGATGTAAAGCACCACCTTAAGGTTGTGGAACAAATGTACAAATCGGGAATGGCCCTTTTATCCGACGTATTGAGGGTAAAAGTCTATTACGAAACCGTTAAAGCGAAAAACACCGAAGCTAAAAACAACCTTTATGTGGCAAAGAAAGCTTTGGCTTTACTCCTAAACCAAAATTGGGACCCTAAAAATTTAACCGTTGAAGGGTCGATGTATTGTCCTTCACCAAAGCAGGTTCAAAAGGAACTTAACAAACTCTATGAGTGGTCAATTAAAGCAAGAAAGGACCTTATAGCGTTAAGGGAAGGTATTGAGGCGGTTAAATATTATAAAAAGGCAACTTTGGGAACCTACCTACCCGACTTTGTGGCTTTTGGCGAATACGACCTTTACGATAATAAAAGGGTCGGAAACTTTGTAGCAAACTCCTACATGGTGGGTATAGGTTTTCAGTGGAAACTTTTTGACGGGCTCAACGCTTTCAACAAAATTAGGATGCTCAGCGAAAAGGAGAGGGAGCTAAAAACCACCCTCGAATACGCCCAAAAGGGAATAAGATTCCAAATTACAAAGGCCTACAAAGATTACCAAACCGCCTACGCCAAATATCAAGAGGCGCTAACAAAAATCGAGCAGGCAAAGGAAACTTTAAAAATAGTTGAGGCCCGTTATAAGCGGGGGTTGGCAAAGATAGTGGACCTGCTCGATGTTCAAAGCCAGCTCGATATGGCCCGTTTTGAGGAAGTTAAGGCCCTTTACCAATGCAACAGGGCTTACCTTGAACTTTACAACAATGCAGGAAAACTTTGGGAGGTGCTTAAGTAATGAAAGGTTTAGTTAAATGGGGCGGATTTGTTGGTGTAATGGCCGTTACCGTGGCTTGGCTTGGCGGACTTTTCAACTCCAAAATAGCTTTGGCGGAAGTTAAAGAGGAACACAAAGAGGTTGAAGGTTTAAAACTTCTTAAAGTGGAACCTCAAAATCTCCATATAAATGCTGAATTTGCCGGCACTGTAATAGCCCAAGATACAGCCAGAATTTCAACCCGCATAGCGGGCTTTGTTGAAAAAGTTCTCGTCAAAGAGGGTGACAAAGTTAAAAAAGGTCAGCTCCTAATGGTAATCGACCCCAAAGACCTAATTGCGAGAAAGGAGAGCCTAATCCACCA
>Ga0256833_1003694_pt1 | contig 10417 bp, 10 predicted proteins | sample 356284metaG_FD_190535 | JGI IMG/M metagenome (GOLD analysis project Ga0256833, IMG submission 190535) | Hydrothermal vent microbial communities from Mid Atlantic Ridge, Atlantic Ocean - 356-284 | ecosystem: Environmental > Aquatic > Marine > Hydrothermal vents | place: Atlantic Ocean: Mid...
TTCCGTTAGCTGCGTCTATTCTCCTCCCCCTAACTTTTCCCTCTATTGCCATTCTTTGCAATCTCCTAAGGACGACTCTACGCTCAAGGTTTAATTTTTCAGCTATTTCTGAGGTTATAAGCGGCACGTTCGCCTCTTTTAATATCTCGTATATCTTTTTTTGTAACTCTTCGTCGAAGTTTTCTTTTGATTTCTTTGAATCTTTCATGCCAACCACCTACTGCAAGTATAGTTTTCAAATTAAATAGCTTTCGGCATCGATTTTAAAACCGGTGTTTTAACGAGAATTGACCAGTTTTAACTATTACACAAAAATAATAAATATATATTAATGTATTGTAAAACTGATTAAAAAATTTTCAAAAAACTAAAAATTATCCTCCACTGAATGGAGGCATTAAATCAACGGTATCTCCGTCTCTAAGTTTTACGTCCTTAGAAGTTAACAGCTCTCCGTTTAAAGCTATTAATGCTACACCCTCGAACTTAGAGAGCAATTCTTCAATTGAATTCACTTCCATTTCTTTGCACTCGAATCCGTACTTCTCCTTTAACTTCGCAAACAATCTAACTTTGACTTTCATTTTCCAATCCGAGCTTTTCTATGATTCTATCAACGTTAACGTAGTTTTCAACTAAGGACTTCATTTTCTTTATCTTTAATTCTCCTTTAATTCTCGCTTTTCCCATTATTTCTTCGAGTTTCGCTACTGTTTTTAAAGTGTCTTCCTCAACTAACATTATAGGCACGTCGTTTTCCTCAGCCCTCTCTACCACTATTTCCGCTGGCTTAACGTTACCTGTTAAAAGTAAGCACCTTATACTCGGCATTTCTAAAGCCACTATTTGCAAGTCCGCCCTATCTCCACCAGTAACCAAAATTGCGTTCTTAGACTCTTTGAAGTGCTCAACTGCTGCCTGAGGAGACATAGCACCAATTACTATTTCCTCCACAATTCTATCTCTCTTCGGTTCAACTACGAATTCTGCGTTGAGTTCTTCAGCTATTTCGCTAACAAACAACCCTGCTAAAACTGTATCTTTCGGTATTATTCCAAGTAACTCCATCCCGTAAGATTTCAAAACTTTCTCCGCAACACTTTGCACATAAGCCCTCTTGTAACCTCCAAGCTGGTTGAAAAGAACCATTTCAAGCCTTTCTCCAAAAATATCTTTTGCGGCTAAAAGTCCGTCGAGAACGAAGTCAGACGTGTACTTGGCAACCATAAGCACTTCTGCGTTGCACAGAGAAGAAACGCACAAGTCACATAAACCAACTGTTCTACCAGTTTTGTAGTCAATAGAACCCTCTATTAAAACTATGTCCTTACCCTCACTTATTTTGGAGAAAGCTTCCTTAACTCTTCTCTCTATTTCCGACCTCTCAGCCTGAGATATAAATTCTATGTAGGGCAGGTCGAGTAAAATTGGACATATGTCGTCAATTGAATCCCCAGTGCTTAAGACTTGTGCCGTGCTGTATGCATCTTCGTCAACTATCCTGTCTTCACTCTCCAAGTAAGCGGTTCTGGCACCAAATGGCTTGAAATAGCCTACTTTAAACCCCTTCTTCTTCAGCAACAGTCCTAAGGCTATTATTATTCCACTTTTTCCAGAGTACCCCTCTATTGAAGATACTAATAAAGCCTTTGCCATGAGTCAGCATTTGGTAACATCGTTATTAACATTATCGTTCCAAATCTATATACCTTCTTTTAATTACGAAAAATCCAGCTATTAAATTCAAATAATATGTTATAAATCTCCAGAGTGCTGTGAGAACGCCAATTATATGGTTGGGAACGAAGTTAGAGTAGAGATAGCTCATCCCAAATTCGGCTATACCACTCGCTCCGGGAGTTAGAGGTAGAAGAGATATGACTACGAGCAAGAGTTGAGCAGTTATAGAATATAAAAAGTATGGTTTACAACCAAAAGCTTCGAGGATTGCCGAGGGTATTAAAAACTCTGGTATCCATATAAAAACGGTGATAAGCAAAGACAGAATTGCACACCTCGGCTTTTTAGCAAGCATTAATAAAGCCTCTCTAAAAGCTAACATCTCTTCTCTCAACTTCTCTGAAAGACCTTCAGCCCTTTTCTTGCTAAACTTTGCGACGAATTTTTCAATACTATTTGACAGAGATTTAAGTCTTTCTGGCCTTTTCAGTAAAAGCCATAGGAAAACTAAAAAAGCTATTAGCGAAAAAGCAAACAGAGTACTAACTTCCATGCCCAACTTCATAGAAAACCCGGTAAATATTACGAAAACCGGCAAAGCAATAGAAAAGAAGATTGCGTCGAGTATTCTTTCAACTAAAACTATTGCCGTCGATTCTCCCGCACCAACTCCTGCGTCGTAAAGCATTTTAACTCTTAAAGGCTCTCCTCCAGCAGAAGAAGGTGTTATCGCTGCAAGAAAACCACTTGCGAGAGTTATTTCAAAAGCGTAGGATAACGAGATAGTTTTTCCCAAATACTTAGTTAAGTATTGAATTCTAACCGCCCAGAAAAGCCAGAAAATAAATTGCAAAGAGAACGCTAAAAGCAAAAACGGAATCTTAGCTCTAAATATAGCTCTCCACGTAACCTTAGTTTCAGTGAAGTGAAATATTAGTATCAAGGCTACAACGCTTATCAGAATGCCAAGCAAAGTCTTTCTCTTCAAATTGTCTTTCATCACGCTGTCCTCCTCGCAGCTTTCCATTCCACGTTCCTCTTCCTTAAATAGCTGACTACAGCAGATAATGCCGCAGATTGAAGAACTAAGGAGTAAACGACAAAACCCGGAACTGCAATCAGCTTTTTAAGGTTTCTAAATTTTGCCAAAATTAATAAAGGTAGTATGGGCAGGAAAGGTAAAATTAAAACGGGAATGTAGGTTATCGTTAAAGCGAGGTACCAAGAGTACTTAAACTCTTTTCTACTCTTTTTAACCAATTCTCTATACCTCCAAAGCTGAAGCCCGCCAAAGTACCACCTCTTTCTTTGGTAATAAAATTCCTTCCAGCTTAAGGGAGATTGTTCATGTAATACAGATTTATCACAATATATAGCTTTGTAACCCATGGCGTGCATCCTCGTCGAAAAGTCAGCATCCTCAGTTATAGCGCACTCGTTAAGTCCGTATTCGTAAAGAAACTTAGCTCTCAAAACACCTATTAACCCGTTGAACTGCTTGTATCCGTTTTTCTTTATAAGGTAGTTCAGTAAGTGATACTCCAATTCAACTGTTTTGCTAACCAAGTTAACAGCATTGTATATTCTGCGGGGTGAAGAAGATATGTATGCTTTTTCACATTTTATAAGTTCTTTAACGTTTTCTATTAAGAAGTTTTTTTCGGGTTTACTGTCAACGTCAAATATTGCTACGAATTCAGGTTTAAAGCTTCTTAGGTATTTTAGTCCATCATTTATAGCTCCTGCCCTCTTTCCTCTCGTATTATTTCTTTCGAGAACTTCTACACCTTCTCTTCTCAACAACTCAGCTCTTCTATCTTCTTTTCCATTTCTATCAACGACGTAAAGTATTTTCTTCTCTCCATCGAATTCAAGTTCTTTCAAACACCTAACTGATTGTAACAGTATTTCCTCAGGCTCAAAAGGTGCAACTGGAACTACTATCGCTAATTTCAAAAAATCACCTCTTCATAAATTTTTTCTATTTTTTTAACAATACTCGACCAGCTAAACTCTCTAACAACTACTTCTCTACCCCTTTTACCAAGCTTCCTTACTAAGGAATCGTTGTCCACGACTTCGAGAATTATAGAAGATAGCTCTTCAACGCTGTTGAAAACAAATCCAGCTTTTGATGCTATTTCCCCTACTCCGGGAACGTTAGCTCCAGCGACTGGAGTTCCACAAGCCATAGCCTCCAAGAGAACTATTCCAAAAGCCTCAAGTCTTGAAAAAGATGGTAAAACTAAAAGTTTGGAGTTTCTAATTACTTCCACGAGCTTTTTTAATTCAATTTTACCCGTAAACTCTGCTTTAACTCCGAGCTTTCTACACAATTCTTGAAAGTAAATCCTGTCTTCCCCATCCCCGACAACAGTTAAAACTACGTTTCTATATTTCTGAACATCTTTCATAGCCCTTATGAGGTAAGGTAAACCTTTGTACTCAACGAGTCTTCCAACGTAAACTACTCTGTCTTTTTTTACACCTCCGGGAGTGAAAACGTTAACATCTACGCCATTTGGCACGATTTCAACCTTATCCATGAACTTCGAAAGGATGGGAGAAGTCAATGCATAACTTTTTGTAGTAGCTAATATCAATTCAGCTTTCTTTAAAACAGGAATAACTATTTTTTCGTTTACTTTTTCGATTGTATTTCCTAAGAAAGGTGGGATGTAAAAACCATCAACTCTATCAGGGATAACGACGTCGTTGTGATACGTAATTAAATGAGGTGCTTTAAACTCTTCTGCGAGTTCCTTAGCTTTTAACGAGAAAAAGGGAGATGGCGTGTGAGAGTGATAAACATCAGCCTTAACTTTGGGGAATGTAAGAGGTATTGGTGTGTAAGGTAAAAAAATACTCTTAACTTGAAAGTCCGCCTTAGAGGGTTTCGAAGACACAACTTTTACCGAACATCCGAGATTTCTAACCAAATTGGCAACGTGAAGTTCTACTCCACCAACGTGAGGTAAGTAGTACGGAGTTACCTGCAACACCAGCATTCAACGGGAACTCGATTTAAGTTAAAAAAGTTTTATTGGGTAGTGTAGTAAAAAAAGTGATGGAAAAAGTAGTTGAAGAAAAAGTAGTTGAAAGGATTAAAGAAGCGAAAAAACTTTTTGAAGAATACGGATTTTATCTAAGAGAAAAGTTTAAAGATGAATTAAAAGAATTGAATTCAGCTATAGAAGAAACTCATAGATTTATGAAAGAAACGAAACTCCCCGACCTCTGCAGAGTTTGTGCTGAAGAGGGTAAGTGCTGTTGCAGACCGTGGGTTGCAGAGGAGTTTGACGTTTACGACTTGCTACTCAACTACCTAATAGGAGTAGAAGTTCCAGAAGAAAGAGAAGTTGAAGGGCTGTGCTTTTTTGTTGGGAAGAGGGGTTGCAGGTTAAAAGTTAGGCAAGTAATATGCGTTGACTTCTTATGTCCCAAAGCGGAAGAGTTACTCGGAAAAAACGAAATAAAACTTAGGGAAATAGAAGGGAAAGAGCTCGAACTTGCTTTTATTTTAAAAGAGAAAGTAAAAAAAGAAGTGGAAAAGCTAAGAACATTTTCTCATGTTAAGGATAAGCATAAAAGCCCTTAGAGGTGAAACAACGAAAGAGTTTAGAAGAGATAACGATGCTAAATAGACTAACAAGAATTTTACCATATCTAACAGATAGCTGGGAGATAGGAAAGGATTCGGCCTAACGGGATTGAACATAAACGGGTTTTGCATGAACGAAGGCATGAACGGAAAAGCTATCAATCTCGCCAGTAAATTGCAGAGAACGCCAATTGCGAAAAGTAGTATTAAGAGAATTATTGTCTCGAAAAAGCAATTCTTAGCAGTCCTAAAAGACACTTTTATACTCTCAACAGCACTATGCCCATCAGCCACAGCATATTCAACGTAAACAAGAAAAATTAAAATTATTATAAATGTTATAACTGACAAAATAACGAAAATTACGCCAGATATTAGAAAGTTTGGTCCTTTACTGAAACTATTGGGCGTGGAGAAAGGGATTATAAAAAGAAACGCTGGAGTTAAAGATATTAAAATTACTAAAATTTTTAGAATTTCGGCACCGATGTAAGACAAAAACCTCTTTAAAGCGTACTTCATGGCACCTACAATTGATAATTCGCCATCTATTGCCATAACGCAAGCTCTTATGCCTGCAAAGTAAAAGTAAATTGAAACGAGAGAAGCTAAGATAAAAGAGATAAAAAACGAAGCTATTAAAGCGGGGTTACTTTTAACAACCTGCTCTGCAATAAAGAAGTTTCCATTACATTCCTTCCACAAAATACCGAAAGGAATTAACAGAATTAAAACGGTGGAAAGATAGCTAAATAAGAAGAATAATCCTACTTTAAGGTTCGAAAGCCAAAGTCTGAAACCACTTTCTATGACGTCTCCAAGCTCCATAGTCGGAAAAAACTAATTAACTATATTAGGATTTCGATTGAAATAGTTAATTAGATAGTTTGAATAGCTTTATAATTTTTTGTAATTAAGTGATACGTGATGCCAACTTGACAATGCCCTAAGATTTTTATACCCACGATAAATCCTGCGTAATATCATTAAAAATAGTTATGAACGGTGAGGATTATGCCGTACAGGGAATGGGAAACGTTCAAAGAGAGAATAGATAAAATTTCGAAAAAGTTTCCGGAAAACCCAGCTGTTATATGCGAGGAAGAAATGAGCTATGGCGAGCTGTACGAGAAAGTTATGAGAACAGCTTATGGCTTGTACAAGCTTGGAATAAGGAGAGGAGATAAAGTTAGCCTGTGGATGCAGAACACGCCAGAATGGGTCGTGTGCTGGTGGGCTATCCCTACCATAGGAGCAGTTTTAGTTCCAGTGGATCACTGGTACAGAACAGTTGAGGCAGAACACATAATGGGTCATTCAGATTCAATTGCAGTAATAACTTACGAAACTATGGGCAAGTGGAAATTTGCGGACATGATAAACGAAGTTAGAGATAAAACCAAACTAAAACACGTAATAGTTGCCGGAAAAAATCCAGACGAGGATGTGGAAAAAGTTAACGGAATGAGTTTTGATGAATTGCTGAAAATGGGAAAAGGATGGGAAAGAGATGAAGAATTCTTAAAAGAGATCGAAAAAGTTACTCCAGAGGACATCTCGCTGATACTCTACACTTCCGGAACTACGGGTGTGCCAAAAGGTGTAATGCTCTGTCAGCATCAAATAATAAAGAACGCCTACGATCAGGGAGAGAACATGAAAGTCAGCGAAAAAGATAGGCTTTTAGTTCCCGTTCCTTTTACTCACTGCTTTGGTTGCGTTATGTCTATAACGCTTATGGCAAACTTTGGGGGAGCAATAGTACCACTCTTGGTCTTCAACGAGAGAGATGCACTTGAAAAAATAGAAAAACACAAGTGTACAATGGTTCACGGCACTCCAACGATGTTTCACAGAGAGCTTAAAGAGTTTAGAAGAGGAGATTACGACGTCTCTTCTCTAAGAACAGGTATAATGGCTGGAGCGCCCTGTCCAGAAGACTTAATGAGAGCAACCTTAGAGGAGATGGGCGTTAACTTATGCATAACTTATGGACTTACAGAGGCTTCTCCCGGAATAACTATGACGAGCTTAGAAGACAGCATAGAAGACAGAGTTAAAACAGTTGGCAAACCTCTACCAGATATAGAAGTAAAGATAGTTGATGAAAACGGTAAAGAAGTTCCGAGAGGACAAGTTGGAGAAATTATATGCAGAGGTTACAACGTAATGAAGGGATATTACAAAATGCCAGAGAAAACTGCTGAGACTATAAAAGATGGATGGCTTTATTCGGGAGATTTAGGAGTGATGGACGAAAGGGGATACATAATATTCAAAGGAAGGAAAAAAGAACTGATAATAGTTGGAGGATTTAACGTCTATCCACTCGACTTAGAGCAGTACTTAAGAGAGTTCGAAAAGATTCAGGATGTTGCAGTAATTGGCGTGCCGGACGAAGATTTGGGAGAAGTAGTAGTTGCCGCAGTAATACCAAAAGACGGCGTGAAATTAGAGCCTATAGAAGTAGTAGATTACTGCTACGGTAAAATAGCGAGTGCTAAGGTTCCGAGATACGTTTACATAACAGACTCGTTTCCTCTGAGTGGAAGGGGAAAAGTCCAGAAATTTAGACTGGTCGAAGAGGTAAAAGAGCTTATAGAAAAAGGAAAGCTGAAAAAACTTACTCCTTCCGCCCTCAGTTAACTTTTTTAAAAACTCTTAACAATTCTTTAATATGTACGATGTCGCCGTTATCGGTTGCGGACCTGCTGGTTTGACAGCAGCTCTATACGCTGGAAGGTACGGGCTAAAAGTAATAGTGTTCGAAAGTTTGCCTTCTCAACTGTCAACAGTGCCTTTCATAGAGAACTACCCCGGTTTTGAAGGAAGCGGATATGAATTACTCGAAAAAATGAAAGAACAAGCTCTTAAATTTGCAGAACACGTTTTTGATAGCGTTTTAGACGTTAAAAAAGATGGAGACGTATTTTTGATTAAAACAAACGGAGAAGAGTTCAAAGCTAAAACAGTAATATTCGCAACTGGAGGTAAGCATAGAGAGCTTGGGGTGCCGGGAGAAAAGGAGTTCATAGGCAGGGGTGTAAGCTACTGTGCGACGTGCGATGGACACTTCTTCAGAGGAAAAAAGGTAATAGTAGTTGGAGGGGGTAATACAGCTTTGACGGACGCCATATACTTAAAAGAGATTGGTTGCGACGTTACAGTCGTTCACAGGAGGGACAAGTTTAGAGCAGAAAAAGCACTTCAGGAAGAGTTATTTAAGAGAAACATCCCGGTAATTTGGAACAGCGTAGTCGTAAGAATAGAAGGAGAGCAGAAAGTAGAAAGAGTAGTTTTAAAGAGAGTTGATGGAGATGAGTTCACGTTAGATGTAGATGGCGTATTCATAGCAGTAGGTATGAGACCCCAAACCGATTTAGCTGGAAAATTGGGAGTTGAAAGAGATCACATGGGCTACATAAAAGTTGACAAAAAACAGAGAACAAACGTTGAAGGAGTTTTCGCAGCTGGAGATTGTTGCGATAATCCATTAAAACAAGTCGTTACAGCATGCGGAGATGGGGCTATAGCTGCAAATTCGGCTTTTGAGTACTTAAACCTTTGACGTTTTAAATCTTTATTATGCCTATTTTGTCTATTTTTGTACCACTTGTAAATGCATTTTAACAGCACTACAATGCAAAGATGGGTGCTGTCAAATAGTAATAAAAAACAAATAATTAAAACTTAATTAAGATATTCGAGATATAAAATTCTAATTAAGGTATAAAATCTCTAAAGTGATCTTCTCCATACTCTTCTATTAACCCAGATTCGCAGTAAGCTGAAAGTTTTTCTTCTAAGGGTATTTTTGCTATGATTTTTAATCCGTACTTCCTCGCAAGAAGTTCAGATCCCCTACCAAACTTCGCTATTCTTCCGCAATCGGGGCATTTAAAGTAGCTCATGTTTTCAACTATTCCCAAAACTTCAGTATTCATAGTTCTCGCCATGTTTATGGCTCTCTCAACCACAGATGCCGTTAAGTCGTGGGGAGTTGCGACCATTATTACCCCGTCGAGGTCTATTTCCTGCATTACTGTTATTGGAACATCCCCAGTTCCTGGAGGCATGTCAACTATTAAGTAATCAAGCCTACCCCACGAAACGTGAGCTAAGTAATCTCTCAGAACTTTCGAAATCATAGGCCCTCTCCATATAACAGCCACCCCATCAGGTGTCATGAACTGTATGGACATAATCCTTATAGCGTACTTAGTACTTAGAACGGGATCTATTCCATCTATGCTTGAAAGTGGTTTTTTCCTTTCCATACCGAATAACTTAGGTATAGAGGGACCTAAAAAGTCCGCATCAAGCAATCCAACCATAAAACCTTTTTTAGCTAAGTGTACAGCCAACAGAGCAGAAATCGTTGACTTCCCCACACCACCTTTGCCACTCATCACTGCAATTTTTTTCTTTATTTGCCCCATTTTCCTCTTAATTAGTTCAGATACCTCGTCCTGTTCAGCCATAAAAATAAGAAAGACTAATTGCTTTTAACTCTTTACCAGTTTCTGAGTTTTTGTCTTTCACCGGTAACACTCGTTTTTCCAGCCTTTATCGCCTCAAGCACTTCATTAATACCAGCAACTTTTCGAGGACAATGTATAATCGTAACGGCTCTGCCAACCTCCTCAGCTTTGTGAGCATCGCTTCCAGCAGTACCGGGTTTTTTATAAAAATCTGCAAGTTTTTTGGCGAGAAAGTTGCAAATACCAAGTACGTACTTTGAGTTAAAAACTTCCACTGCATCTGCTTCTTTCACAACCCAAAACTTAACTAATCCATGCCTGTAGAACTGAAAAGGATGGGCTACAACTGCTAATCCCCCTAAGTTTTTAACAGCTTTAATAGTATCGACCATACTCATGCCGGAATCTACTTCTCTCGATATACCATAAGCTAAAAGGTGTCCATCTGATGTAGATACTTCCATTCCGGGCAGTATTAAGAGGTCAAGGTTTTCTTCACTAACCAGTTCTACCGCCTCTAAGGAGCCATTTAGAGTGTCGTGATCAGTTATAGCTAAAGCGTTAAGACCTCTTTTCAACGCCGTGTAAACTATATCCTTTACTCTACTCTTAGAATCTTTACTGTGGTGAGAGTGAACGTGTAAGTCGGCAATCA
>Ga0256833_1003695_pt1 | contig 10415 bp, 10 predicted proteins | sample 356284metaG_FD_190535 | JGI IMG/M metagenome (GOLD analysis project Ga0256833, IMG submission 190535) | Hydrothermal vent microbial communities from Mid Atlantic Ridge, Atlantic Ocean - 356-284 | ecosystem: Environmental > Aquatic > Marine > Hydrothermal vents | place: Atlantic Ocean: Mid...
CAATCAAAGGGCTTAAAGTCCGAGTTTTTTCTTGAGGAAGAAAATTTTAAGACGCTGGAGCGGATGACGGTTTCCTTTTTTGAGATAGCCTTCACGAATTTCGTGAAGATAAAGGTCAAAAAGGAAATAGTGAGGAACAGGCTTAAGCCCTGGTCTTTTGAGGATAATTCGAATGGCCTCCATAGAAGCCAAAGCACTGCAAAGATAACAGGTGATTACAGAGGCTGGCCCTTGCCCTTTTTTAAGATCAATAGCCTTTAAATCGAGGTATTTTAAAAAAATAGGCCTAGGGGCCAGGCCAAGGGCAAACCGAAGGGCCTTTTCGGTTTCTGGCATATCTTCTTCGATGTCAAAAAATTCTTCAAAGGAAGGGCTTTTTTCCGGATCAAAAATGAGGAGCACTCCGCTAAAGGCCAAAGGCCCTGCGGTAATGACCGGGATTTTCATTTCTCGGGCAGTATCATAAAGGAGTTTGCGGGCCTTTAAGGCAAAAAATTCGATACCATCTACTACTACGTCTACATCGGCGAGAAAGGAGCGAGCGTTTTCCGTTGTTAGCCCTTCCCAGTAAAATTCTACTTGGAGATAAGGATTAATTTTGAAGGCCTCTTCAAGCATTACCTCCCCTTTGGAGCGACCGAGAGTATCTACCCGTGCTCCATATTGGCGGCTAATATTACGGGGTTCGAAGGTGTCAAATTCGGCAATTTTAAAACGTCCGATGCCGCTTCGGACGAGGCAAATAAGGTGGGTGCCACCAACGCCTCCAAGACCTGGGATGGCTACGGTGGCTTGCCGCAAACATTCAAGTTCCTCTAGGCTAAAAAGACCTTGCTGAGGAGCGAAGGCTTCCCTCCAAAAGCTTTCTGGGTTATCGATACCATAGCGCTTGAGGTGTTTACCCAAAATGCCACGCTTTATTAAAGACCACATAGGAACCCCCTCTAAACTCTATATCGGAGCCCAAGAAAGATATTTAAACTCGGTAGAACTTGTCGGCATCGATGCTTGCCCGCAGGGGTGGATGGTGGTACGTGGTGTCTTTGCTCCCCAAGAGGGAAAATTTCTGCGGGAAAAGGCCTTTGTCTTTGAAAGATTAAGAAATGTCTTTCTTCTTCCGGCCTTCCTGTTTGCCATTGATCTACCCCTTGGTCTCTTGCAAAAGCACGCCCCCGGAGGGAGAGAGTGTGACCGCCTTGCCCGCTGTATTTTGGGTCCTCGACGGGGAAGTGTTTTTACTCCTCCACCCCTTGAGGCTTTACCCTTTAATTCATATCAGGCTTTGCGAGCTAGAGGGATAAAAATTTCGCGTCAGAGCTTCAATCTTTTGCCTAGATTGAAAGAAGTTCACGAAAACCTAGATCTACTCCTCGAAAAATATGTCTTTGAGACGCACCCTGAACTTGTTTTTAGGTCTCTTAGTGGTGAAATTTTGCCTTCCAAACATAGCCCGGAAGGCTTCCAAAGACGTCTCCAGATTCTCAAAGAGAGTTGCCTTTTTCAAAACTTATTGGACAATTTGCACTCCTTGGCCCGTAAATTTAAAAAGGACCTTCTAGATGCTTATGCCTGTTTGCTTGCAGCCCAAAAGATCTTTCTCGGGAAGGCACAGTTGATCCCGGAGAAGCCTCCCAAAGACCCGAGAGGCCTTCTTTTGGCGATTTGGTTTTAAGTAAAGCGAGAAATAATTTTGGCCCCGATGAGATCTCCCCAGACATTGACAGCAGTTCGCATCATGTCGAGGAAACGATCCACCGCCAGAATAAGACCAATACCTTCCAGAGGAAGCCCCACTGTTTGGAGAACTAGAGTCATGGTTACCAAGCCAGCGCTTGGAATCCCTGCTGCACCAATAGAAGCCAAAGTAGCTGTGAGAAAGATAAGCACCTGTTCTCCGAGTCCGAGAGAGATTCCATAGACATTGGCGATAAACATGGAGGCCACAGCTTCGTAAAGGGCCGTTCCATCCATGTTTATAGTGGCTCCAAGGGGTAGGACAAAGCCGGCAATTTTTTTAGGCACCCCGGCTTTTTCTTCGGCAATTTCTAAGGATATAGGAAGGGTGGCAGAGCTTGAAGCCGTAGAAAAGGCCACGAGAAGAGCTTCTCTTACCTCAAGAAAATACTTCCAGGGGTTCAAACGCCCTAGAAAAAATAAAAGCCCGCCGAGTACTAAGATAGCATGAAAGCTAAGCCCCGCTATCACGGTGAGCACATATGAAGAAAGCTGAAGCAAGGGGGAGAGACCTTTTTCCGCTACGATACTAGAAACAATTGCAAAGACCCCGAGGGGGGTTAAATGGATAATCCACCGGATGAGGGTAATGAGAGCGTCATTTAAGGCTTCAAAGAAATCAAAGAGTAACTTTTGCCGTGAAAGGGGAAGGGCTAAGGTAGCTAATCCAAAGGCCAAAGCAAAGAAGATGATAGGAAGAACTTCGCCTTCAGCTACGCTTTTAACAGGGTTTTCCGGTATCAGTCCTAAGACCAGGTCTTGGAAAGTAAGACTTTTTACCTGGATTTGAGGATGAGAAAAGACCCCTTCAGGCGTATAACCAGGTTTTAAAAGGTTTACGAGGAAAAGACCAGTAAGCACAGCCAGGGAGGTAGTTAAGAAGTAATAACAAAGGGTCTTTATTCCTAGGTTTTTGACACGGGATATACTTCCGAGCCCTGAAACACTACTATAAACAGATGCCAAAATGAGAGGGGCGATAATCATCTTTAAAAGACGTAAAAAAACGTCTCCAAAAAAAGAAATTCGAAAGAGAGCTTCGGGGAAATAATGTCCGGCCAGTATACCCAGGATAATGGCTAAAAAGGTTTGGTTTTCAACACTTTTTAAAAAGCGCATGCCAAAGGCTTAGCATGAAGGAGAGAAAAAAGGAAGAAGGGCCCTGGAAAGTGGGCCCTTCTAATATTCTAATATTAGCCGAGAATGGCTTTTTTAAATTCTTCAAAACCTATCCGATCAATGAGCCGACCGAGGCGGTCAGCTTTTTTAGCGTTGGCCTCGTAATATTTGATAATTTTTTCGGCAATTTCAAGGGCTTCTTCGGTGGAGACGTTTTCTACCAGAGTCTGGGCAAGCCGTGCTCTTGAACCCCCGCAACCCCCTACTCGCACGCTCCAACCCTTGGGTTTACCGACAAAGCCAAGGTCTTTGATGCAAGTTTCTGCACAATCGTTGATACAACCCGCTACACCAATCTTGAATTTGGCTGGTAACTGATAACCATGGTAGCGCTTGTCAAGCTTGGCCCCGAGAGAGAGGGAATCCTGCTGGCCAAGGCGACAGAACGTCGTCCCCGGGCAGACCTTAACACTACGTACACAAGCTCCCACCGCTGCTCCAGGATCTACCCCCAGCTCTTCCCACACCTTGTCAATGTCTTCTTCCTTAAGACCGACCAAAGCAATACGGTCGGCGCTAGTGAGCTTCATGGCCTTCACACCATATTTTTCTGCAATTTCAGCGATTTTTTTGAGAAAATTTGGTGTAACTACCCCTAGCGGCACGTGTGGGACAATGGCGTAAGTTTCCTTATCTCTTTGCAGAACGGCACCCTTTTCTCCATCTTTTAACATAGCTCTTCCTCCTTTCTAAGTTAAGATATTTTGGGCTTCTTTGAGGGTGGTCTTAGAAAAATGTTCTCTTACAAGTCGGTTTACGTCTTCCAAAAGATTTCCGAGAAGACAGCGCTCTCCACTACAAAGAGGTTCTTTGAAAAGACAACGCTGGTCTTTTAGGGGGCCATTTATTACCTCAAAAATATCAAGAAGAGAGATCTCTTCTGGTTTTTTGGCTAACATGTAACCTCCCTTTGGGCCTCGAGTAGCCTTAAGGAGGCCTGCTCGGGCTAAGGCCTGGAGTACCTTAGAAAGATGAGCCTCGGAAGCCTTGAGGCGCTTGGCTATTTCTTTAACCCGTCGAGGCTTTTCTGGCGCACTCGAGAGATAAGCCATAGCATGAAGCCCCAAAGATAAAGCCTCCGAAATCCTCAAGATGCTTGTTGACATTTTCTTCCTCTCCTAAAATATTCTAGTGTTTAAATACCAAAATAGTAATATTTGTCAAGTCTTTGGTGGGAGTTTTTTTAATTACTTCTTCTTCCAGCTTTTTTCTTCGCCGCGAAGAAGACGTCGGATATTGTCTTTGTGTTTGATCCAGATAAGGAGGGCCATAAGGGAAGCGGTGAGGATATAAGTCTTTTGCGGACAGAAAAGATAGATGAGAAAGGGCATCAGGGCTGAGGCCAAAAGAGAGCCTACAGAGACGAACCCCGAAAATTTTACAGCTAATATGAAACACATGAGGGCGATTCCGAGGGCCTTAGGGCAAAGTACTAAAAAGACTCCCGTGGCAGTAGCCACCCCTTTTCCGCCCCTAAACCGAAGATAGAGAGGAAAGAGGTGGCCTAAAAAGGCTGCAAAACCACTTCCTGCTACCAGCCACTCCTGATGAGGATGGCCTTTAAAAAGACTTAAGGCCAAAAGCATAGGAACAATGCCCTTTCCCATGTCTCCTAAAAGGGTTATAAGCCCCCATTTTTTACCCAGGAGGCGGGCTACATTTGTGGCCCCAAGATTACGGCTGCCATGTTCTCTAGGATCAATTCCAAAAGGTTTGGCCACCAGGAGGGCGGTAGGGATAGAACCCAAAAGATAGGCCAAGAGAAAAAAGAAATATTCTTTTGGCATGCTGGACCTCTCTTGTCAATTAGATATTCGAAAAGGTAATATCCTCACATGGCTGGCAAAGCAAGAATTAAAAAAATACGCAATATTGGCATCATTGCCCATATCGATGCTGGAAAGACCACTCTTACCGAACGCATTCTTTACTATACCGGAAAGATCCATCGTATCGGCGAAGTTCATGAGGGTCAGGCCACTATGGATTATCTCCCCGAGGAGCAAGAGCGGGGTATTACTATTACTGCCGCTTGCACTACCTGCTATTGGAAAGATTGTGAAATTCATCTCATTGATACTCCGGGTCACGTGGATTTTACGATTGAAGTAGAAAGAAGTCTTAGGGTGTTGGATGGGGCCATCGGAGTTTTTTGTGCGGTAGGGGGGGTGGAGCCTCAGTCTGAGACTGTATGGCACCAGGCAGAACGGTTTCGCGTTCCCAAAATGGCTTTTATTAACAAAATGGACCGCATCGGAGCCAATTTTTGGGGTACTGTGTCTCAGATGCGAGAAAAACTCGGGGCCCGCCCGGTAATAATTACTATGCCCTACGGAGCAGAACAAAGCTTTCAGGGCGTGATTGATGTCATCCAGGAAAAACTCATCTTGTGGGATGAGGCTACTTTTGGGGAGAAGTTTACTTATCATCCTGTCCCCACTGAAATGGAAGAAGATTTACAGCGCGTGAAAAAAGAGCTTCTTGAAACTATTGTGGAGTTTGATGAGACGGCCCTTGAAAAATACCTGTCCGATGAACCTTTGAGCGAAGAAGAAATTCACCGTCTTATTCGCCAAGGGACCCTTTCGCTTCAAATTGTGCCGGTCTTTTGTGGTTCGGCCCTCAAAAACAAAGGCGTGCAACCATTACTTGATGGTATTGTACGCTATCTTCCTTCTCCTCTTGATATCCCACCTATTAAAGGAATAAATCCCCTTACCGGACGTGAAGAAGAAAGGCTTCCTGATGAGGAAGCACCTTTAGCAGCATTAGCTTTTAAGGTGCAGATGTTTGAAGGGCGTAAGATGGTCTATTTGCGCCTTTACTCTGGAATATTAGAAGTAGGAAAGACCGTCTTAAACGCCACCCAAAAGAAAAAGGAAAAAATAGCGCGTCTTTTTCTCCTTCACGCCAACAAACGTACCAGGTTAGAAAAGGCGGAGGCTGGCGACATCGTAGCGGCTATGGGGCTTAAACACACTGTTACCGGAGATACTCTTTGCGATCCAGAACATCCCATCTTACTTGAGGCAATCGGGGCCTATGAACCCGTGATCTCTGTTGCGGTGGAGCCGAAGACACGGGCAGAGGAAGAAAAAGTTGAAGAAGCCCTGGCCAAGATCGCCCAAGAAGACCCTACCTTTCGGGTAAAAATAGACGTTGACACCGGACAACGTATTATCTCTGGAATGGGAGAGTTACATCTGGAGGTAATCCTCGAACGTTTAAGACGCGAATTCGGCCTTGATCTTTTGGTAGGGCGTCCTCAGGTGGTTTATAGAGAGACCATTAGCAAAGAAGTGGAGTTAACAGAGACCTTTGAACAAAGCGTGGGCGAAGAGAGACTCGCTGCTATAGTGAAGCTTTTGGGGCGCCCCCGGAAACGAGGGGCAGGAAACCTTGTGGGCGCCGTATTTCCAGAAGAAAAATTACAGATAGAGCAAAAAAGAATCTTACTAGAGACACTAGAGAAGGCCTTAAACGCCAGTGGCCCTCTTGGCTGGCCGGTGACAGACGTAGAAGTTGTGCTTTTGGATATCGAATTTCCCGGTGGAAGCTGGCACGAAATGGCAGCACGGGCCGGAGTGGTAAAGGCCTTACAAAAGGCTCTTTCTCAAGCCGAGCCCCACCTCCTCGAACCCGTTATGGAAGTGGAAGTTGTTTGCCCTTCGGAGTTTTTGGGAGAGGTAATAAGTGATCTTAACCAGAGAGGAGGGCACGTGGTGAATATTGAGGTTCGGGAGCCGGTTCAAATCGTAAGGGCTGAAGTACCACTTTCCCAAATGTTTGGCTATTCGACTGCCTTGCGTTCTGCTACTCAAGGGCGAGCAAGTTTTACTATGCGTTTTCTGCGGTTTGACCGCCCTGAAGATCTCAAAAAGGCTTAACCCTCTTTGGGTTTCATTTTGGCAGCTTCAAGTTTCTTGGCCACTTTGGCTTTTAGAGGGTCCCCCTGCGGGAGGTTGCGATAAGCCTGGCGAAGATGGTAAAGGGCCACTTTGGTATCCCCCTCTAATTGGAAGTGGAGAGCAAATTGATAATGTGCTTGACCAGTCTTCCCCACGGCAGCATAAAGTCTGCCCAGTTGATAATGAAAATCGGCATTGTCTTCTAATTTGTCTTTAAGTTTCTTAAAAAGACTTAAAGCTTTTTCATATTGTTTGGTTTCTTGATAACAGCGAGCCAAAAGATATTTGGCTCCAGTACGGTAGGGGTGTCTTTTGACATAACGCTTAAGAATCGGTAGTGCCTCCTGATAACGCCCGCTTTGGAAATATACTTCGGCTAAATCTAGGCGGAAATCATCCTGTTTTGGGAACTTCTTAATGACAAATTGAAGTTCTTTGGCAGCTTCTTCAAAGCGTCGCAATTTAGCAAGAGCCAAGGCTAGCCCATAATGGAGAAAAGGATCTTCCGGGCTTTTACGAAGCTCTTCCCGATAACGGACTACGAGGCTTCCAGCGTCGTGAGTAAGGATTTTGACCCTTACCTGAACACGTCGGAGGCGGAAAAGATCAGGATGATAGGTAACCTTTGGGTGGTAATATTCGATCATGGATTCCAAATAAGAAATCCTTTCTGCTGTTCCTGGATGGGTGAGAAGATAACTGGGTACATTTTCTGAAAGCAGCCAGCGATGTCTTACAATCTTGTTGAAAACTTCAATGAACCCCCGAGGGTCATAACCTGCAGCGGTGAGATATTCGAAACCCAGACGGTCGGCCTCTTCTTCGTCGGCCCGGCTGTAAGAAAGGGCCTTAGTTGCTGCCAGGGCACTTGAAGTAACAGCCAGGGCTTGCCCCATTTCTCCACGGCCCAAAAGTAGCCCTACGATAGTAACCGCGGCACTGGCCAGATTTAAGCGGGTTAACTTTTCGATTCTTTTGGCCAGGTGTCGGGCTTGTACGTGGGCCAGTTCGTGAGCTAGGACCCCTGCCAGCTCATCTTCCCGGTCAATCTCTTCCAAAAGACCGGTGTTAACGAAGATGTAACCCCCTGGTACGGCAAAGGCGTTCAGAGTTTCGTCTTTGAGAACATAAAATTTGAAAGGAAAATAATGGGGTCCAATGTGGGCGATAATACGACGCCCTACTTCTTCTACATAATTTACCACCTCAGGGTCTTCTACAAATTGGGCCTTTTCTCGTAACATTTGAAGGACCTGGCGCCCTAAACGAGCCTCTTCCTCGTGGCTCATGAGCGCCAAGGCGCCTCCCTTTAAAAAAACACACAATAAAAGACAAAAAATAAATTTCCGCATCTTGGATTTAGATCCGTTCCTACGGTTAAAAGTGCCAAAAAGTAAAAAACGGCCTCTAATTAAAAATATAAGGCCTTTTTTCATGCTTGGCGAACAGGAAATTTTGAAGTCTCCAAAATAAAAAGGGCGGCTCAAGGCCGCCCTTTTTGTCATTTTTTTAGCAACCCGCTTAGAATTCAGGGGTGGCTGGGGCTCCACCACCTTTTTCCTCTTTGGGCTTTTCAGCTACCATGGCTTCGGTAGTAAGGAGAAGGCCGGAAATAGAAGCCGCATTCTGAAGAGCCGTGCGGCTAACCTTCTTCGGGTCAATAATACCGGCTTCCATAAGGTCTTTGATCTCACCGGTAGCCGCATCAAAACCTACAGAGCCACTTTCAGCCTTGACCTTTTCGACAATAATAGAGCCTTCAAAACCGGCATTGCTGGCGATCTGACGCAAAGGTTCTTCAAGGGCTCGGCGGATAATGTCTACCCCGTGCTTTTCATCACCCTCGGCTTCTACAGAGTCAAGAGCCGGGATACAACGGATGAAGGCCGTACCACCACCTGGAACAATCCCTTCTTCTACCGCCGCTTTTGTAGCATTAAGCGCGTCTTCTACCCGGGCCTTCTTTTCCTTCATTTCTGTCTCCGTGGCAGCTCCAACATAAATTACCGCTACACCACCTACGAGCTTAGCCAAGCGCTCTTGGAGTTTTTCCCGGTCGTAGTCAGAAGTGGTTTCTTCAATCTGGGCCCGGATTTGCTTTACACGGGCTTCAATAGCCTCTTTGGAGCCCGCTCCATCCACGATGGTGGTGTGTTCCTTATCAACAATAATCCGGCGTGCACGGCCAAGCTGGTCTAGGGTGGCGTTTTCAAGTTTAAAACCAAGCTCCTCAGATATTACTTGGCCACCGGTAAGAATAGCTATGTCTTCCAACATAGCCTTCCGACGCTCACCAAAACCAGGTGCCTTTACCGCACAGCACTGAAGGACACCACGGATTTTGTTTACCACTAGCGTGGCCAGGGCCTCACCTTCTACGTCTTCAGCAATGACAAGTAGAGGTTTGCCAGAACGCACAACCTGCTCAAGGATGGGTAGGAGATCCTTCATAGAGCTGATCTTTTTGTCATGGATGAGGATGTAAGCATCTTCAAGGACGCATTCCATTTTATCAGCATCAGTCACAAAGTAGGGGGAAATATACCCACGATCAAATTGCATACCCTCAACTACCTCAAGATAGGTGTCGAGGCTTTTGGATTCTTCAACAGTGATAACTCCTTCTTTACCTACTTTATCCATAGCATCGGCAATAATGTTGCCAATGGTAGGATCATTGTTGGCCGAAATAGTAGCTACCTGTGCGATCTCCTGCCGGGTCTTGCAGGGTTTGGCGATTTTTTCAAGCTCCTTTACAACTACATCGACGGCCTTATCAATCCCCCGCTTAAGGGCCATAGGGTTGATACCAGCAGTGACAAGCTTGGTTCCTTCCTGGAAAATTGACTGAGCAAGAATAGTGGCCGTAGTGGTACCATCACCAGCCACGTCACTGGTCTTGGACGCCACTTCTTTTACCATTTGGGCGCCCATGTTTTCGAACTTATCTTCAAGCTCAATTTCTTTGGCTACCGTAACACCGTCTTTCGTGATGGTAGGAGAACCAAAGGACTTTTCAATTACTACATTGCGCCCCTTGGGGCCAAGAGTTACTTTCACCGCATCTGCAAGCTTGTTAACACCAGCAAGCAGAGCTTCACGAGCTTTCTGGCTATAAAGAATTTCCTTCGCCGCCATATTACCAACCTCCTTTCATAAATTTGGTTTGATTTCGGTTTTATTAGTCTTCAATGATGGCCAGGACGTCATCTTCACGCATAATGAGATATTCTTCACCCTCGATTTTGACCTCGGTGCCTGCGTATTTACCAAAGAGGATACGATCTCCTTCCTTTACCGTCAGAGGCATCTTTTGACCATTTTCAAGGATCCGGCCATCTCCTACCGCTATAACCTTACCCATAATAGGTTTTTCTTTGGCCGTGTCGGGAATAATGATGCCACTTTTGGTACGCTCTTCCTCTTCAATGCGCTGCACAAGAATCCGATCGTGAAGCGGCTTTACCTTCATCTGTCACCCCTCCTTAGTTGAATTTTATTAGCACTCACATGAACCGGCTGCTAATATAATCACGCCTTTCCAGTTGGCAAGATCTATTTTTCGATTTTTTGCCGCAAAGAATAGAAAAGAGA
>Ga0256833_1003696_pt1 | contig 10415 bp, 8 predicted proteins | sample 356284metaG_FD_190535 | JGI IMG/M metagenome (GOLD analysis project Ga0256833, IMG submission 190535) | Hydrothermal vent microbial communities from Mid Atlantic Ridge, Atlantic Ocean - 356-284 | ecosystem: Environmental > Aquatic > Marine > Hydrothermal vents | place: Atlantic Ocean: Mid...
GTCCCTATTTTCTATCTAATTCCTTGGATAACAAAGAAATGGCAAAGATTTGCGAGGGGTTGGATCTTGGTGTTAGCCTGAACTGGGTCTCCATTGTTCAGCAAGAGCACATTAACTGGTTTAAGTCAGGTATACTAAACGCGCACGTGGGGGACTTGCCTAAGTATCGGGGGAATGCCTGCCCCAATTGGGCGATTTTACAGGGAGAGAAAGAGATATGTTTATCGATTCATTTTATGGAAGGCGGGATTCTTGATTGTGGGAGAATTATTCATCAGGAAAGGATGGAGCTTGGTGAAAATACTACGATAGGCGAAATCTACACTTGGATAGAAGAAGTGATACCTTCATCATTTCTTAAAGCATGCAGGGTTTTAGAAGAAAATCCTTCTTACGTACTTAAATATGCCGATCCCGATGATGAAATGGGATTTCGGTGTTTTCCTCGGCTACCTCAAGATGGGTTTATCGATTGGAATTTGCCGGTACGTAAGATACATAGGTTAGTAAGGGCCTCCGGCCCGCCATTTGTCGGTGCCTATACCTACCATCTTTTTGAAAATAAACTAAGAAAATTACTGATTTTGAAAAGCAGGATAATAATTGATCAGACAAAGGATCTTGCCGTCCCCGGTCAGGTTCTAAAAAACGACAAAGAAAGTGGAGAAAGCTGGATTCGCTGCCAGGATGGTGTCCTGGGACTGGTTTTGTGCCGGTATGAAGGTGAAGTTGAAGAATTCCAACCGGGTAAAAGGTGGAGGTCTATCAGAATGAGACTCGGCGTTTCTGCAGCGGATGTTGTTTTCGATCTTATCAAGGAGAAAGCGGACGAATGGGTTTGAATTCAAGGACTTCTCGTTTTAATTGGGAGGAGATTTTCGTCCATCCGGATACCAAGGATGCGTTGAGGCGACAGGGCGATTCACTTATTGCCCCGAACGGGGATAACTTTCCCATTATCGATGGAATACCACGCTTTGTCAAAGAAAAAGAGGGCCTGGATACCGGCCAAAAACAGGTGATGGAGACCTTTGGATTCAAGTGGAACCGGCAGGACTGGGGCCACGAAGAGAATTCCCGGCGGTTTTACTTGAATTGGGTGCGCTCTTCTTTTGGCTGTGAAACCGACGATGAATTCTTCAAGTTTTTCAGAGGAGGGAAAAGGATATTGGATGCCGGTTGCGGCAGCGGTGTCATCGCGTCCTACCTGGCGCCCGCCGCGCCGGACTCGGACTTCTTCAACGTGGATATCTCAAGCAGTATCGACGCGGCGGCAGCCTACAACGCGAAAAATCCCAACGCCTGTTTCATCCAGGCGGACCTGAACCGCCTGCCTTTCCCCTACGGCTATTTCGATACCATCCTTTCTCTCGGCGTTTTGCATCACACACCCGATACCTTTGGAAGCCTCAAGAACCTCGTGCCCTATATGCGCCCCGGGGGAAAGATCTTTCTTTACGTTTACAAGAAGAAGGCCCCCATCAGGGAATTCACCGACGATTATATCCGGCAAGAGATTTCATCCCTTGAGCCGGATGAGGCCTGGAAAAGGGTGGAGCAATTGACAGAGTTGGGGCGCTATCTTTCGGGGCTGAATATCGAGCTGAATTTGCCCTGCGACCTCGATCTGCTGGGAATCAAAAAAGGCAAAATCGACCTGCAACGCTTTTTCTATTGGCACATCGTCAAATGTTTCTGGAACGACGAGATGGGATTCAACTACAGCACACACGTCAACTTCGACTGGTTCTATCCCCGCTACGCCCACCGGCATACGCGGGAAGAGATTGAAGACTGGGCGAGAAGGCTCGGCTTGTCAATCGTTAAATTGGCCGATGTCCAGAGCGGGTTTTATGTGATTGCAAAAAGAGGCAAATCCTGATGGCGGCTGCACTGAAATCGCATATCAAGAACCGGTTAAAACAATATCCTCCCCTTTATCGCCTCGCAAAAAGAATATATGGGCTGAAAAGGCCCTTGTTATATATGGCCAGGGGCACACCCGGGACGGCAAATTATACAAAATGCCTTCTGTCGGCCATTCTCAGACGGGAAACCTCTTGGGGGCACCCCATCCTGTTGAACATCGAACCTACCAACATCTGCGACCAACGCTGCACGATATGCGAAACCGGGCTGGGAATCCTGGGACGTAAGCCAAAATATATGAGTTTTGATGAATTCAAATATATCCTTGACCAATTTGACGATAACTTGCGCACGATTTTCTTTTATTTTATGGGCGAAAGTTTTCTGAATAAAGATGCCTACAAGATGATTCGTTACGCGGCGGATAGGGGAATCTATGTCTCTGCCTGTACCAACGGCAACAGGATCGACCCGGAGCGCCTGGTGAAAAGCGGCATCGCCGACATCCAGTTCCAGATCGCGGGGACGACACCCGATGTTCATGCCACCTACCGGGTGGGGGGGGATTTGGAGAAGGTTTTCGAAAATGTTCGCGAGACCCTCAGGCTCAGGAAAGAAATGGCAGGGGAAATAAAACGGAATCCTTACCCCATGAAAATCGGGACGGGATTTATCTTGTTGAAACCCAACGAGCATCAGGTAGAGGATTTTATAGCCCTGGCAAAAGCTTTGGGAGTGGACGAATATCAGGTAATCGACCCTTGCGTTCGAACCGCAGAGCAGGGAAGGAAACTCCTTCCCACCGACAAGGCTCACTGGATATACGACCCGGCCGCGTTTGAACGAGGAGAGTTAAAACCCCGCGTTACGCCGCACAACTACTGCGAGTGGATTTATGGCACGGTGACCATCCAGGTAAACGGCGACGTGGTGCCCTGCTGCCGGGACCCTTTAGGGAAATGGGTGTTGGGGAATGTGTTCGATGAGAATATCTATGACATCTGGAACGGGGAAAGGTTCAAGGCATTGAGAAGGGCGGTGGTCACGAAGCAGAAAGAGCTGCCGCTGTGCGCCTTGTGCGAAGGGTACAGTATGCCGGAGTTGATAGGTGATAAATGAAGAAAAAAATACGTATAGCTAATTTTATGGATTCAAGTTTGTTGGATTTAAAAAGAAAAGGTAATATTTCTGATGTGCCTTCTTTATATAACCCAGAAAATATATGCGAGAAAGTAGTTCATTTCACATTATACGAAAATGATTTATCTCTACAAGCGTTTTTTGAAAAATCGAGAATTGAGATTTATTATTATGGTTTATTTAATAAATCATCTCTTTTATTTTTCCCTTTGCTGTTTCTAAAGATTTTAAACAAAATTCGAAAAGAGAAAATAAATGTTATTAGGGGTAGGTTACCTTATCATGGTAGTTTTTTCGGTTGTCTTGCAGGGAAGATGTTAAAAATTCCTTCGATTGTGTCCTTGGGGGGAAATAATCGCATTCCACAGGAGCTTAATGGAATATATCATTATAATAATCGTTTTTTCTCTTATAACCTGGAAAAAATTGTTCTTTTGCTGGCAGATAAGATAATATGTCCAAACAAATATACGCAAGATTATGTTTCCGGGATCATAGGAACAACGAAGGCTGAGAAAAAGGTTATTATAATACCTTGGATTATAAAACTTCCTCAAGCAAATAATATTAAGTGGTCGGATGTTTGTAAAAGGTTCGGCTTCGACCAAAGGAGGAAATTGGTTTTAATTGTTGGCTTTTTAAATAAGTATAAATTTTCTGATGTCATTTTCGATGCAATAGAAAAGATGAATAAAGATTTAAAACGAAAAATTAATATAGTCTTTTGCGGAGACGGACCATTAAAGAATAAAGGGGTAGAACGATTCAAAAATACTGAGGAAGTTTTTTTCATCGGCTGGCAAGAGCGTAATGTTGTCCAGTCACTAATAAAATGCGCTGAAATAATACTCATACCCATGTCAGGTTTTGTTCTTTTAGAAGCCGCGTCTATGGGAAAAGCCGTTGTTGCCGGTGACATTGAATGGCATAATGAGATTATAGAAAATAGGAAAAATGGAATCATTGTAAATCCCAGAAACCCGATAGAATGGGCTGATGCGGTTAAATTTCTGATAGAAAACAGGGAAGATGCGAACATAATGGGTAACTTGCTAAAAAAAAGATTTGAACAACATTATCATCCTGACAAGGCGAAAGATAAAGAAATTAGGCTATATTTAAGTTTATTAGATGCCCGTGATAAACGAGAGAAATTCGTTTGAAATTATGAGTGTTCTAATTTGTAAGAAGTGTGGCGATGTATTAATAAAAAAAATCGATAATTATCATTGCAATTCGTGCCATTCCCAATATCCGATAGTTAATGGAATAATTGATTTTAAAGAGGACAATAAGCACATAGACTTAAGAATTCCCAAAGAACTTTTAAACATCCATGAGTTTATAACAAGAAGGAAATTTTTTGATCGGATAGTAGAAAGTGATGTAGAATATTATGGCCGTCTTCATAGTATTGAGTTTGTGAATTTACACCATGATCACTTAAAGCCTTATCTGAAGTTTTCTAAAATTATCGATTTGGGATGTGGCCAGATCCCATATCTGAATGCTTTTAATGAAAATGAAGTATCAGAATATTATGGAGTTGACTTGAGTAGGGAGTCATTAAATATCGTAAAAAATAGTTTTACCGGCTTATTCCCGTTAATATTGATAAGGCACAATATTTTGAATACTCCGTTTGCCAATGAATCATGTGATATTGTTATTAGTTCTGAAGTGATAGAACATATCGATGAACCACACTTGTACCTGAAAGAAGCTAACAGAATTCTGAAAAATGGTGGGTATTTGTCTCTTTCGACTCCCTGTGTTTCAATGTATTTCTATCCTCATAATTTTTATTTTGCGGCAAGGCACCCCAAGAAATTTCAGAAAATGGTTAACCCCCATAAGTATTGGAATGAAGCCTTGAAATGGCATCCTGGGTTACGACCAAAAATATTACGAAGATGGGTAGAGCAGGAAGGTTTTGAAATCTTTAAGCATCAAACTATTCTTTGGTATTATGCAACACCAATAAAATTGACGTGGCGTATTTTTTCACTGCTTGAGAATTTTGGTGTCAGAAACTCTGGAAAAGTATTCTATAATTATCTTAAATTATTGGATAATATGTTGTCTTTACATATACCTGTTTTAAAATGGTTGGGTATTCGGCAATTTGTTTTGGCCCAAAAAAGATATGATGCAAAATAATTATAGATCGTTAGAAACTCTGTATCTATTGAAGAAATTTTTCTTATGAGAGATAAGATTGTTCACTCATCTTTTTGGGATCTTTCTTCTATTGTTTCATCAACATTCTTGGCTATGATTTTGCAGCTTTGTTCTACAGCCTTGTTGACGCATATTCTCGGCACAAATGGCTACGGGAAGTTTACTTTATTCTTGATGGTAGCAAATCTGTTTTTTTTATTTGGGATAAGCTGGAGCAGTGCTGCGATAATTCGCTATGGGCGGGAGGAGTTTGTAAAAGAACACCGTATAAACAAAACATTCTGGGCAAGAAATGCAATATTGGTGCCCATATTTATAATTTTATTGATTGGATTAATTTTTTTTAGGAACCAATTGTTAAATTATATAGGTTTTCCTGATTATGGGTTCTTGCTTTTAGCTTTGTATGTATTAGGAAACATGTTTCTCAATTATATTCAATATATACAGCAAGCGGTAGGTCAGATGAAATTATATGCGTCAACGAGAATAGCACAATCCCTGTTTTTAATATTGGGGATTATAGCAGTAATGGTAATCCACATAATCCCAAAGAATGTTTCATCAGTTGTAGTTGTAAGTATTCTAACCATGTTTGCCGTATCAATTTTATATACAGTTTTTTTTGATAGAAAATGGTTTTTCCCTCTCGAATTAGATAAAGATTATTTAAAAAAGGTATTTATTTTTTCGTATCCCATAATATTTGGCTCTGGAAGCGCGTATGTAGTAAAATATATAGATATTATCGTTATAAAAAAATATTTAGCCCTTTCCGATATTGGTGTGTATTCGCTTTCATATCGCGGTTTTATGGTATTGCAGGCGGTTTCAATGTCTCTTATCGCTGTATTGGGACCAATGATGATAACCTTTCTGGCAGAAAACCGTGAAGATATAATTTTAAGGTTTATAAAGCGTATCGTAACGCAAGGGGTTTTGTTCTGGAGCCTTTTTTTGTCTTTGATAATTCTAGTTGGATCCTTCATGATACCGGTTGTTTTTGGTAGAAACTTTCAGCCAAGTATTTTACCGTTTTCTGTCTTGATGGTAGGATTAGGGTTTAATTTAATTGGATCGTTTTATTCTCCCATATTAACAACATATGAACTCATTAAGCAGGCTATGGTGATAAATGTTATCATGGCTTTGGTTAATTTAGCGGGTGATCTCTTTCTTGTACCACGTATGGGCATTGTCGGGGCTGCATTTGCGTCATCAATTTCCTTTTTTCTTTCAGCGGTATTGTATCTTTTTATTACAAACAGGCATCTTTTTTTAAATGAATGGAAGCAGGTCTTTGCCGTTTCTCCTCTAATCGTTTCATTTATAATTTTTATAATCTTTCATAATGTTGGGATTCAGCTGTTGGGCATCATTGGCGTTATTGGCATTTCCCTCCTTTTTGTTCGAGAGACAGGAATGTTTAAAAAAGATGATTTGAACATGTATTCCAAAATTAATATGCCTTTCATCTTTAGAAGAACACTTACCTTCATCTATAATTTTCTTTCTGCTTAATGGATTAGTTTCCCTATATGAACATAATTCTTTTTATTAGTGAGATCTTTCTTTTCTTCTTCATCCGCCTGCTTCCCGTCTGGCGATTCCGCCACCAGGGATGTGATGCCTATTATTTTCTACTTACAGCGGAGATTTTCAGGAAAAAGAAGAAAATCCCCATTGTTCTTCCCCCTTACTACCTCGCGGATATCGATGAACAGTGGTATCCGCCGGGATTTTCGGTCTTTCTTGGGTTGCTGCCGGAATGGATCGTTCAACAATATCACTGGTTGATTAATCACATTCTTGACTTTTTGAACCTGCTTCTTCTGGATTGCTTTATCTGGGCCTTCCACATGGGTTGGCGGGCCTTGCTGGTAGCCAATCTCGTCTATATTTTCACGCCTACCTTGACGCTGGAATACCGGGGTTTGACGTCTCGATCGCTGGGGAATCTGCTGTTTACACTCTTCATGATGGCCATGTGGGGAACATTGACCGATATCCGTTGGCTGCCCGCTGCCCTTTTTGTTTGGCTATTGATCCTGTTTACCCACAAAATGACCATGCAGTTGGGTATCGTAATGGGCATTGTGTTATCCGTTGTGTTCAAAACATGGCTGCCCGTTATTGTTGTTATTGGCGGCATTCCGCTGGCTATTGTTCTTTCAATGGGCTACTACTGGAAGATATTAAAAGGGCACTGGGATATTGTGTCTTTCTGGCATAAGAACCTTCCATGGCTCGGCGCGCACCAGGTAAAACATTCTCCAATTTACGGGAACCCACAAGATTACATAAATGAGAAAAAAGGTTTTATCATTCATGTAAAACTGGTATTGAGGGGTCTTCTTCATAATCCGTTTGTTATTTTGTTATTGTCGTTTTTCCCTTTGAATTTAGCGCAATTGAATCATGGTTTTTACCGAGTATTTTTAATTGTTTGGATTACTGTAACGGTTATATGGTTTTTTCTCACGACGCTTATCCCAGGAATAAAATCTTTTGGTGAGGGATACAAATATATAAAATACATGGCATGGCCTATTGCTTGCTTGAGTGTGTATGTGCCCAGTGCTTATCTTTCTGTAGGTTTGGTTCTCTCTCTTATCGTAATATATATTGGGGTTGTGAGGACATTGAAAGGAGATATAGCATTTAAAATCGATCCAGATTTTGAAGACTGTATTCAATGGATAAAAAAACATGATAAAATAAATAGAATAGGGTGTATTAACTCTCATCTCGCAGATCCAATTGCCTATTTTTGCTGCCGACAGGTGTTGTGGGGCACACATCATTATTATTTTAATGAGAAAGTTATAGATTTTTTCCCTGTGTTGAGAAAATCTATTGAGGAACTTGGTAGAAAGTATGACTTGCGATACTGGTTGATTAATACAAACTATACAAACACGAATGATATTGGGTTGTATGAGAAGCAATGTATATATAAATCCGGAAGTTATGAATTATTCAAGATTGTCTAAGAGCTTGAATTGGGCGACTACAGTATAACATAATTCTTTGTCCAAATAAGTAACAAGTGACAAGAAGGGAGCTCAAAGTTCAAAGCTGAAAGCTGAAAGGAGTGACAAGTGACAAGTGACAAGTGACAAGTGACGAGATGGGAGCTCAAAGCTCAAAGCTGAAAGCTCAAGGCTCGTGGCTCAAAGTTCAAAGCAATCTGCGGATGATGGCTCATAGCTAACGGCTTAAAGTTAAAAGGAGAGGTTTCTGGAGCCTATCCAATGATACCGATTGTTACAGGGTGTTAATCGTAGTATAATGAAATCATGAAGATGGATCGTAAGCGGACAGCGCTCTCGCGGATGGGGAAAAAGCGAAACAACGATTTCGTTCCGGGGACGCCAGAGGAGCGAATAAGCCTTGTCTGGGAATTAACCCGGGAAATAGCAGCTTTAAGCAAGAATTACGATGCTGAACGAAGACTACAAAGACATGTTACGCGTCTTATCCGAGGAGGGGGTTAAGTTTCTTCTCATCGGCGCCTACGCTATGGCGGTTCACGGTTATCTTCGCGCCACCATGGATATGGATATTTGGATCATGCCGTCGCCTAAAAATGCCGATGCTGTATTTCGGGCGCTACGACGTTTCGGCGCGCCTTTGAATAACCTCACAAAGGATGATCTTCAGCAAGACGATGTTGTCTTTCAGATAGGGGTTGCCCCAAGACGAATCGACATTATGACGTCAGCCTCCGGACTTCAATTTGAGGATGTTTATCTTAGTCTCCCCTGAAAAATCTCCAACTACTTGAAATAATTTGATATATATGAGGTATTGTGTTATAAGAATTGCAAGGAAAGAGGTAAGAGCAGTCCGAAACCTTGCAAAAGACGAGGGGTTTATGAAGCCTAAAAAGCCTCCCATAGAGACCCGGAGACAAAAAGAGCTCTTTCTGGTAGAACTGAGGAGGATTGTCGACAAACACCATCCGTTGGTGCGGCTCACCGAAGTTGTAGACTGGGGAGCGTTGGAAGAGGTCTTTGGCAAGACCTACCATCCGGAGACAGGCAGGCCGGGGATCAGCACCCGGTTGATGGTTTCCCTCCACTATTTGAAATACGCCTACAATCTCAGTGATGAATCGGTAGTGGCAAAATGGGTTGAGAATCCCTACTGGCAGTACCTCAGTGGGATGAGATACTTTGAACATGAGCCACCGATAGATTCTTCCAGCATGGTCAGGTGGCGGCATCGGATAGGGGAAGCGGGGGCGGAAGAGCTTTTGAAGCAGACCCTTGAATCGGGCTTAAAGGTGAAAGCCATTAAGGCGCATCAATTCAAGCGTGCCAACGTGGACACCACGGTACAGGAGAAGGCCATTCGGTATCCGACCGACGCGTGGTTATTCCACAAGGCGCGGGAGAGGCTGGTCAAAGAAGCCCAGGGATTGGGGATCAAGCTTCGTCAGAGTTACAAGAGGAAATCGGAAGAGATGCTGTTTAAGCAAGGCCGCTATCGTCACGCGAGGCAGATGAAGCGTGCCGGGAGATGCGTCAACAAATTGAGGACCTATTTGGGGAGAGTCATACGGGACATTGAGCGTAAGGTGTTGGAACCGACCAAGGAACTCGAAGAGCTTTTAGAGATCAGCCGTAGGATTTACGGGCAGAAGCGAAGGGACAAGAACAAGGTTTACAGTGTTCACGCGCCGGAGGTTTCGTGTATCAGCAAAGGCAAGGCGCACAAGAAGTACGAATTTGGATGTAAAGTCAGCCTAGCCGTCACGAGCAAGGGGGGGTGGATTATCGGGGCCAAGGCCTTTCATGGCAACCCGTATGACGGACACACTTTACAGGGAGCGATGGATCAGGTAGAGAAGCTTTCACCTAAAAGTGTGGAACATGTTTTTGTGGACAAGGGGTACCGGGGTCACAATTATGAAGGGGAGGCGGAGGTACATGTGGACAAGACCCGTCGGGGTCGGACTCCCAGGAATCTTTGGAAATGGATGAAGCGCAGGGCTGCGATAGAGCCGACGATAGGACATTTAAAAGAGGAGCATCTGTTAAGGAAGAACCGTCTCAAGGGAGAGATAGGGGATAAGATCAATGTGATACTGAGTGGAGCAGGGATGAACTTCGTAAAGTTGCTGAAATATCTTGAGGCAACTTTTTTGCGCCTGTTTCTGTCTTTGGTTTATTCGAACCGATGTTCGATTTATACCTTCCAATGAGTGTCCCCACAACTCA
>Ga0256833_1003697_pt1 | contig 10407 bp, 7 predicted proteins | sample 356284metaG_FD_190535 | JGI IMG/M metagenome (GOLD analysis project Ga0256833, IMG submission 190535) | Hydrothermal vent microbial communities from Mid Atlantic Ridge, Atlantic Ocean - 356-284 | ecosystem: Environmental > Aquatic > Marine > Hydrothermal vents | place: Atlantic Ocean: Mid...
CAGCGTCGTCCTTCCCTCCATGAGTTCCCGGATGGAATCCAGAACTTTGCGCTCGGTCACAGCATCGAGATTGGCCGTGGCCTCATCCAGTATCAAGATGGGAGCATCCTTGAGCAAAGCCCTTGCTATAGCGATCCGCTGCCGTTCCCCGCCGCTCAATCCCACTCCCCGCTCGCCGATCCAGGTGTCGTAACCGCGGGGCAAAGAGAGGATGAAGTCGTGGATCTGAGCGCGCTCCGCAGCCTCGAAGATCTCCTCCTCGGAAGCACTCGGTTTGGCGAGAAGCAGATTCTCCCTGACAGTGGCGTTGAAAAGATAAGTGCTCTGGGAAACGACCCCGATGATCCTCCGGAGGTCATCCTGACGGTACGACCGTATATCACGTCCGCCGATCTCGATGCTCCCGATTTCGTAATCCCAAAAACGAAGCAAAAGGTGAACGAGGGTGGATTTCCCGGCCCCACTGGGCCCGACGATGGCCATCCTGCCACCTTCTCTCACGTGAAAATCGATACCGTCCAGCGCAAGCATCCCGGTGTTCGGATAACCGAACCGCAAGCCGGAAACGGATATCCCGTAGCTCGATGGCGGCGGGGCAGGATTCTCCGGATCCGCAACCGCAGGCTCGGCGTCCACGATCTCGAACAACCTCTTTGCGGCTTCGATGTTGTTCTCGAGGTACTGAGCGGCGAGGGGCAGGGGCTGAACTGCCTCGAAACTGGAGAGGGCTGCCAGGGCTATGACTGCAAGATCCACACCTGTGATTGCGCCAGAAGAGACCATTGGGATGGCCACTACGGTAACGGCAAGCATCCCCAGGCCTGCCATTAGCACTCCCAATCCGTCTTGCAGGGCCGTGATCGAGGCCATTTTCAACTGCGCTTCTATCAAGGATCTGCTGCTCCGGCTCACGAGGTGCTTCTGCCTTTCCTCTCTCCCGTATGCCAGCAAATCCGGCAGCCCCTGAATCCCGTCGACGATATGGGTGTTCAGTTCGGATCGTTCCGTTATCAGCTTCCTCCCGGCCTTACGCCCAAGGAAGCGCGCAAGCACAGGGATACCAATCCCGGAGATAGCCAGGAAGAGCAAAAGGACGTTGGCGATGCCCCTGCCGAACATCGAAAGAAAGAGCCAGATCACGACCGCGGTGATCAACGCAACCGCCGGCGGAGCTATGACCCTCACGAAGAAATTTTCCAGGCTCTCTATGTCTCCCACTATCCGGGTCAACAAATCCCCACTCCTGAACTCCATCAGGCGGGCCGGGGCAAGCGGCTCCAGGGCTTCGTAGAACCAGACGCGGAGCCTCGCGAGGAGTTTGAAAGTGGTGCTATGGGATACGAGCCTCTCGGCATACCTGAACACGCCCCTGGAAATCCCAAAGAACCGCACTCCGACGATGGCAACCTGCAACTCTCCGATGTTCGGGTGCAGAGCGGCCCTGGCGATGATATACGCAGAAGTAGACATCAGTCCAACGCTGCTTCCGACCGTAGCAAAGCCGAGTACGGCGGAAAGGAACATCCACCAACGGTATGGAGAAGCCAGCTTCAACAAGCGCAGGAGGGTAGCTTTCTTCATGCCGCTCCTCCGTAAAGGGTTACCATGCGGGCGTAAACTCCCCCACGGATCAGCAGAGAATCATGGGTTCCCGTTTCGATTACCCTCCCGCCTGACAACACGACTATCCTGTCAGAATTGCGCACAGTGCTCAAACGGTGAGCGATAATCAACACCGTGCGGCCCTCCATGAGGCGCCTCGTGGCCTCCTCGATGATCGCCTCGTTTTCCGGGTCGAGGTTGGAAGTGGCTTCGTCCAGGATCAAAAGCGGGGCATCCTTCAGGAACGCCCTCGCCAGAGCAATCCTCTGAGCCTGTCCTCCGCTGAGCATTGCACCCCTCTCTCCAACGACGGTTTCGTATCCCAGCGGAAGCTCAGAGACGAATTCGTGCACGTGAGCAAGCCTGGCAGCACGCTCGACTTCTTCTCTGGTCGCACTCGGCCTGGCGAGCACGATGTTGTCCCAAACCGTCCCGTGAAACAGGTATGGAGATTGAGGCACCCATGCTACTTTCCGACGCCACCCGTCCACAGGCAACCGGGACAGCAGGATTCCCCCCACGAGAATGCGTCCTTCATCTGGGGATATGAACCTGAGGAGCAAGCTCGCCACAGTGCTCTTTCCGGCGCCGCTCGGACCCACGAGGGCTGTTTTGCTCCCTTCTTCGATAGAGAAAGTCGCTCCGTTCAACGCTGGGCGTTTTCCGTCTTCGTAGGCGTACCTCACCCTCTCGAACCGAATGTCAAACCTCAAATTCGAAGGCATTTCCGGCATAATCTCGACCGACGGCCCGGGGATGGGGGTTTCGAGCACCTCGAAGATTCTCCTGGCCGCGGCAACGCCGGACATCCCAGCATGGAACCTCGTTCCGAGCAATCTAAGTGGGAGATAGAACTCCGGCGCAAGGAGCAGCACGAAAAAAGCCTGCTCGAATTCCATGTGCCCATAGAGCAACCTCAACCCTATTTCCACCGCCACGATTGCGGTGCTGATGGTGGAAACGAGCTCCAGCACCAAAGCGGAAAGGAAAGCCACCCGCAGCACGCCCAGAGTCGTCCTGCGGAACTTGTCGCTGATTTCGGCTATCACCCTCGCCTGCTCTTTGCTCCTACCGAGGATCTTCAGAGTGGTGAGCCCCTGCAAGACGTCGAGGAAATGAGCGCTCATGCGGCTAAGCGTATCCCACTGCCTGCGGGTGAGCCAATCCGCTATGCTCCCGATGAGCATCATGAAGATCGGGATCATAGGCGCTGTCACCAGGAGCACCACTGCAGAGAGCAAATCTCTGGAAAAGACGAAAACAAGTATCGTCAGCGGTATCAGTGCAGACAGAGCAAGCTGTGGTATGTACTGGCTAAAGTAAGCATCAAGGGCCTCTATCCCCTCGACGGCGGTATTCGTAAGCTCCCCGGTTCTTTCGCTGTGGACGTAAGCCGGCCCAAGGTTCAGGATGTGGGAAAAGAGCTTGTCCCGCAAATCCCTTTTGACGAGGCCCGCCATCCTCGATGCCGCCACTTCACTCGCCCACACGGTCACAGAGCGAAGCACAACGATCCCGGCAACAACCAGCACCAGACTCCACAATACGCCAAGGGGCTCCTTTCCGAGAAATGCCCTATCGACGAGCCTGCTGAAGTATCTGGCCTGGAAGACCGTAAAGATCCCTCCGAGAAAACCCAGAGAGACGGTCAACGCCAGTTCCAAGCGAACTTTCCTTGCCTGTCGGAGCAGCCTCCTATCTAAGTTCATTCTCCTCCCCAATGCAGCAGGACCGCGAGAAAAAGGGAAGGCGGGCGCCTTCCCTTTTCGTCAGAGTGAATCGATGTTGTGCGAAACAGCGATCAATACTCCAGGTGCGTATCCTTGCTGAGCCTATGTCTGAAGGTGTAGTAAGTCCAGGCCTGGTAAACCAGCACGAACGGAACAAGCAGGAACGCCACGATGGTCATGACTTTCAGCGTGTAAGGGCTGGACGACGCGTTGTAGATGGTCAAGCCCCATTTAGGGTTCAAAGTGGATTTGAGCAGGTAAGGGTAGTTCCCTGCAAAGACCATGACTGTAGCGAATACAATCGTGAGGGAGCCCATCACGAAAGCCCACCCCGGCTTGTCCTTGACTATGAAGTAGTAAACCAGCAGCAAAGCCACGGCAGCGATCAAAGCAGAAAGGAGGGCAAGCCATGCAGCAGGCCCTTTGAACAGATCGGTTCCCAGGAACGCCCAAACGACCAAGGCGACGGTCAGTATAACGGTTGGGAACCACAAGGTTTTCGCCGCGTTCTTGGCCCTGCTCATGATCGGGTCTGCGGTCTTCAGTGTCAAGAAGTTAGCTCCGTGCATTGCGAAGAGGAACACGAACACCAAACCGGCCAGCAGGGCAAACGGATTGAGCAACGGCAACAAGCCGCCGTAGTAGTTCATGTCAGCCTTGATGGCCACCCCCTTGATCAGGTTACCGACCGCCACGCCCCAAAGGAGCGCAAGAAGGAACCCAGTGACCACGATCACCCAATCCCAAAGCTTGCGCCAGCCGGGGCTCTCCACCTTGCTCCTGAACTCGAAGGAAACGCCTCGGAGGATCAAAGCCAGGAGCATGAGCACCAGAGCGATGTAAAAGCCGCTGAAGAGGGTGGCGTAGAACTGCGGAAACGCCGCAAAAGAAGCGCCGCCGGCAGTAATGAGCCACACTTCGTTGCCGTCCCAGACCGGGCCGATAGTGTTGATGATCACCCGCCTTTCGGCGTCATCTTTGCCCAGGAATCCAAGCAACATGCCGACACCGTAATCGAATCCTTCCAGGAAGAAGAACCCGATAAACAACACAGTTACGAGAATGAACCAAAGAGTATTGAGACTCATCGTTTACCTCCTCAATAGGCCATGGCAGCAGAGGTCTCGCCGGATGCTTCGGCAGGCTCCTCGTGCCCGTACTTGAGCAACAGATACACGTCTGCGATCATCAACAGGCCGTACAACGCCCCGAACGCTATCAACGAGAATGCCACGTTCCAGGCAGGCACGTTAGGCGAGACAGCATCCTTCACCTTCAGTAGCCCGTAGACGATCCAAGGCTGCCTTCCCACCTCTGCCATGATCCAGCCGGTGCTGGTGGCAAGGTACGCCAGGAACACCGACCACTCCAGCACTTTCAAGAACCACCTGGGTTTGTCCTTTCCTATCAACGCCAACGCATAGAATGCGAACACCAGCAACAGCAATCCCGCTATCACCATTAAGCGGAAGCTCCAGTAAGTTATCGCCACAGGCGGCACATAATTGCCAGCGCCGTATTTCTGCTCGAAAGCTTTCTGAAGGTCGTTCAAACCGGTGACCTCGCCGGTGAAGTTGTTGTACGAAAGGAAGCTCAGGAGGTACGGAATCTTGATATCCACGGGATTTCTGTGGTGAGCCTGGTCGATGGTAGCGAACAGGGAGAAAGACGCGGGTTTTTCCGTGTCCCAAATGGCTTCTGCAGCAGCCATCTTGGTGGGCTGAACCCTGACAAGGTGCTGTCCCTGGAAGTGCCCAACCAAGATCACCATGATGATCCCTATCAACCCGTAAATCGTAGCCCATTTGAAGGAAAGGTCGAAGAATTTCTTATCCTTGGCTCCCCTAAGCATGTGGTACGCCGTGAACGCAAGAACGAAGAAGCCCGCTGTCGTCATGCCGGAGAAGAACACGTGAGGCCACTGGTAGAGGACGTTGGTGTTGGTGGCTACCTTGAAGAAGTTGGTCATTATGGCTCTACCGTTCTCCAGCTTATAGCCCACCGGTTCCTGCATAAAGGAATTGGCGATGAGAATCCACAGAGCGGAAAGGTTGGAGCCGATCGCCACGAGCCATATCACGGCAGCATGAAGCTTCTTCGAAAGCTTATCCCAGCCGAAAATCCAAACACCGAGGAATGTGGATTCCATGTAGAACGCGAGCAAAGCTTCTATTGCCAGAGGAGCGCCGAAGATATCCCCCATGAACCTCGAGTATCCGGACCAGTTCAAACCGAACTGGAACTCCTGCACGAGGCCGGTGGCAACACCCATGGCGAAGTTGATCAGGAAGAGCGTTCCCCAGAACTTAGCCATTCGCTTGTAAGTTTCGTCTCCGCTGGAGACGTACTTGGATTCGAGCAGGGCAATAAAGATCGAAAGTCCCAGGGTAAGCGGAACAAAGAAGAAGTGATACACTGTGGTAATGGCAAATTGCCATCTTGCTAAACCCACTGCACCCATAGTCGATTTCCTCCTTTAGAGACCAATGATATTCCAGGAATACCGTCGGAAAAACGAGAACACACCATCAAAACCAACATGAAATGCGAAGGAGAACCTCTGTGAATTTTCTTGGCCTCATCACCTCCTTTCCCACCACACAATCAATCTGTGAAACGGAATTACCTTAAACCGAACAAGCTCACACTACCACAGGTTTCTTACGTCCAAGCCGTTCCAAAGCAGCCTTTTGCTTCTCTGCGAGCTTGTCGAAGGTAACAGACCGAAGCCTATTTTCCAAAGCCGCACGGGCTTCTTCGAAAGCTTTGTGTACAGGGCAAAACTCCGTGAAAGGACAAATTTCGGGGTTTTCGGTACATTCGTTGAGCACCAGAGGCCCTTCTATAGCCTCTATCACGTCCAAAAGGCTGATCTGGGAAGCCGGACGGGCAAGTTCTATCCCTCCAGTTCTCCCTTTAGTGGTTCTGAGGAGCCCCATATTGCTCAGCCTCGTGACTATCCGCCTCACAAAGGCATAAGGAATGAGTTCATACTTGGCTATACTCTGCGCCGTAGCCCTCTCTTCCGAGCCTTTGGACGCGAGGTAGAGTATCAAGCGTGCAGCGTAATCCGTCTGTCTATTGATGCCTATCATCGTGAATGCTCCAGGAAGTATTTTGTCAAAAGCTTTTAATGGTATTCATTTACTATTATAAGGATTTTTCTCAGGGTGTCAAATTTCGTCGAATGTTACCATCACGGTATCTTTAATGCTGAAAGCAAAAACACCCAACCGCCTCTCCGACGAAACAATCTCCACCTCAAAAGGAAGGGGCAACTTGAATTTTCACGAATTCAAACTTCATCCTTCGAATCCCACTTCCTTACACGTCGGGCTTTGAGAACATCCTCTCTCACCTTTGCTCCAAGGCCCGGTTCAGACGGAGCTTCGATGGTGCCATCGGGGCCCATCTTCACTTCGGGCTCTATCAGGTCGGGCTGGTAGTACTTGCTGCTCGCCGAGACATCGCCCGGCAACTTGAAGTTGGGCAAAGTGGCAAGCGCTACGTTGTGCAGCCTTCCAACGCCGGTTTCATTGAGGCCACCGCACCAAACCGGCACTCCCTTCATAAACGCCAAGTCATGGACTGCGATCCCCTGACTCGGACCGCCCATCCGCGCTGCTTTGATGTTGATCACCTGGCAACTACCGAGCTCGAGCGCCTGTCTTGCCATCTCCACACTGCTGAGGCTTTCGTCCAGGCATATCGGGGTCTTCATCTCCCGCTGCAACCTGGCATGGTAAGTCAGATCCTCGTAGCTCAAGGGTTGCTCTATCATCATCAAATCGAATTCGTCCAACCTCTTAAGATGCTCCATATCCGCAGGTGTATACGCTGCGTTAGCGTCCACCATAAGAGGTACGTTCGGATAAAGTCTACGTACTTCACGGAGCACATCCACATCCCACCCAGGCTTTATCTTCAGCTTGATCCTTTTGTACCCTTCTGCCAGGAACTTTTCGATCCTGTCGAGCAATATCGAAAGCCTGGGTTCGATCCCTATGCTCACCCCAGAGACGATGTAGTCACGCTCGCCACCCATGGCTTTCCACAACGGAACACCCTGTTCCTGAGACCAGATATCCCACAACGCGGCTTCCACTCCCGCTTTGGCCATGTTGTGTCCACGAATGCGCCTAACCATCTGCCAGAAATCCGTCGGATGGGCAATATCTTTCCCAATGACCACGGGGGCGATGAATTTAGGAATCACCGACCACGCCGTATCCACGGTTTCATAGGTGTAATAAGGATTCGATTCCGTAGCGGATTCTCCCCACCCAATCAGTCCATCCGCGAACACCTGCACGATCACAGACTCCACCTCATATTCCCTGGAGAAACTGGTTTCGAAAGGGTGTACCAAAGGCATTTTGACATGATGCAACACGATGCGTTCGATCCTCATTCTATCCTCCGGGTTGTCCATGATGCACGAGGAGTATAGTACAGGAAGCGACTGCTGGCAAAGGCAGAAAAGAAGCCGCTTTTCCTACAAAAAAGCCTCTCGTGGTCGCGAGAGGCTTCCTTCGACTGAAAAGCCCCCTTTGGCGGGGGCTCTTTTGTTTGTAAAGAATCTTACATCTTTACCACATGTGTAGCCTGAGGACCCTTGGGACTTTCTTCTACGAAGAAGCGGACACGATCGCCTTCCTCCAGGTTGCGGAAGCCGGAGCCCTCGATAGCCGTGTAATGCACGAAAACGTCTCGCTGAGCTTCACCATCGGGCGTGATGAACCCATAACCCTTGGTCCGGCTGAACCATTTGACAGTACCAGTGATTTCTTCTGACATAAAACTAACCCCCTACATTTAAAGAAAGTTCTTGCACTTCCGCAACTGGAAGTGTGTAGCCCGAATCCTGTCATGCAAAACAAGAAGCACCGCCGGTTCGATCTTCACGGCGGTGCTTTTCCGTGCATCGCAGGAACTTCCCGGAACTACATACATAACTTAGCACAAAAGCTTCCGTTAGTCAAAATCCAAGAAGGGGCTGTTCGTCCCACTCAAAGATAGAAAGAGAGTGCTCCCAACGGAAAACTTCCATTGACTGCATACCACCGTGGTGATATACTTTCCACAGGAGCCGCGATGGAGCGACTCGAAAGCCGACGAAGGAGCGTAAAATATGCATCAGATACCAAAGACCATGAAGGCTGTGGTGAAGGAACGTCCGGGCCCAGGAATGGTCTACAAAGAAATCCCCGTACCAAGCATCGGGCCCTCAGATGTCCTCATAAAAGTCAGAGCAGTATCCATATGTGGCACAGACCTGCATATCTACAGATGGGACGAATGGGCTGCAGGCAGGCTGCACCCGCCCATGGTCATAGGCCACGAGTTCTGCGGACACATCGTAGCAAAAGGCTCAGAAGTGCACCACCTGAACATAGGAGATTTCGTTTCAGCCGAAAGCCACGTGGTATGCGGAAAATGCTCGTACTGCAGGACCGGGAAAGGCCACCTCTGCCCACATACAAAGATCATCGGGGTGGATAGAGACGGCGCATGGGCGGAGTACATATCTCTCCCGGCAATAAACGCTTGGCCGAACCCTCCAGATACTCCACCTGAGATAGCGAGCCTTCAGGAAAACTTCGGGAATGCAGTTCACACGGCGTTCTCCCTGGACCTTCGGGCAAAGAAAGTTCTCGTAACAGGCTGCGGTCCTGTAGGGGTCATGGCCATAGCCACGGCAAAGGCCATAGGAGCGCGCACGATCATAGCCACAGACGTTAGCGACTACCGCCTCGGACTTGCCAGACGAATGGGAGCAGATTTCACCGTCAATGCCGTCAAGGAAGATGTTGTGAGCAGGGTTATGGAGCTCACGGACGGAGAAGGGATCGATTCATGGATGGAGATGTCCGGGGCACCATCCGCAATCAAACAAGGTTTCACCGTGCTGAAGCCAGGCGGAGAAGTCTCCATGCTCGGGCTCACTTCCAAACCCGTGGAATTGGATCTGGACAATTTCGTGATATTCAAAGGAGCAACCATACATGGGATCGTGGGAAGGCGACTCTGGGAAACATGGTATCAGATGAGGGGGCTCGTTCGCTCCGGCGCCGTGGACCTGATGCCATTGGTAACCCACCGATTCCCACTCACTGAGTTCGACGAGGCGTTGGAGACAATGGCATCCGGAGAAAGCGGGAAAATAGTGATGTTTCCGGAAGAATACTGGGAAGAACGTCAAAGAAGCAAGTGAGTTCTCAAAGGAGGGACTAAAATGGAAGACAAGCTTGCCTGGGTCGAAAAAGAACTCGAAAACCTCAAAAAGAGCGGGCTCTACACCACAATTCGCACTCTCGGCTCGCCGCAGGGGGCGTGGTTGATCGTAGATGGACGCAAAGTGCTGAATTTCTGCTCCAACAACTACCTTGGGCTTGCCAACCACCCAACACTGGTGGAAAAAGCCAAGGAGGCCATCGACAAATACGGTGTAGGGCCGGGAGCAGTCAGAACCATAGCAGGTACTATGGAGCTTCACATCGAGCTGGAAAAACGGCTCGCCGAGTTCAAAGGAGCCGAAGCAGCCATCTCCTTCCAATCAGGCTTCAACGCCAACCTCGCCACGATACCGGCAATCGTGGACAAAGGAGACCTGATAATCAGCGACGAACTCAACCATGCTTCCATCATCGACGGCGTGCGGCTGAGCAAAGCAGACAGAGCCATCTACAAACACAAAGACATGGACTCCCTGAAAAACGTCCTGGAGGAGAACGCCGGCAAATACCGAAGAACCCTCATAGTCACAGATGGGGTCTTCAGCATGGACGGCGACATAGCTCCCCTCGACAAAATCGTCGAGCTCGCCAGAGAGTACAACGCCATAACCATGGTGGACGACGCACATGGCGAAGGCGTCCTCGGACGAGGTGGCAGGGGAATAGTCGACCACTTCGGACTACATGGGCAGGTGGACATTGAAGTGGGCACCATGTCCAAGGCGTTCGGGGTGGTGGGCGGATACGTGGCAGGCGACAGACGCATCGTGGAATGGTTGCGCCAGAGGGGAAGGCCTTTCCTCTTCTCCAGCGCAATGACGGTCCCGGACACCGCAGCG
>Ga0256833_1003698_pt1 | contig 10404 bp, 7 predicted proteins | sample 356284metaG_FD_190535 | JGI IMG/M metagenome (GOLD analysis project Ga0256833, IMG submission 190535) | Hydrothermal vent microbial communities from Mid Atlantic Ridge, Atlantic Ocean - 356-284 | ecosystem: Environmental > Aquatic > Marine > Hydrothermal vents | place: Atlantic Ocean: Mid...
CGTTATAAACCTTGACATGATCGGCTCTAAACAATGGATAACGGGTTCGAGTCTATCAATTGTCGCGCCCCCATTATTTGTCGACGAGAAGCCGGTGGCGGCCGCATGGGTAGCGGCATACACAGTGTTTAACTCGGCTTCAAGCTTTGGAGGTAATAGTTTACCGAGGTATAAGTGGGAGATCAACCCATACACTATGGGGAGTGATCACGATGTGGCGCTTGCAACCGGTGTGCCTGCAACTATGTTCAATGAGTGGCCAAGTAAATACTATCACACCGATATGGATACCTTCGACACTATTAGCAGGGATAACCTTAACCGCATCATAGCAGCTTCCCTCTTAGCCTATCACATACTCAAAAACAATGAAGAAGCAACAAAAGCTGTCGAGGCCTTCAACAACTACAGGCTTGGATGGTATTATCTAGAGAGCGCAAAACGCGGAGTACAACCCATAATCAGTCCGACCAAGCTTATCTCTGAAAAACTCCTAGACAGCGCGACCGATAAGCCGTTGCTACCATCACCTATAACATCAAGAAAAATAATGAACGTGCTTGGCGTTGAGGAGTATAAAGAACTCAAAAAGATAAAAGGGTCGATCGAGTATCTTGGCCTTTACGCGCCTCTACTCTATAGTTTAGGAGTAACGGATCCCAAGAGGACAGGAGAGTACTATCAGTCAGAGAAATTGCTAAGATGGCGTGATGATGAAGAGAAGAGAATAATCGATGCCTTCACCAGGATCAAGGAAGAACTACTCCATTAGCTAGAGAACAGGTCTTTATGTCACGGCAAGTCCTCAATAAAACTTTCTTTTTATTTGCATGTTCAACCACTTTTTCTACGTATTTCTTCCAGTTCGGGTCTCTCAATAGATGGTGATCATAGATTATCAATTCGGGTCTCTGATCAATAATGTATATGATGTTTTCTATCGCCCTATTCAGATTTATTTTGTTAAACATGTACGGGTACAGGTATGTAGGTGGACCATCAAGCAATAGTATATCAGGTTTAGAATCAGCTATATAGTAGGCGTAATCTTCTATTATTGGCCCCATCACATCGCTCGTATAAAATATTCTCTTATTTCCAGTATCAATTATGAGGGGAACGACCCAGCCTGTCCTATCATATTCTATACCGTGATACCAGGGCTCCAGGAATTTTATCACTATACCGCCATACTTGATAGTTCTATTTTCTGCCCAATGTATTTCGAACTGATCGGCGTGTATTTCGCGAACCCATTTGTTCTTAAGCCATAGTCTCTTTAGTCGTCTGAACCATTCTTTTCCTTTTTCCAGTAACTCTTTTCTCCTCGTATTATAATCGCCGAAGTCCTTAGAGAGAGCATGATCTAATGTTTCTATAGGGTCAGGTAATTCGATATCAGGTGGCAATTCCTGGTATTTCTCAAGGTTTTCACCGATTATGGATAACAGTTCTGATAAGAATAGCCTAGCTCTTTTCCACTGGCTTTTATTAATATATATGTTCGGGTTCTTGACAAACAATTTCTTCCGCATATAAATATTATGGCTCAGATCCTTATCGCTAGGCAGAATATGATGATCATAATGGTAATGAGTTATAATGACTATTTTCGATCGACGCGCATATTTCTCGATCTCTCCAACCGCTCTTCTCCTCAGCTTCCTCTTAGCGTCTGGATCGAGAGGATAGGAAGGCTGAAGAGCCGCCGCACCAGGATCAATCAGGATGTATCCTTTGTGAGTTTCTATAGCGAAAGAAAACGATTTAGCCCCAAGGCTATCACACCAAACGATGTGGAATCGCGAATGACTGTCCAATAGACTCCCCTAACAGCTATATTATTTTGATATAGAGTAGTGATAGATTTTAGTATAGGGTTGACCGTAGATTTTTGTTTCAGATAGATTTGTTCTTGAGGGGTATCAATTGCCCGTTATTAGGATATCGAGAAGCGACCTAGAAAGGCTTGTCGGTAAAAAGCTATCTGATGAAGAAATAATGGATATCCTTCCAAGGATTAAGTGTGAGATCGAGGTCATTGAGGACGATACCATAGAGTTCGAGACCACACATGATCGTCCTGACCTTTATAGTGTCGAAGGCGTCGCCAGAGCTATACGTTCATTCTTGAATATGGGGATAACCCGATACAATTATGTTGATCTAGGATATAAGGCCTACAACAAAGGAGTCCCTAGGAGGCCATATGCAACTTTCGCAGTCGTGAGAGATCTCGAACTAGACGAGGAAGCGGTTAAACAGATGATGCAGCTCCAAGAAAAACTGTCCATAACATATGGTAGGAGAAGGAGAAAAGCTAGCATAGGTATCTATGATCTGGATAAATTTGAAATGCCCATCTACTATGAGCTCGTTGATCCTGAGAAGACCAAGCTAATTCCACTTGAAGGTAAGAAGGAATTAACGCTTAAGGAGATCCTATCCGAGACTGAGAAGGGACAGGAATATGGGCATTTGATAGCTTCTTGGGAGAAGTATCCGGTGATCAGAGATGCTAATGGCAAGATACTATCATTACCACCGATAATTAATGGCGAAGAGACCAAGGTAACTATTGAAACAAAGAACATATTGATAGATTCTACGGGATCTGATCTAGATACTGTCATCGATATGGTAACGATTATGGCAACCAGCCTTGCCGAGAGAAGCAAAACTAAAACTATTGCTTATGTCTTTACATTCATGGATAAGGATAAGATCGTTATAGCCCCAAGGGATAAGGGCCCTATAATAAACGTTAGTCTAGGGAAGGCCAGAGATATACTAGGAGTTGATCTATCCTTGGAAACGAGTATTGAATTATTGTCAAAGTCAGGAATAGAAGCAAGGGTTCAGCCTGACAATGCCTTGGAGGTACTAGTTCCTCCATACCGTATTGATCTCAAAACTGAGATAGATATTATCGAAGAACTCGCGATAATGTATGGACTCGACAATATCGGCAGGGCATCGTATGATATACCTCCCTCGAAAGGCCCGGGAAGGATTCATCCGATTGAGTTCTTATCTAGAAAAATAAGGCTCATAACAGCTAGCTATGGCTTCATCGAGGTTGCCAACTATATTATGAGCAACTATTACATGCAAAGCAAGGTGTTCGGCTCAGAGAAACCCATCATTAAGGTGCTCAACCCCAAAATGGAGAAATACACCGGATTGAGAAGATGGCTAACTCCCGGCCTAGTAAATATTGTGAAGGAAAACCAGGAGCGCGAATCAGTGATAAAGATCTTTGAGGTAGGCGACGTTGTGCTTCCCGATCTGGAGAGCCCGACAGGTGCTAAGATCGAGAGGAGGCTCGGGATAGCGATAAGTCATGAAAAAGCGACGCTGACTGATGGTCTAGCATATGTGCACGCCATACTTGATAGGCTAGGTGTGCCTCATAAATTCGAAAAAGGATATGTTAACGGATTGTTGAAACAAAGAACAGCATTCATAGTCCATAATGATAGACGTATAGGATTCGTTGGTGAAGTGCATCCTAAGACTCTTAAAGAATTAGGGATCAATAGACCGGTCATAGTTGCTGAGATTTATCTTAATGATTTATTAGATATTCTTAGATAAGATAGTTGCTGAGGATGAGGCTTAGAAGGGATGACCCGTCCTGCGGGGATGAATTAACGGGCCTGACTGAACTCTTTTCTTTATCATTCTTTCGGGTAAGCGATCATATAGAGAATCGGGGCTAGAACCGTCGTTGTTATAGCTACTGTTATAGCTGTGCTATAGTATGTCTGATTGATTACTCCTATTGATAAGCCAAGGTTAAGCAGTGCCGTTTCGAGCGCGCCTCTTCCCGACATTGCGAGACCTACTGCTACGCTTTTTCTTTTATCCCTAAGTATTTTGTATGCTATTGGCATTGCTCCAATGAATTTGCCAAATACAGCCATCGACAGCAGTGTAGCGTATAATAATGGGTCTATGGCTCTAGGGACATATACTACTCCTATGTACGTGAAGAATAACGGTATGAATATAACATCTAGCACTATTGTGAAATCGCTTATGAACTCAGAGATAGCTATCCTCGTCCTAAGGAATGGATCATGGAATTCTCTCCCCCTACCGATCAGTATACCGGCGAGATATGCGCCGATAAGCTCACTTAAACCAGCCATTCTTGCAAGGAAGGCAAGACCGAGAGCTAATATTATACAGGATGTCGCGAACCACAAGTAATCATGGCTAATCGCTTTATAGAATCCCATAAATCTTCTCGATAGAAGTCCGCTAATATAGAATATCACTGCGAGAAATACGGTAGTTTTTATCGATAATATAACAAGAGACTCTAGGTCTATGACTCCATTATTTAGTCCGGCTATAATGCCTATAACGATCACTGCCATAATGTCATCGACAAAGCTCGCTCCAACAAGTAAGCTCTTACTTTTAACATCGCCTCTATGCGCTACAATGGCAGCCACTGTCTCGGTCGCCGTGTTAGATAGTACTGCGGCCAGGAAGATTGCTGCTAATAAGCTGACACCAAGGGATAAAGACGCTACAAGAACTAAGAGAAAGGTGGTTGTGACGCCCATGGCACCCATAAGCACTACGGCGCTCCCGTGGCGTCTGAGTTCTCTAAAATCAGTTGTTAGGCCAGTATAGAACATCAGTAGGAGTAAGCCAAAGGAGGCTATACTCATTAGCTCTGGAGATGGATATACTATTCCTAGGACGTATGGGCCGAGTATAATCCCAGCTATGACATGGGCCGCGACTGGATGGAGTTTGTATTTTCTAAACGGTATCTCGAGGATCTTAGCAAGTACTAGGAGGGATACCAGTCCAAGTATAAATGTTTCTTCTTGATACAATCTCTCTTCACTCCAACATATAGGAAGCAACTAGTCTTCCATCAGTTAATAGGATGTAGCTTTTTCTCGTTATTATAGGCATGACATTTGGGCCAAACACTTCTTCTTGTACAAGGTATCCGTCTTTTATCTTGTATAGCCTAGTGATGGTGTTTCTTTTCATCTGCTCATGTACAGCAACGATGTCTGAGGCCACTAATGCATAGTAAATATTGCCTATGATATGGCTTGACCACCTTATCCCTCCTCTAAAATCATAATTTGCGATAACAGGCATTCCCATTATGACTGATAATGCTGTGACGCTTAAATCGTCTGGGTTGATATTGTATACTCCTCTTGTGAACGGAGGCCTCGTAACAGTATAGTCTATAGAGTAATCTATGAGATTGTAGACGCGCATCTCATTTCTATCCATTATTGCTACTTGTTTAGAGCTAAACCTGGCCATTCCCGATATCCTATGCGGTATAGGATTGAAAGGTATAAATAACGGTACTCCCTCATCGCTTATAACCTCCTCACCATCATTGTTATAGCCACGGCAATAGAGTCTCCCCTCCTGCTCACTGATAATAAATATCATGTCTGGTGAAGAGACAAGATACCCTCCAAACCTCGATAGCTCATCGATAATGGCGCCTGTCGATGCATCGAATATTACCGATGCTGTATTCTCCTCCGTGAATCCATGGGCTGTCACTGCAATGATATTATCAGTCGCGGCAACGTCAAAAGAAAATATTTTACCCAAACCTATTGTCTCGAGTACGTCCCCATGTACGCTGTAGACTTGGATTTCCAAAGTATAATTTGGGGAGAGTATTGCTGCTACACATATGTCTTTACGACACTCCATCTTAGCATCAAGGCCTCTTACGATCTTACTCCAAACCTTCTTCTTATATCCCTTGAAACACTGGAAGGTGAAGAACTCGCGTCTACGCTCAACTGATCCCCTTAGTTCCACCTCTTCTAGTGTATTGATGCTTGTCTTCCCACTGATCGAATTGATTCTATACTCTATCATTTTATCGACGCAATACAGCTTTATTATGAGCCACTCACCATCAATGCTAAATCCGTCGAGGCTACAATAATCTGGAAATTTCCTCGTCCATACATGTGTAACAGGCAACACACGCGCCCCCAATTACATGATGTTAATACCTTTATATTTATCCTAAAATACTATGAACTATGTAAAACTGTTACGTTCACAATAGTAACATTACCGTGTTGGCTTATTAGTATATTAGCTGAGTAGGTGTGATGATTGAGTGAGAGAATATTCATTTCACCAATGATAATAGAAGAGAACATATTAGGAGAAGAGCCGGAGCCCAGCAGACCAAAGCAAGTATATGTATTTAAAGGAAAAGAAGAAGTTTACCCAGGGTTAGCATATAGTCGTGCATTCGTTTATGCCAGAACAGGTGGGCTAGAAAGATTCTATTTAAAACAGGTATCAGGAGTTTATCACTTATTCCATAACGAAAGAAGCCTTGCATCCGTTTATGGTCTAATATATAATATTGCTGGAACCATACAGAGGATAGGCATCGCGATCCAGCTCCCAGATTATACTCATAGTTTCATTGTGCTAGAAGGGGCCAACCCTATTTACGAGCTAACAGAGTACAAAACAGGCTTTATCTCAAAGAAAATATGTATCCCAAGAAGAATAGATGTCGGTTTATCAGGAGATAGGCTCGTGGCTTATATTAGATCGGTCACGCCCAACAACGAGAGATGCGAAGATATCGTAGTATATGAGAAATCACCTGGTAAATTCGCAACAAAGAAAGTAGGTAATGGGATACCGCTGGGCTGGAATGGGAAATGGTTCACATATTTAGAAATCAGGAAGGACGACATAGTTGTTTACGCATTCGTTATGGGTGAATGGAAAAAACACATTTTGCCCAAATTAGTTATATCTGAAAGATATCGTGTTCCAGGCGCTATGACATATTATGATGGTGAACACGCTGTTCTCAACAACGGCTACGAACTAATAGGGGTGGATCTGGAGAGTGCTACGAGCATGTGGAGAAAGACCATGGGAGAAAATGTGCAGACACCTCTTATTGCAGTTGAAGAAAAAGAAATCGTTGCCTTCAAGGCCAAAGAACTCTACGTGATAAATGTTGAGACGGGGGCTTCCCTGTGGAAACAAGAGTTTGATAAGCAGATCACAGCAGCTGGTCTCGGCTATCGATATCTAGGAGTTGCAACAAATGATATACTTTACATATATGAAAGAATAATGAACAGGTTCAGACTCATAGGTAGATACAAGATCCCAGGATTAATAAATGGAGTAAGTATTTATGAGAAAAGTGAGGATGAACAAACAGCATTAATTGGTTATATATCTCCAGACGATGTACCACATGTAATACAAGTAAATTTTGCAGAGTCGATCGGTTTTAGGATCAAAGATTTCGAAATAGCCTCAGGGGGGACAGCAGAATATGAAATAATGGAGGTCACACCAACCGTAGAGCTTATCAGAAAACCTCGAGCACAGTTAAGAGTGATCTCGGAGAGTAACAGAATAATAATCGTTGACAGGGGAAGCCCCCCAGGAACCTACACTACAACAGTTCTTGTTAAAATACCCGGTTTCTTACCAATAATCGAAGATATAAAGATCGTTATTAAGAAGCTCGAGAGCGTATTCAGAGAGATAAAGATACAACCAAAGATAGTGCCCGGCGTACTAGGTCCTTTCGTTCCTGTAACAATTGATCCGCTGGTAGAGCTTGATGATCTCTATATTGTGGCTACAAGTGATGATGGAAACCTCTTTGGAACAACAACAATATACCACGACCTACATATAGGTAGAAAGGTTCTACCGCTCTACATTCTATGGGCGAAAACAGGTATTTATCAGGCGAAGATATCAATAATAGCTAGAAGTCGCCATAGACCAATATATGAGGAGATCAGAGCAAAGATCCTAGCTGATTTCGACATACCGCCATTCCATCTAAGAGTATCTGGCACAACCGCATATATATGGTCGCCCTTCAATATAGATGCCGCCAAGATTATATTCGAGAGCAGAGAAGCAGAATACACCATTATCCAGGATCTGAGGAAGGGATGGAACGAGATCGACACTCATGGCATGATCCCAGACAGAGTTAGGATCAGGCTGAAGAGCGGTATTGAGTATATTGTATGGAGGGGTCTTAGCTGGATCCAGCTGAGGAGATCAGATTAATCATAGTGATAACAGGATTCTTGGCCCTATTATTTGAGATAGCATCTATACTATATGATCGTAGATCAAACATGCGAACGAATAAAGACAAATAACTCGTCAACCAGTTTTTCTAGTCGATTAATTCTTTCCTTAATCTCCTCTAATTCTTTCTCGAGAAGAACTACTCGCTCCTCTAAGCTGAGGATCCGCTCATCGGTATGTTCCTCCAACACTATCCACCCATGAATACATCGAGGCTTTTCTTCGCTATAAAATAGATTTCTGAAAACCAATTAATCTTCTTCAGTCTTCCCTGCTCAACAAGTCTCTCAGCACTAACTATGCCCTCATTTCCATAGACCATGATGATCTCTTTCACACTCAGAGGTTTTCTTAAAACATGGTTATAGATCTGCACCTCAACGTCTCCAGCCAATATAATATTCTGCTCAGGCTTCGACAAGCATATCTTCACTTCTAGGCCTTCTTCCTCGAGGATCTCCTTAGCCTTATCGATCTGTTTTCCTCTGAGAGGTTTTATTCCCGTTGTTCTACTAGGTCTATCAATACTTTTGAGTAAAACCTTAGCTATGCCTATGTTTCTGAGTGTCGCAGCGAGCTCGAGCAAATATTGTGTTTCACTAGGATTAAACCACTCGTTTCTGAACAGATTGATTTCGGCTAATATTTTACGTCTAGCATACCTGGGAAGAGAACGAATCACTGCTTTCAAGAAGCCTATTCTGGCTCTCTCAATAGGCTCGACTAGAGTTCCACGATGCTCTCCTACTACGTCGAGGGGTATCAATACATAATCTACTTTGCTGAAAATAGGCTGTGCCCATTCTTCGTTCAACAAGTACCCGGTTGTCCTCAATACGATCTGGTTAGAGCATCCACAATCGGAGGAGATCTCCCTGATCTTCTCGATAATTAGTGGTGTGTGAAAATTAAGCAGAGGATCACCCATTCCCCAGATCATGATAGTGTTAAAGACGCATCCATTTAGCTTTATGAATTCCTCTATTTCTCCAGCGATCCTGTCCGGAGAAACATATGGTCGGGGCTGGAGTGTTTTCTTATAAAACCATGGCATAATCGGACAATAAATGCAATTATATGGGCATTTCCTCGGTGGCATAAGAGGGTCTATTCCCAGGGAATAGCCCCAACACCTGCTAGGGTGCGGGCCATAAATACATTTGATGTTCATTGCTAACCTACCTACGTGTATTTTCTAGTATCGCGACAAAGAATCCCTGTGAATTATGTATGTGGGGCATAATCCTTGCAGCTCTATCTGATGACTTAAAGCCGGGATAAGATCTAGCTAGTCTTTTATCATTAATTTTGATCGGCTCAGCTAGGCCCTCGTTCATTAATCTCTCCACAACCATTTCTCCTTCGAGAGGATGAATACTACATGTAATATATTCTATCGTACTAATACCGCTCAGTAAGAGGTTCTTAAGAATAGAATACTGTATCTCATGATAATGTCTTAGCTTATCTCTCCTCATAATACTTAGCTTGATGGCAGGATCTGATGATATAGCACCACTTCCACTACAGGGAGCGTCAACCAAGGCTAGATTGAATTCTCTTCCATTTATACCAATAATGGCTGAATCTCCATTTACAAGAGTTACAAGATGCCTGCTCACCCCAAGCCTTCTGAGCAATTCATCTTCAACTCTTAGTCTTTTCAAAGACTTGTCAATAGCGACGGCAATGACTCTATTATTTGTGAGCATAAAGATCTGGCTGAGCTTATTCCCGGGCGCACTACAAGCATCTAATATCTTCATATGTTCTTCCAAAGATAGAATATCGATAGCCAGAGCACTCGCAAGGTCTTGAGGAACAACAATTCCTTTTCTAATAACATCTAGATTTTTTAGAGAGCCCCACTTCGGATACTCAACAAACACCATGTATTTAACGAGCGTGGAGCGTGATATTATGAGGTTGTTCTTTTCCAATAAATTAATGGCTTCCTCTACGGAGGTTTTAAGAGTATTTATCCTGAGCCAACGTCTTTTCTCATTCATTTTTCTCAACATTTTCTCAAGTTCACGCCTATCCATAACCTCTAATAGATCCTTTATCAGGTATTCCGGAAAGCCATATAGGATACTAAGTCTTTTAGAGCAAGAGAGCTTTAATGCTTCCTCTCTCAGTTTTCTCTGGAGCTGTTTCACGCTGAAGCCCAGCGATGCAAAATAAGCTGCTAGCCCAGCTGGGTGTACACCGTATCCGTTCTTTGCAGATAACCATCTTATGCCATAGTAATATGAGATAAAGTACCATCCCACCTTATAAAATGTTTTT
>Ga0256833_1003699_pt1 | contig 10403 bp, 6 predicted proteins | sample 356284metaG_FD_190535 | JGI IMG/M metagenome (GOLD analysis project Ga0256833, IMG submission 190535) | Hydrothermal vent microbial communities from Mid Atlantic Ridge, Atlantic Ocean - 356-284 | ecosystem: Environmental > Aquatic > Marine > Hydrothermal vents | place: Atlantic Ocean: Mid...
GCCTTTGGTTGTAAATTTGCAATCTCATCTGGTTTTATATTTAATGGGTCATAGCGATTACTAGAGGTAATTGCAACAATTTTTGAATCTTTTGCCCTCATTACTGCAACTACTATCTCTTTTGCTTCTAGTTTTCTTTTATAGGTATCTAATATGTAATCTATTGTCTTTTGTAACCCTAAATTTATATTTAAAATCAAATTGTAACCATTCTTCTTTTTGGTATATTTTGTATTTTTTGTATGAACTATATAACCAATTGCATCTCTCTTACCACTTATTAAGCCATCTTTTTTTCTGTTTAGATATTTATTGTAAAATTTTTCAATTCCGTTAAATCCAACTATATATTTGTATCCATCTTTCTCTTTTACCCTTGTATAACCCAATATTGGAGATAGTGCCTCTTTTAGTGGATACTCTCTACTCTCTCCCTTTTCAATAATTGTTAATCCATAATAAAAGTTCTTATTTATGCCGTTACCTCTAAATACCTTAAAACGATTTAATTTATATTTTAACTCTTTAAGATAAATTGCTGTTTTTGCATCGATATTATCTGCAATAGTAACCCAACCTTTTTTTTCTTTTCCACTCTTATCTACCAATCTCTTTTTTAACTCATCTTCTGGAATATTGGCATATATACTAAATAGTTTTAAAAAGAACTCTTTTTTATTTGGGTCTAGATATTTTGTATGAAAAGATGCACTATAACTTTTAATTGATCTAGCAATCGTATAACCCTCACTTGATATGATGCTTCCTCTTAATGCTCTATCTTTTATAGTTTTAGTTTTAAATTGATTACTGGAATTAAATGATAAGAAGAGAACTCTTACTATTAAAATTGATGCCAAAATAGCCATAACAATTACAATAAACTTTACTCTTTTATCGCTAAAAATATCTCTTTTTTTTATATTCATACAACCTTCTGAAAAATCTTTTTAATTAATTTTGTTATAATATCATAATTTTAATACTAATTAATAAAAAAATAGTATTATTATGTTAATATTTTAAAAAAAGGTTAAAATTTAATGGATAGAGGTCTATATTTATCAACTATTACACTACTTCTATTCTCTATAGTTGCTGTCTATTCGCTATCTATATTTCCAACAATATATTTTGGAGCTTCTGAGTTTCATTTTTTAAAAAAAGAGAGCATTTTTGTTGCAATAGCCATTGTGATATTAACTATAATTGGTTCATTAAATCCATATAGATTTTTTAAACCGTTAGGGTTTACTCTATTTATATTATCAACTATATTATTAATTAGTATGTTTTTTTTGCCAGAGAGTTTGGTTAAAGAGGTTTTAGGTGCTAAAAGGTGGATAAAATTTGGCTCTTTTTCTATATCTCCGACAGAGTTTTTTAAGTATGGTTTTCTTGTTTTTATAGCTTGGAGTTTGGCCAGAAAAGAGAACAATTTAAAGAGTAGTAGCACTATTTTTAAAGAGTTTTCTATACTAATTCCATACTTCTCTCTTTTGGCAATAGTTGTTGTATTTGTTGCTTTTGCTCAAAAAGATTTAGGGCAAACTGTAGTAATTACCTTAACACTACTCTCTATAATTCTTTTAGCTGGAGGCTCTAAAAAGTTATTTATTACACTAATATCTATGTCTATTGGTTTAGTTGCAATATTAATTGCAGTTGCTCCTCATAGATTACACCGATTAAAGGGATGGTGGGTTGGAGTTCAAGATGGTATTTTATCTATCTTACCAGATGGGATAGCAAAAAGTTTAAAAGTAACAGATACAACACAATCACTACCAATTACAAATGCTATCCACTCTATCGAAAGTGGTGGAGTATTTGGAAGACATTTGGGAGAGGGGCAGTATAAACTAGGCTTTTTAAGTGAGGTTCATACCGACTATATCTTTGCAGGAATTGCAGAAGAGATTGGGTTTATTGGCTTAATGTTACTGCTGTCTCTATATGGATATATTCTATATAGAATATTTTTTATTGCAGCAAATTTAGTTAAACCTATGGAGAGATATTTTGTAATTGGTGTTGGAGTTATAATTTTCAGCAGTGGTATGATAAATCTATTAGGAGTTACAGGATTAATTCCAATAAAGGGTATAGCAGTTCCCCTGCTTAGTTATGGTGGTTCTCAAATTATAGCTACATCCATAGCTATAGCTATGGTTTTAATGTTAAGCAGAAAGGTAAAGGTATGAGTATTGTATTTACAGGTGGTGGAACAGGTGGACATTTAACAATTATTGCCGCAGTAAAAGAGCATATTGATAACAGAGATTTAATATATATAGGTTCAGTCTCAGGGCAAGATAGAGCTTGGTTTGAAGAAGATGATGACTTTAAGCAGAGATATTTTTTAAACACACAAACAGTTGTAAACAGAGGAGTTTTAGGTAAGATAAAGAGTTTGAGTGTAATTTTAAAAGAGGCTTTTAAAATTCGTAAAATTCTCAAAAGTGTTGATGCAAAAGTTGTATTCAGTGTAGGTGGTTACTCTGCTGCACCAGCTTCTATAGCTGCAAAAATGTTAAATATTCCACTTGTTATTCATGAACAAAACTCTCATATTGGAAACTTAAATAGAGTCTTTAAACCACTTTCGCATAGATTTATATGGGCATTTGACAAAGAGGATAGTTTAAGAATATACCCAGTTAAAGAGATATTTTTTAATAATTACAGAGTTAGAGGTAGAGTTAAATCGATATTAATTAGTGGTGGCTCACAAGGCTCTGTCGCTTTAAATAACTTTGCTCTATCTATTGCCAAAGAGCTTGATAGCAAAGGTATAAAAATATACCACCAAGCTGGTGAAAAAAATTTAGAAAAAGTTAAAGATGAGTATGAAAAACTAGGAGTAGATGCAGAGGTTTTTGGCTTTACAAAAGAGATGCCAGAGATTATGAAAAAAGCAGATTTTGCCATAGCAAGAGCTGGAGCATCAACACTTTGGGAGATGACGGCTACTGGATTACCAGCTCTATATGTTCCATATCCATATGCGGCAAATGACCATCAATATTATAATGCAAAATTTTTAGCAGAGCAGAATTTAGCATGGCTTAAAAGAGAAAATGAGTTAGAAAAAGAGTTGATTTTTGATATTATAGATAGTGATTTAACCCCTATCAGTAAAAGATTACCAGAGTTAATAGAGCCAAATGGTGCAAAAAAGATTGCTAAATATTTAGAGAATTTTAATTAATACACAAACAATTCACATTGATATCTTATAATAGCATTACCAATCAAGATATTGGTAGAGGTAAGACTAAAAAAGGTAACTTTTGAGAGTCTAAAATAAAATAGTTGTATCATTTCTTCTCCTCCTATAAATAGATTTAGATACGGTATATTCAAGTAGCCTTTTTGGCTACTCCTCCTTCATATTACAATTGAACCCCCTAATTATTACTCTATTAACTTAACATTTAATTAATATATTAACACAAACAGTGCCGTTGTAATGGACACTGAATAAAAGTAGAATTAAGAATACCACTTAAACACTTAATATGTCTATGTCTATTTTTAATATGAAAGTTAAGATATTAATATTTATAAAAGATAGATAATCTCTATTGGATAATCCGAGTTTAACTCATAATTAGATAAAATATATATAATTAAATAATAGGATATATTTTATGAGTATAAGAGAGCAATTTTTAGAGTTTTTTAAAAGTAAAGGGCATAAAGTAGTTCCAAGTTCTCCATTGGTTCCAGATGATGCTACGCTTCTATTTACGAATGCTGGTATGGTTCAGTTTAAAGGTATTTTTACAGGTCAAGAACCTACTCCAACACCTCCTAGAGCTACAAGTAGTCAAACTTGTATAAGAGCTGGTGGAAAACATAATGATTTAGATAATGTAGGATATACAGCAAGACACCATACTTTTTTTGAGATGTTGGGTAATTTTAGTTTTGGTGATTACTTTAAAGATGATGCAATTGCATATGCTTGGGAGTTTATTACAAATAAAAATTATCTGAATTTACCAATAGAAAAGCTATGGGTTACAGTTCACGATAGCGATGATGAAGCTTATGATATCTGGAAAAAGTATATAAACGAAGATAGAATAGTTCGTTTTGGAGATAAAGATAACTTTTGGCAAATGGGTGATACTGGACCTTGTGGACCTTGTAGCGAAATTTTCTATGACCAAGGAGAGGAGCATTTTAACTCACCAGAAGATAAGATGGGTGGAGATGGAGATAGATTTTTAGAGATTTGGAACTTGGTATTTATGCAGTATGAGAGAGATGAGAGTGGAGAGCTTCATCCTCTTCCAAAACCAAGTATAGATACAGGAATGGGCTTAGAGAGAGTTGTGGCTATTAAAGAGGGGGTATTTAATAATTATGATAGCTCACTATTTAAGCCCCTAATTGATAAAATTGCTAAGATTGTTGGCAAAGAGCCAAATGAGAAAACAGTAGCATCATATCGTGTAATAGCAGACCACCTTCGCTCAACCACATTTTTACTTGCTCAAGGTGTAACATTTGATAAAGAAGGTCGTGGTTATGTGCTTAGAAGAATAATGAGAAGAGCTATTAGACACGGATATCTTCTTGGAGTTAGAGAGCCATTTATCTATAAATTAGTTGATACACTAACAGAGCAAATGAAGAGTCAATATGGATATTTAGAAGAGAGAAAAGAGGCAGTTAAAAGTGCTATGATGCTTGAAGAGGAGAGATTCTTTGCAACAATTGAGTCTGGAATTAAGCTATTTGAAGAAGAGTTAAAAGATACAAAAGATAAATTTAGTGGAGAGGTGGCATTTAAACTCTATGATACTTATGGATTTCCACTTGATTTAACTGAGGATATGTTAAGAGAGAAAAATATTCCTTTAGATTTTGAAGGTTTTAATAAAAAGATGGATGAGCAAAAAGCACAGAGTAAAGCAAACTGGAAAGGAACAGGAGATGCTGTTGCCAAAGGGGACTTTAAAGAGCTTACAGAGGAGTTTGGATTAAATGAATTTGTAGGATATGAGCAAACTTCTATTAAAACTAAAGTTTTATCCCTTTTAGATGAAAATTTCAAAAGAGTTGAAAGAATAGATGGCAAAGGTTGGGTATTTTTAGAAAAGACACCTTTTTATGCCGAAAGTGGTGGACAAGTTGGTGATGAGGGTGAGTTGATTACTTCTAACTCTAAAGTAAAAGTTCTTGATACTAAAAAGTTTAACAATTTAAATTTAAGTCAAATTGATGGTAGTTTAAGTGTAGGAGAAGAGGTAGAGGCTATTGTAGATAACAAAAGAGCCGAGATTGCCAAACACCACTCAGCAACCCACTTACTTCAAGCTGGATTAAAAGCAGTATTAGGAGAGCATATTGCTCAAGCTGGTTCATATAATGATGATAAGAGATTAAGATTTGACTTTACACATCCACAGGCTTTAACTAAAAAGGAGCTTGAAAAGGTAGAAGATTGGGTAAATGACAAGGTTTTAAGAGCTTTAAGTGTAGAGACAAAAGTTATGCCAATAGATGAAGCTAAAGAGAGTGGCGCAGTAGCACTATTTGGAGAGAAATATGGAGATAGAGTAAGAGTTGTATCCATAGATGATGCTTCAACTGAGCTTTGTGGGGGAACGCATGTAAACAATAGTGCACAAATTGGAACATTTATTATAACAAAAGAGAGTGGTGTTAGCTCTGGTGTTAGAAGAGTAGAGGCAATTTGTGGAAGAGCCGCTCTAAATTATATAAAAGAGAATAGAGAAACTATAGAAAATATAGAGAGCCAATTAAAGAGTAAAGAGCCACTAAAAGCCATATCTAAATTAAAAGAGCAGATAACTACTCTTAAAAAAGAGTTAAAAGAGGCACAAAATTCAACTAAAAAAGAGTTGAAATCTCAAGAGATAAATGGTGTAAATGTGATTGTAGATAGGGTAGATAATGGGGATATAAAAGAGCTTATTGATGAAGCTAAAAACAGATATGACAAAGTTGCAATTATACTTTTACAAAAAAAGGGAGATAAAGTTTTACTAGCAGCTGGTAGCAAAGGTTGTGATATAAACTCTGGAGCATGGATAAGAGAGATAGCTCCAATAGTTGGTGGAGGCGGTGGAGGTAGAGCTGATTTTGCTCAAGCTGGTGGCAAAGATACGACTAAAATTAACGAAGCGCTAGAGAGTGCTTTAGAGTATGTTAAGAAGAGTCTTTAAAATATGAAATTAAATTTTACTTTTTTTTCTATAAATAAGTATAAAACTATAAGTGGAAATTAGTGATGGTAAGATTGTGTTCACTCTCTCCTACTCGTGCAAAACTACTAACTAACTTTAATATAGAGTATATACAATCACCTATAGATTTTGATGAAAGCAGTATAAAAAAAGAGTCCCCTAAAGATTTTGTATATTTCGTTGCAAAAGGTAAACTAAATAGTGCTTTAAGAGAGTATGATTTAACTACACCAATAGTAGTTGCCGATAGTGTAGTAACAGCTAATGGAAAAATTTTAAGAAAAGCAAAGAGTAGAGATGATGCAAAAAGATTACTCTTAGAGCAGAGTGGAAATAGTGTATCTATTATTACTGCAACAATATTGAAATCTCAAAAATTGGAGTTTATAGATATATCTTCTACAAAGTTTATATTTGATGAGTTTAACAGTTTAGATTTAGAGGAGTATCTTGACTCAAAAGAGTGGCAAGGCAAGGCTGGTGCTTGTATGGTAGAGGGTTTTTGTAAAAAATATATTAAGAGTATAGATGGTTTAGAGAGTTGTGCTATGGGGCTTCCTGTAGAGAAATTATTGCCTTGGCTGGAGTTTTGATGTATTTTGAAAAAGAGCTAAAAGCATTAAAAAAGGCAAATAGATATAGAGAAGTAGAGAGCTTCTATAGAGTTAAAGATTTTGCATCTAACGACTATTTGGGATTAGCAAATAGAAAAAAGAGTTTAAAGAGGGCTTTTAATTTAGTAAAAGAGTATGACTACTTTGCTCCAAAAGCTAGTTTGCTTGTTAATGGATATCATCCTATACATCAAATTTTTGAAGATAAAATATCTAAACTAAATGGCTTCGATAGAGGCTTAGTAGTCGGAAGTGGCTTTTTGGCTAATATTGCACTAATAGAGTCAATGGTAAGAAGAGGAGATGAGCTTTTTATAGATAGTGAGTATCACGCGAGTGGTATTTTGGCTTCAAAATTAATTGCCGGAGAGTTAAGTTGGTTTAAACACAATAACCCAAAAGATTTAGAGAGAAAACTTATAAAAAGCAGAGCAAAGAGAAAAGTTATCGCAATAGAGGGTATCTACTCTATGAGTGGAGATATTGCCAAAAAAGAGATAATTGAGTTAGCTAAAAAATATAATGCTTTGCTTATTGTAGATGAGGCTCACAGCTGCGGAACAATAGGAAAAAATCTGCTTGGTATTTTTGACTATTACAATTTGAAAATAGAAGAAAACTATATTAAAATGGGAACATTAGGTAAAGCGTATGGAAGTTACGGAGCATATATTTTAAGCTCTAATGAAGTAAGAGAGTTCTTAATTAATCGTGCAAAACCTGTTATATACTCTACAGCACCATCAGTAATTGATATAGCCTTAGCTTTAGTAAATTTAGAGTATATATCTAAAAACAGTGGCTACCTAAAGTGCAAATTAGATGATAGAGTAGAGATAGTAAAAGATATTTTAGGTATTGAAACAAAATCTTTAATTGTTCCAATTAGGCAAAATAGTAATAAAGCTGCAAAAGATTTACAAAAAGAGTTACTCAAAAAAGGTTTTTTAGTTGGTGCAATTAGACAGCCAACAGTAAAAGAGCCAATTTTAAGAGTAATTTTAAGATTAAAAGAGAAGAAAAAAGATTTAATAGAGTTGCTTAAAATTATAAAATTTAACAGTAGCTATTTGGATGAAAAAACTATAATAAAAGATAACTCTAAAGAGGGTATTGATTCTCTATTTTCAAACTTAATTAAAAAGAGTTATAATGATTAAGATAAAAAAGTTAAAGATATTAGACAAGAGTCTTCAAAATAGTCTAGTAGATATTGCTTTTAATATAAAAAATTCTACAGCCCTTGTTGGAGAGAGTGGTAGTGGTAAATCGCTAACCCTCAAAGCAATATTAGGTATGTTGCCACCTAACTTAGAGTTAGATATAGATATAGAGTCTCCATTTAAATTAAATAGAGGAGAGAGTATCTCTTTTGTTCCTCAAAACCCATTTACAGCACTATCTCCATTAACAAAAATATCTAAACAATTTTTTAGCAGTGAGAGTAGAGTAAAAGAGCTATTTAGGCTACTTAAATTAGATTGGAGACTATATAATCAATATCCTGCCAATTTAAGTGGTGGGCAACTACAAAGGGTAATATTTGCTATAGCTTTAGTAAATGCTCCAAAACTAATTATGCTAGATGAGCCAACAACAGCGCTAGATAGTGAACTTAGAGATGATATGATTGAGCTATTAAAAGAGTTGCAATATAAGCTAGGATTTAAGATGCTTTTTGTAACACATGAAATTGACTTAGCTGCTAACTTATGTGAAGATATGGTAATTTTAAAGAGTGGAGTTGTGGTAGAGAGTGGCAAGAGTGCAGATATTATATCTAACCCAAAAAAGAGTTACAGCAGACTTTTGATAGAGTCAAATTTTAAAAATAGAGAGTTTAGAAGATGATATTTAAATTTATAAAATTTATAGTTATACTAGTGCTACTTGGAGTATCTCTTTTAGCTGGAATTCTTATATATGCCTACTATTCAGTAGATACAGATATAGATAAATTAACAAAATATACACCAAATACCTCTACAGAAATTTTAGATAGAAATGGTAAAAGAATAGCATACATATTTAAGAAACGACATAGATTATATGCAACATATAGTGAAATACCTTTCTATTTAATAGAGGGTGTTGTTGCCATGGAAGATACTAAATTTTTTGAGCACAAAGGGGTAAATCCAGATGCAATAGCTAGGGCTATTTTTAAAGATATAAAAGCAAGAGCCTTTGTAGAGGGTGGAAGCACAATAACACAACAATTGATTAAAAATATCTATTTTTCAAGTCAAAAAAAGTTGAGCCGTAAACTTAAAGAGGCAATTATTGCTATAAAAATAGAGGATAAACTCTCCAAAGAGGAGATTTTAGAGAGATATCTAAATGAAATATCTTATGGTAATAACTACCTAGGAGTCAAAACAGCAGCAGAGGGATACTTTAGAAAACCACTATCAACACTCACTCTAAAAGAGTCAGCTATGCTTGTTGGTATTCCTAATGCTCCATCTTACTATAATCCATTAAAACACTATGACAGAGTTAATAAGAGGGCAAATTTAATATTAAAGAGGCTTAAAAATTTGGGATGGATAAGAGAGAGCGAATACAAAAAGGCTATAGATGAGAAACCAAAGGTATATAAAACAACTCTCTCTCAAAATATAGCACCATATATAACTGATGAAGTTGTAAGAGAGTTTAGTAAAAAATTTACAGATTTAAAAACGGGTGGGTATAAAATATATACAACAATAGATTTAAATAAACAACGCATTGCAAGAGATGCAATTAGATACAGTTTAAATAAAACATTAGAAGATATTGGAGAGGATAAAAACAAAACCAATTTAAATGGTGCATTAGTAGCAGTAGAAAATAAAACAGGAGATATATTAGCTCTAATAGGAGGCTCTGATTACAAAAAAAGTCCATTTAACAGGGCAACAATGACAAAGCGACAACCAGGTTCTGCATTTAAACCTTTTGTCTATCAAACAGCTTTAGATTTAGGTTATAATCCAGCAACAAAATTAGCAGATTTATCAAGAACATTTAAATATAAAAAGAATGGAAAAACAGTTACTTGGACTCCAAAAAATTATGAGAGAGATTTTAAAGGATTTATGCCATTAAGGGAGGCACTAGTTCACTCTAGAAACCTAGCTACAGTAAATTTGGTATATGATATAGGTTTGCAAAAGATAAGAAGAAGATTGGCTAGATTAGATATAAAAAATATACCAAATGACCTATCTATATCGTTAGGAAATTTAGCTATTAGCCCACTAAAAATGGCTCAAATGTATACTATTTTTTCTAATGGTGGACATATGATAGAGCCTAGACTTGTTAGTAAAATTGTATCTAAATATAACTCTGTTCTTTACGAAAAGCAACCAAAAGAGATATTAAATTTTACCCAGCCACAACAAGCCTACCTTATGACAACAATATTAAGAGATGTCGTAAAAAGAGGGACAGGTAGAAATGCTCAGGTAAAAGGTATAGAGCTAGTAGGAAAAACAGGAACCACTAACAGATATATAGATGCTTGGTTTTGTGGATACTCACCAACTGTAACAACTATCGTATGGTATGGTAGAGA
>Ga0256833_1003700_pt1 | contig 10401 bp, 13 predicted proteins | sample 356284metaG_FD_190535 | JGI IMG/M metagenome (GOLD analysis project Ga0256833, IMG submission 190535) | Hydrothermal vent microbial communities from Mid Atlantic Ridge, Atlantic Ocean - 356-284 | ecosystem: Environmental > Aquatic > Marine > Hydrothermal vents | place: Atlantic Ocean: Mid...
CAAGGTTAGCAAAGAGGCGTCACAAACCCGTCACAAATAACCACCGTTTTCAAGAACGGCCGTAGCGACGCTTGCTGCGCGCCCCTGCAGGCCTGGGCTGTTTTCCCGTACGCGGCGACGCCTGGCGAACTTTTTTCGCCAAGAGAACTTTGAGGTCGCGCACTTCAGCCATCTTTTCTTCCAAGCCGCTCTCGCGAACGTCGGCGTAGGCGCTCTTACCCGCCAGCTGCACGCGACCGACGTCGTTAAAACCGGCGCGCGCCAGCGCCGCCACCACCTTGCCCACCGAAAGGTGCGCACCCTCTAGCTCTAAGGTGCGCCAGCCCTCCTCTCCGGTCAGAAGACTGCGGGCCTTGGGAGCGCCGCCCAGCAGCAGCGCCAGCAAACCCGCTAAAGACTCGCTGTCCGCCCTCTTGATCCAGTCTTCGGCGACGTCGCGCCAGACGGCGCGGTCGGCGGCCGGTTGGGCCGCAGAGCGCCGCAGCAGGCTGGCCAGCTTGGCTTGTTGCACTTCTTCGGGACGAGGAGCGCGGCTGTGCTCGAAGCGGCGTTTTATGGCCCGCTCGAGCTGATTCAGGTCGCGCCGTTCCCGCGCCGAGTGAAGGACGATGACGGTACCGCTGCGACCCGCGCGGCCGGTACGCCCCGAGCGGTGCTGGTAGGGCTCGGGGCGCTCGGGCATGCGGTAGTGCACCACCAGGTCTACGGCGGGAATGTCTAGCCCTCGCGCGGCCACGTCGGTGGCTACCAAGACGCCCGCCTGACCGCTGCGGAAACGCCCCACCGCGCGCTCGCGTTGACTCTGATTGAGGTCGCCGTGTACCGCCTCGGCCGCGTGGCCGCGGGCCGTAAGCGCCCGCGCCACCTCATCGGCTTCTTTTTTGGTGCGGGTGAAGACTATCACCTTTTCGGCGCCGTGAGCGTGCAGCACGTCGGAAAGAGTGGCGATCCTCCCCGAGAGCGGCGACTCGATCGCGATCTCGCGGTAGCTGACCTCTTCGTCTTTCACGACGTTGACGCTGACCGGTTCGTGCATGTGGCGCCGCACCAGCCGCTTGGCCCAGCCGGGCAGCGTAGCCGAGAACATCAGCGTCTGTCGCTGCGCCGGCGTAGCCGCCAGCAGGGTTTCCACCGCCTCCTCGAAGCCCACCTGGAGCATCTCGTCGGCCTCGTCGAGTACCGCGATGCGCACCTGCGAGAGGTCGAGGACGCCGCGGTTGAGATAGTCTATGGCGCGGCCGGGCGTGGCTACCACTACGTCGGCGCCGCGCTTGAGGGCGGCCGCCTGGGTGCCGTAGCCGGTGCCGCCGTAGACCGTGATTACCCGCAGCTGCGGGGCAATCCACTCCATCTCACCCGCCACCTGCAGCGCCAGCTCGCGCGTGGGGGCCAGCACCAGCGCCCGCGGAGCGCGGCCCTTTTCGTTGCTGCGCTCGAACCTCTCGGCAATCGGCAGAGCGAAAGCCAGCGTCTTACCGGTGCCGGTGCGAGCCAGGCCCAGCACGTCTCTGCCAGCCAACGCCGCCGGCAGGGCCTCTTGTTGAACAGGGGTGGGGGTAGAAATACCCTTCTGCTCGAGCGCAGCCAGGCTGCGCTCGCTCAATCCGAATTTACTAAACATCTTCTTCCTTTCCGGGGCCCCGCCTGCTTAGCCCCGGACTCGGAACTTCGGGTGGGTTTTCGCCCGCAAACCCAATAACCCTATACCCTTTTCAGGGTTTCGTCAAGCCGGGCAGCCCATCGCAACGCTAGCCCCGCGGTCCAAAAACAGGCTTTCTGGGCAGGCGGCGATAAAAGCTGCGGATATACTTCGGTCATGGCGGCAAACGGCAGCGGAACCCTATTACCGCTAGCGCAGCTAGCGCCCCAAAGCGGTTCGCTGAAACTGCCCGACTGGCCCGAGCTGGAGGTTTTTCGCCTGCAGAAGATGGCCTCCCAATCTCGCAGCGGCAAGCAGATCTATTTTCTGGTCAGCGGCGAGCTGCTAATAGACCTCGCCAGCGGCGCGTTCTTGCACCTCCGTCCTGGCGACGCCGCCGAGGTAGAGGGCTCGCACCGCCTGACCGCGGTAAGCGAGGCGGTGATGGCGGCGTGGAAGCGTTCCTGATAGGCGCCAGCCTGGGTTTTTGGGCGGGGGTCAGCCCCGGGCCGCTGCTGGCTTTCGTCTTGCGCGAGGCGCTGCAGAAAGGCCCCCGCGCCGGAATTATGGCGGCGCTGGCTCCACTCGTCAGCGACAGCTGGGCGGTAGCCCTGGCTTGGTTGCTGGCGGGCGCCCTGCCCACGCCGCTGCTGGGCGCGCTCTCCAAGGCGGGCGGGCTGTATCTGATATATCTGGGGCTGGCCGGCCTGCTGCACGGCGCAAGATCTCCCGCCCCCGAACAAAGCGGCCTGGCGAGCCTGCGCGGAGCCGTGTTAACCAACCTGACCAACCCGCACATGTACGTATTCTGGTTTGCCGTTGGCGGACCCTTGCTGCGCAAACTGGGAAGAGCGGGCAGTTGGTTCTTGCTAGGATTCTTTGTGTTAATCGTCGCCAGTAAGAGCGGGCTGGCGCTGCTGGCGGCGGCGCTGCGCAGCGGTAAGGTGGGGGCGTTGCTGGCTCCGTTAAGCGACGTCTTTTTGCTGGCTATCGGCCTCTATTTGCTGCTGGCGTTCAGAGTCTAATCGCTGCTCGAGCGCAGCGTATTCCAGGGGAACTCGTCGAGGGCGTAAAAGCGGTCGGCCTGTTGGGCCAGCCGGTAAGAGGAGAGCGCGTGGAAGGTGGCGTTTTCCACCTGCATCCCCATGTCTTGCACCACCCGCACCACCTCGGCAAAGTCGCCGTCGCCGCTGACCAACACCGCCACGTCGTAGGCTTTGGAGTAAGCCAGCCGCAGCATGTCTACCGCTATCTGGATGTCCACGCCCTTCTCGACGAAGGTCTCGCCGCGGCGCTCCAGCCTGCCCAGGCGCACGGATACATAGGGCACCCTCTTGAGATAGTTGAGAAAACTCTGGTGCGCCCTGCTGGCCACGTCTTCGGTAGGCAGGGGCGCGTTGTAGTAGTAGGCCCTGAGAAGCTTGCGGCTCGATACTAGAGATTCTATGAACTTGATAAAGTCCAGGCGGTATTCCGCTCCCAGCGTCGAAACCAGTCCTTTATAAAGGTTGCTGCCGTCGATAAAAATAGCCACTTTTTCCATAACGCCCCCTGGTTTGATAGCCCGTTCGGCATACGCCGTAACTGGGGATTGTATACTTACTTTACACGCTCATGCGGGTGAGTATTATGGGCGCCGCCAAAAATGGCGGCGTTAGTTTTAACTAGCGAGAAACCCGCAGCTGGTAGTGCGTCAGGACAACGTGGGGATAGTAGTAGGCCAGGATCTCGCGATAGTTCCAACCTTTTCGGGCCAGGCCGCGGGCTCCCCACTGACTCAAACCCACGCCGTGGCCCGAGCCGCGGCCGTCGAAAGTCCAACCGCGCAACGTCGCCAGGCTTGACGGCAAACCCAGGGCGTACAGCACCCGCGTCAGCTTGGGGACGCGCACCACCAGCCTGCCCGAGCCGGTGTCGAAGGCCATTGCGGTAATGCGTCCGCTCTCGCCGCGGCTGACCACCTCCGCCGCCCGGACCGCGGTCGCGCCGTACCCGACGTCGGCCAGGGCCGCCTGCACCTTGCTGGGCGTAACGGTCAGGCGCCAGTGCTTTTTCAGGGTCCAGGGGTCGCTGCGCTCTTGCAGGTAGGGGACGCTGCTGCCCCAAACCTCCTCGGCGGCGGCGGTTTTGCCGCCTGAGTCGGCGTGGTAGACCGCCGCTATCGGCTTATTGTGGTAGGCCAGAATCCGCCCTTTGGTAGCCGCCACGGCGCGGTCGTGTTTGCTGGTTTCCGCGTCTTTGCCCAGGTAGACCTGACAGGCGGAGGTATCGCAAAGGTCGTAGTCGGGGTCTGACCCCAGGCGGCTGAGGGTGTAGGTGCGCGCCAAGATGGCCTGAGCCCGCAAGACGTCGTACGGGAACGAAGCCGGCACCTCTCCCGGCAAAACGCCGCGCAGGTAGTCTTCGATATCCAGCTTGTTGATGAGCAGCATCTCGCCGTCGCGCCAAAGTACGCGCAAATAACCGCGGTAAGAGCGGCCGTTGACCTCCACCTGGCCGCTTTTCGGCACGAAAGAAATCAGGTTGCCGACCTCGCCCTGGCGCGCGCACGGCGGCGAATCGCAAGCCAGCTCGATGCCCTTGCCGCCGGCCAGCAGGCGGTAAGTGTCGCCGACGGCGGACTCGGCTATCCGCCCGTTCCAGCTCCAAAGACTATAAGCGCCGCTGAGTTTTACCTCGGCCAGGGTGGTTTTTTCGAGAAGAACCCGCACCGGCAAACCCGCGGCCAAGGCGGAGTAGGAGAAGAAGAAAAGCAACAGCGCCGCGATACGCATCACGTCCCCTAGTCTATCGCAGCAACGGCGGGCGGCTTGGACATGGCTAAAAGTCAGCCAGTTTTCGCAGTTTTTCTTCGTCGAGAACGACTATATTGCGGTAGTTGTTCTCTATCAGACCCGAAAGCGCCATGCTGCTCAGGGCGCGGCTGGCGGTATCGCGCTGCACCCCCACCATGTAGCCGATCTGGCGGTGCGAGAGGTTGACCTCTACGCCTCTGCGACCTGGCTTTTTGTGCTCCAGCAAGAGCCGGGCGATGCGCTGAACCACCACGGAAAAACGTATGTCTTTGTACTGCTGCAGGCTGCGCTCGAGCCTGCCGGCCAAGGCCCTCAGCATGGCGAAGCGCAGTTCTCGCGAGTTCCGCTGCAAACGACGCAAAGCGCCGCCCTCAAAAGCCAGAACCCGCGACGGCAACAGCGACTCGGAAAAAACGCAGTAATAGGCGTCTTCTTCCAAAGCCGCCTCGCCAAAAATTTCCCCGGGGGGGAGCGTCAGCAGGGTGACCTCGCTACCGTCCTTCTGCACGCGAAAAAGACGGGCGTACCCCGCGCTGACGATATAGAGCTTATCCGCCGGCGACCCCTCGTCGAAGATGGGCTTGGAGTCGCGCAGGGTCAGTTCTTCGGAGATACCCCGCAGCTGCTCCGTAATCTCGTCCGGGAGACTCGCCAACCAGTCCGGCAACATAGCTATTCCAGTCTACCCCGCGGCGGCGCTCACGCTAGCAGCAAAACAGCGCGGCGTCTGAGCGCGGCAGCAAACCCGCCTTTTCCCCCCGCGCCAACAGCTCGGCCACGGCCCTTTCCCCCTCAGCCGAGACGTCCAGAGAGTACTCGTTTACGTAGGTGCGGATGTGCGCCTCGCTAACCTCGTCGGAGAGTTCGCTGGCGTACCTCCTGATGTATTCCCGGGGCTCCTCGGGGTGGGCGTAGGCGTACTCGAGGCTCGCCCTGACCGCATCGTTGAGGCCTCGCAACACCTCACCACCCAGGTCGCGACGCGCCAAAATTGCCCCCAGCGGCAGCGGCAGGCCCGTCTGCGACTCCCACCACTCGCCCAGGTCGAGCAGTTTCAGCAGGCCGTGTTGCCGGTAGGTGAAACGCGACTCGTGAATTATCAGGCCGACGTCCGCCTCGCCGCCGGCGACCGCCGCCATGATGCGGTCGTAGCGCATCTGCAGGGGCTGGAAGTCAGTACCCCGCAACAGCAAAGAAAGCAGCAAGAAGGCGGTGGTGTGCCCCCCGGGGTGGGCTATCCGCGCCCCCGCCAGCTGGCGCGGCTCTTTGGCTATCAGCAACGGTCCCACCCCGCGCCCCAGCGCGCCGCCGGCCCGCAAAGCCACGTACTCGTCTCTAAGGTGGCCGTAGGCCGCGTAGCTTATCTTGGTGAGAGGCAGCCTGCCCTGCATGGCCCAGCGGTTCAAGGTCTCGACGTCTTGCAGCACCTCCTCAATGTCTACGGGGGCGTCTACCTTGCCGTGCGTCAGCGCGTAGAAGATAAAGGTGTCATTGGGACATAGGGAATATCCTAGCTGCATGCTCCCAGGCTAACCTAAGAACGGCGCAAGGCTAATCGTACATGTACTGATAATAGTATGCATTATCACTTTCTTGACAATTCCGAGTGGTATTGACGGGTATGGCGCTGAGGTCTAGAATGCCCTAGGAGGTAGGCGTGCGCGGGAACGGTAGAGGCAAAGGTCGAATGCGTCGGGTGCGAGGTCTGGGAGGGGGCAAACGCCGTCTCGCCGACCTGCCCGAGGGCACCCCTGCGGTAGTGGGGCTGCTGGCCATGCGCGGCCCGCTGCGTAAGCGCCTGCTGGCCCTGGGGGTCCGGCCCGGCGCGGTCGTCAAGGTAATCAGGCGCGCCCCCATGGGCGACCCAATGGAGATCGCCGTGGGAGACACCCTGATAGCCATACGCCACGCCGAGGCCGAAGAGGTCTTATTGGAGAACCCCCCTGGCGATGACTGAGCAAGAACCCCTGACCCGAAATGATGCGCTCCCGCAACAGGGAGCGCTAGTCGTAATGGTTGGCAACCCCAACACCGGCAAGACCACCCTCATCAACGCCCTGGCTGGTTCGAACCTAAAAGTAGGCAACTGGCCGGGGACGACGGTCGACCGCTTGGCGGCCCGGCTGCGGCTGGCCGGTAAAGAAATCGAGCTGGTAGACCTGCCGGGAACCTACGGGCTCATCCCCACCACTCCCGAGGAAGGGCTGGTGGCGCGCGAGCTGCTAAATAACAGGCCGCAAACGATAATCAACGTGGTGGACGCGGGAAACCTGGAACGCAACCTGCACCTGACGCTCAACCTCAGCGAGATGGGCATGCCCATGCTGGTGGCCCTCAACCTCATGGACGAGGCCGAAGCCAAAGGCTACTCTCTCGACCCCCAGGCGCTCGAGCGCGAACTGGGGGTCCCGGTGGCGCCGCTGGTCGCCAGCCGCGACAAGGGCGTCACCGCGCTGCTCGAGCGCCTGCAGCAAGGAGTCGTACCCCGACCCCAGGTAAAATACCCGCCGCCAATAGAAAAAGCCGTTGGCGAACTGGCGCAACAGATAGACCACCCCTCGCGGCGCTGGCTGGCGCTGGCCCTCCTTTCCGGGGAAGAAGTGCCGCTGCAACTGCCTGAGCAGGTCCTACAGAGCGCCGCCAGGCTCAGCAAAAGCCTGCAAGACTCCGGCATAGACGCTTACCTGGAAATCGAAAACGCTCGCTTTGCGCGCGCTCACGAGCTGGCGCGCGCCGTAATAACCGGCTCCGAGAAGCGCCTAACCCTTACGGACCGCATAGACAAATGGGTGCTGCACCCCCTGCTGGGCGGCCCCCTCTTTCTGCTGGGAATGCTGCTGGCCTTCCGCTTCACCTTTTCCTTCTCCTCCCCCTGGGTAGACTTCATCGGCGCGCTTCAGGAAGTCCTGGCCGGCTGGGTGCACGCCGCCCACCTGCCCGCGCTGCTCTCTTCATTCCTGGCCGACGGTCTAATCGGCGGCGTTGGCACGGTTATTAGCTTTGCGCCGGTGCTCTTCTTCCTGTACCTGGCGCTGGCTTTCCTGGAAACGAGCGGCTTCCTGGCGCGCGCCGCTTTCATCGCCGACAAATTCATGCTGCTGGCCGGCCTGCCGGGGCGCGCTTTCATTCCCTTGATACTCGGCTTCGGCTGCAACGTACCGGCGGTTTACTCGACGCGCATACTAAACGGCAGGCTCGACCGCCTGCGCGTGGCCATGGCGGTCCCCTTCATGACCTGCAGCGCCAGGCTGGTGGTCTTTACCCTGTTCGCCGCGGTCTTTTTCCCCAAGCAGGCGACATGGGTGGTTTTCGGTCTCTACCTACTCGGAATGCTAATCGGCCTTTTGACCGCCTGGGCGCTGGGGCGGGCGGCGGGAGGAGGTTCCTCCAGCGGACTGATGGAACTGCCCCCTTACCGGATGCCCACACTGCGAGTGGTCGTCAAGCTTGCCTGGGCGCGCACCCGCAGCTTTCTGCAGGGGGCCGGCGGCCCGATTCTGCTGGCCGTGCTCTTCGTCTGGATGCTGCTCAATCTGCCGCCGGGCGCCAGCCTGCAAAACAGCTACTACGCGCGCGCGGCCGAGCTGATGCAGCCCCTCTTCGCGACTCTGGGAATCCACGACTGGCGGCTTTTGGGAGCGCTCATACCCGGGTTCGTGGCCAAAGAGGTCGTGGTGGGAACGCTGGCGGTCAGTTACTTGGGCTCCGCTCCCGGCGCGGCTTTGGGCTTCGTGGCGGGACTGGCGCAGATAGCCAGCGCTCTGTGGCAGGCGCTGCTGGGAAGTCTTGACGCCATCCCCGCGCTGCTGGGCCTGCCGCACATGGCGTCCGCCCCAGCCGCCGGCGGCGACCTGCGCAGCGCTCTGGCCGGCAGCCTGACGCAAGCCGGCGCCCTCTCTTACCTGGCGTTCTTGCTCCTCTATACCCCCTGCGTCGCCACCTTAGCCGCCATCAAGAACGAGTTCGGCAAATTCTGGGCGGCCTTCGCGATGATCTACGAGCTGCTGGTGGCCTTTGGCGTGGCCTGGGGAGTCTACCGCCTGGCGCTGCTGTTCGGGGGAGGCTGACGATGCTCAAAGAACTGCTGGCGTTACTGGAGCTGCCGCAAAGCCGGGCGCAGTTACGAGACGGACTGCAGGTAGACGAGGAAACCCTAGAAGCCATGCTGTTGTCTCTACAGCGCAAGGGCTACGTCGGTCTGGCCTACTCCCAAAGCCCCACCTGCGGCACGAGCTGCACCTACTGCAGCCTCAAGAATCTCTGTCCCGCGGCGGGAGCCGAGCCGCAAGAAAGCAAGGTATGGCGCCTCAGCAAAAAGGGCGAGGAACAGCTCAAAAAAGACCGGCGCTGAAAGCCGCGAGCGCCTGCAGGGCCAAGTCCGTACGCCAGCGGCTTTTGTCACGCACCCCCGCCTCGTTGGAAACCGCCCGCACCTCGGCCCAGGGAACCCCGAACCAGGCGGCCGTCTGCGCCAGCGCCGCCCCCTCCATGTTTTCTAGCGCCGCCTCCCAGAATGCGGCCAGTTCGGCGGCTTCGGCGGGACTCTCGCTGACCTTGTCGCGCGTCAGGAAGACCAGCGGCCGCCGACCTACGCGGGCCGCCAGCTCGGCGCTGAAGAGCGGGTCCGACGGGAAACGGTTGTAGTAATCTTGCTCTCCGACCCGCAAGGCCGCGACTCCCAGCGGCCGCAGGCCCGCGGCGGTTCCCAGGTCCGCCTGCACCTCAGCCGCGGCCACGGCGACGTCGCCCGCCCGCAAGGCGGAGTGCGGGTAGGCTCCGGCTATGCCCAACAGCAACACCCTCTCTACCTCGTGGCTCTGCAGGTAAGAGGCTAGAACGGCGGCGGTATTGACCTTGCCAATGCCCAACTCCAAACCGCGCCAACCTTCGCCCAGCAGCAGCTCGCGGCCGCGCCAAGACTCACGACGCAGGGCGCGCCCGCGCAAGAAAGCCCCCTCACCGAGGGTCGGGTAAACCAAGAGCATCTAATCTTGCTCCCGGTACTCGGCGATGTTCTCCAGCATGTAGAGCGCGTCTTCCAGGGGCCATTCGCGCCCCATATCGTCGCGAAAAAGGCCGTCGGGCCAGGCGTAGAGGCTGCACTTGCTGTTGCCGTCTACCCGCACGGCTTCGCCGCGCCGTCGCGCCTGCGCCAGCGCCTGGTTCAACCTTTCCTTCAAGTCTTCCACCCACCCAGGCTACCAACTGCTGCGTTTGCGGCGCTAGCGGCGCTTCGTGTACACTCAATTCGGCTGAGCGCGTTTTGTTCCGCCAGTAACCTTCGGAGGTGATTAAGTATTAGAAGAAGAGGAAGAGTACCGCCGCCCACCAGAACCCAGCACCGTATCAACGAACAAATCCGCGTCAGGCAACTGCGAGTAATAGACGAATCCGGCGAACAGCTAGGCATAATGGAGACACGCCAAGCTCTGCAGCTCGCTCGCGAGAAGGAGCTCGATCTGGTTTTGGTAGGGGCGACCGCCAGCCCGCCGGTGGCCAAGCTGCTCGACTACGGCAAGTGGCGTTACGAGCAGCAGCAGGCCGAAAAAGAGGCCCGCAAGAAGGCCAAGCGCCAGGAGCTCAAGTCTATCAAGTTCCGCGTCAAGATCGACGAGCACGACTATCAGACCAAGCTGGGCCACGTACGCCGCTTCCTCGAGGCCGGGCACAAGGTCAAGGTGACCATCATGTTCCGCGGCCGCGAGCTGGCCCACCCGGAGCTGGGCAAGAAGATCCTCGACCGGGTGGCCGAGGACCTGGCCGAGATCGCCGTGGTGGAGATGAAGCCGCTGATGGCCGGCCGCGACATGAACATGGTGCTCGCCCCCATTCCGCCGGAAAAGCGCGGCAAAGCGGCTCGCCCCGAGCGCGAAGAGGCACCCGCCGCCGAGGCCGCCGAAGAGGCCGCGCAGGAATAACCCTCACCCCTTTACCCTTTTACCCTTTCCGCGGCCTCCGGGCCGCGTT
>Ga0256833_1003701_pt1 | contig 10401 bp, 7 predicted proteins | sample 356284metaG_FD_190535 | JGI IMG/M metagenome (GOLD analysis project Ga0256833, IMG submission 190535) | Hydrothermal vent microbial communities from Mid Atlantic Ridge, Atlantic Ocean - 356-284 | ecosystem: Environmental > Aquatic > Marine > Hydrothermal vents | place: Atlantic Ocean: Mid...
ATCGCAAGTTGCACAAAATTAAAGCGTGCAAGATAATAATTATTTGTGTATTTATTGATTTATAATTTGGAAGGTTTCTGTTTCTCAAACTTTTTGTACTTCCAATATGAAATCACGGTAAAAATCATAAATACAACCACTGTTACAGGCACCCAAGTTGGAATTGGCACGGGATCTCCGGCAGCATAAGAGTGCATTCCGCTTAGGTAATAATTTACGCCAAAGAAAGTCATTATTAAGGTTGTTATTGACCAAAGAGCGGCGGCATTAAAAGCAAATTTTCCTCTTAATCCGGGAATAATTCGCATATGTAGTACCAAAACAAAAACCATCATTGATATTAAAGACCAAACTTCTTTTGGATCCCAACTCCAATAACGTCCCCAACTCTCGTTAGCCCAAACTCCACCAAGGAAAGTTCCTAATGAAAGTGTATATAAACCGACTGTCATCGACATTTCACTGATAGATGTTAATTCCTCTATTGTATCTTTAAATCTATCTCCGTTATTTTTATTTCTGATAATAAATAAAATCAAAACTATAATTCCTAATAATGCACTTAATCCTAAAAATCCATAACTACTTGTAATGACAGCAACGTGTATCATCAACCAATAAGATTTTAAAACAGGCACAAGATTTGTCATTTCAGGATTCATCATACTTCCATGTGCTATGCCAAGTAAAAATGAAGCAAAAATAACAGTAGAAGCCAAAGTGAATTTACTTTTATTTTTTGAGAAAATCATGCCGGCAAATACTGTAACAAAGGCAACAAAAACAACTGCTTCGTATCCATCACTCCAAGGTTCGTGTCCGGTAATATACCAACGCATACCCATTCCGATAATGTGAAATGCCATTCCAATCATAACCAAAACAGTTAATATTTTCATTGAAATACTAATCCATTTTTTATGTGGTTTAAACAAATTTATAAAAGCAAGGGTGAGCATAATAAATCCTAAAAGCATATAGTAAAAAAGCAATTTTTTAAAAATATCCCATTTGTTATATATTATTTCTGCATCAATCTTTTTTTGTGGAGGAATCACAGCTTTTCCTATCTTTTTTTGATAGTCAGCAATGTATCCCAAATATTCGTCTGCTTTTGTATAATTGCCGGTTTTGATGGCGTGGTTTAGTTCGGAAAGATAAAGACGGTGCATTTGCACAATCATTGTGTCCTTGTCTGTAAAAATATCTGTTGAGGTGCCGGGGTACCATTTATTGTTCGGGTCATCTTTTTTGGGATAGATATTGAGCAGACTTCCTTTTAAAATTGCTAACCAAATATTTGCTTTTTCGTCCAAATTTATAATTTCATTGTCCGAAGCATCTCTATTAGATTTTTTCTTACGAAAGGCATTGGCGACTTTATTTTCCAGTATATATTTTCCGTTTGGAAAAAAAGAAATCAAAGTGGTATAATTATTTTTATCAATATCTAACCGGTTTGCCAAAGCACTTCCCAAAGCATATTTTTTTGTTTTTATGATATGCTCCCTTGCCCAAAAAGCAGGACGAATTTGTGCTGATAAAAGAACTTGTTCAGCGGTTAGACCTTTGTAAGCGTCTTTTTTATAAATTTTGCGTAAACTCTCCAACGCATAAGTGTTCATTGGCTTTATACGTCCTTGATGATCTTGTATCAATAGTTTTCCAAATTTTTCAGCGTGTTCCTTGTTGACAGTATTTTGTTTTAGTGTTCCAAAATCTTGCGCTACTGAATTTATTGTAGTAAATAAGAATAAACCTAATAAAATACCAAATTTTCGTTCCGAAATTATACGTATCTTTTCGGATAATTTTTGATAACGAGTTCCTTTCCAAAAAAGAGCCATAAACATACCTAATCCCATTAAAAAATATCCTATATAAGTGATAAAAGTTCCTATTTTATCGTGGTTTACAGATAAAATTGTTCCTTTTTCGTCCTTATCATAAGATGCTTGATAAAAGCGATATCCTTTGTAGTCTAAAACGTGATTCATATAGATATTATAATCAAAAGTTTTATCGGGATCAATAACGGTAACTTTACTTTCAAAACTCGAAGGGGAATTTGTTCCGGGATAACGTCCCATAATAAAATCTCTTAACTGTAATTCAAAAGGTAATTTATATATTTTTGAACCATATGAAACGTTAAAATTCAAGCCATTGACTTTAACAATTTCAGGTTTTAAACTTGCTCCCGTAACGCCCTTAACCTCCACGGTTTTACTGTCATTACCTGAATAAATTTTGAGTTTTAAATCGTCAAAAGGGTATTTGTCTGCATCAGTCTTTGGAGCCGATATTTTTGTTATTTTTCCCTTTTGAACAGACTTAATTACAAATTTTAAATCATCAGCAAATTTATATAATTGTAATAATGTTAAATCTTGCAAACTATCTTTTGGGACGGCAGAAATTTTTTGAGTTTTCATATCCATAATTTTACCAGCGAATGGTGTTTGAATTTGATATTTTCCGTTTTTAGCCGTAAAATTTATTGCTCCATCAACGGGATTGTTTAGGGTAAAAATGATATTATTAATACTTTTTATATCACCCTCTTCAAAAAAAATATCTTTTCTGATTCCAGTTCCTGATTCAACTAAATGCAAGATATTTCCAGCAGTAGAATCTGCTACAAAATCTTCGTGTGCATTTGGGATGTAATCTACCAATTCAACTTTGAAATCTTTTGGGTTTGTCTTACCAAAACTAGCTGTAGCAGAAAAATCATTTTTTCTATCTTTTAGCAATAAGGCTGATATAATATTTTTGTTTCCTAAACGGCTAAAAAGCACATTCCAATGAAAATCTTTTTGCCATTTACCATCGTCAACACTAATGTTTATGTATGCTTTGTCAGAATAAAATTGATTGGTTTTTGTACCTTCTCTAATTGGCATAATTCCTTCATAACTAAAATATCTTGTAACAAAAGCCCCTAGAATAATGATTAAGAAAGCAAGATGAAATAAAAAAACAGGTAATTTTTCTTTTTTATACAGACGGAAAATCACTATATTTCCAATAAAATTAATAACTAACAATAGCATCAAAAATTCAAACCATTTGGTATTATAAATCATAGCTTTTGCTGCTGGTGTTCCAAAATCATTTTCTATAAATGTTGCAACTGCCATAGCGATAAAAAACAATGTAACCGTGATTGCCATTGTTTTTGTACTGTATATTAATTTTATAAATTTTTGTATCATTTATCTTTATTTTTATCAAAATTAGACCTATTTTTTTAATATTTTAAATATACACATCTGCTATACAACAAAGTTTATACAACAGATATAATATTGTGTATTTTTATTTTATTTGTGCATTCCCATTCCTTTAGGGTCAATTCCCATTTTTGCGGCATCTTCGGGAGACACTACTTGTTTGTATTGAACTTTATTCCATTCTTCTAATTTATCTTTTGCTAAGCGTTTCCATTCAGGGTTATCACTTAATTCAACAAATTTTTGCAAATCCGCTTTAGCTTTTTTAAAATCGTGCAATTGTTCATAGGTAAAAGCACGATTAAAATATGGTGGTGCAACTTCAGGGCGTGCTTTGATACAAGCAGTAAAGTCTGCTAATGCTTTTTCAAATTTGTTAGTATTAAAATATAAAGCACCTCGATTAAATAAAGCTCCCAAGTGTTTTGGGTTTATTTCCAATGCCTTATTTAGTTCTTCCAAAGCTTCTTTGTTTTTCTTAAATTGACGCAGAAGTTGTGCTCTATTAGTTCTGTAATCGGCGTTGTTTGGGTCTAAATCAACAGCCATTGAAATATCATGTAAAGCGGGTGTTACCTCTTTTAATTGCACATAAATACTAGCTCTTTCTGCATATAATTTAGCACTTTGAGGATGGTCTTCTATCAATTGAAGTAAATTTTCTAATTTTTTTCTGTACTCAGGATCAATATCTTTTTTATTGATAATTTGTTTTTGTTCTTTTCTGCTTACAGGTTTATATTCGGTTTCTTTTTTATCATTATTTTTACAAGAAATTGATAACAAAAAAGTTGATGTAAGTAATAATAAATATATTTTTTTCATAGTTAATTTTTTTCAAAAGTAAACAAAAAGGAGCTTGTAAGCAAACTCCTTTTTGTAAACATTATCTATTATGAGAACTTATTTTTTACTAGCTTCTGCATGAAGTAATTTGTTCATTTTTTCAATATGTTCAGCGGCATTTAAGGTTCCTTTGGTTGAAACTTTATCCCAAAGATCTTTATTGCTCATTTCACGGTGACAGCCCATACATAATCCAGTTCTGTCCATACCATCTCTTTCTTTTTTGTTCAAAGCACGTGACAATTCCCAGTGTGAACCAACTGTTTGTACTTGGTTTCCTGTTTTCTTATCTACGATTGTTGACCAATCCCATTTCAAATTAGGAATTTTGTTAACCTGAATTTTGTATTTTTTAGGAATAACTTTTCCGTTTGTTTGATTGATTAAGTCTTCTACGATATCTTTTGGATATTTTGTTTGAAATACGCCACCGCCGATGCCATAACCCATTGATTTTGGATTGTTATGACAACTTTCACATGTTCTTGCTTTACGCTGAGCAGAGTGGGGTTGAACGGGTGCCATATCAATTAATAATGGTTTAAAACTTTGATTAGCGGCTTGAGCTTCGTCATCGGCATAATTTATAACATTGTCAGCAACGCGTTTTCCATTTCTATCGATAACAGAATAAACGATTTGACAACCTGGCATAAGAGGGGTTATTCTTCCCTCTCCATTAACCCCTAATATAGGGTCTTCCCAACGGAGATATGAACGTCCTTCACGAACTTTACCCGGACTTTTTATACCGCCAACGCCAAGATGCGATTCTGCTGTTTGTCCATGCGAATCAACTTCTGATCCAGATGCTATCCAATCAATATCCATTTTTGGTTTACCATTTTTGCCTTTACTGTAGTCAACTTGAACGTGACAACCGTAACATTGAGGTACCCAAGAAGCGTGACAAGTATAGCATTCTAAATTTTCGTTGTGTTTTTTAATTTTATCCATTGCTATTTCAGCATCAGGAGATTTCCAAGATTTATCCATTTTGATTTGTTTCAATAAAGGAACTTCAAAATCAAGACCTGTTGCAGAGTGAACAATAACTTTTTTACCATCTTTTACAACATTTCCAAGTGGATTGCCTCGTGTTGATAGCAAATAACCATCTTTTTTGTCGTATAAAGTAGCAAAGCGTTGCGTAACTTGTGCCGCATCTTTTCCTAAACCTCTAGACGTATCTGGTAAGTTTTGATTGAATTCTTCACTATAACCAATTGGTAATTCCCAAGGGAATTTATCGGTTGTTCCGTGACAGTCTTGACATTCAATTTCAACCTGAGCCAATGTTGTGCCAAAAATATTTCCATCACCGTGCATATCAATTGATGTGTGACAGTCTTGACAAAGCATACCTCCTTTGGGGTTTCCTTCACGACTTTGGTCTATTTGGTGATGCAAGTCATCTGAAATAAACAGATATTTTTTGGTATGAAGTTTTGGTTGGATAGAACCTTCGTCAGTAAATGGTGTTCCGTATGGGAATTCCATCAAACCTTGGTAAGTTACACCAATACGTTTTCCACGATTATGGCAAGAATTACAAGTTTCAACAGGGATACCCGATATCTCCATGTTATTGTGTTGATATTTTGTTTTTCTTGTTCCCAATATTTGATGTGTTAGCATATGTCCTTGTTGTCCTTTGTTGATAGTAGGGTCATTTCCTTCGTAATAACCTTCATTTCCATAAATTACGTGACAAGATGTGCAACCCATTCCACGATAATCTCCACGTTTTTCACGCCCACGAACGTTTACGTGACAACGTTGACATTGCTGACGAGAATAAGTAAAGCCTGCTAAGTGTGGATCTTTTTCAATTTCAGCAACAGATGGTAACGGAATTTGTTTTAAACTGTTAGGAAATTGTTTAGGGTGCGCTTTCATCATAGCCGCCATATACTTTTTGTAAGTATCCGAACCGAATTTAGGCGTTTTTCCATCAGGATCGTCAATGTCATAGTTTCCCCAAGGAACATTGTAATATTGAACGTCTTTTACTCCCCAAGTGTGTAGGTTACCTTGAATTTTACCGGCTTCTGTACTCATCAAAGCACGTGGTAAGTTGTAAACGTGATCTTGGTGACAAGCAGCACTTTGTCCACAAGTTTTATCGGCAATCCATATTGAACCCGGATCGGGATAGAAATCTTTTGGTCCATCGGCTTTTTTCAAACTTTCAGGTATTCCTTTATGTGCTTCGTCATAAGTTGTGGCATTTGGTTTTCCACCGTGGCATACCACACAACCGCGTGGGTCACCGTGTTGTTTTCCAATACCGAAAATCATTTGCATCATTGGACTTTTTGGATCTTTAATATCCTTAATGCCCTCATGACAACTTAAACATCCCATCTTATCAGCACGTTCTTTGCTGACAGTTTTGTACTTCGCATCAATTTCTTTTTGTGCAGCCTTCATATCAGGGTGCTTGAAATTGGTTTCTTTTTTGAAACTTTCAACCTTTGCTTTGGCAATTTCTTTTGTTTCCCCTTTGTTATTGTCTTTACAACTAGTGAAAGTCAAACCAACAAAAAGCATCAAAAGAGCTACCGTGGCAATAATCGGTTTCAATAACCTTTTTTCCATAGTAAATAATTTATTATTAGTATATTAGTTAAAATTTGATATTAAAGTCCCAACGAATTCTGGTTCCGGTTTCCAAAGCACTTGCGCCGGTTGGTTTAGCTATACCTTTTACATTCCAGAATTTTAATTGTGTATTGAAGTGTTTAGCAATATTATATTTCAATGCAACGCCAAATCCTGCAAAATTGCTTGAGCGAGTCATATTGCTATTTCCCCAACGTACCCAATCATCTTGTGCATAGTAATCGATGACTGCGTATTTTTGAATGCTTGCATAAGTTGCTTTTACTGACCATTTGTCATTGATTTTATATTTTGCGTAAAAATCCATTCCTGTTTTTTGATCTTCGTAATTAGCATCAACTTTACCTTTATAATCCTCCATATTCATAATATAGTCTGCTCCTAAGGCAAAACCATTTTTCATGCTGAATTGCAGGTTAAAAGGAAGGATTGTGTAATTCATTACATCTGTCATATTGCCATCAGGTTTGTTTGGTAATTTATAGGCTTTTAACATTCCGGCGGCTAATGTCAATTTATTATCGCTGATTTTTGTACAGAATTTAGCTTGTGCCATGCTTATGTTGGCATGTTGTCCAAATGTTTGTTTTTTTCCGTCCGCACTATAAAAGTTTTGAACGATAAAATAACCACCACTTAATCTCATTTTGGCATTATCACCTAATTTCATTTTATAAGCCATAGCAACTCCTTCGGGATTTACATCGCCATCCCATAATAATTCATTAGGCTCCCAAATAGGTAAAGAATTTTTTCCTACCCACATATTAAAACCTCCACTTTTATAATTAATATAAACTTTGTCTATTGAAAAAGCATCACTGTGAAATTCTTTTCCAAAAGTTACGTGGGGAGATTGTTGATTCATAGGATTTCCTGAACGAATACGTCCACCGAAATCAAAGTTTTCATTTAATTGATACTTAAATCCAAAGCGAAAACGGTATCTTATACGATCTCTATCGGCTCGCATATCACCGTTATTCTTTTTTGAATCTCTGTCTAACTCCGTTCTAAAACGAACGTCTCCATAAAGTTTTAACTTTTTGGCTTTCTCTTGTGCATTCATTGATGTTGCAAGTGTCATTGCAAATACAATTGTAAACATTACTAATTTTCTCATATCTATATATTTTAATTTTGGTTGTTCAAATATACTACTCAGCAAATTCTAAAAAGATGATAAATGTTACTTTTGTTACAAAAAAAATATAAATCCATTTTCTTTAAACAGGATTTGGGTAAAAATAAACTTAACATTTTTAATAAATATGATTTTTGTCATATTTATTTTATGTTTAGAAAGGTTATAAATAACAAAAAATTATAATTTTATAAAAAAAACAGTTTTTTGATGAAAAATATTTATTATACTTGCACAAAAAAAAGTAGAATTTATTTATGAAAAAATCAATTTATTTAATCATTGTTTTATTAACGCTAATTTCTTGCTCATCAAAGAAAGATACCTCATTTCAAAAAACTAATTTTACAAAAGGCGATGCTGTTTTTTCAATTCATATTATTGATCCCAATCAAAGTATTATTAAATTAAAAAGCTATGGTATTTATGAAGAACTTGATTTGGATGAAGATGGGAAGTTAACAGATACACTTAATAATATAAGCGAAAGCTATTATACTTTTTCCGACAGAATGAATGGTTGCGGTATGTATATAAAACCGGGTGCAAATGTTCGTATTAATTTAAACACAAAATCTTTTTTAAACACGATAAAATTTTCGGGTGATTTACAAAATGAAAATAATTATTTGAAGCAATATTTTATTTTAAACAGAGACTTGTCACGAGTAAATGCCATTCAACATTTGGCGTTTCAAGACGAGAAAACTTTTAAAACAGAGCTTGATTCTATAAAAAATGTAAGATATGAATTGCTAAATGACTTTGACAATAAATATAAACTGGATAAGCATTTTAAATATTTAGAAAAGAATAGGATTTTTTATGAATGGGCTAATCGTATGGAAACTTATGAAGCATACAGGCAGTTTGCTTTGGAAGATACGACTTTTCATGTAAGTAATGATTTTTATGATTTTAGAAAAAAAGTAAACCTTGAAAACAGAAACCTTATTATTGTTCCATCATATCATTATTATTTGGAAAATCATTATCAAAAAATTGCTAATAATACCACTAAGGATAACGAAGATATTTTTGTAAATTATTTAAAAATTGTGGGGAAAAATGTAAAAGATTCTATTATTAAGGAACGTTTATTATTTTCTTATGCCCTACAAAATTTGAAACAAACCAAAACTAAAAATGAGTTTTTCAAAACATTTAAAAAACTTTCAACCGATTCGTTACATATAGAAAAAATAAAAAAAGAATATGTGGAATTAGACCGCTTGACTCCCGGACATCCTGCTCCTGACTTTAAATTGAAAGATTTTGAAGGTAATCCGGTTAAATTATCGGATTTCAAAGGTAAATATGTGTATATTGATGTATGGGCTACTTGGTGTCGTCCTTGTATGGCTGAAATGCCTTATTTGGAAAAATTGAAAGAAAAATATAAAAATGCCGATATTGTTTTTGTAGGTATAAATTTAAACGATTTTAAAACGGATTGGGAGAATTATATCAAAAAATATAAACCAGAAGGCGTACAAATTTACGCCGGAGGAAAAGATAATAGTTTTAGAGATGATTATCAAGTTTATTCAGTTCCAAAATCTATACTTATCAATCCATGGGGCGTAATTTCAACAGCCAATGCACCACGACCTTCTGAAACAGAGTTAATAGGCTTATTATTTGACAGGATTAAGAAAAAATACAATATGAAACGAGATTATAAAGTGAAAAAGTGAAAATTAAACTTTTTATAATCAACATATTGGTAGCAGTTTGACATAAATACTTGCTTATTTGTAAACCTTGAAGGTTGTCAAAATATTCAAGGATGTACTTTTTTGATTTAATTTATTTTTTAGAGGATGATTTGTTGTGTAACAAAATTATTTCTTATACTTAACCGGTAAATAAACCACCTTTTTGGTTTCAAAAAATTCTTCTTCAAAAAAATCTTTTAACTCGTAAATCCTAATGTTTTGGTAAGGCGACAGCTCATCTCGTAAATCGCCGCCTTTCAGATATAAAATGCCATTTTTTAATTTATGGTTGGATTGTTTTTTGATTTTTCCTTTGACTAATTTGATAAAATCAGGCATCTTAGTTACTGCTCTACTGACTATAAAATCGTATTTTTTATCAATGTTTTCAACTCTTGAATGTGTAGTTTTTACATTTGTCAAACCCAATGATTTGGCTACGGCATCGACAACTTTTAGTTTTTTGCCGATAGAATCTACCAAGTGAAAATTTGTTTGAGGAAATAAAATCGCCAAGGGTATTCCCGGAAATCCTCCACCTGTACCTACATCTAAAATTTCGGCATCGGGCAAAAAATCAATGACTTTTGCTATTCCTAATGAATGTAAAACGTGTTGCTCATATAATTTATCCATATTTTTACGGGAAATCACATTTATTTTTGCGTTCCAATCGGTATATAAATATTCAAGCGCTTTAAATTGTTCCTTTTGTTGTTCGGATAAATCAAAATATTTTTCTATGATATTCATTTTAAGAATTGCCTTTTTAAGAAATTCAAAATTACATCAATTTGTTTAATTCTAAAAACAGTATTTTTGCACAAATTAT
>Ga0256833_1003702_pt1 | contig 10401 bp, 11 predicted proteins | sample 356284metaG_FD_190535 | JGI IMG/M metagenome (GOLD analysis project Ga0256833, IMG submission 190535) | Hydrothermal vent microbial communities from Mid Atlantic Ridge, Atlantic Ocean - 356-284 | ecosystem: Environmental > Aquatic > Marine > Hydrothermal vents | place: Atlantic Ocean: Mid...
GATGCTCAGCCCCCTGCGCGCACAGTGGCCGAAAAAGTGGCCGCGCTGGAAGCCGAAGGCAAGACCACGATGGTGGTACGCGCGGGGGCCCGCTACCTGGGGGTGTTGGCCCTGGCCGATGCGCCTCGCCCCGGTGTGCAGGCCACCCTGCGGGCGTTGCGCGACCTGGGCATTCGCAAACTTGTGATGCTGACAGGCGACAACTCCACCGTTGCCCAACGCATTGCGGAAGAGGTGGGTGTCACCGACGTCCGCGCCGGCCTACTGCCGGAGCAGAAACTGGAAGCCATTCGAGAACTGCAAGCGAGGCATGGTGCGGTGGCTATGGTCGGCGATGGCGTCAACGACGCGCCGGCGCTGGCAACGGCCACGGTCGGCATTGCCATGGGCGGAGCGGGCACTGCCGTGGCTTTGGAAACCGCTGATGTGGCCTTGATGGCCGACGATTTGAGCCAGCTGCCTTTTGCCGTTGGGCTGAGCCGCGCCAGCCGTGCGGTCATCCGTCAAAACCTTGCCATCTCCCTTGGCGTGATTTTCCTCTTGTTGGCAACCTCTGTGTTTGGCTGGATGGATCTCGGCGGGGCGGTGGTGCTGCATGAGGGCAGCAGCATCCTGGTGGTGCTTAATGCCTTGCGCCTGCTGCGTTTTACTGCCTCCTGAACGGCTGGGACAGCGGGGCATGCATAAAGTTGTGTGTTGTCAAAGAAGAAGCAGCCGCCGCGACCCGTCGCGGCGGCTGCTGAGGTGTAATGGCCTGCGTTTCTCAAGAGGTGCTACGGCCAAACTTTTTGCCCGTTGCATTCCATCTGGTGCAGTTTGGCGAAAACCTTTTCCCGCACAGCAGGGGGCAGGGTGGCATAGCCAAGGTCGGCGGCTTTCTTCGCGGCTGCTTCGTCGGTAAGCGCCCAACGGATGAAGTCCACCAATGCTTTGGCCTTGGCACAGTTTTTGTAGTTTTTCATGTGCACGATCAGGTAAGTGTAGCCCATGATAGGCCAGGCATTTTTGCCGGGGGCGTTGACGATTTTAGCGGTCAGGTGGGCATCGAAGGCGTTGGCAAATGAGGCCATCGCGTCTTGCATGGTGGCGGCATTGGCTTCCACCGTGTTGCCGGCGGCGTTGACCAGTTTCGCCATCGGGATGTGATTGCTCTTGGCGTAAGCAAGTTCCACGTAGCCAATGCTGTAAGGTGTTGACTGCACGGCTTGAGCGACGCCAGGGTTGCCCTTACCGCCCACGCCATGCCCCGCGGCGTCGGCTGGCCATTCCACGGCTTTCCCCACGCCGATTTGCGTTTTCCAGGTCGGGTCTACCGCTGCGAGGTAAGAGGTGAAAATCTCGGTCGTGCCCGAACCGTCGGAACGGTGTACCACGGTGATGGTCTGGTCGGGCAGGTTCACACCGGGGTTGAGGTGGGCAATGGCGGGGTCGTTCCAGCGGGTGATTTTGCCCATGAAAATGCCCACCATCGCCGGGCCGTCCAGCACCAGGGTTTTAACCTCGGGCAGGTTGTAAACCGGCACTACGGCGCCCGCGACCATGGGCAGCATTTGCAGGTCGGGCATCTTTTGGTATTGCGCCTCGCTCAGCAGGGAATCCGAGCCGGCAAAATCTACCGTGCCGTCCATGATGGCTTTTTGCCCGCCCCCTGAGCCGATGCCCTGATAGTTGATGGTGACGTCGGGCTGGACGGATTTGTACATTTGAATCCACTCGTTGTAAACCGGCAGGGGGAAAGTTGCTCCGGCGCCGTTCAACACAATGGGGCCTGTTTGTTGGCCGTTGCCGCTGGGGGCAGGGTTGCCGCCGCAGGCCGCCAGGGCCAGGGCTGCCCCGGCTATCATCACGAACAGGAAAACTTTGCGCATTTTCTCCTCCATTTCAAGGGTGATCGTTGTCGTTGCAATGGTAGCATGACCAGGTTAACGGCGAGATAAGGGAATGCTAACGTGTGGTTAACAAAACGATGCAGGGGCGTCGAGCCTTCTGGGCAACGCAAACCCAATGGTGCTGCCGTGCCCTTCGATGCTTTCGGCCCAAATGCGCCCGCCGTGCATCTGGACGGTATGTTTGGCAATGGCAAGGCCCAGGCCGCTGCCCTGACTGTCGCGGGCTTTGTAAAACCGCTCAAAAATCCGCGGTAGGTCTTCGGCAGGAATGCCGCGCCCGGTGTCGTGCACGGTGAAAACAACGGCGTCAGCCTCTTCTTCGGCGGCCACCACCACCCGCCCCCCTGCTGGGGTGAACTTGATGGCGTTGTGCACCAGGTTGAGCACTGCGCGCTGGATGCGTCGCCTGTCGGCAAGCAGCGGCGGCAGGCCGGGGGGCAGGTGGACTTCCAGCGCCACCCTGGCTCGTTTGGCATAAGGCATCAACTGTGCAACAGGCTCGCGCACAATTTCAGCCGGGCATAGCCATTCTTTGTGCAACACCTCTTGCCCTGATTCCAGACGCGAAAGCGTGAGCATTTCTTCGACCATTTGGATCAGGTTGTCCAGCTCGGTTTCCATATGGCGCAGGAACCGTTGCGCTGCTGGCGGGTCTTCCCATGCGCCTTCGCGCAGGGTTTCTACCACGGCTTTCATGCCAGCCAAAGGTGTGCGCAATTCGTGAGAAAGGTTGCTGACGAAATCGCTCCGCATGGTTTCCATCTGGCGGAAGCGGCTCAGATCATGTAAAAGCAACAGACAGTAGCGGCCTTCCCCGAAGGCGACCGCGGTGACTTGCAACACCAGCCCGCGCGCGGGCACTTCGACCATATCGGTTTGTTTTTCGGTTGAAGGCAGGCAGTTTTCCCACAGCGAAAGCAGAGTGGGGAAGGGCGCGACTTCGGCCAGCACGCGCCCGGGCAGGGTTGTTGTGCCCACGTTGAGAAGGCGCGCTGCAGCCGGGTTGAGGAGCAGCACGCGCCCCGCTGCATCGGTAATCAGCACGCCTTCGGCCATGTGGGTGGCGGTGGCGGCAAAGCGGCTTTGTGCTTCGGCCAATGCGGCAGCCTGGCCCTGCAAACGCTCGGCGGTCTGGTTGAAGGCGGCAAGCAGGGTCAGTTCGCGCCCCGGGTGGGAGGTTAAAATCCGGGCCTGGAAGTCGCCCGCTGCCAGTCGTTGCAAGGCTTGCTCCAGACGCGCCAGCAGGGCGGTGTGGCGGTGGGTGAGTGCGCCCACAACCAGCCCGCTCAGCAGGGCGGCGAGCGCAGCCAGCGCGAGGGCGCGCCCTCGGTTTGCGGGCGAAGCCAGCCAGAAGACCATGCCGGCATTCGCCGCCCCTGTCAGCGCCGTGGTCAGGGCTGCCGCCCGTAGCGATAAGCCCCGCATCGCCTCAGCCCTCGAAACGGTAGCCCGCCCCCCGCACGGTGACGATGCGTTGGGGGTGTGCGGGGTCATCTTCGATTTTCTCACGCAGCCAACGGATATGCACATCAACCGTGCGGCTACCGCCGCTGAATTCCCACCCCCAAACACGCTTCAGAATGATCTCGCGGGAAAGCACCATGCCCCGGTGGCGCGCCAAAAAGAGCAGCAACTCAAATTCTTTGGGCTTGAGGCGCACCACCTGCCCCCCTCGCCTGACTTCGCGACGGGCAGGGTCGATGACCAGCCCATCGAACACCAGAGGTGGGGGGGCTTTTGGCAAATCGCCTGCCTCTGGAGACGGGGAGGCGGCTGGCTGCCCCCCTGCCAGGCGACTCCGACGCAGGTGCGCCTTGACCCGCGCCAGTAATTCGCGCATGCTGAAAGGCTTGGTGATGTAATCGTCAGCCCCAATTTCCAAACCCAGCACCTTGTCGAGTTCAGCCGTGCGGGCGGTGAGCATCAAGATCGGCACGCTGCTCTTCTGCCGAATGAAGCGACATACCTCCAGCCCGTCCAGACCGGGCAGCATCCAGTCAAGGATGATGAGGTCAGGCCGATGTTTCTGGGCTAACGCGACGGCCTGCCACCCGTCGGTTGCCGCGACCACGGCATAATGTTGCTTTTCGAGGTTGTAGGTGAGGGTATCGAGCAAGGTGGGGTCGTCTTCCACCACTAAAATTTGGGCCTGCATAGGCAAACCTTCAAAGAGAAGGGGGAACGCGTGGGTGTAGTTACGGCTACACCGCACCCGGAAGTTTCCCCCGTGCCGGGCGTCTCGCGGCGGGTCAACCAAAGCCGCGAGGCTGCCAAAATCAAGTCGGGGCGGGCGGACTCGAACCGCCGACCCCCGCGTCCCAAACGCGGTGCGCTTCCAACTGCGCTACGCCCCGTTGCCGTGGTTTGCGAGTGCAAGTATAATGCCCTCACGCGGCAGCGTCAAGCACCCTGCGGCGCTGTGCCTTGCTTATTTCCTTCTTTCGGATGTGCTTATGCCAGTCACTTTCACCATCCCTGAACCGCACGTCGGCCTGCTCAGGGTTTCCCGTCCGCAGGTGCTGAACGCCCTTTCGTGGGAGGCTATGCAGGCTTTTGGCGACGCCGTGGAAGCCGCCCGCAACGCCGACCTGCGCGCCCTTGTGGTCACCGGCGGCGGGCGGGCTTTCATTGCCGGCGGCGACTTGAAAGAATTGGCCGCTTACCCCACCGAGGCCGATGGGCGCCGGATGAGCCGGATGATGACGCGGGCGTTGCAAGCCCTGGAGAGCCTGCCCTTCCCTACGATTGCCGCGGTCAACGGCCCGGCGCGTGGGGGCGGTTCCGAAGTGGCGCTGGCCTGTGACCTGCGCGTGCTGGCCGAAGATGCCGATTTGGGCTTTGTGCAGGTGGCCTGGTATGTCACCCCTGGCTGGGGCGCAGGCCAGCGCCTGCTGCGATTGGTGGGCTATGCGCGTGCGCTGGAATGGTTGCTGACGGGCAAAGTGCTCTCGCCGCAAGAGGCGCTGGAACACGGCCTTGCCAACCGGGTTGTGCCCGCCGGGGAAGCCCTCTCGGCTGCCCTCGACCTGGCGCGTGACATTGTCGCGTTGCCCCCGGCAGTCAGCCGCGCGGTCAAAGAAGTGCTGCGCGCCGGCCTGACGTTGCCCCCGGCCACCGCTGCCAGATTAGAGCACGAACTCTTCCCGCCGTTGTGGGCCGCGCCCGAGCACGTGGAAGCCGTGCGGCGCTTTGCCGAGCGCAAACGCAGCGGTTAAGCGAGGAAGCCCCATGCCGACAACCTCCACCCTGCCCCCGGTGCTTTACCATGCCCACCACGGCGCTTTTGCCGACGACCTGCCTTTCTGGCAGTCCCTGGCTGTTGAGAGCGACGGCGTGGTGCTGATGTTGGGCTGCGGGACGGGGCGGGTGGCGTTGCCCCTCGCGGCCGCGGGTGTTCCCACCGTAGGGCTTGATTGGGATGCAGGCATGTTGGACTTTTTGCGGCGTCGGCTGGCGGCTTCCCACGGCGGGGTGCCGCTGCGGCTGGTGCAGGCCGATTTCCGCACCCTGCCGCTGGCAGCCGCGGCCTTTGACCTTGTCGTGCTGCCTTGCAACACCTATACCACCGTGCCGCCGGGCGAGCGGCGCGCTTTCCTGCAAGGGGTGGTGCGAGTGCTGCGGCCGGGAGGACGGTTTGCCTTCAGCGCACCGAACCCAGGCTTGGTGGCTTCCCTGCCCGTCGTGGGCGAAGCCGAGCCCGAAGCCGTTTTCCGCCACCCGGAAATCGGCTTGCCGGTGCAGGTGAGCAGTGGCTGGCGTCGGATGGGGGAACGATGGACGGTGTTCTGGCATTACGATATGCTCCACCCTGACGGCACCGTTGCCCGGCAATCGGTTTCTCAAACCCACTGGTTGCCCCCGGCGGAAGCCGAACTTGCCCGCTTGAAAGCCGCAGGCTTGCACCCCCTGGCCCAATATGGAGATTTCGACGGCACACCTCCTGTCACCGAGGCCCCTTATTGGATTGTGGTGGCACGGCGTCTCTAACAAAATTCCTATCTCGCACTTGCATTTTTCTAACACGCCTTTGCTATGCTATGGGTGGTTGGATGAGAAACCAGCAAAGGAGGTGTGTTATGACGCTGTATCGCATGGATCCCTTCCGCCGGATGGAGCGGTTGATGGACGCGATGGACCGCCTGATGGAAAGCAGCGTGGTGCCGGTGAGCGACACCCGCCAGCGGGGCGTGCGCATTCCGCTGAACGTCAAAGCCGACGATGACGCCTTCACCATTGTGGCATGGGTGCCCGGCTTGAGCAGCGACGACCTGCACATTGAGGTGCTGGAAGATACAGTGGTGCTTTCGGGTGAATTCCAGGCGCCGGAAGGCGAGGGGTTGCTGTTGCAGGAAATCCCCGCGGGGCCCTTCAAGCGTGTCATCACCCTGCCCACGCCGCTGGAACCGGGGAAAGCCAAAGCCGAAATCGCCGACGGCGTGCTCACCCTGCACCTGCCGAAGGCCGAGGCTGTGCGTCCGAAAGAAATCAAAGTCGTAGCGAAGAAGTAATCGTTGCCACAAAACCGCCGCGCCAAAAGGCCCCCGCGTGGGGCCTTTTGGTTTTTATTGAACCGGCGGAAAGATGACGCACGCCCCGGCTGATGCCGGCAGGCTCTGCCATTGGCGTATGACCAGCGCCCCTTCTGCGAAGCCAGGCCAGGGCCAGGTCACAAGGCGCACCGCTGCTGGCCGGAAAATAGCCCTTTTGTACCCCGCCGCCCATGCCAAAAAAGCGTGCATAAGTTGTAAAAAGTTTGAGGTTTCTTCCGTTTTCTGGTATCCTTAGGCAGACATCTTTGCGAAGTGCGTCACTGCTCAGCACCCTTAAAGAAGGGATGGCGAGGGATATTTTGATGCCCCGAAACGGTTCTTTGCCCCATGGGGGGCGGCCTCGCTCCCCGGCTCCAATGACACGGCTGAGCAGCCGCCAAGGAGTAGTGCATCATGCCCTGGCCTCAGAAAGAATGGCTCACCTTGAGCGAAGTTGCCCAGATTCTCGGTGTGCATCCTTCCACCGTCCGCATTTGGGCTAACCAGGGGAAAATTCCCGTCCATCGCACCAACGGCGGGCATCGTCGCTTCCGGCGCAGCGAACTGGAATTATGGATGCTTTCCCGTGAGCCTTCCCGCGAAGTGGACATTCCGCGCGATTTCATCCAGGCCCTTTTGCGCCAGGTCGGCACGCAAATGGCGCAAAGCGAAGTGCGCAGCCTGCCGTGGTATCGCAAACTGAGCGACGAAGCGCGCGCACACTACCGCCGTCGTGGGAATGCCCTGGCCCAACGGCTGTGGGTTTATCTGACAGGTGACAGCGCCAATGCCTCTGAAGAAGCCAAAAGCCTGGGGTACGAGTACGCTACCCTGGCCCGGCGCAGTGGTCTGACCGAGGGCGAAGCCCTGACCGCCTTCCTCTTTTTTGCGGGCGTGGTGGTCGATGCATTGGTCGAAGTGGTCGAACATTCCCAGGTGCAATCGCCGCATGTGTGGGCGGCCATGATGCAAAAAATCAAGTCCTTCGTCAGCGACGTGGCGACCAGCATGTTGGAAACCTACCAGGCTTATGACAAAGGTTTCCCCGCAGCCTGAAACGTCCCTGCCCTGTTGATTCACGAGGCTGCCATGAGTGAGCAGTTTTACGTTTTGATTGTGGAAGACCACCGCGAACTGGCGCGAGTGCTGCGCGCCGGGGTCGAAGCATTGGGTAAGAACTTTACCGTTTTCGATGCCCCTTCTGGCGAAGAAGCCCTGTTGGATGCCTTCCGGCATGAGCGCATGGATGCTGCCATCATCGACCTGCGCTTGCCCGGCATGGACGGGCGCGAGGTGGCCCGGCGATTGCGTCAGCGCCATCCTGAAATCAAGATTTTCTTGATTTCAGGGCACTCGGAAGCCGACCTGCGCGCGGCCGCCGAAGAAGTGCAGGCCGACGGCTGGTTCCGCAAGCCGCTGGAACTCGCAGACCTGCTCGATGCCCTGGAGCGCAAATTGGGGCTGGTGAGCAGCATTCTGGGCGACACGCCGGTCAGCCTCTCGGCGGCGGAAGAAGAGCGCGCCGTGGGGCGCATGACCGACCTGATGGCCGACCTGCGGGGCGACCTGGGCGCGCGGGCCGTGTTGCTGCTCAACGACGTTGGCCGGGTGATGCTCCAGGCTGGCGCACTGGATAGCATCCTCAGCCAGGAAACGTTGCTGGCGCTGATGTCGCTCTACGCGGGCGGGGTCAAGGTTTCCCGTATGCTGCACGCTCCTGCCCCGCGCTTTCACTTCTACCTGCATGCCGATGGCCTGCGCCTGCACCTGACCTCCCTCAGCCGCCAATATGCCCTCCTGGTCGTGTGCAACCAACATTGCGAAAACCTCTCCCCCGACGAACTGGCCGCGGCCATGCGCCGCACCGTCAACGGGCTGCTGGAGGTCATGAAACGCCTGGGTATCTTGCCCGCCCAGACGGAAGCGCAGGACATTTTACCCCCCGTGGCCGAGGTGGTAGAAGAAGCCGCCGAAGGTGGTGATGACCTGCTTGCCCTGCTCAATGCCGGCCTTTCCACCGAAGACGCCGAAGATTTCTGGGAACAACTGGCTGCGGATGACAAGCCCCCTACCCACGCCATCAACCCCGACGTGCTCTCTTACGAGCAGGCGCAGCGGTTGGGGCTGGCACCGCCCGGTGAGGAGCCCTCGGACTGAGCCCCGCAGGGTTGCAGCGCGCCGGGTGTGTTCATTGCTTCAGGAGGGAAAACCATGGTCGAAATCAGTTTGGCTCGCCAGTGTATCCTCTTTCATGGGCTTGTGGAAGAGGACATCCGCCGTGTGCTTGCCCTGGGTAAAGAAGAAACTTACCGTGAGGGCGATGTCCTGGCCGTGCAAGGCAGTCGCGAGGGCAAAGTTTTCGTGCTGCTGGAAGGCATGGTTGAGGTGCAAGTCAAAGCGGGGAACACCTTGCAGCCGGTGGTAACCCTCGGCCCAGGCCAGTTGATCGGCGAAATTACGCTGGTCGATGGTGGGCCTCACTCTGCCACCGTCATCGTCACCCAAACACCAACCCGTGTGCTGGCTTTCGAGCGAGATGCGCTGTTGGCCCTGTGCGAGACGCACCCGCGCCTGGGCTACGTGCTCATGCGCAACATCGCCGCCGATTTGGGCTTTAAAGTGCGGCATCATAACCTCAGCATCGCTTAGTCCTGACCTCAGGGGGAGGTGTGTATGGCGCTCTATAAAGTCAGTTACGTGATACCTGGCCGCCCCTCGGCGGGGGCCATCCTGACCCGTCGCGATGCGCCGCGAGTGGGGGAAATCGTCACACTCCACGGGGAACGTTACCGGGTCGTCGAGGTCATTGAACTCCTGCCACCGCAAGGCGTGGTACACTTTCTCCACGTGACCCTTGCGCCAGCCGATGAACCTCGGGCCTGAAGGCTTTCTTAGAGCCTATCCGGAAAATCTCACGGCTGATGTCATTGCGAGCCCCCTGAGCAGTCGTCGAAGGGGGCGAAGCAATCCCCTCCTGATGGTGGAGACTGCTGCGGTGGGCTTCGGCTACGCTCAGCCCGCCTCGCAGTGATACCCCTGCAGGGATTTTTCGGATAGATACTCAGCCAAGCCACCCCTTTGGGGTAGGCGGCTGGCGCGATACCCTGGCTTTGAGCGTGTTACCCCGTGTCTCGCTTGCGCGCCACTTCTTTGGATCTTCATCGCATTCAGGCCATTTGCTTTGACATCGACGGCACCCTGAGCGATACCGACGACATTGTTGTCGCGCGCCTGGCGCGCTGGTTGCAGCCTCTGGCCTGGCTGCGCCTGACCGCTGCCCCTGAAAGGCTGGCGCGGCGGCTGGTGATGGCTTCCGAGACGCCATTGAATGAGCTCTACGAAGCCACCGACCGCCTGGGGCTGGACGCGGCGCTGTTGAGGCTGGCCCGCGTGTTGCGGGTCTTCCTGCCTGCCCGGCAGCCTGCCTACCGCCTGGTGCCTGGCGTGCGCGCAATGCTGGCCGCGCTGGCGCCCCATTACCGCCTGGCGGTGGTCAGCGCCCGCCCGCGTCCCTCAACCCTGGGCTTTCTGACGCATTTTGGCCTGACACCCTACTTCCAGCCCTGCATTGCCACCGCTGAGACGTGTGAGCACACCAAGCCCGACCCCGCACCGCTGCACTGGGCGGCTCGCTGCCTTGGTGTGCCGCCGGAAGCCTGCCTGATGGTCGGCGACACCACCGTGGATATTCGCGCCGGCCGCGCCGCTGGCGCTCAAACCGTGGGCGTGCTTTGCGGCTTCGGCGAAGAAGCCGAACTTCGTCGCTTTGGGGCAGACCTCATTTTGCCCACCACCGCCGATCTCGCCACTGTGCTGCTCCCTTCGGCTGCGCCGCCTCCCCGATAGCCTTGTTTCACCCCGCGCGTCGCGCACCGCGCCTGGCCGGTAGGTACTCTTCGAACCCCCCTGCTTTGGAGTTTCCCATGTCACGCGTCGCCCTGTTTCTGGATTTTGAAAACTTTTATCAAACGCTCAAGCGGCGC